>ERZ795056.3951-NODE-3951-length-15578-cov-14.363139_pt1 | contig 15578 bp, 14 predicted proteins | sample MGYA00375140_ERZ795056 | MGnify/ENA primary metagenome ERZ795056 (study PRJEB30185, sample SAMN05720227) | activated sludge metagenome | isolation source: Anaerobic digester | place: USA | collected 2015-03-09 ... | reverse complement strand
TTGAAACACCCTTTCGTGAACGTTCAAAACCGGATCAATTAGCTTTTCAGATTAGTAATTCTGGCACTAAACGATATGAAAATGTGCCAGTTAAGCTAAATATCAATAAAACCGAAAGAGGCTTAGAAACAATTGGTGTTGGACCTGATTCTACCATCAATTCGAACATAACATATACCTTATCAGGAGCTGGTATTCAACAAGGAGAACTCCGGTTCAATGATTTTCCAGTAACATTTGATGATGCTTTTTATTTCTCCTACTCTCTACCAGAAAAAATAAAAATACTTGTTGTAAACGGAGATGATCCAAGTCCCAATTTGAATCAGTTATATGGATCAGCTCCAGCATTTGAGTTGAAAAACATACAGGCTAACCAAATTGACTACGCTCAAGTTCCATTGCAACAGTTTATCGTATTGAATGAACTTAACTCGTTCTCTTCTGGGATGATATTGGAGTTAGTGAAATTTGTTAAAAATGGCGGATCCCTTGGAATATTGCCTGCATTAGATTCTGATTTAGAAAGCTATCGAGCACTTAACAATGCATTGAATACTGCTGAATATGGAACTTGGCAACAGATTACTCAAAAAGGAGGAAGTATTAATCTCCAACATCCTATTTATGATGATGTATTTGAGAAAAAGCAGGAGAATATTGATCTTCCTTCAGTAAAAAAATATTTACCATTTAAGGTTAAGGGTAATGCTCAAGAAGATGTAATTATCAAATTACAAAATGGTGATTTGTTGTTGGCGTCCTATTCTGTTGGCAAAGGAAAGGTATATATGAGTTCTGTGCCTCTTCAAGAGGAATCGAGTAACCTAGCTCGGCATGCCATATTTATCCCCACATTTTATAAAATGGCTCTATATAGTGAATCAGCATCTAAACTGTACTACACTATTGGTAATGAGGAACCTATTGAATTAAAAAACACCATTCTTTCGGGTGATCAAACACTTAAGATTCGTTCTACAAATGGACCATTTGAGATGATTCCTGAACATAGAACTGTTGATGGTAAAACTCAAGTTTTTGTAAGAAACCAAATAACAGAAGCTGGAAATTACCTCATACAACAAGGAGACTCAGTATTAGCAGCACTATCATTCAACTACAATAGAAAAGAGTCTTTATCAAGCTTTTATTCTGAAGAAGAGGTTTTAACATCTCTTGAAAAAGCAGGATGGACTACTGCACGGGTATTAGATGGTTCATTAAAAGAATTGAAACAAGAAGTTGCACAACTAGATGAAGGTAAGCCACTTTGGAAATTATTCCTTTTATTGGCTCTACTCTTTCTAGCGGTTGAAATAGCCTTAATCAGATTGATGAAATGAAAAATCACTTTGTCTTTAAAAATCTTCAGATAGTTGATTTATCTAGCCCTTTAAACGGACAAACACTAGATATCGAAGTTCGAGATGGTAAGATTAGTGATATTGGTACTTCATTAAAATCAACAGATGCTGAGATTATTGATGTTACAAACTTTTGTATCTCTCCTGGATTATTTGACATGCAAGTTTCGAGTGGGGAACCGGGTGCAGAAGAAAAAGAAACATTTCACACTTTAACTAATTCGGCATTACACGGTGGGATAACAGGCGCATTGGTTATGCCATCTTCGAAACCTGCTACTGATACAAGAGGTCAGATTGAATTCATCCAGAATTTATCGAGAAAAGAAGCAGTAAAATTTCATCCATGTGGTTCCATTTCAGTTGGACTACAAGGTGCTCAGATGGCCGAAATGGCTGAGATGAAGCAAGCTGGTGCAATTGCATTTAGTGATGATAAACATAGTTTAAGCAATACTGTGTTGGTTCACCTAGCTATGCAATACAACAAAATAAGTGGTGGGTTACTTTGTTTTCATGCAGAGGATTCAGCTATGAGTCTTGGAGGAAAGGTTAATGAAGGCTTAGTTAATGTTCAATTAGGTATGAAAGGTTCTCCTTCGATCGCCGAAGAACTTGGTGTTGTTCGCTTACTAACATTAGCTGAATACCATGGTATACGAATACATATCCAAGGAATTTCTTCCCAAAAAGCCTTGGATAAAATTCGAGCTGCAAAAAAATCTGGAGTTCAAGTAAGTTGTAGTACGTACGCACATCACTTGTTTTTTAATGATGAGGTGTTGCACGACTTTGATAGTAACTATAAAGTATGGCCACCGATTCGTTCTGAAAAAGATAGACAAGCATTAATTGCTGGAGTTATTGATGGAACCATCGATGTTATAAGTTCTGATCATCGACCAGAAACAACCGAGCATAAGGATGTTGAATTTGATTACGCTGAATATGGAATTATTGGTCTAGAAACACTGTTTTCTTCAACGTTAACTGCCATTCCAGAAATAAGAATGGATCATCTAATTGATCGAATTGGAAATTCTGCCAGAAGATTACTTGGCTTACCTGAATTGACCATTTCAAAAGGGGCAGATGCTAGTTTTTTCATCTATAAACCTCAACAAGACTGGGTTTATCAAAAAGAAAATATCCAAAGTAAATCAGCAAACTCACCTTTTGTTGGAAAATCACTAAAAGGTAAAATAGTCGGAACCTATACTGCTAACAGCTGGTATTCGTTTTAACGATTCATGAGAAGCCTGTTTCTAATCGTTGTTATTTTATCGAGCTTACATCTTCAAGCGCAGGACTCTGTTCTGGTATCGCTGGAAAAGATTGCCTTCTCAATGTTAAATGACCAAGATGAATCAAAACGTCTTGCATCTCAGGAGCAAGTATCCCATTTGCTCGATTCCATTCTTCAGTCGCCCGATTCTTGGGAAAAATCATTTGAAGGAATAAAAAGTATAGCGGTTCTCACCTCTCCAGATCAGCGTTTCAGAATTTTCAATTGGAATGTGCCTTTTAATGATGGCACTTATAAATTCTATGGGCTGATTCAAATTAAAGCAACACGCAAAAGCTCCTATCAGGTTATTCGATTGACTGATTATTCCAATGAATTATCTAAAGCCTCGAGTAAAAGTTTGTCTGAAAATCAATGGTTTGGAGCACTCTATTATTCTATCCTTGAAAAAAAATATAAGAAGAAAGTATATTATGTTTTGTTGGGATGGGATGGGAATACAGCTTTTAGCAATAAGAAGTTAATCGATGTAATGCAGATAGGTGCTGATAATTCCGTTTCATTTGGTGCACCATTATTTGATGATGGAAAACGACTTCGCCATCGTGTATTTTTTGAGCATTCGGAACGTTGTACTATGTCGTTACGGTACCAAGAAAAAAATGACTGGATCGTATTTGATCATTTGGCTCCTAGTCAGCCTTCGTTAACTGGTCAATATGAATTTTACGGCCCCGACTTTACGTTCGATGCTTTTAAATGGGAGAAAGGGCGGTTTAAGTTTTACTCCGATGTAGATGTTCGGAATGAAGGGAAAAATGAGGGAAAGCAGACTAAAAAACCAGAGCGCGGTTTACAACCCGAAGGAGTGAAGTAATATTCTCAATCAAGTAATTTGATTTCTTCGTCGAGCAATTGTTTCTGATACATTTCGGCATACGTACCATTCATCTCTATTAATTGCTGATGGCTTCCTCTTTCAGCGATTCGGCCATTGTCCAACACGATAATTTCATCGCAATGTTTCACAGCAGAGATACGGTGAGCGATAATACAGGTTGTATGTCCAGACATGATACGCTTAAGATTGGACAATATTTTCTCTTCCGTTTCGGTATCAACGGCACTCAGACAATCATCAAATATTAGAATAGCTGGCTTTCTGATAATGGCTCGAGCAATCGAGATACGTTGTTTTTGTCCGCCCGAAAGGGTCAATCCCCGCTCCCCTACTTTGGTTTCGAATCCATCAGGGAAATCAATTATCGATTCGTAGATAACCGCATCCTTAGCTGCTTGTTCGATTTGAGAGTTCGTTTGCTCTGAATTTTCGAGGTTTTTCAGCCCGAATGAAATATTATTGGCTATGGTATCGGAGAATAAGAAAACCTCTTGAGGAACATATCCGATGGAGCTTCTGAGGTTGCCCAGATTTACCTGACGGATAGGTTTATGATCGATTAAGACTTCACCCGTATCGCAATCATATAATCGACTGATTAGAGACGCGATTGAAGATTTTCCTGAACCAGTTCTTCCAATAATAGCCAATGAGCGCCCTTGTTTTAGGGTGAAACTAACATTGTCGAGGGCTTTGATTCCACTTTCGGGGTAGGTGAAAGAAACGTTTCTAAACTCGATATCTCCTTGAATAGGTAAATCAAGAGAAGATTCATTTTTGATGGTAGGCTCTTGACTTAGAAATTCGTTGATTCGAGTTTGTGAAGCTGCTGCTCGTTGAACGATAGCTGTAACCCAACCAATTGAAGCCACTGGCCAAGTAAGCATACTCACATACATGATAAATTCTGCAATTATCCCAGTTGTGATTTCACCCGAAAAAACTTTTTGTCCGCCTACATATAAAGTAATGAGTGTACTTAAACCAATCAATAAAATTATCAGCGGGAAGAACAGTGCATTCGTTTTTACAAGGTCGATGTTTCTTTTCCGGTATTCCTGAGCTTGATCTTGGAAGGCTGAACGAGATAAGAATTCACGGTTGTATGCTTTAAGAACTCTAATTCCAGAGAAATTCTCTTGCACAAAAGAAGAGATGGAAGAGAGTTGTTTTTGAACCGCTTCACTTTTGCGGATGATTAAGCTATTCACCAAATAGATCGTGAAAGCTAAAATTGGTAATGGAGCAATAACATAAATAGTAAGCTCTACATCGATAGTGAGCATACGGACTAAAACCAAGAAGAACAGACTAATTGTACTGATGGCATACATAATTGCCGGTCCAACATACATTCTAACCTGACTAACATCTTCGCTGATTCGAGCCATTAAGTCGCCTGTTTTATTCCGTTTGTAGAAGGCTAGATCGAGTTTTTGATAATATATGAAGATGTCGTTTTTGAGATCATATTCGATTAAACGCGACATGACGATAATCGTTTGACGCATAAAAAACATGAATAGTCCTTTGAGGAGAGCTGTTGCAATAACGATAAGGCCGAGAAGCAGCAACATAGTGAAGAGTTGGCTTCCTAAATTTTCTTGCAAACCAAACTGATTGAAAAGAAAATAAACCGAAACTCCGTCTTGTACCAAATCAATTCCCTTCCGAAGTATCTCGGCTGGATACATGGCGAAAATGTTGGAAATAGTGACAAACAAGCAACCAAGAATGAGTCGAGTTCGGTATTTCCGGAAATAGGGATTAAGAAATTTTAACGATTTCATGAATGCCCTCAGAGGCTTACTGTTGCGGGGTTTGAAAAATCAGCTACTTTTGTGCCCCGCAAAGGAAAGGCGGCTAATCTTCTAGAGGACAAAAGTACCAAATTTCTTCCGCATATTTCCCAAATCAAATTCTTTCAAATTCATCTCTTATGCCCAATACACAGGAACTCACATCTGTAAAGGCCGATGCAAAGAGCTCAGTGATCGAAAGCATGCAGGCTCTAGGTCACGAACAGGTGGTACATTTTTATGATCAGGCAACAGGTTTAAAAGCCATCATTGCCATACACAACACACAGTTAGGCCCTGCTTTAGGTGGGACACGTATGTGGGCGTATAATTCCGAAGCAGAAGCTTTAACGGATGTATTGCGTTTATCGCGTGGTATGTCTTATAAAGCAGCTATCACTGGATTAAATCTAGGTGGTGGAAAAGCTGTAATTATTGGTGATGCCAAAACTCAAAAATCAGAAGCTCTTATGCGTCGATTTGGAAAGTTTGTAGATGGCTTAGCTGGTCGTTACATTACTGCTGAAGATGTAGGAGTTGGTACTAAAGACATGGAATACATTGCCATGGAAACGAAACACGTAACTGGGCTACCTGAATTTTTAGGTGGTGGTGGAGATCCTTCTCCCGTAACAGCTTATGGTGTTTACCTTGGAATGAAATCTTCGGCTAAAGAAGCTTATGGCAATGATAGTCTAGAAGGGAAAAAAATCCTTGTACAAGGTATTGGTAAAGTAGGTCACCACTTAGTTGGATATTTAGCTAAAGAGAATGCAATCATTTATGTGAACGACATCAATGAAGACAATCTCAAAGCTGTATCGAGCGAATATAAAGTTCAAGTAGTTGATTCTGCTTCGATGTTCGATTTGGATATCGACATATATGCACCGTGTGCATTAGGAGCAACATTGAATAATGACTCACTTAATCGTTTGCGCTGCTCAGTAATTGCAGGAGCTGCAAATAATCAGTTAGCAGATGAGACTATTCATGGAGGCTTATGTCTTCAAAAAGGCATTTTATATGCTCCAGATTTTCTGATTAATGCTGGAGGATTGATTAACGTTTCAATCGAACTAGAAGGATACAATCGGGATCGTGCTATGAGTGCGACTGAGAATATTTATGCTGCGGCACAAAATGTTTTCAGAATTGCTAAAGCTGAGAACATCCCAACAATCAATGCCGCTAAACGTCTTGCTGAGCGCAGGATGGAAGATATAGGCAGAATCAAATTATCATTTTAAATTCTTGTATGCTCAATAGAAGGCATATCCGTGAGAAAGTAATGAAGTCGCTGTACGCGTTCTTTCAATCGGATAATAATCAGGTTGTAGTTGGTGAGAAGGAGTTATTTCACAGCATCGATAAGGTGTATGAGGTATATCTTCATTATTTAGTGCTACTACCAGAATTAAAGCATTTTGCAGAAGGCTTTTTATTTGAGCGATCTCAAAAGAGACTGCCGACCCAGGAAGATTTGAATCCTAAGATGAATTTTGTCCAAAACCGCATCATTGCAGCAATTGCTGAAAATGATGAGTTAAGTCAAAAGTCAACGAAGCTCAAAATCTCTTGGGACGGTCAGCAAGAGTTAGTTAAGAAGCTTTATTATTCGTTCAAGGATGATGAAGAATTCCGAAAATATCTTGAAAAAGATGAAGTTAATTTTGAGGATGACAAGGAAATCCTCATGCACATATTTGAGTTATATATTTTTCCATCCGAGTCGCTCTCGCAGTATTTTGAGGAGCGCAGTATTTATTGGTTGGATGATATTGAACTGATGCAAGCTGGAATATTTAAAACATTGAAAAGTATTCCTGAAGTATCGCCCGAAAAATTCAAACTTCAACCCCTTCATAAAGAAGCAGAAGAAGACCGGAAATTTGCGAGTGAGTTATTCCGCAAAACGATTTTACATAGTGAAGATTACTTGCAAGAAATTGCCAAGCGTACTCAAAATTGGGAAATTGATCGCGTTGCCAAAATGGACATTATTCTCATGAAGATGGCTATTTGTGAGCTGACCGAATTCACTTCTATCCCTGTAAAAGTGACACTTGATGAGTACATCGAAATGTCGAAAGATTACAGTAGTCCGCAAAGCAAAACCTTTATCAACGGGATTTTAGATAAAATTGTAATCGAATTCAAACGCGATAAACGGATATCTAAAGCTGGTCGAGGCCTAGTGGAATAATCATCTAAGCAGAAATACCGGTTACTTCCTTAATTGCTTGCAAGAATATAGAGCAGCCTTTGTCGATTTCTTCAATCGAAATGGTCAAGGGAGGTGCTATTCTTAAGCAATGATCTGCAAATAGAAACCAATCGGTTATTAAACCTAGGTCCATGCATTTTGCCATAACTGGCAGTGCTATTTCATTAGAACCTAGATTGATTGCTAAAAGCAAACCTTTGCCTTGAATGCCTTTAATTGCGGTGTGTTGAAGGTTTTGGCGAATTCTTTTTTCTTTTCCTGGGACTTGAAGAATTAGGTCTGAATTCTTAAGAAGATTTAGAACTGCAAGTGAGGCAGCACAACAAACAGCATTTCCACCAAAAGTTGTGATATGTCCAAGAATCGGATCATGTGTGAGCGAACTCATAATTTCTTTTGAAGCCACAAAAGCACCAATAGGTAATCCACCGCCCATACCTTTAGCCATGAGCAGAATATCAGGAATTATGTCGGTTTGTTGAAAGGCGAAAAAAGTTCCAGTTCGTCCAAAACCGGTTTGGATTTCATCCAATATGAGTAATGCTCCAGTTTCATTGCAACGATCTCGTAAGGCTTTCAACCAATTTTCGGGAGGAATAACGATTCCGGCTTCGCCTTGTATTGGCTCTACTAATACAGCTGATGTTTGATTAGTAATCAGTTTTAGATCTTCGAAACTACCATATTCTAAATGTAGCACATCGGGCAAGAGCGGACGAAAAGCCTGTTTGAACGTTTCGCTTCCCATCATGCTTAAAGCGCCTTGTGTACTACCATGATAGGCATTCTTGAATCCTATTAATTGAGTTCTGCCAGTAAAACGTTTAGCAAGTTTAAGAGCACCTTCGGTTGCTTCAGAACCCGAATTAACAAAGTAAACTGAGTCGAGTGAAGTAGGTAAAACCGAAGCAATACCAGCTGCTAACTTTACTTGTGGACTTTGAACGAATTCGCCATACACCATGACATGCATGTATTTTTCGGATTGCAGGCGAATTGCTTCCGTAACATTCGGGTGACAATGCCCCACATTACTTACAGATATCCCGGAAATAAAGTCGATATACTGTTTGCCCTCAACGTCATATATGTATACGCCCTTAGCTCGATCGACTTCGAGCATAGGAGGAAAAGGAGAAGTTTGCGCTACGTGATGCAGAAATAAACTTCGCAGAGAAAGGCTGCTATTGTTCATACTGCAAGATGCAAAGAATACTTAGTACGGAGTAACAGAATCAATCAAACCAGTAGTGGGACGAATACTCAAAACTGGAATCTTAGAGTGATTGACTACTTGTTGAGCATAAGGTCCCATGAAGAAACCAGTAGAGTTGATTTCCTGTTCGTTCATGATGACAATTAGATCAGCGTTTTTCTCAGCAGCATAATCCATGGTAGATTTTGCGATGTTGCTACAGAATAAAGTGGTTGTGGTATAGTTGACATCCTTTTCTTTGAGAAAATCTTCCACCTGCTTCATTTTCATGCGGAACTTCGCATTGATATCGTCGTCATTATGATCATGAGAACGAAGTCCACAAACATGAAGCGTAGCATTATATAAGCGAGCCATTTTGATGGAAATACCCAATTTTTCACGCGAGTGGAAGGAATTGTCGATTGGTACAACAATACTGGAAAAGCCAACTGGATGACCGCTATCTTGAACAGATAAGACTGGGCAATTAGCTTCCGAAACAATTCTAAAGGCGTTACTACCCATGAAAAATTCGCGTAAACCAGAAACACCGTGAGTTCCTAGGATAATCATATCGATGTCTAATTCATCTGCAATACGAACGACTTCTTCCCGAATTCTTCCGGAAGTAATCATTGTGGTGATCTTAACCCCTTCTTTTTCTTTAATCTCTTCGGCTATACGCTTTAGTTTAGCTCCAATAGCACCTGAAAGTTTTGTGTTTTGAGCCTCATCCACATCTACTTCAGGTAAATTAACACGAAATGCAAAAGTCGACACTACGTGAAGCAGTGTTATTTCGGAATCGAGTATTCGGGCCATTTTAACAGCATGTTCCAGAGCAAGTTCTGCTGTTTCAGAGAAATCGGTCGGAATTAATATCCGGCGTATATCGAGCGTATTCATAGTTGAAGATTTAATATCTACTAGCTTTTATACAAACCTAAACTATTCATTGCATATTCACAAAATCATAAAAGCCCCGTAAATACGTTGATTTACAGGGCTTTTCACATATCTATCTTAGATTGAAATCAATACGGTACAAATACACTCGTATCTTTCTTAACCGTTGGGATGATACTACATACAGGAATTTCGGATGAACTAATCACCTCCTGAGCAGCAGAACCAATGAACATCTCTGTGAAGTTAGTTTCTTGCTGAGTCATGATCATAATTAAATCACCTTCTACTTTCTTAGCATAATTGATCACCTCATTCACGAGTCCTTCTGACTTATCGGGAGCAATGATTGTTTCGGTAGTGTGTTGCACTTCGGCTTTAGTTAAGAAGCTATTTACCTGAGCCATTTGTAATTTCAACTTCGTTACCACTTCTTCTGAATCGGTTAATAGGATAGAAACTACATGAACATGAGCATTGAAATATCGAGAGAATTCAATTGCCTTATTCACTTTCTCGCGCGTCTCTTTTGTTAAGTCGAGCGGTAAAATAATGGTGCGAATTCCTTTGTATTCAGGTTGCCCTTTAATTGTAATAACTGGTATACGAGATTCACGAACGACTCTCAATGCGTTAGAACCAATAAATCGTTTACGAATTCCATCCGAACCATTGGTTCCCATGATAATGAAAGTAGCACCAACTAATTCAGCGGCTCGAACAATTTCCTCATAGATTTTACCTTTCGCAACCAAAGGTGTAGTTCTGACTTTACTCTTAGATTCGGTGAATAGAGCTAGCTCGGTCATTTTTTTCCACACTTCATCTTGAAGCTTGTCTTGGTCTTCTCGAGAAAACAAGCTGGAAATAAGACTTTGTTCTTCTGAAACATGCAATAAATAAATCTCTCCCTGAAATGTTTTAGACATTTCTTCGGCATGATTAAGAGCAATAAAACATTGTGTAGAAAAGTCGATTGGAACGAGCAGTATTTTTTTTGTTGTGTTCATGCAGAATGTTTACTTTGAATTCCTACAAAAGTAAGCATTAGAACTTGATGACACTCCCTAGTTCCGAATTGGTTCTCAACCCAGATGGAAGTATTTACCATCTTAAACTTCAGCCCGAACAACTTGCTGATACCGTTATTGTTGTAGGCGATCAAGGTCGCGTAGAAACAATTTCAAAACACTTCGATGTTATCGAATGTCGTGTTCAGAACCGTGAATTTGTTACCCATACAGGCACCTATCGTGGTAAGAGAATTTCGGCTATCTCGACAGGAATCGGCACCGACAATTTGGATATTGTCATGAATGAGCTTGATGCACTTGTGAATATCGACCTAAAAAATCGTGTTATCCGAGATACTCATCATTCATTAGACATTGTTCGTATTGGAACTTCAGGGACTTTAGTAAAAGATATTCCTGTAGATAGTGTAATTGTAAGTACGCATGGTTTAGGATTCGATGGGTTGCTACATTTCTATTCATTCCAAGAAAATGAACGTGAGCAAGCGATATTATCGGCCATTCTTAAACAATTACACTTACCCGAGAGTTTGAATAGACCTTATTTGGTTGAAAGTGATCCTGTACTTTTCTCGAAATTAAGTCCGGGCTTCTTCACTGGAATTACTGCTACTGCTTGTGGATTTTATGGTCCGCAGGGACGAACACTTAGATTAACTCCAGCTGTACCAGATTTAAATGAGCGAATGATGGGATTCAAACATCAGGATTTACTCATAACGAATTTTGAGATGGAGACATCTGCTTTGTTTGGACTATCGCGTTTGTTGGGACATCGTTCTGCTACTGCATGTGCAATCATTGCAAACAGAGCAAGTTTAGAATACAGCAAAGATTATAAACCTGTCATCGAGAATCTGATTACATCCGTTTTGGATCGCTTAAGTGCTTAATGGAACAATCGCAAGAAAAATCCTTACGTGCAATGATTTTGCTTCTGGAAGACCCAGATGAGGAAATCTTTTCAGAAATCAGAAATCGCCTTTTGTCATTAGGGAATGAGGTTATTCCTGCTTTAGAAGATGTGTGGGAAAATACATTCAATAATGCCCTACAAAGTCGCATTGAGGATATCATTCAAACTATCCAATTTAACTCTACTCAAGAGGAATTAAAACTGTGGACTGCCACTGGAGGAATAGATTTACTTCAGGGCACTTTGCTTATTGCTCGTTATCAATATCCCGATTTGGATGAAGATTCGATTCGTCATCAAATAGAATTGATTCGAAAAGATGTTTGGCTTGAGTTGAATCCTAATTTAACTGCCTTTGAGAAAGTTAGAGTGATTAACCATATTCTGTTTGATGTCTATAATTTCACGGGTAATACCAGTAATTATCACGCACCTCAGAATTCGTATATCAACAATGTTTTAGAGAGTAAGAGAGGTAATCCACTCCTTTTAAGCATTCTATATTCCTGCATAGCTCAAGGTTTGAACATTCCGATTTATGGAGTAAATCTACCCGAGCATTTTATTCTTGCTTATCGCGATGAATATACCTTGAGGGAGAATGATGAGGAAGAAGAGCCTATTTTATTCTATATCAATCCATTCAGCAAAGGAGCTGTGTTTAGTCGCAGAGAAATTGATACGTTCCTGAAACAACTTAAGTTAGAGCCGAATCGGATTTTCTACGAAAGTTGCAGCAATGTGGATATCATCCAAAGGCAAATCCGAAATCTGATTACGGCTTACGAAAAGCTTGGATATCCGACTAAAGTAGAGGATTTAAAAAAGCTACTCAATACCATCACTTATCACGGAGATTCTTCTTCCGGACTGATTTAGGCAATTTGAGTAATTGTCCCGGTCGGAATTTTTTCTTCATTTTTGAATAAGGAATCTCTTGTTCAGGAGCTGCCTTCACTTCCCATTTCCATCCTTTATCGAGTGATAATTGTCGGTAAAACTGAAGCGAACCTTCTTTGAGCGATGATGAGGGAATCATTACCAGAGTTGCGATTTGAGTCCATTTGGTAGTGTAACCAAACATTTCAATATCCTGGATGGCAAAATTTATCCGTTCCACAACCCGCTTTCGTTTCATTTCCAACTGAATGCTGTCCTTGGTAATGGCTGTTATTTTTCCTCTTCGGGGAAGTAGTGTCGTATCATTTCGAAGTCGAAAAATCATCCCTTTATCTACTTGAAAGTATGGGCGACGACGTTTCTTTTCGTGATAAAAGCTTAGGCGAAATCGGTTTGTATTATCGTTTAGTGTTTGAAAACGACCAGCATCTTCCAATAAAAAACCATAGGTATCAGCATAAGGAATTTCATATTCATGCTTATCGGAAGGATCAAGTGTTCGAAACAAGATAATTGAATCGGTTACACTGATGATGTAGCAGTCGAGCACGCCATCATCGTTTCTAAGGAAAAGTTGATCCTGAGCAACCAAGCGATTCTCCGTCAGGGAAATAAATAATAATAGGAAGAAGCAGAATTGCTGAATCATAACAACTTATGACAAAGGTAACCGGAATCGCTAAAACACTTTGTATTTTTGAATCTTAGAAATTAGACTATGCCTTCATTGATACTCGATTCTCATCAAGTACATCAGAAACTAGAGCGAATTGCCTTGGAAATACTGGAAAGAACAAGTGAGCACAATCATGTTCTTTTAGCTGGAATTCAAACTAGTGGTTTTGCGATTGCCAAACTGATTGCTCGATATTTAAAATCGTTTAGTGAAAAGGAATTAACTGTTTATTCAGTCCAACTAGATAAAACGCAACCGCTGAATCACCCAGTAGTTACGAATATATCGTCGGAATTATTGTCTCAAGCAACTTTGATAATTATCGATGATGTACAAAATTCGGGAAGGACACTTTCTTATGCTTTGATGCATTTTCTTCAGTTTCCTGTTTATTCGGTTCAAACCTGCGTGCTAATAGATAGAAGGCACAACAAATTCCCTGTAAAGCCTGATTATATTGGACTTTCATTATCCACGACACTTCAAGAACATGTAGAAGTTTTAGTCGATGGTGATAATATCAGTGTGATGCTTCATTAAAAGCTGCAAGTCGTTTCTGAAATTCCTCAATAATTGCAGGTAATTTCAAATCTAGACCATTGATTTTCCAGTTGATTATAGAATAATAGGATTCCCTTTCACTCCAAGTTCTACTTAAGTTTTCTAAAACAAATTCGGGAGAATTTCCAAGAAGAGGTCTTTTCTTAAAGCCTTCTGATTGAAGTATGCGCTGATGAATGGTTTTTAATGGTAGTTCTAGATAAGCCACAATACCATGTTTTTTCATCCAAGCAAGATTGTCATGAAAGCAGGGAGTACCACCACCACAGGCAATTACATGATTTTCCTTTCCTGCAGTTGAACGAAGAATCTCCGATTCAATACGTCTAAATTCATCCTCACCAGATAAAATTATGAGTTGTTGGGGTGATTGACCGGATGTTTCAGTAATTCGTTCATCCAGATCTAAAAATGACCATCCTAATTTATTGGCCAGTCGCTTGCCAAAGCTCGATTTCCCGCTTCCCGGCATTCCACAAATGAAAAGCAATGATGCCATTTGCTGAACAGATCTTTTTCCTATTTTTGCCGAATCAATGCCCAGGTGGTGAAATTGGTAGACACGCTACTTTGAGGGGGTAGTGAGCTCAGCTTGTGCAAGTTCGAATCTTGTTCTGGGCACCACAGATTTAAAAGCCGAATGAAATCATTCGGCTTTTTTGTTTTTATACTGTTCGTTAAGTTCTTTCAATACATCAGAAGTGATATCCAATTCAGGATTGGCAAACCAAATTCCACCTCCACGGGTATAAGATAACACATAGGTGTATCCTTTGTCTTTAGCATAGTCTTTCAAATATGCTTCAATGGTATCGAAAATGCGCTTACTCACTTCGGCTTCTTGTTTTTGTAAATCGGCCGAAAGCGATTGTTCCATCTGCATCAAACGTTGCTGCTCACGATAGAGTTTTTCTTGTTTAGCTTCTTTATCAGTAATGGTGAGGAATTGAGCACGTTGCTGAAATTCGTTTGCTTCTTTTTCGAATTTTTTCTGTTCTGCAGCAAAACTGTCCTCCGCTTCTTTGGTTTTTTTCTCCATCACAACTTTTTCATCCTGAAACATTTGATAATTATCCATCAAAGAATCGGAATTGAAAAAGACAATATTAGCAGCTCCTCCCCCACTTGTAGCTACGCTAGAACTGCCAGATCCACCGGCTTTTTTGTTTGAAAAAAACAGTGCGAATAAAACGACTACCGCAACTGTAAGTACGACATTGAATATTAAGTTGATGCTTTTCATAAAATAGAGTTCGGCGCAAATATAGACAATGCCTTGTATTCTCGAATTGTGATAGGCTTTTACCTCATTTTCCATCCATTCCAATTATTCGACTACGAATCATTTAATTTGTAGCCGATGGAAGAGCAGTTGATACTTCAACAAATTAGGTCGGGAGATGAGATGGCTTTTGAAAAGTTATTTCACCTTTTCTACGAGCGTTTAGCCCGTTACGCCTGGTCTATACTGGAAGATCAAGAAGCAGCAGAAGAGATAGTTCAGGATGTATTTGTCAAACTTTGGGAAAGTAGAACAACGATTGAGATTCAACTTGCCATACGACCTTATTTATTCAAATCGGTGCACAATCGCTGTTTGAACGTTATCCGTCATTTGAAAGTTAGAAAGGATCATCAGGATAGCGTTTTACTACAGCCAGATGTAAACCACTCAAGTGTTCATGAGCAAGTTGAAGTTAAAGAGCTGAAACTTAGAATTGAACAAGCCATGGAAAAATTACCGCCTGAGTGTCGCAAAGTTTTCCGTTTGAGTCGATTCGATGAACTATCCTACAAAGAAATAGCTCAATGCCTTGATATATCTGTCAAAACGGTTGAAAACCAAA
>ERZ795056.3947-NODE-3947-length-15586-cov-5.268238_pt1 | contig 15586 bp, 14 predicted proteins | sample MGYA00375140_ERZ795056 | MGnify/ENA primary metagenome ERZ795056 (study PRJEB30185, sample SAMN05720227) | activated sludge metagenome | isolation source: Anaerobic digester | place: USA | collected 2015-03-09 ... | reverse complement strand
TACATTTGTAATTGATAGAGATGGTTTTTACCCCAAAAATGAAAAAATAATTAAATCATTAAATGATTTAGAAGGGAAGTTACATTTATGAAAACACTTGCAATTCTAGGTTCAGGACATTTAGGACAACAAATTGCTCATTATGCTTTGTCCGACAATCATTTTGATAATGTTGTGTTTTTTGACGACTTTTCATCAGAAAAAAATGTAAACAATATTCCTGTATTAGGCAATTCAAATCAAATTATAAGTGAATTCGAAAAAGGTTCATTCGATGAAATTATTCTTGGGATAGGTTATCATCATTTAAATACAAAAAAAGAAATTTACGATAGATTTAAAGATTATGTTCCTTTTGCAACGCTAATTCACTCCTCGTCTTGGGTTGATAAAACAGCAATTGTAGAAAAAGGATGTGTAATTTATCCAAATTGTGCTATTGATGCTCATGTTGTTATAAAAGCAAATACAATTTTAAATATTTCGTGTACAATTGCACATGATACAGTTATAAATGAACACTGCTTTTTATCACCAAGAATTGCAGTTGCTGGATTTGTAACTATAAATCAAAAATGTATAATAGGAATTAATGCTACACTAATTGATTCAATTGAATTAGCAGAAAACACAAAAATTGGCGGAGCAACTGTAGTTATAAAATCAATTGAAAAAAGTGGGTTATATGTTGGTAATCCAGCTAAATTTATAAGATAAAATGATACCATTCAATAAACCTTTCCTAACCGGAAATGAAACCAAATATATAGAACAAGCTGTTAAATCAGGTAAAATCTCAGGAAATGGGGATTTTACTCAAAAATGTCAACGCTTTTTTGAAGATAACTATGAAATAAAAAAAGCTTTATTAACGACTTCTTGTTCTGATGCTTTAGAAATGTGCGCAATGCTAATTGATTGCACTCAAAATGATGAGATTATTGTTCCTTCTTATACTTTTGTTACATCTGCACTAGCATTTGTTCGCCAAGGAGCAAAAATTGTTTTTGCCGACTCATTACCAAATCACCCAAATATTGATGTATCAAAACTCGAAGCTCTAATAAACAGTAACACTAAGGCTATTGTTGTAGTTCATTATGCTGGAATAGCAGTCGATATGGACGAAGTAATGCGATTAGCAGATAAATACAATCTATTCGTAATAGAAGATGCGGCACAAGCTATTGATTCATTTTATAAAGGAAAACCTCTTGGAAGTATTGGTCATCTTGCAGCATTTTCATTTCATGAAACTAAAAACATAATTTCAGGTGAAGGTGGATTATTAGCAGTTAATGATGATAGATTTATTGAAAGAGCAGAAATAATTTGGGAAAAAGGAACAAATAGAGCTTCATTTTTTAGAGGAGAAATAAACAAATATGGTTGGGTTGATACAGGTTCATCATTTTTACCTTCAGAAATAATAGCCGCTTTTCTTTGGGCACAACTTGAAAATATAGATGTTATTCAAAAAAGAAGAGTTGCAATTTGGGATAATTATTTTGAACAATTAAAACAATTAATTTCAAGTAGAAATATAACTTTACCTGAAATCCCTGATTTTTCGACAAACAACGGGCATATGTTTTATTTAGTTTGCAATTCATTAGATGAAAGAACGAGATTAATAAAAACACTAAAAAATTCAGATATTCTAGCAGTATTTCATTATCTAAGTTTGCATAAAAGCGAATTTCACTTAAAAAACAATGAATCTGTAGAGTTACCAAATGCAGATTTGTTTACAGATAGATTAGTCAGATTGCCTTTTTATTATGAATTAACCAATGAAAATCAGCAAAAGATATTTGATATTATAGTAGATTTTTATAAAAATGAAATATAATATTATTCATATCTGTGAAGATGAGAAATTTATCAACTCGGCGATAAACCAGTTTGAAATAATTTTTCCAAATCAGAACAAGTTTTACATTCTTCATACGGATAATTCAATTCCTTTTAGACATGTAACACCTTCAAATTGCACCAAATCTATAAGCACTATCGAATTGGTTCAATTATCTGAAACTTTGGACAAGTCTAGCTTAGTTATTTTGCACAGTTTATCTAGTAAATTTTATTCTTTTGTTCTAAAACTTTCGAAAGAAATAAAAATAGTTTGGTTGTGTTTTGGTTTCGAAGTCTATAATGATTCATACTACTATAAAAGCAATCAATTATTAGATAAAATAACATTAAAAAAATATCCGTCAAAAGACAAAACCCTAAGTTGGCACCAAAAAATTAGACCTTTATATCGTATTATAAAACCCAATTTACCTTTTTCTGATTATGAATTAAAAAGAAAAGCTATCCAAAGAGTAAATTATCTAGGTTCAACATTTCATGATGAATATGTAATTATTCAAAAGTTATTGAATGTTAAAAAAGATTTTTTCAATTTTTGGTATTATCCTCTAGAGCAAATAGTTGAAATCAATTCGCCGATAAATTTTGATAAAACTACAATGCTAATTGGGAATTCAGGATTCAAATCATTAAACCATCTTGATGTTTTTGATAAAATAAAAAAGTATAACTTAAAAGTATCAAAAGTTATTATTCCTTTAAATTATGGTGTTGAAGGTTATATTAATGACATTGTTGAACAGTCTAATTTAACCTTTGGAGAAAAGTCATTTCCTCTTTTGAATTTTCTATCTTTGTCTGATTACAATGAATTACTTAGCAACGTTGGAATTGCAATTTTTAATAATCATAGACAACAAGCACTAGGAAATACTATAGCGTTATTATGGTTTGGTGTGAAGATTTTTTTAAGTGAACAAAATCCTTTCTATACTTTTTTAAAAAGAAATAATATTCATATTTTTAGCTACGAGAATGAGTTAAATGAAAATTCATGTAATACATTTTTAACACAAGAAGAAATAGAACAAAATAGATATATATTATTTAAATTACTACAACAAGACGTAGTTACAGCTATACTTAAGAAACATATAGATACAATCTATGCATAATCCATTATTTTCTATAATCATTCCTACATACAACAGATCACATCTGTTGAGTAAAACTATTAATAGTTTAATTTCTCAAACTTATAAAAATTGGGAATGTATAATTGTTGATGATGTTAGTACTGATGATACAAGAACTCTAGTTGAAAAATATAGTAAGTCAGATTCAAGATTTCAATTTTATGTTAGAGAAAATAATCCAAAAGGTGCTTCACATTGTAGAAATATTGGATTAGAAAAGGCAAAAGGAGATTATATTATTTTCCTTGACTCAGACGATATGTTGTTGGATTTTTGTATAGAAAAAAGATTGGAATATATAAACAAAAATCCATTCTTAAATTTCTACGTTTTTCCTATGTTAACAGAAGTGAAAACCAATGTTTTTAAAGAGAAAAAAATTCCTGAAAGCAATTATCTTGAAGATTTTTTGAGTTATAAAATTTGGTGGGGAATTATGTGTGTTACTTGGGAAGTTAGTTTTTTAAAAAAACTAGGAGGTTTCAATATTAATTATGCAAGGCTAAATGATCCCGAAATTCATATTAGAGCTATGTTATTAAGTGATAATAACTATAAAGTTTTTAATGATTCACAACCAGATTCAAAATATGTTCTAGCAGAACGAAAAGATTATAAAGTTTTTTCACAAAAATATTATGATACAATTTTATTATTCATTCCAGATATTATAAAAAAGTTAGAAGAGAAGAATAAATCTGATTTGAAGCATAATCTAATAAGTTATTTACACACCTGGTTAAAACATTTCGTTAATTATGCTGACATAAAACAAAATAGAAGAATATATTACTTGTTCAAAAAGAACAACCTAATTAGCCATAATTCATATAGATTGTTAAGAATTTATTCCTATCTAAAACCAATTGATAAATATCTTTCGAATAGAATTAAAAAAATCTTAATCAAGAATATATAGTTTAATGAAACCAGAAATTTCAATTATAATGGCAACCTACAATAGAGCACATTTTATTGTAGAAACATTGCAATCTATTCAAAAACAAACATTTGAAAATTTCGAGTGCTTAATAATTGATGATGGTGGAACAGATAATACATTGGAAGTTATCCAGCCAATCATTGGCAATGACAAAAGGTTTTTGTTTTTAAAAAGAACAGAAAAATATAAAAAAGGATTACCTGGTTGTAGAAATTATGGGTTAGATATAGCCAAAGGAAATTATATAATTTTTTTTGATGATGATGATATCATTCATTCACAAAATTTAGCAACAACAATTCAAATTTTAAAAAATGAAGATTTCGATTTTTGTTGCTATCAAAAAGAATCGTTTATAAATGAAATTCCAGTAGAAAAATATTTACCAGTTAGTATTGAAAAAAATATTTCATCCGAAATTATAGCTGAAATCATAACAAAAAAAACATTAATTGCTTCTTGCACAGTTTTGTGGAAGAAAAAATGTTTTGATACTATTCGTTTCAACGAAAGTTTGATGTATGCAGAGGAATGGGAATGTTACACAAGAATAATTCTTCAGGATAGAAAAGGAGTTCAAATAAATTCAATACTCTATTTTAATAGGAAACATTCTAACTCTAATACAAGTCAATTCTACGATAATAATAAAATACGAAGAGAATCAAACAGAGATGCAATTCTTTTGAATTTGAAAAGTGTTCAGTCAAAAAATCTGCTGTCTGCAGCTATTCTAAAATATTTTATTCAAATTGCTTATAATTTTAGAGAATTAAATTTAATTGATGATGTTTTTAATCAAGTAAAATTATCTTTGCCAACAAAAATTTACTGGAAGATATACTATAAAATGCTTCCATTTAGAATTGCTAATACTAGATTATTAAAGCGGTTAAAAATAAAATAATAAATGAAAATTTTAATCATTTCCGAGTCAATAAATGTTGAAGATAGCAGTGCTTCCAAAGGAAGAGTTGCGCTAATCAATAATCTCAATAAAGCAGGATTTGATTTAAAAGTGTTGCATTATTCGCATAAAGAAATTCAACTCAAGAATATTGATTGTGAACTAATAAAAGAAAATAGATTTTCATTATTATTCTTCCTTTCTAGAACCGTTAGAATTTTACAGCGAATTACCAAGATTTATTTTAATTCAAAATTAGAAAAGTTCTTTGGGTTTTCATTTACCCATACCAACGATACAAATTCAATTGCTAAAGCGATAAATAAAAATCAAAATTTTAATCCAGATTTGATTTTTACACTAAGTAAAGGAGGAAGTTTTAGACCACATAGAGCAATGCTAAAATTACCTGAATTGCAATCAAAATGGATGGCATATATCCATGATCCATATCCATTTCATGTTTATCCAAGACCATATAATTTTGTAGAAGAAAGTTATAAATCCAAAGAAAAATTCATGCTTTCAATCACTAAAAAAGCCAAAATTTTATCCTTTCCAAGTTTATTATTAAAAGAATGGATGCAAAGTTATTTTCCAGATGTTACAGATAAAAGCGTAATAATTCCACATCAAATAAAAGTTGATGATGAACTGCAACCACTTCCTGATTTTTTTCAAAAAGAACAATTTTCGTTACTTCATGCTGGGAATCTTTTAAAACAAAGAAATCCAGCATTCTTGATTGAAGCTTTTTTAAATTTTTTAGAAAAAAATCCATCTTCTAAAACCGAAGCCAAACTCTATTTTATTGGAAATTATAATGAACACGCAGCACTTTTAGAAAGGTATAAAAACCATCCTAATGTTGTTATTAATGGTTATGTTGAATATAAAATTATTCAAACCATTGAAAAAGAAGCTGCTGTCAATATAATTCTTGAAGCTATTTCTGAAATAAGCCCTTTTTTACCAGGAAAATTTCCAAATTGTATCAAATCTAATAAGCCAATGCTACTCGTTGGACCTTATTATAGTGAAGTTAGAAGATTGTTAGGAAAAGAATATCCATATTGGTCTGAAGCAAACGATAGTAAAACAATTGAAGAAAACATAACAAAGTTATATCAACTTTGGAAAAATAATCCAAACGAGTTTAAACTGAATAGAAACGATTTAGGAAATTATTGTGATGAAGTGTCGCTAAAAAAGGTTTTCGACGTTTCAGTAAAAAATTTATTGACTACTAATTTGAAACAATAATTTATTTCAATCCAGAAAAATAGTTACTTTTACTACCATATCAATTAGTTTTTTGAATGAAAAACAAACCCTATTTAATTGCCGAAATTGCTCAAGCTCACGACGGAAGTCTGGGAATTCTCCATTCCTATATTGATGCTGTTGCAAAAACAGGTGTGCAAGCTATTAAATTTCAAATGCACATTGCTGAAGCCGAGAGCAGTATTCATGAACCATTTCGAATAAAATTTTCAAAAGAAGATGCTACTCGTTTTGATTATTGGAAACGAATGGAATTTACACTTGAACAATGGAAGGAAATTAAAAGCCATTGTGATGAAGTAGGTTTGGATTTTATTTGTTCTCCTTTCAGTAATTTAGCAGTAGATTGGTTAGAAGAAGTTGGAATTAAAACATATAAAGTTGGTTCGGGCGAAGTAAATAATTTTCTTCTTTTGGAAAAGATTTGTCAAACAGGAAAACCAATCATTATCTCATCTGGAATGAGTAGTTTTGATGAATTAGACCAAACAGTTGAGTTTCTTAGAAGTAAAAAGGCAATATTTTCGATACTTCAATGTACAACAGCTTATCCAACAAAACCTGAACAATATGGTTTGAATGTTATTTCTGAATTAAAAAAACGATATGATGTTCCAATCGGATTTTCTGATCATTCCGCAAAAGTTGCCACAGGAATTGCTGCCGTAACTCTTGGAGCTGAAATCTTAGAATTCCACGTAGTATTTCATCGTCAATTGTTTGGACCAGATGCAATTGCATCATTAACAATAGAAGAAACAAAGCAGTTGGTTGATGATGTTGCTGATATTCATTTAGCTCAAAATCATGTGATAAGCAAAGATACTAATGAACAATTCAAAGAATTGAAAGTCATTTTTGAAAAGTCATTGGCAATAAATAAAAATTTACCAAAAGGTCATATTCTAACTTTTGACGATTTAGAAAGTAAAAAACCCAAAGGATTTGGAATTCCTGCTTCCGATTTTCAAAAAGTAATTGGAGCCAAACTTAAAAACGATAAATCCCAATGGGATTTTTTGAATGAAGAAGATTTAGCATGAGCGAAAAAAGAAAAATAGCTGTAGTAATCACAGCAAGACCATCATATAGTCGAGTAAAAACTGTTTTAACGGCTATAAAAAAGCATCCCGAATTGCAGTTACAGCTTATTGTTGCTGCATCTGCATTACTAGATAGATATGGAAGTGCTGTGAATTACATTGAAAAAGATGGGTTTGAAGTTGCTGCCAAAGTTTTTAATGTGCTTGAAGGCGAAAATCTTACGGCTGCAGCCAAAACCACTGGTATCGGAATTCTAGAATTATCGACTGTTTTTGATAATTTAAAACCAGATATTGTGGTGACTGTTGCTGACCGATTTGAAACTATGGCAACAGCAATTTCAGCTTCTTATATGAATATTCCTTTAGCACATATTCAAGGCGGAGAAGTTACAGGAAATATTGATGAAAAAGTTAGACATTCAATTACTAAATTAGCTGATTATCATTTTGTTGCTTCAGAAAACGCAAAGAATAGAGTAATTCAATTAGGAGAAAATCCAGAAATGGTTTTCAATACCGGTTGTCCATCAATTGATATCGCAGAAGAAGTTGCAAAAAGCACACAACTAACTTTCAATCCTTATGAAAAATATGGTGGTGTTGGTTCTCAACCTGATTTAAATAATGGTTATATAGTTGTAATGCAACATCCAGTCACAAATGAATATCAGGATTCTAGAAAGCATATTGAAGCGACACTTCGTGCTATTCAAAAAATAAATAGACCAACGCTTTGGTTTTGGCCAAATGTCGATGCTGGAGCCGATGGAACTTCCTCTGGAATTCGTTCTTTTCGTGAAAAATATAAAATGGAAAACGTTCATTTTTTCAAAAACATGGAAGGTGACGATTTCTTGAATTTATTAAATCAATCTTTATGTTTGATAGGAAATTCAAGCGTTGGAATACGTGAATGTGCTTATCTTGGAGTTCCAACAATTAATATTGGTTCACGACAAAATCGTCGAGATAGGGGAAATAATGTAGTTGATGTTAGCTATAATGAAGAAGAGATTGTCAAAGCAATTGAAACTGTTCTGTTAAAAAATGACAGAGAAAAATCAACCGTTTATGGTGGTGGAAATGCTGGTGAAAAGATTGCAGAATTATTAAAAGAATTACCATTACAGTTTCATAAAACCATAACTTATTAATGAGAGTTTTAGCAATAATTCCTGCGCGTGGAGGTTCAAAAGGTGTTCCAAAGAAAAATATAAAACTTCTTGGGGAAAAGCCATTGATTGTTCATGCTATTGATTGCGCCAAAAACTCTAGTAAAGTAACCAAAGTAGTTGTTTCCTCAGATTCTGATGAAATCATTCAAATAGCAATCCAAAATGATTGTCAAGTAATTAAAAGACCAACAGAATTAGCGGATGATAATAGTAATGTAGTTACAGCTGTTGAACATGTCTATAACCAACTTAACGAAGAGTTTGATATTATTGTTTTGCTTCAACCAACATCTCCATTACGAACATCAAATGATTTAAATGCTATCATTTCGATGTTTGAAAAAGAAACCGATTTAGATGGTGTGATAAGCGTTGTTCCTTTTGATGATTATCATCCTGCACGAATGTATAGTTTAGATAAAAATTTAGAAATGATTCCGCTTCAAAAAGATGGAGAAACAATCAGACGACAAGAATTAAAACCTGTTTATTATCGAAATGGTTGTTTTTATGCCGTTAGAACCAATGCTTTTTTTACAGAGAAATCTTTTATGGTTAAAAATAAAAAAGGATATGTAATGGATGCTAATTGGCTTTTAAATATTGATACCCAAAGAGATTTTAAAATAGCAACTTTGCTTTATGATGACTGGAAAAATGAAATTGTTAATCACTGAATCTGAAAATTTTAGTGAAAATGCTATTCTTGAACTCAAAAAGCATTTTGAGGTTGAAGTAGCAAACCTATTTTCAGAAGAAGAGCTTGTTGAAAAAATTCAAACGGTAGATGTACTTTTTATTCGTTTGAGATTTAAATTATCTAAAGAAATTTTAATCCAAACTAGTTCATTAAAATATATTTTAACTGCAACAACTGGTCTAGATCATATAAATGTTGATTATTTTCAAGAAAATGGTGGAACAGTAATTTCCCTAAAAGGAGAAACCGATTTTTTAGGCACAATACCTTCAACGGCAGAACATACTTGGGCTTTGTTATTAGCTTTAATGAAAAAAATTCCAAATGCTTTCGCAGATGTTAAATCAGGAAACTGGAATAGAGATAATTTTAAAGGGAATAATTTAAAAGACAAAAAAATTGGAATTCTTGGTTTAGGAAGAGTAGGTAGGCAAGTGGCAAAATTTGCAGAAGCTTTTCAAATGGAAGTTCGCTATTTTGATGTTCAACCAATAGAATCGCATTTTGAAAAGTTTAATACTCCAAATGATTTATTTGCTTGGTCAGATATAATTTCGATACACATTCCTTATACTGTTGAAAATGAAAAGTATATTGATAAAGAGTTATTAAATAATTGTAAATCAAGTGCAATTTTAATAAATACTTCTCGTGGAAAAATTTGGGATGAAACTGTAGTAGCTGAGTTTTTGAAAGAAAATAAAATAAAAGCAATTGCAACTGATGTACTTTTTGATGAGTATAATGATTCAGTGTCCAAAAATCCGTTGGTTCAATTGGCGAATTTAAATTATAATCTAATTATCACACCACATATTGCTGGAGCAACTTTCGAATCAATGACGATGACGGAAGATTTTATTGTAACGAAGTTTTTAAATACTTTAAAATCCAATTAAATGCTTTTTAATTCCATTTCTTATTTAATTTTTCTACCAATAGTTTTTGCAATTTATTGGATGTTAAATTCTAGAAACTTAAAATGGCAAAATTTATTTTTGCTAACTGCTAGTTACTTTTTTTATGCTTGTTGGGATTGGAGATTTCTGTTTTTATTGATGTTTTCTACAGGTTTAGATTATTTCACAGGAATAAAAATGTTTGAAGCAAAGAGTGTTAAACTAAAGAAGTTTTGGTTTTTTGCTAGTATTTTTATCAATGTTGGATTTTTAGGTGTTTTTAAATATTATAATTTTTTCATAGAATCGTTTGAAGATTTGCTAACTAATTTTGGTGTTACGTCACATTTTTGGACACTCAAAATTATTCTACCAGTTGGAATTTCATTTTATACATTTCACGGTTTGTCTTACGTTATTGATATTTACTACAATAGAATAAAACCTGAAAAAAACATAGTTGACTATTCATTGTTTGTTAGTTATTTTCCATTATTAGTTGCCGGACCAATTGAAAGAGCAACCCATCTTTTGCCTCAAATTAAGAAAAAAAGAGTTTTTAATTATGAAAATGCAATGGAAGGTTTTTATCAAATTCTTTGGGGTTTGTTTAAGAAACTAGTCATTGCCGATAGCTGCGCGGTTTATGCAAATGAAATTTTTGATAATCATCAAAGTATGAATTCTATTTCATTACTACTTGGAGCAGTCTATTTTTCATTCCAAATTTATGGAGATTTTAGTGGCTATTCTGATATTGCATTGGGAACATCCAAACTCTTTGGAATTGATTTACTTCGAAACTTTAATTATCCCTATTTTTCAAGAGATATAGCAGAGTTTTGGCGACGATGGCACATATCATTATCTACTTGGTTTAGAGATTATTTATACATTCCGTTGGGTGGAAGCAAAGGTGGAATGACAACCAAAATTAGAAATACTTTTATCATTTTTTTAGTTAGTGGTTTTTGGCATGGAGCGAATTGGACATTTATAATTTGGGGATTGTTGAATGCTATGTTTTTTCTTCCATTATTAATTACAAACAATAATAGAAATAATATATCTATTGTTGCAGAAGGAAAAATGTTTCCAACAATCAAAGAGTTTTTCAGCATATTATTGACCTTTACAATAACAACCTTTGCGTGGATATTTTTTAGGTCAAACACCGTTAGTCAAGCTATTGAGTTCATAAAGAATATTTTTAAATTCGATTTCAAAGGAGGTTTTCAATACTTAACTTTTGATAGATATACTATTGAATTAGTTTTTCTTTTATTTCTTTTTCTTTTCATAGAATGGATTTCAAGAGAAAGAGTTCATCCAGTTTTTGGTAAATTCAAATCGTTAAAAGTAATCGCCATAATAACCATGATTTTAATTTTTGGAGTTTTCTCAGAAGCTAAAGAGTTTATATATTTTCAATTTTAATGAAGAAATTTATAGTAACCATATTGTCCTATTTGATAGCAACATTTTTAATAATGTTTGCTCTTGATTTTGGTTATACTAAAGTGTATGAAAATGCTAAACCAAGAACAAAGTTTCAATATTTAAGGTCGCTGAAAAACAAACAATTCGATTACATTTTTCTAGGTTCTTCACGAGTTGAAAATGGAATTATTCCAGCAATTATCAAAGAAAAAACAGGAAAGGAAACACTCAATTTAGGTTTTCAAGCATCAAAACTGAATGACATTTATACAGTTTTACAACTTCTGAAAGAGTATAATATTCAAGGAAAAAGAATTTTTATTCAAATTGATTACATCTATAATTTAAAAGGGAATTCCAAAATACTTCAATACCAAATGATACCTTTTATCAATGAAAATGAAGTGTTAAATAAACATTTTAAAAATAATTCTAAGGATTATTTAGGATACAATTATGTTCCATTTTATAGATATAGTCGTAATGATTTAAAACTAAATTTTAGAGAAATATTACTTAGTGTTGCTAAGAAAAAAACAAACGCGATGCAAGGTGATGGTTATGCACCAAAATATGGAACATCAGAAAACCATAGATTAACACTTCCTAAAGAATTAGATAAAGAAAATATAGTATTTGATTCAATTATTAAATACATTGAAAAAAATAAAATAAATGCCACTTTCTATTGTGCGCCTTTCTGTTATCACGGAAAAAATATGGAATTCACTACCAAACTCAAAAATAAAGTTCCAAACTTTTATGATTTTTCTAGAGCTGTTTCTGATGAGAAATTATTTCAAAATTCAAGTCACCTTAATCATGAAGGAGCAATATATTTTACTGATATTTTTATTAATCAAGTACTTTTGAAAAAGAAAAATACAGAGTAATAACATTTTTTTGAAAATCTATCTACTTTTATTTTTCATATTGATTTTTTAGTTCCTTTAAAAATCAAGATATTTGGTGTCAAATTGAAAATTATAAATGGCATCAAAAAAAATATTCATATTGCTACCAGATGGAATTGGGCTAAGAAATTTTGCTTACACCAATTTTCATACAATTGGTTTAGAAAAAGGTTTTGATATTACTTTTTGGAATAATACACCATTCAATATAAGCGAATTAGGATATAAAGAAATAAAAATTAATAATCCTAAAAACCATCCTTTTACAGAAATATATAAAAACGCTCGAAAGCAAATTGAGTTAAATTTATTTATAAAAAGATTTAATGATACGACTTATAATAGTTATCGCTTTCCATTTTCAACAAAAACTACAAGACAAAAAATAAAAACTTTTTTAACTAAAAGAATAATTTCAAAATATAATTCAGAAGCAAGAATTAAAATTATTTTAAAAAAAATTACAGATTTAGAGAAAAAAACGAACTATTTTGACGATTGTTTAAAAACACTCCAAAAAGAGAAACCTGACTTTATTTTTTGTACCAACCAAAGACCAATGTCTGCAATTGCACCGATTGAAGCAGCAAAACAATTAGGAATTTCAACAGCTACTTTTATTTTCTCTTGGGATAATCTTCCAAAAGCAACTTTGGTTATTGATACAGATTATTATTTGGTTTGGAGTGAATTTATGAAGAAGGAGTTGTTAAAATATTATCCAGATATTAATGAAAAACAAATTGTTATAGTTGGAACACCTCAATTTGAAAATCATTTTGATTTAAGTTTAAAAGTTGAAAAAGAAGTTTTTTTCAAAAATAATAATCTAGATTTAGATAAAAAATATATTTGTTTTTCAGGTGATGATGTAACTACTTCTCCAAACGATCCTCAGTATTTAAAAGATACAGCACTTGCTGTTAGAAATCTTAATAAGAATGGATTTAATCTGGGAATAGTTTTCAGAAGATGTCCTGTTGATTTCTCAGATAGATTTGATAATGTTCTTGAGGATTATCAAGATGTTATTGTTCCGATAAATCCTCTTTGGAAAAAAATTGGAGAAGGATGGAATACAATTTTGCCAACACATGAAGATATGATACTGCAAACAAATACCATCGCACATACTGAATTTGTTATAAATCTAGGTTCTTCGATGGTTTTTGATTATGTGTGTTATCAAAAACCATGTGTTTATGTAAATTATGATGTTCCTCAATCAGGTTCTTCAAATTGGAGCGTAGAGAAAATTTATAAATACATTCATTTTCGTTCAATGCCAACTAATAATTCAGTGATTTGGTTTAACAATGTTGATGAAATAGAACAGAAAATTCAATCTGTTCTAGAAGGAAAAGTAACTACAGTAAATGAAGCAACAGCTTGGTTTGAAATTATAAATCAAAAGCCAGCTAACCATGCTTCCGAGAGAATTTGGGATTTTATTAATACATTAACTGAAAAATGAAAATAGGATTTTTAACACCCGAATTTCCACATCCAAAATTTGGACATTCTGGAGGAATTGGCACAAGTATATTGAATTTAGCAAAAGGGCTAACCCAATTAGAAAACCAGGTTTCAATATTTGTTTATGGACAATCAAGAGATGAGGTGTTTGAAGAAAATGGAATAACATTTTACAGTATTAAGAATGTAAAAATTAAAGGACTTTCATTATTATTAACTCAAATAAAAGTTCAAAGACTAGTAAACTCTTTAGTCGAAACAAACCAATTAGATATATTAGAATCGCCAGATTGGACAGGATTTTCATCCAATATTAAAGTAAAATGTCCATTGGTGGTTAAGTTACATGGTTCAGATACTTACTTTTGCTATTTAGATAAAAGACCTGTTAAATTTAAAAATAAATACAACGAAAAGAAAGCGCTGAAAACTGCAGATGCTATTGCTTCAGTTAGCGAATATACTGCTAATGTAACAAAAGATTTATTTAAATTAAATCGAAAAATTGAAGTCATTCCAAACAGTATTGACTTGCAGAAATTTTCTGCGATTGATAGTAATTCAGACCATATTATACTTTACTTTGGAACTCTAATTCGGAAAAAAGGACTTCTTGAATTACCTTTGATTTTTAATGAAGTATACAAGCATAATCACAAAGCGAAATTAGTTCTTGTTGGAAAAGATACGCCTGATACATTGTCAGGAAATGAAACTATTTGGACCGTTATGCAAAAATTATTTGATACCAAAGCATTCCAAAATGTAACCTATCTTGGTAGTGTTTCTTATGATGAAATTAAAACACAAATTGGTAGTGCAACATTATGCGTTTTCCCTACATTTGCCGAAGCATTACCAGTATCTTGGATTGAAGCTATGGCTATGGAAAAACCTATAGTTGCTAGCGATATTGGTTGGGCAAAAGAAATTATTGATAATGGTAAAGACGGATATTTGGTTAACCCAAAATCGCACCATGAGTTTGCTGATAAAATAAACGAATTGTTACTAAACAGTGATTTACGTTTAAAGTTTGGCAAAGCATCAAGAGCTAAAGTTGAGTATAGATTTAGTCTTGAAGTTGTAGCCAATCAAAATGTTGTTCTTTATAGAAAAGTTATTTCAAATAGAAAAAGATAAATTGGTTTAAAAATATTGACTAAGAAATAACAATAATCGCCTTCAAACCCAATGAAATAATTACTTTTGCTGGATTAGGATTGAATACTCTTTAAAGATGATTATTTTTTTTCACGACAACTCAAGAATTATTGAAATAGTTTCTTCAAATGGAGATAGTTTTTCTGTTACTAAAAATAGTTTAATCGTTCCAACTATCATTGAATTTGCTAAAAAAAACAGTAATGAAATTCTTGTTTGGTGTCATCAAAACGAGAAAGAAAACTTAAATCATTCCTTCATCGAAAGCTTTTTTTTTCACAATAAGTTTTTATTATCTTATAATCCTATTCATTCTAATTATTTTGGAAAAAATGTAGGATATATTGAAGATACTCAGTTTATAAACATTAATAAGAAAGTAAAATATGCTTCTTGGATGATGAGTAGTTATGTTGGAGCAATACATTCTGAAACTATTATTGCGCTTCAAAACAGTATTAATAGCAAAGATAGTTTTGATTATTTTTTAAATTCAATCGCTCGATTGGGATTGCCAAAAGGATTATTTTGTTATTCTGAACCAAAATTATTAATCAAACCATCTCAAAATGTCAATCTAAAATCAGCTTCTCTTTTTGATTTATATCGATTTACAAAACAGCA
>ERZ795056.3944-NODE-3944-length-15590-cov-5.405150_pt1 | contig 15590 bp, 9 predicted proteins | sample MGYA00375140_ERZ795056 | MGnify/ENA primary metagenome ERZ795056 (study PRJEB30185, sample SAMN05720227) | activated sludge metagenome | isolation source: Anaerobic digester | place: USA | collected 2015-03-09 ... | reverse complement strand
GAGGCCGAGTTCATGGTCCGCCACAGCGCCGACTACCTCGACCTGTTCTCGACCCTCATCGTCGCCTGGCAGTGGCTGCGCCAGGCCACCGTCGCCGCGCGGGCGCTGCAGGCCGCGAACACCGACGACCGCAACTTTTACGAGGGCAAGCTGTGCGCCGCGCAGTACTGGTTCGCCACCGAGCTGCCGCGCATCGATCACCTCGCTCGCCTGTGTCGCGAAGGCGAGGACTCCTACAGCCGCATGCAGCCGGACTGGTTCTAGTTCGTGGTCGGCCGGACGGCCTCGCGCGTGAACAACCCTCGCGGAGAGCGCCGCGTCGGCGCGAGGATCCGCTACCGTGAGGTCATGCCTTGCTTAACTCGCGATACTCGCCGCGTCCTCGCCCTCGTCCTGCCGCTCGCCGCCGCGTCCGGCTGTACCATGGACAACCCGCTGTTCGAGGTCACCGCGGCGGGGGCGGACAGCAGCGGTGAGGGGTCTGCGAGCACCAGCGCCACATCCGTCGCAATGACCACCACCGGCCCGGACGCGACGACCACGCCGACCACCACGCAGGGCACGTCGATCACCTCGGCCACCACGGTCGATCCCGGCACCGGCACCACCCTCGAGCCCGGCACTACCGGCGGGATGACGGGCGTCTGCGGCGACGGCATCCTCGACCCGGGCGAGCTCTGCGACGACGGCAACCTCGTGGACGGCGACGGATGCACGGCCGAGTGCACCCTCGTCAGCTGCGGCAACGGCGTGCTCGACGGCGCCGAGCAGTGCGACGACGCCAACCAGATCAACGAGGACGCCTGTCTGAACACCTGCGTGAATGCCACCTGCGGCGACGGCTACGTGCAGCCGATGGAGGAGTCCTGCGACGACGGCAATCAGAACGACGACGACGCCTGCCTCAACACCTGCGTCCAGGCCCTCTGCGGTGACGGCAAGGTGTACGCCGACGTCGAGGACTGCGACGACGGCAACACAAACGCCGGCGACGGCTGCTCCCCGCTCTGCATGCTGGAGGCGAAGTGCGGCAACGGCCAGGTTGAAGACGGCGAGAAATGCGACGACGGCAACAACGACGACATCAACGACGGCTGCACCAGCAAGTGCCAGCCGCCGACATGCGGCGACGGCTTCGTTCAGCCGAACCTGGGCGAGCAGTGCGACGACGGCAACATGGAGGACAACGACGCGTGCAGGAACAACTGCAGCAAGAACCTGTGCGGCGACGGTGTGTTCGACACGAAGACCGAGGAGTGCGACGGGTCCGCGGAAGCCTTCAAGAAGTCCGTCGGGCTGTGCAGTGACACCTGCACGATCAATTACTGCTTCAAGATGACCAACACCGCCAACATGGACTTCGACGACCCAAAATGGTTCGACCCCTGCGTCGACAAGCTCGGCACCCAGGTGCATTTGCTCGTGCTCGACAGCAACAAGGTGATCAAGTACATCGGCAGCGGCACGAAGAAGAACAAGTGGACCTACGAGGTGCTCACCAGCTCGGCCGCGTCGGTCGATCAATGGAAGCTGGTGGTGAACCACAAGGAGGTCATCTCGATCGGCCCCAACGGAGACCGCCTCTTCATCACCGCCAAGTCGAGCAACCCCAACGTCATGATGTGCCCCTCGAGCATGGGCGACGGCTACGGCATCATCGTCCTGCCGGCCGTGGGCGACGCGCCCAAGCTCGTCGTGATGCCGGCCGTGGGCAATTCCGGCATGCCCCGCAACTTCAAGGGCTGGACCCCCAGCGGCGAGCTGTCGTACCTCGCAAACGGCATTCAGCCCTGCATGGATATGGCCCCGGCCGCCCTCGTCGGCCCGACCGTGTACTTCGCCGTCACCGACTGACCCGCGAGGCACCGGCGCGCCGGGCCTCGCAGCCTGACACGCGTTCAGCGTGCGCCGTAGATCACGCCCTCGCCCGGGTCGACCAGGTACGCGCAGCGGCCGGCGCCGACGTTGCAGCCCTGGCTGCGGGGCATCCAGCAGATGTTGTTGCCGTCGCGGCAGCCGTAGTCGCCGCCCTGGGTGCCGCACCAGCCGAAGGCGTTCTCGTAGTCGTGGAACATGCCGAAGCCGCGGTAGGTGGTGCAGCCGTGGGTGCAGACGTCGGTGACGGTGGGGTCGGCGTACAGGAAGCTGTCGCGGTAGCCCCAGCCGTTCGGGGTGCTGTTGATCGACGCGAACGGGATCGCCGCGGCGCGCTCGGAGACCATCCACTGCTTGCCGAGCGAGCCGCCGTTCTCGACCAGGTTGAGATAGATGATGATGCGCTCCTTGAAGTTGTCGTTGCCGTTCTTCAGGGTCGCGCCCGACGAGAAGCCGCCGATGGTGTCGCCGACGACCCCGCTGTCGGTGAAGATCGGGATGTCCCAGTGGGCCGGCTTGCGCAGATAGTTCATCACCTGCCAGCCGCCGCCGTCGGTCGTCATCTCGCAGTACACGCTGTAGCCCGGCTTGGGCCCGACGCCGTCGGGGTCGAGCATGTACAGCCCGTCCTTCGCGGCCGGATTGGCGAGCTTGATCGCCTTGCAGCTGTTGCTCGGCAGCTGGATCTTGCACGCGTTGCTGCAGTTGTCGGCGTCGACCTTGTTGCCGTCGTCGCAGGCCTCGCCCGGGCCGAGCAGGCCGTCGCCGCAGACCGCGTCCTTGCACGCCTGCGTGCACGCGCCGGTGTTGCTGTTGGCCATGCCGAGGTCGCACTCCTCACCGACGCTCGGCTGCTCGAAGCCGTCGCCGCACTTCGGTAACAGGCACAGGTCGGTGCAGCCGTCGTCCTGGTTGCCGTTCTTGCCGTCGTCGCAGGCCTCGCCGGGGTCGATGTCCCCGCTGCCGCAGGCCTCGAGCTTGCACGCCGCGCTGCAGCCGTCGCCGGCCGTGATGTTGCCGTCGTCGCAGGCCTCGCCGGGGCCGACCTTGCCGTCGCCGCAGACGTTGATCGTGCAGTCGTCCTTGCAGGCGTTGCCGGGCCCGTTGTCCGGGCCGTCGTCGCAGGTCTCCGCGCCGCCGCCGGCGTTCCACAGCAGGCCGTCGCCGCACTTCGCCTGCTGACAGGTCGTCGTGCACGCGCCGCTGTCCGAGTTCGCCGCGCCCGCGTCGCAGGTCTCGCCCGCGCCGGCCTGCACGACCTCGTCGCCGCAGGCCGCGAGCGTGCACGCATTGGAGCAGTCGTCGCTGTCGTCGGCGTTGCCGTCGTCGCACTGCTCCATGCCCTGGATCTCCCCGTCGCCGCAGGCCTCCGGGGTGCAGCTCGCCGAGCAGCCGTCGCCGTCGACCGCGTTGCCGTCGTCGCAGCCCTCCGGATCCTGCACCTTGCCATCGCCGCAGCTGTTCGCCGTGCAGTCGGCCTTGCACGGCTTGCCCGGGCCGTTGTCCGCGCCGTCGTCACAGTCCTCGCCGGGGTCGACGTCGCCGTCGCCACACACCACATCGGGCGCGCCCGTCGAGCTGGTCGCGGACTCGGTGGTCGGTGTATCGGTCGTCGACGCGTCGCTGCTCTGCGTCGTCGTCGGCATCGTCGTGCTCGTCGTCGCCGGCAGGGTCGTGAACCCCGAGGTCTCTCGACCATCGTCGCTGCAACCGGTCACTAACAACGCGACCCCGACGGTCGCCCCCATACCCCATCCCATGCGTGCCATCCGGGTATCTGGCCACACGCCAAAAATGCTGTAAACGGCCCGGAACCGGCCTCTCCGCACACTCCTGCGCGCAGGTCCGCGCAGGCCTCGTCGCCGCGAGTCTCAGGGCGCGCGAGTCAGCACCAGGACATCATCGGCGGCCGGCTCCGCGTACAGCCGCGCGACCAGGGCGGCCCGCTGGCGCAGCACGGCGCGCTGATTGATGTAGCCCTTGTCCGTGATCTCACCGGCGTCGAGCGCCGGCGGCAGGGCCAGCAGCAGCGCCCGGCCGATGCGCCGGCTGCTGCCCGCGTGCTCCGCGTTGTAGCGCTCGAGCGCGGCCTTGATGTGCGCGCGCACCGAATCCTCCGCGACCAGCGTATCCAGCCCTGCCGTGCTGCCCGCGAGCGCGCGACAGCCGGGCAAGCTCGGGAACACCAGCACACCGACCTCCACCTGTCCCTCGCCGGCGACCACGAGGTCCTGGATCGCCGAGCCGCCGACCGCGAGCGCGGCGATGCGGACCGCGCCGACGTTCACCCAGGTGCCCGAGGTCAATTTAAAATCCTCGGCGATGCGGCCATCGAAGACGATGCCCTTGCGCGGGTCGGCGGGGTCGGCGAGGCGGCCGGCGTCGCCGGTGTAGTACCAGCCGTGCTCGTCGAAGGCCGCCGCGGTGAGCTCCGGCTCGCGCACATAACCCGGCGTGATGTTCGGGCCGCGCGCGCGCATCTCGAGCTTGCCCTCGCGCGGGACCAGCTTGACCTCGCAGCCGGGCGCCGGCAGGCCGATGATGCCCGCGTGCGCGATCGGGAAGTGCACCGTCGTGATCAGCGGCGAGGTCTCGGTCGAGCCCCAGGCCGAGGCCATGAACAGCGGCGTTTGGCGGGCCTGCAGCGCCACCGCCTCGAGGCGCGCCCACAGGTGCTGGGGCAGCGCGGCGCCGGCGTAGAACAGCAGGTCGAGCTGCTCGAACAGCGCGACCCGCAGCCCCGCGTCCATCTCGAGGTAGGGCAGCAGCACATCGAAGCCGCGCGGCACGTTGAAGTACAGCGTCGGCGGATGGGCGCGCAGGTTCTCGGCGGTGCGCTCGATGAGCCCCGGCGCGGGCTTGCCGTCGTCGATGTAGAGCGAGCCCCCGTGATAGAGGACCATGTTGAAGTTGTGATTGCCGCCGAAGGTGTGGTGCCAGGGCAACCAGTCGACCAGCACCGGCGGGCGCGCGCGCAGGAACGGCCACGACTGGGCGATCGCCTGCTGGTTGGAGCAGAGCATGCGCTGGGTGTTGAGCACGCCCTTGGGCAGCCCGGTCGAGCCCGAGGTGAACAGGATCTTCGCCAGCGTGTCCGGACCGGTGGCCGCATGCGCCGCGTCGGCGCGCTCGAGCTCGTCTGTCTCTTCGGACAGCTGTAAAAAGGTCGACTGTCCCGGCGAGGGACCCGTGGTGACCACCGTCGATGCCGGCCGATCGATCGCCGCCAGTGCGCGGACGTAGCGGGCCCCGTCGGCCGCGTAGATCAGGCCCGGCGCGATCTTGTCGACGATGTGCCGCAGGTTGGCGAGGTCCTGCGAGACCAGGCTGTAGGCCGGTGAGATCGGCACCGCCGGCACCCCGACATGCATCGCCGCCAGCTGCAGCAGCGCGTTGTCGACGGAGTTGTCGGACAGGATCAACAGCGGTCGCCGCGAGCCCAGGCCCCGCTTCAGCAGCGCCGCACCGAGCCGCCGCACCAGCGACCACGCCTCGCCGTAGCTCACCGTGCGCCAGCCCGCGCCCGCACGCTCGCCGAGGAACACCCGCTCCGGCGCCTCAGCGGCCCAGTGTGCCAGCAGCGCCCCGAGCGTGTCCGGATACGGCCCCAGCGGGCTCGGCGAGCGCAGCACCATGCTGCCGTCCGCGTGGTAGCAGACCTCGACCTCGGCCGGCGCGAGGGCGAGCGTGGGAGGAGCGAGAGCGGACGGCGGTGTCATCGGCGGGCCTCCTCGCTCCGGGTCATCGCGGGGTCTCAGCCCTCGCAGCGGCGGCGGCCGAGCTCGGTCATGTCGACGCTGCCGAGCTTCTCGACCGACCAGGCGAAGCCGTCGTCGTCGTAGGTGTTGAGCCACAACTCGGGGCGTCCATCGGCGTCGAGGTCGAGGGCGCCGAGCAGCATGTATTGCACGCCGGCGCCACTCTGGCCCTTGAGCTTGCGGACCGGGAGCTCGCCCTCGGGCACGACGAAGATGCCGGCGTAGCTCGGCGCCGCGTCGGGGTCGGCCGCGGGCAGGGCGATGACCGCGAGGGTCTCGGGCTTGCCGTCGGCGTCGAGGTCGATGTTGGCGACCTGCCGGACCTGCAAAGCCGTCGCAGGGGCCAGCTCCGGCGCCTCGCGCAGCAGCGCCTCACGCAGGCGGGCGCGCAGCGGCTCCGGGGCGGCCTTGTCGGCCTCGGCCGGGGTCACCGGCGGGATCGGCTCGACGAAGTCGGTGTCGACCGGCGCGATCGCGTGGCCACGCAGCGCCTCGACCGGCGCGTCGACCAGCGCGGCCAGACCCTCACCGCAGTCGGCCTTGCCGGTGCCGGTGATGCGCGTCACCTGCCCCGACTCGAGCCGCGCGTTGCTGCCGGTCTTCAGCAGCACCAGGCACTCGTCGCCCTGGCTGAACTTTGAGACATGTGCGAGGTGACAGGCGATCGGCGCCAGACCGGCCTCGCTCGCGCTCATGAACACCCGCCCGTGCGGCTCGGCCGGCGCTGCCACCGGCGTGGCCACCGGCGCCGCCACCGGGGTCTTCACGGGGGCCGGCTTCGCGGGCGGCTCACCACAGGCCGCCACCATCAAGACGAGGATCGACAGGTGGATCGACAGGTACGCGCGCATGGTCGCGGCCACCCTACCACAGCCGACCGGCCCGGCGGCGACCCTCGACAGCCGCCCGCGCCCCGCGATACCACTGGGCATGCGCCGTACTCCGCATCCTCGGGTCTCGCTCCTCACTCGCGCCGCGCTGCTGGCCTCGCTCGCCGCCGTCGCCTGCCCCAAGGACGAGGGTCAGCCGACCACGACCACCACCGCGAGCACCGGCGCCGACAGCAGCGGCGAGCCCACGACCACCGGCACCACCGGCACGCCGACGACCACCGGCATCACCACGATCGAGACCATCGGCGACGTCTCGACCACCATGCTCGGCAGCAGCGGCGACACCGGCACGAGCACCGGCACCGGCACCACCGGCCTCGAGACCGGCACCACCGCCAGCTCGACCGGCGACACCGATACGGGCACGAGCACGGGCAGCAGCTCGACCACCGGCGGCGGCCTCGGCGAGGGCGAGATCTGCCAGGATCAGCCCGACGCGTGCGCCCCGGGCCTGCTGTGCTGCTATCCCTGCGGGATCCCTGATTGTATGAACAAGTGCATCAAGGCCGATCCGCAGACCATGATGTGTCCCCTGTTCCCCTGAACGCTGCTCGCTCGCTCCTCTCGCTCTCGACTCATCGCCATGCGCACCATGCTCCGCCCCCTCGCCTCGCTGTGCCTGCTCGCCCTCGCTTGCCGACCCGCGCCGATGCAGCCCGTCGCCCAGCCCGAGCCGGTCGTCGTGGTCGCCCCCGAGCCCGCACCCGCGCCCGCGCCCGCGCCCACACCCGAGACCTGGGTCGGCACCGTCGAACCACTCGGCGCCAGCCTCGACATCATCCTCCGCCTCGAGCCCGACCCCGACAAACCCGGCACCTGGCGCGGCCGCCTCGACATCCCGATGCAGGGCATCAAGGACTTCCCGCTGCAAGACGTCGACCTCGACGCCGAGGGCCTGGAGTTCACGCTCGCCCCGCCGGGCGGCACCGAGGCCCAGCGCGCCATCTTCGTCGCCGCCCGCGAGCCGAACGCCGCGACCGCGCAGGGCGAGCTCAATCAGAACGGCATGAGCTTCCCGCTGAAGCTGCGCCGCCTGGCCCCGGGCGAAGCGCCCGAGGTCGGACCGAAGCGCCCGCAGGAGCCCAAACCACCGTTCCCCTACGCGACCCGCGAGGTCAGCGTGATCAGCGAGGTCGACGGCGTCGCGCTCGCGGGCACCTTGACCGCCCCGAACGACGGCGCCCGTCACCCCGCGGTCGTGCTGCTCACTGGTTCGGGCGCGCAGGACCGCGACGAGTCGATCCTCGGCCACAAGCCCTTCCTCGTGCTCGCCGATCACCTGACCCGCAGCGGCGTCGTCGTGCTGCGTTACGACGATCGTGGGGTCGGCGGCTCGGGCGGCAACCTGGCCAACACCCCGCACGAGACCCAGCGACGCGACGCCAGCGCGGCGCTGACCTGGCTGCAAGGACAGCCCGAGGTCGACCCGACCCGCATCGGCCTGATCGGCCACAGCGAGGGCGCCAACATTGCGATCCTGACCGCGGCCGCCGACAAGCGGGTCGCCTTCCTCGTCCTGCTCGCCGGCATGGGCGTCAGCGGCAAGCAGATCCTTCCCATGCAGATGGCCGCGCTGCTGCGAGCCGGCGGGGCCGCCGAGGACGCGCTCCCCGGCTTGATCAAACTCGAGAACAAGCTGATCGCCGCGGTGTTGAAGAAGGCCCCGCAGGCCGAGCTCGAGGCCCTCGCCCGCGAGCTCACCCGCGGCCAGCTCGAGCAGAGCAAACCTCCTACCCCGATCACGCCGGAGCAGCTCGACGCCCTGGTCAAGGCCAGCCTCGCCGCCTTCGAGACCGAGTCGTTTCGCTCGCTGCTGCGCCACGATCCGCGGCCCTCGCTGCGCAAGCTCAAGACCACCCCGGTGCTCGCGCTGAACGGCACCCTCGACCTGCAGGTCCCCGCCACGGAGAACCTCGGCGAGATCGAGAAGGCCCTGCGCGCGGCCCACAACAAGGACATCACGATCAAGCCGCTGCCGGGCCTGAACCACCTGTTTCAACACGCCAAGACCGGCCAGGTCGAGGAGTACTCGAAGATCGAGGAGACCCTCGCGCCCGAGCTCCTGCAGGAGGTCAGCAGCTGGATCTCCGCACGCACCGCGGTGAAGTGATGCCCTCGCCAAACCGATGTTCTCGCCAGTGAACATCGTGGCACCGCCGCCGGCGAATCGGCTATCGTGGCGCGGTAATGAACCGTCCACGATCCTGGCTGTTCCCCCTCCCGCTGCTGCTCGCCTGCCAGACGACGACCGGCATGACCGGCGCCACCGGTGAGACCGACACGGGCTCCAGCGCCGGCACCGTCGACCCGACCACCACGACCGCCGGCAGCACCGGCAAGCCCGATCCGGTCACCACCACGACCGCCACGCCGACCACCGGCGCCAACGATACGGACGAGACCGGCGGCGACGTGCCCGAGGCGCCCGACCTGCAGTGCCCCGGCGACAAGTCCGGCCAGTGCGACCTCGACCCCGCGGCCAAGCTCGAGGCCGGCGCCGCGGTGCTCTCGATCGTGCCCAACTGCTTCGAGGCGTGGGTCGACCTCGACAACAACTTCGCGTTCAAGAAGGGCAACGACGAGCTGCTCGACTGCGGCTGCGACCGCCTGTGCCCCGAGGACCCCGGCTACGTCGGACCCGACGACGGCGAGGGCGACGGCAAGCTGCAAGCCGCGTGGATGGCCGGCTTCGGCAACGGTCGCCCCGCCAATGGCGTGCGCGGCGCGGGCGTCGGCCTGGTCGGCGACGGCGACGGCCTGTGGGCGCGCGCGATCGTGCTGCGCCAGGGCAACACCACCGTGGCGATCGTGGCGATGGACCTGGTCGGCTGGTTCAACGGAGACGTCAAGGCCGCGCGCCAGCAGCTGGCCGAGCAGGGCATCGACGTCGACCACCTCATCGTGCACTCGACGCACACCCACGAGGGCCCCGACAGCATGGGCCTGTGGGGCATCGACCAGTTCACCTCCGGCTACGACCCGAAGCTGCGCGCCCAGCTGCGCGCGACCGTCGTCGACGCGGTCGAGACCGCCTTCAAGGAGCTGCGTCCGGTCGCGGCGCTCAAGGTCGGCGAGGTCGACATCTCGACCTACCACGACAACGGCGTCGCCAACGTGATCAGCGACCACCGCGACCCGTGGGTCGTCGACGAGTTCATCTCCGCCGCGCAGCTGACCGACGGCGACGGCCAGACCATCGCCACGCTGATCAACTTCAGCTGTCACCCGGAGACGATGGACGACAACAACTTGCTGATGACCTCCGACTTCGTGCACGCGCTGCGCCGCACCGTCGAGCAGGGCTCGACCTGGAAGACCGCCCCCGGCACGCCCGGCCTCGGCGGTCCGGCGATCTACATCAACGGGGCCGTCGGCGGCATGATGACCACGCTCGGCGTCAACGTCACCAACCCCGACGGCGACAGCTTCCAGAGCGCCAGCTGGGAGAAGGCCGACTCGATCGGCCAGCTGCTCGGCGAGATGGCCCTCGACGCGGTCGCCAACGGCGACGACGTCCAGGGCCCGTCGCTGCGCGTGATCAACAAGATCTTCCGCGTGCCGGTCGCCAACGGCCTGTTCAAGTTCCTGTTCATGCAGGGCATCGTCGAGCGCGAGGTGTTCGAGAACCCGCGCACCAAGGACATGGAGATCGACACCGAGATGTCCCTCGTCGAGCTCGGACCCATCCAGCTGCTCAGCGTGCCCGGCGAGCTGCTCCCGGAGCTCGCGGTCGGCGGCTACGACGGCTCGCGCATCAACGCCCCCGGCGTGCCGCTCGTCGACCCCAACAACGTCAACCCGCCGAAGCTCGACCAGGCCCCCGCGGGCCCCTACATCAAGGACCGCATGCCCGGGATGTACCCCTGGCTCATCGGCCTCGGCAACGACGAGCTCGGCTACATCATCCCCGAATACAACTTCGAGCTCGACCCCAAGAACCCCTACAACAGCGAGGCCGAGGGCGACCACTACGAGGAGACCAACTCGCTCGGCCCGCACATGGCCGGTTTGATCGACAAGTACGCCGATCTGCTGATCTACTGGTCCAAGCAAACGAAGTGAAGCGCGGCGAGGATGAGGCGGACTCGCCTCATCCTCCCTACATCTCAGCCGGCCTTACGCTTGAACAGCTTGCGCGCCCACCCGAAGATCAGCACCCCGCTGAACACATAGGTCTCGAGCGCGAGCAGCACGAGCATCGGATCGTAAGGCGCACGCAGCCGCGTGTCCCCGAAGTAGATCGCCGCGGTGACGATGATCGCCCACACGTGCACCGCCAAAATTCCGTGGTGGGTGACCGTGCGCTTGATGAAGCAGGTGAACAGCGCGAGCAGGGCCGGGATGGCGATGAAGGCGGTGTACAACGACTGCCAGCCCTGGGCTTTGTGGCGCCACATCTCGCGGCCCGAGTCCGGCCAGGGCGTGTTGTAGCCGGCGAGCATCAGCACGTTGATGGTCGCGTAGCGCAGCTGGCCGAGGTAGCCGGTCTTCTCGATGCACTTCTGCATCAGCTCCTTGAGCGGCTTGGCGTCGGCGATGTAGCCGGTGTACGAGAGCTCGGCGCCGAGGGCCGGGTCGAGCTGCACCCACGAGTCCGGCGCCGTCTTGGCCCGCTTCTCGAGCTGGATCAGCGGCGGAGGTCCGAAGCGGATGCGGCCGCGGCCGGGCTCCTCCGGGGTCGCGGCGGCCTTTTTGTTGTGACAGCGGCCGAACAGCTGGTTGAACAGGCCGTTCTCGCTGACCATGCCCCAGCGCCCGGTGTGGTGGTGCATGCGCGCCGCGGAGAAGGCGAGCACGATCGCGATCGGGATGCCGGCGAACACCAGGTGCTTGAAGCGCACCCTCGGCATCGACTTGCGCATCACGATCCAGACCACGGCGAACACCGCGATCGACATCAGGATCTGCGGACGAAACGCGGTGGCGATCGCCGCGAAGATGCCGGTCAACCAGGCGTCGCGGGTGCGGCCGTCCTGGACCAGACGCAGCAGCGCCAGCGTCGCCATCAGCAGGAAGGTGCCGTACGGGATCTCGCTGAGCGTGTACCCACCGAGCGAGATCAGCGGATAATAAAACACCAGCAGCACGCCGAGCAGCGGCGGCATCCAGCGGTACTTCGAGACCCGCTCGGCGATGCGATAGCCGTAGCCGACCATCACCGTGCCGAGCAGCGCGTAGGCGATGCCGATCGCGGTGAAGTTGTCGCGCCCGAACACCAGCTTCAGCAGCGCGAGCAGGAAGTGGGTCCCGTAGGGGAAAAACGCGTGGTACTCGATCGCCTCGCCGAAGCGGTCGAGCATCTGGTCGGCGCGGCTGACGTAGCCGCGCATGTCCGAGGACACGTAGTCCCCGAGCGGATGGACCAGCAGGTTCCAGTGCACGCGGACCGCGAAGGCCGCGATGAGCACGACGAGCAGCCAGCGGTTGCGGTGGAGCCAGGCGTAAAAACGGGGTGCGGTCGAGGCGGGCAAGGCGAGCAGAGATTCTGTAAAAAAAGCCGGCGGACTTTACCCGATTCCGGGCCGCTGCGACGAGTTTGGGCCGCCGTCGGGCGATCTTCGCCGAAGATCTCGCCCGGCGACGGCCGCGGTCGCGCCCAGCGCGCTATGAGAGGCGCGCCGGGCTGTTGTGGCCCCTAGAACTCGAGCCAGGCGGCGTCGCTGAGGTCGCCGATCAGGGAGGCCTTGAGCCCGAGATCCGAGAGGGTCAGGATCTGGTCACCGACCACCAGCGAGCGGCGGATCGGAGGCTTCCAGCCGAGATCCTGCGCGGGCGTGTGCTGGATCTGCCCGACGGGCAGGATGCCGGCCTGGGCGTCGATGCTGTAGCCGAGCGCGCCGCTGAAGCCGGTCTCGACCATGTTGACCTCGTCCCAGCCGTAGGACTCGATCGGCAGCACCGCGAGCTTGCTCTTCCCCCAGTACAGGAAGGCGTGCGGGTCGAAGATGGCCTCGGACCAGCCGAAGGCCTCGCCGAGCGGCGCCTGCTGGATGCGCTTGGGCGCCGCGAGATCGGAGACATCGAAGAGGCTCAGCTGGAGGCCGAGCAGCTGACCGACGTCGTCGCCGTCGAAGCCGACGCCGAGCACCAGGCCGTCGGCGATCGGGTGCAGGTACGCGCTGAAGCCCGGGATCTTGAGCTCGCCGACGGTGACCGGCTTGCTCGGGTCGCTGAGATCGATCGCGTACAGCGGGTCGGTCTGGCGGAAGGTGACGACATAACCGGCGGTGCCGATGAAGCGCACGCCCTGGATCTCCTCGCCCTTGCCGAGGTTGCCGACCTGGCCGATCTGCAGCAGCTCCTCGCCGGACTGGCGCAGCACGCTGACGAAGCTCTCCGTCGTCACGCTGTCCCAGCTCTGCTGATCGGTGGTGGCGATGCGCAGGTCACCCTCGTGCTCCGACAGCGAGTACTGGCCGCGGATGCGCCCGCGCACCTCGCCCGAGGCGACGTAGGTCGCCTGCTCGGCGCTCGCCAGCGAGAACTTGTGCACATACGACTTGAGCCCGGTCTCCGTGTCCTGCTCGGTCCACTGCTCGGGGCGCCACGGGGTGGTCGTCACGTACAGGTTGTCCTTCGAGGCGTACACGGTCTCGCCCTCCGAGAACACGCCGACGCCCTGGCCGAGCGCCAGCGACTGCGCGAGGTCGACGGTCAGCACCGACAGCGTCGACAGGCCCGAGTAGCTGCCCGCGTGGCGCATGTCGGCGCAGTCGACCAGGCGACCGCTGGTGATCTTCGCCGCGCCCTGGGACAGGTCCTCGAGCACGAACTGCGGCAGCCAGTCGTCGACCTTCGAGCTCTCGATGATCGCCAGGTTGTAGAGCTTCGCCTGCTCCACGGCCTTGTTCCACTCGATCTCCCACGGGGTCAGCGGCTCGCCCTCGCGGAACTTCACCGGCGAGCTCTGGGCCGCGTTCGGGTCGACCGTGTCGCCGGCGCTGGCGCTGGTGTCCGGCGGCGGCACATCGCCGCTGCTCTCGGAGGGCGCACCCGTGCTGCCCGCGCTGGTGCTGGTCTCCACGCCCGGCTCGCCGCCGCCGCCCTCGAAGGCGTCCCAGTTGACGAACTCCTCCGGGCTCTTGAAGGCCAGGCCGGTCGGCATCGAGCGCAGCACCACCCGCGCCACGCTGTCGATCAGGCGCGCGTTGACGAGGTCGCCGTTGATGTAGAGATTGCTGACGATGCGCAGGTCGTCGGGGTTGCTGATGTCGACCTCGACCAGACGCATCACCGAGCCGGTGCCGATCGGGAAGTGCTTGCTGAGGTCCAGGCTCGCGGGCGGCGGCGGCACCGGCTCCTCGGGCAAGGGCAGCGGCTCGTCCGCGCCGGTGTCGGCCCCGGTGTCGGTCCCGGTGTCGGTCCCGGTGTCGCTGCCGGTGTCGCGGCCACCGCGGCTGCCACCGGTCCCCTCCCCGGGGATCGGGGTCGGCTCGGGCCCGCCGACATCGACGCCGGGATCCCCGCCGCCGATGCCATAGTTGTAGAGGCCGGTGCGGATCAGCAGCATCGCGCGGTCCTCGTGCAGGAACATCTGCGCGTCCCAGGCGTCGCCGTCGATGGCCAGCGAGCCGCGCAGCTGCGGCGACGCGCCGGAGACATCGACGAAGTGCAGCTTGCCCTGCGCGAGCGCGAGCACCCGCTCACCGTCGGTCTTGATCAGGTCGGGCTCGTCGACGCCGAGCTCCTGCACGTTGGTGCCGGAGTAGTCCTTCGCGCCGCCGTTCTCGCCGCCGTTGTCATTGCTGGGCTCGCCGACCGGGTCGCCGCCGCTGTCACCACCGCTGCCGGCACCGTCCTCGACGCCGACATCGACGCCATAACCGGGGTAACCCCAGTTGCCCTGCTCGAGCATCTCCTTGGCGTTGCTCTTGGCGTAGGCGAGCAGGTCGTCACAGCTCTCGAAGTCGTACAGGAGGCGGGGGTCGAGGTCCTCGGGGACTTCACGCTCGGTGCAGCCGGGGGCCGCGACGGTGAGGGCGAGCAGGGACGCGAGCGAGAACAGGGAATGGCGATGCATGGTCAAAGATCTCCAGAAGGTAAGGGCCCCGCCGGGGCGAGATGCCGGGGGGTTCCGGCAGGGCACAGCCACCTAAGCAGGAGCCGTGCCAGGTCGTTATTCAGCGCTCTGCGGGCCGTTCGCGGCGGTTTCGCCGATCGTGGTGAACGACCGCGACGTCGGTGCCCGGCGCTCGTGCCCGGGGCATGACAGCCAGGGAGTGAGCGCCCGCACGATCATGACGAGGAGGACGCGAACGCAAAAACGGGCCCCAGCGCGCTGCGCAGGGCCCGTCGTGCAACGGCGATCAATCGCTCGAGTCGCTCAAGTCGCGAGGCTGCAGAAGGCCTCGTAGTCGATGAGCTCGATGTCCTCGGGCGCCTTGCTGCACACCCGGCAGTCCGGGTCGCGGCGCAGCTTGAGCGTGCGGAACTTGGTGCCGAGCGCATCGAACACCAGCAGGCGCCCGGACAGGCTCTGACCGACGCCGAGGATCAGCTTGAGCGCCTCGTTGGCCTGCAGCGTGCCGATGATGCCCGGCAGCACGCCGAGCACGCCCGCCTCCTGGCACGACGGCGCCATGCCCGGGGGCGGCGGGTCGGGGTAGAGGCAGCGATAGCAGGGGCCGTCGAAGGGCAGGAAGGTCGTCAGCTGACCCTCGAAGCGGAAGATCGACGCGTGCACCACCGGCTTCTTGAGCTTGAGCGCCGCGTCGTTCAGCAAGTACCGCGTCGGGAAGTTGTCCGCGCCGTCGACCACCAGGTCGTAGCCGGCGAGGATGTCCATGATGTTGTCCGAGTCGAGGCGGGTCTGATGCGCGACCACCTTCACGTCGGGGTTGAGCGCCTGCAAGGTCATGCGCGCGCTCTCGACCTTGGGCATGCCGAGCCGCTCCATGTTGTGGAGGACCTGACGCTGCAGGTTGCTCTCGTCGACGAGGTCGTCGTCGACCATGCCGAGCGTGCCGACGCCGGCCGCCGCGAGGTAGAGCGCGGAGGGCGAGCCGAGGCCGCCGGCGCCGAGGCACAGCACCTTGGCGTCGAGCAGCTTGCCCTGCCCGAGCTC
>ERZ795056.3933-NODE-3933-length-15614-cov-7.812777_pt1 | contig 15614 bp, 11 predicted proteins | sample MGYA00375140_ERZ795056 | MGnify/ENA primary metagenome ERZ795056 (study PRJEB30185, sample SAMN05720227) | activated sludge metagenome | isolation source: Anaerobic digester | place: USA | collected 2015-03-09 ... | reverse complement strand
GGGAATACCTCGCTCAGGCGATGTTCGAGAAAGGCAAGAATGAGTTTATGCCCATTCCACAACAACAAATCAATCTAAGTAAAGGACTGTACAAACAGAATCCGGGATACTAATTTTAAATTCTAACTCTTTATTAATCAATTTTTTATCTTTTAATTTCAAACAAATGAGAATTACGAAGCTTCTAACGCTGCTGTTTTTTGCAGCCGTAACGGTTTTTCTTTCCTGTAAAAAGGACAGCGATACTGTAGCACCAGGCGATGCCGCCATGATCAGTTTTAATGTTGGTTCCACAAATGGTACAATTAATGAAGGTGCCAAAACGGTTTCCATTGAATTGCCTTCTGGTACGGATTTAACCAAAGTAACCCCGACGATTTCACTTTCAGCAGGTGCTACTGTAACGCCTGGTTCAGGAGTGGAAACCAATTTTACTTCCCCTGTTGTTTACACTGTGAAAGACAAATCCGGAACGAAGTCAGCTGCATATACCGTTACAGCAACCATTTCAAGTTCCCGGAAATATGCATTTATCGGGCAGGCTGCCACCAATACAGCCGCCGGATGGGATGCAATCAAAGGCTCTGATTATGACCTGAAAGATGACCAGACTGCAGCAACATGGTTTGCAACTGCTATGGCTACTGGCAACACGGTTGCGTATCATTCCTTTGAAGCTGTCGCAGGAGGAACCGCTGATTTATCAACGTACGATGCCATCTGGATCCAGTACGATGGTGGTTGGTGGGGTGGCGAGGTCGCCAAGTTCCCGAATCACCCAACTGGTTGCCTTATTTCATCAACTGTTCCTGCGGGCGGTGCCGCTTGTTCTGACCTGGCCAACAATTTCGTTACGAAAGTGAAAGCATATTATGATGCTGGCGGTAATATTTTCTTAGGGAACTATGCCGGATCAATGGTTGATGAACTTGGTGTTGTTTCTTCTGCAGACCATGCTCCAAACAATAATTTCGGTGGCGTTGCCGTAGATGATGGCGCAACTGGCGGTGCCTGGGGAGTTAGATGGTCACAAGACGTAACCGGCCCTATGTTTGCCAATATTGTAACCGGAGCAGATCCAGGATGTGCAGCACCATTCTTTGTGATGCTGGATGCCGGAACATTGAAGAAAAATCGCTCGAATCAATACAATCTGAACTTTGGTCCATGGGCACCAAACGGAGATGCAGATCCTCTTCAGACCCGGAAAGATGCTTTCCTATCGATGACCGGAGGAAAAATTCTGATGGAAAATTGTGGTGGTAATGAGATACTTGCCGTTGAATGGGTGCCAAGCGGAAGCAAAGGCCGTGTGATCACCGTGTTGGGCGGAACCTATGACTGGTATGTCGGAGGAGTTGCCAACAACGACAACATCAAAACCTTGACGAAAAATATTCTGACCTACCTGGCTAAATAAAGAGGAACTTTCTTAAACTAGTTTTGTTGATAATCGGGAAGTGGATTGATATCCCTTCCCGATATTTTTATATACTGCTTATCAAAACCACCATTCATGAAATACACAGCTTTCTTTTTTGTTTTCTGGATCGTGCAGATTGTTCAGGCCCAGCAGCTTTATAAAGAAAAATATCGTCCACAGTTTCATGTAAGCCCAAGCAGGGGTTTTATGGGTGATCCTTGTGGCACTCTTAAATTCAGGGGCACGTATCATCTGCATTGGTGGGGCCATGCACGTTCCAACGATCTGGTATACTGGACAGAACTCAACACAAATGCCCTCCAGGGAACACCAGGCGGGTTTGGTAACTGGACAGGTTCGGCCGTTATGGATTTGCACAATACCTCTGGTTTTGGAGTAAGTCCCGATAATCCTCCAATGGTGGCGGTGTATACCCTGCATGAAAATGCAACCGGCATACAGCGGCAAGCCATTTCGACAAGCTTTAATTACGGTTCGTTTCAATACTATTCCGGGAACCCGGTGATCAACAGTTCATTGAAAGATTTCCGGGATCCGCAGGTCTTTTGGCATAAACCCACGAACCGGTGGGTAATGGTGATTACAAAGCCTGTTGATAAGGCAGTGGAGATCTATTCTTCGCCTAACCTGAAAGATTGGACATATGAAAGTGTTTTTAAGGGTCGTGGTGCCGAAAAAGAACTGTGGGAGGTGCCCGATTTGTTTCCGTTGCCACTAAATGGTGATACTACAAATGAGAAATGGGTCATGGCTTGTGGTATGGGACCAAACCGGATGCAATATTGGGTAGGTAGTTTTGATGGACGCACGTTTACCCTGGATACTGAAGACAACCTCCTGACAGGTAAATATTTTGGCGGCGATGTGATTGCCGATTTTGAACAAGCAGGGTATGGAAACTGGATTGTTTCCGGAACCGCATTTGGTTCTGGACCAACCTTAAACGGAACCTTGCCTGACCAGCAATCGGTTAAAGGCTATTCCGGGCACCAGTGTGTCAATTCGTTTCACAATGGTGACAACACCACAGGAAAAATGACTTCACCGGAATTTACCATCACCAAACGGAATATCAACTTGCTGATTGGGGGCGGCACCGGTGCCAATCTCACTGTAAAGCTGATCGTAAACGGAGTTGCCGTTGCCACAATTGCCAATACATCCGAAACCGAAACAATGCGTTGGAGAGGAGTGAATGTGACGAATTGGATTGGGCAAATGGCGAAAATTGAGATCACGGACAATGCCACCGGTGGTTGGGGCCATATTTTAGTGGATCACATTGTTCAAAGCGATGTCCTCTTTGATACCCGGATCGAAAATGCGAACTGGGCTGATTGGGGTATAGACTTCTATGCAGCCAAAAGTTTTAATAATTACGATACTGCCGATACAGATAAACGCCGGATCTGGCTTGGCTGGGTGGGCAACTGGACCTATGCCCGGAACGTTCCTACGCAAGGATGGCAGGGTTGTGAGTCTTTACCAAGAGAATTGATGCTAAGTAGTTCCGGGGAGGGATTCCGGTTGAAGCAGAAGCCTGTGACTGAATTTGCCAAACTCCGTAAGGAAGAATACAAACTCAATAATCTGCAGTTTGTGGGGACCTATCCGATAGAAGCATTTAAGCCAACTTGGAATGTGTATGAGATGCAGGTTTCATTTAAGGTAACCCGTAAAAACCAGATTTTCGGTCTTAATCTGGCCGAAGGAACGGGTCAGAAAATAACGATTTCATACGACGTTAATACATCCAATTTGTCTGTGAGCAGACCAACCGACAAGTTCACATTTTCCTATATCCGTGAATCAAAGGCCCCTTTGCCTGTACCCGCTGACAGCATTATTAAGCTCCATATTTACCTGGACCAGTCCTCCATAGAGGTGTTTGCGAATGACTATGAAACAGCACTAACCTCCCTTACGTTTCTCGATCAAATCAATACCGGTATTTCACTTTTTTCGAATAATGGCAATGTTTTGGTTCCTGAGTTTAAGGTATGGCCACTGAAATCCATTTGGGGTGTTCTGCCACCTGTAGCCCCAGATCCTCCTGATACAACGACTCCGATTGATACGACACATCAACCGGTCGTCAAAAAAAAGATCCTTTATCCAAACCCGTTAATGGCTGGTGATTCACTCAATTACTATTTGCTCGACAGTGCACAATCAATCGTATTGTACGATAAAATCGGCCGCAAAATCAGTGAGTTCAAAAGAACAGAAAATGGAAAAATCAAAATTCCCCGGGAACTGAAAGCAGGCATATATTTCCTGCGATTGCAGACATCAAAAGAAAAAATCACCAAAAGACTTATTGTACGGCAACGGGAGTGATTCCGGGTTTTGAGAATTTTATATTTATAATTTACCCGCCTGTTTCGCAAATACATGTAGGTTTGAACCCACTGCTATAACACCTTAATCAATGACACCAAACCAGGGTTACAGCGTAATACAGAGGCTAATTTTCAGACTTTCGTTACCATTTCTTCTCCTGATGCTTTTTGCCGGATGTCGAAATGAGGTCAAACAAAAAAAGTTCCGGATTGGCTTTTCACAATGTTGCCGTGACCCATGGCGTGCCGTCATGGAGAGTGAAATGCTCCGTGAGCTTTCCTTTTACCCGGATATTGAATTTGAGATTAGGGTGGCAGATGGGAACAGCAAGACACAGGTTTCCCAAATCAAAGAACTTGTGGCCTCTGGTGTTGATTTGCTCATCGTAGCACCAAACGAATCAAAACCGCTCACTGCAATTGTCGAGGAGACGTTCAGGAAGAACATTCCCGTCATTTTAATCGATCGCAAAACTGAATCCGACAAATTCACGGCCTACATTGGGGCTGATAATTACAAAATCGGCCAGACAGCCGCTCAGTATATCGGGGACCAAAAAGGTGGAAAGGGAAAAATAATCGAGCTTCAGTTACCCCTTTCGATTTCCGCTGCAACTGAACGTCATCGTGGTTTTATAGCCGGATTGAAGGCTTTTCCTGAAATGGAGATTGTGGCAACATACGAGACGCATGCCCTGGATGAAGATGAAAAAACAAAATTACCCGAAGTTTTTAAGCAGCATCCGGAGGCCGATATCGTGTATGGTCACACCGATCTTCTTTCTGAAATTGCGTGGAGGGTATCTCAAAAAATCAATCCGTCAAAAGACCTTTTCCTGGTTGGAATAGATGGAATTCCAGGTACCGGGAATGGGATTCAGGCGGTAGAAGACAGCATTCTTGATGCGTCACTTTTATACCCGACAGGTGGCTCAGAATCGATCAAGCTCGCATTTTCCATTCTCAATCGCCTTCCGTTTGAAAAAAACAACCGCCTGCAAACCACCGTGATCTATCCGGGAAACGCGGCCATTCTTCACGCCCAGATGAAAAAGGAAGCCCTTCTTCAGGAAAGCATCGACAAGCAGATTGTAACTCTGACTGAACTCAAAACCATTTACCGGGACCAAAGAGTTTACATCATCATTTTGATTTCAAGTTTGTTGCTTGCCATGTTGTTAGGGGTCTTTTTGTGGCAATCACTACGGTCTAAGCAGGCAATTAATGAGAATCTGGAACTCAAAAACATCGAGGTGTTGGAACATGAAAAGCAGCTGATTGCCATATCGGATGAACTGCAGCTTGCTACCCAGGCCAAGGTCGATTTTTTCACGAATATTTCGCACGAATTCCGAACCCCTCTCACACTGATTCTGGGGTTTGTTGAAGACCTGCTCATTTTCTCAAAATCAATGGGCAATGATGTTCAGCAAAGCGTCGGATTCATTCACCAAAATGCCTATCGGCTTCTGCGACTTGTCAATCAGCTGATGGATTTTCGCAAAATCGAAAGTGAAAGGATGCGGTTGCAGTGCAGCGAAATAAACCTTACTGAGTTTGTGAAAACCACCATGAAATCTTTTTCAAAAGTGGCTGAAAAAAGGAATATCGATCTGAAGTTTTTCACCCGGCATGAACAACTTTCCATTTGGTTTGATCCGGCCATGATGGACAAGGTACTCTTCAATCTCCTTTCCAATGCGTTCAAGTTTACCCCAAATGGTGGCAAAGTTCACATAACCATAGTTGTAGATTCCTTCGAAAATGTGGCGAAAATCAATGTTGAAGACAGCGGAGTTGGCATGTCAGAAGAAGAGTCCCGGCATGTGTTTGAAGCTTTTTATCAAGGTGTGGATGGACTGAAAGCTGGTACCGGCCTTGGTCTTTCCCTTTCCCGGGCATTGGTGGAACTTCACCAGGGAACACTTACGGTTTCAAGTATGAAAAATGTAGGAAGCCGGTTTGCCATCACACTGCCTCTTGGTAAAAACCACCTCCGTGAAGATCAGATGGCCACTGATCCAACGTCTTATTTTCAAACCGAAGAATTTCTTTTTGAACCCATTGAAGAGATGGGTGAATCTGATGAGAATTTGTTTTTTAATCCCGATGTTCCAAGGATTCTGATCATTGAAGACAATCCGGAGCTTCAGTTTTTCCTGAAGAGGAAACTGGGAGAAAAGTATCGGATCAGCAGTGCCAGGAATGGCGATAAGGGCCTTCAGCTTGCCTTTGATTCCATTCCCGATCTTTTGATTTGCGATGTTATGCTGCCTGACATTAAAGGCCTTGATATAGTGAAGACGCTGAAATCCGATCTTCGCACATCTCATATTCCAATTATCATACTTTCCGCCAGAACTACGGTCGAACAGCAGATTGAAGGTAGCCAGACAGGAGCAGATTCCTATGTGACGAAACCCTTTAACGTTCATTATCTTGAAGAAAAAATACGGAATCTGTTGCATAACCGGCAGATTTTAAAGGAAACGTTTGGGTCCGTTATCCATTCCTATTCTGACCAGGCTTTGGAAAATTCTGGTGAAACGAACGACAGTCTGAACCAACTTGACCGGGCTTTTACCCGGAAGTTTGCCGCCTACGTGGAAGCAAACTTCAATCGTCCGGATTTCCAGGTCACCAATCTTTGTGAAGAAATGAACCTGTCACGGTCCCAATTATACCGGAAGGTCAAAGCATTATACGGAGAGACAATCACCGACTACGTCCAGAAAGTTCGGCTCGAGAAAGCACGTGAATTACTCCTTGAAGGTAATTTAACCGTGGCAGAAATCGCGTATGAGGTTGGTTATTCCTCACCGGATTATTTCAGCACGGTATTCAAATCAAAGTTTAATATGGCCCCAACTCAGCTCAAGAAGCAGCAGGGGTAAAGTAGTCATTCCTTGTGTAAGCTGTTCTGCTATTATTGACAATAGTTTTTCAACTCTGAAAAGCTGATGTAAACAAATCTATTGCAGATTGGTTCAGCCCAAATCCGAGGAACAATGCATGATGCGTTCCAGGAGAAACCCAGTTCCAATGATTCGTATTCTTGTGGGAAATTGATTTCAATTCACCGAAAATGGCCTTTTTGCTCCCGTTTCCCCCATTTTCAAGTCATGCCACTTGTTGCACCACCGGCGGTTTGAAACAAGGAGGCAATGTTGCTATTCACATTAGGCTCCGCTGGAGCCAATTCGTTATTCCTCTTTGGTTCTCAATGTATTACTCTGCGCTCCCGATGTAAAATCGTGGCAACTCCTGCGGTTCATTATTTGGCAGCCCTACCTTTAAGCGATGTTTCAATATTTCGTGCCGAATGGCACTTGTGACTTCCTGTGATGCTTGTTTCTACCAATAGCCGGCACCCAGGGGCGCCAAAGGGAGTTCGTTGTGAGTGCGGAGCCGCCATGGTTCAAAACCCTGCTTTAACAGTATACGCCACTTCGTTGAACACGCCCAACTGATCACTCATGAACCTATTTACTCAACCAGAAAAAAATACTCATAACCAATAACCATTAACCTGCATATTATTTATCACTCATCACTCATCACTCATCATTCATCATTCATCACTCATCATTCAACACTCATCACTCATCATTCATCACAAATCATTCATCACCATGTTAAAACCGGTATCGCAATCCCGCCGAGGTTCCGCCCAGTCCGATTCGCAGATCCTGGGCTTTTGTGCCGCGTAAAATGTTCCCGGAAGTGATGAGGTTGCCAATGCCAACGAGAGAAAGAACGCCACCTACGGCCAGAAACGCGATTCCGGCATCGGAATTTCCCTTTGCCGACACGATGGTGCCGATGGATGTCGACAAAACCCCCAGCAGAATACAGGTCCCGGCCGTATTGAGGGCATCCCCCGCCCGTATCAGCTTTGTCTGGGTTCGATCCTGTGAGATCTGCGTCAGAACCAGAGATCGGACTGTCTCTTTGCCCGTAGCTTTGCTTGTGTCCAAAATGGCAACCACAATATTTCCCGGTTGATGGTGTGGTCCCTGCAGCGGGGTTTCTTTGAGTTTCGGCAAGATGGTTTTCCATCTTCGTATTTCGGCTTTTACGGTAGAGTCGGAGCTGTAAATGGAATCCACCGATGACATGGCTATTTTCTTCTTTCGGCCGTCAGGGAGCATGAGTTTTACCAGACTCCAGTCCACAAACAGGATTTTGCCGTCCATCACTTCCTTTTCCATTTTTATTTTCACCTGGTCCTGCGCCCTCCCGGCAAAACTCAGCAGCAGTACGATACCTGCGATCAGGGTTGATTTCATTCCACAAAGAAGACATAATCAGGGATTGGTGCAAAAAAATCAGTCAACCATATTCAGGCATTGACACTTTGAATTTTAGACACGAATGTATCAGATTTCCCCAACGAAAATCAATTGCCCGATGAATCGGTCAGCCTGTTATTTGGTTGAACCGGTTTCACCGGGATGCAGATCTCTTCTTCGGATTCCGGATCCAGATTTTTGTAACGCTCTCCCAGAATCTCAAAATGGGGGCGATCATCCAGCTCATATCCGGAAACTGGCAGCCATTCCTGAAAGATGTAGATGAAAATCCGTGTATCGGCTGATGAGCCTTTGTAATGGAAACAGGCATACAATCCTCCCGGTATTTCAATTGTTTCCATCCCTTCCGGGACATGGGTGAAATCGGAGACTTCGGCCACCGCCCATTTGGTAAATGATTTGGTAGGATTGAAATCAGAGAAATAGCCTGCCGGATGGATTTGCATGGAAATCCTTTCCGTTGAAAGTGGATTCTGGATGAGATGACGGTTTCGCATGAACTGCTGCCACAATTCTCCGGTCCGGTTTTGAACAAGACTCATGTTCAGCTGAAAACCAATCAGCTTTTTGGGAGAGAAGATTTGAAATGACGGTGCCCAGGCGGTATTCATTGTTTCGAAGATTTGTTTCAGGAGATTTCCTTTAAGATCCGGGCAACCGAATGGCGGACACCCGGAGAAAGTGTGTTGACATATTTCGGTTCTGCCAGACTGATGGTTTCGGCAGCCAGCTCCGGGAACGTTCGGGCAATCGACACCATACATCGTAACGCATTGTACCGAACAGATGGAATGCTGTTGACTTTCACCCAGATCCGGGTGCAGATATCATAAAGGATACCGTCCTGTTCTTCTGTTCGTTCCATCCGCTGGAGAACCATCAGAGCATCCCGTTGGTAACTTTCGTTTCCGCCAGGCAGTAGTTCAAGAAACCGTGGTATAAACGGACGGATCCTTGGGTCGTTGGCTTCCATACAACTCCACAACAACCACACAGCCCGCCAGGAAAGTTTGCCTTCATCTGCAACCGCCAGATCCACCAGTTCACCAAAAGTATCCGGATGGTCATGCATAAATGCAATCATGCCGTCCTTGTGCGCATGAGTCAGGATGTGGCGCAAACCGGATTCCGGCTGTTTCCCTTTTTTCATTTCGGTCCCTGTCCTTTTTACTTGGTTGTGGAAGCGCCCATTTGTTTGCCCATTTTATCGTATTCCTCGTCATTGGGCTCCCAGAGTTCCAGATTGTTGCCCTCCGGATCCAGGATGTGGACAAACTTTCCGTAGCTGTATGATGAAATGGTATCCACGACTGTGACCCCGTTTTTCTTCAGGTCTGCTACCAGGCCAGTCAGGTTTTCGACCCGGTAATTGATCATAAAATCCTTGGTGGAAGGCTCGAAATACCTGGTCTTTTCGTTAAATGGACTCCATTGCGTAAAACCTTTTTTGGTGGAATCGGCCCCCTGGTGCCATTCGAAAACCGCACCATAGGAATTGGTGGCGAGTCCAAGTTGGGTATGATACCATTCCCTCAGTTTTTTCGGGTCTTTGCATTTGAAGAATATTCCCCCGATGCCGGTCACTTTTTTGGGAGGAGCAACAGGCCCCCGCTGATTCGCCAGAATGGAGTGAAACACAAAGCCCAGTCCGAAGGAGAGGAGGAGAGCAACCAGAAGTACGATGGGATTTTTCATAGGAAATGCCGGATGGCCAAATAAAAATGATTGTGACCTCAAATCCTATTCACCATACAATCTGAACCCGGACAAACGAAAAACTCAGTAGGGCAACAAAAAAGGGCAGATGTTGGTCTGCCCCTTTCCGGATGTTGATTTGTGTCACTGCTATTTCAGGATCAGTCGGCTGACGGCAACCTGTTTTCCTTCTGTTACTTTGATCAGATATACCCCTGATTTGAGGTCGGATAGGTCAAGGGTTGCTTTTCCACCGGACAGATTGCCAATAAACATTCTGCTTCCCAGGATATTGAATACTTCCACATGTGCCTGGTTACTGAATCCGGATGCGGTTACCTGTACATTTCCGGTACTTGGATTCGGTAATACGCTGATTCCGTTTTGGTTTTGAATGTTTTTTGCGTTGGAAGTGAGGTTGGTGGCAATGAAATTATCAAAGCTTGGATTCCATCCGGATGTCCCCGGGTTGGTTGCCGAAACCACAAATTTGACTTTGACGCTGCTTCCGGAATAGCCATTCAGAGGCAGGCTGAAATCGGCGAATCCGACACCAGATGCAGGATAGCCGGAAATTAAATCCTGAAGAAAAACAAACGGTCCTCCGTCTGCTGATACGTAAGCGGCTACCCTGTCACCTGCAACCGGAATATGATTGTAAAAAGCGGTGGTTCCTGTGTACCCATCCACCATACGGCTTTTAAATGTCAAACTGGCATTGGCTGCCAATGGACCGAATGATGGAGTGGTGAGGGAGTCAATTTTGTGGCTGTTGAAAATAATGGCTTCGCATATTTTAATGGATGTATCGCCCGTTTGAGTTCGAAGCTGAACTTTAAATCCTCCGATGCTGCTCGACCAGCCACCGGTTAATGTTGAGCCAAATCCGGCATAGCTCTGGAAATCTTCGGAAAGAAGAACCTGAGAAAAGGCCGATAATGAGAATATGATTGTCGAAAGAGTGAGTAGAATAATCTTTTTCATAGCACTGTCAATTGGTTGAACAATGGTACGACAACGCAACCTTTGTGCCAAAACGCGAAATGTTAAGGATTCTAAAAAATTCTGTCAGCGTTCACCCATCGGGCGTGCAGCCGGTTTTTTGAACTTCCGTGGTTTGGATTGATTTCCTCCTTTGGGATTTTTCGTTCCTCCGCGGTTGTCTTCTCTTCTTTTGCGTTCTCCATAAACCGGAAACGGACCAAACTGAGGAGGAACCGGCAATTGTGTAATCTGCTTTTCAATCAGCTTTTCCACATTGAGCAATCGGCCCATGTCCTGTTCGTTCACAAAACTGATGCCTACTCCTGATGCTGAAGATCCGCGGGCTGTCCGGCCAATGCGGTGCACATAGTCTTCCGGATCTGGCGGCATATCAAAATTGATCACATGGCTGATTCCATCGATATCAATTCCCCGGCTCATCACATCGGTGGCAACCAGGATGGTAAATTTGCTGTTTTTGAAATCCCGAACCATCTGTTCCCGCTGGTTCTGGTCCAGATCGGAACTGATACCTTCTGCCGGGAGGTTTTCTTTTTTCAGACTGCGGACGATATCGTTTACGGCTGCTTTGGTCGAAGTGAAGATCACCAACGTAGTGAAATCCAGCTTTTTCAGGATCATGGTCAATAAGCCAATCTTGCTCCGGTCGTTCACCAGGAAGATCCGTTGTGTGATTCGTTCGGCTGGCTTGGAAACCTGAATTTTGATCTGGAAGGGATTGTCGAGCATTTTTCGGGCCAGCTCTTCAATCTTGGTAGGCATGGTTGCCGAAAACATCAGATTCTGTCGTTTGGCAGGAAGGCTCCGGAGAATTTCTTCGATGTCCGGCAGAAATCCCATGTCCAGCATTTTATCGGCTTCATCCAGAACAAGCATGGTGAGCGTGGAAAAATCCACATACCCCATTTTCATGTGGGCCATTAACCGGCCAGGCGTAGCGACCACAATGTCAACTCCTTCCTGAAGGGCATTTTTCTGTTTGTCCCAGATATCACCACCAATTCCTCCACCATAAATGGTCACAGAACGGGCTCCGGAAAAATAACCCAGACCGTCGATCTGTTCATCAATCTGCTTTACCAGTTCCCTGGTGGGAGCCAGAATCAGACATTGAATACCCGGGGCTTTGGTGCGAACGATGTAGTCCAGCACCGGAAGAAGAAATGCACCCGTTTTACCGGTCCCTGTCTGCGCATTTCCAATGAGATCACGTCCTTCCTTAATCACAGGAATGGCCTGCATCTGAATAGGAGTGGGGTTTTTATAACCCAGCGACCGAATGCCGTCCATTACTTCTTCGGTCAGTCCAAAACTGTTGAAATCCAATGTTTATATTCTGTGCATAAAGCCCATGAGACGGACTTCATCCTCTTTAAAAATGTAAAAGAAATGCATTTTCACCGGACTCGCTCCAGGAATTCTGAAATATTACGAAACGGTGCTGATTTTTAGCATGTTGACCCGCTGTCTTTGCTCAATTGGAATGCTGGCCATGGTGATAAATGCCTCACCACTTTTGATGTATTTGTTTTCCTTCAGAATATTTTCAATTTCTGAAATGGTATCATCGGTGGCTTTGGTTCTTTCATAATAAAAACAACGAACGCCCCAGTACAGGCTCAACTTCGTGAGAAGTGCTTTACGCCTGCTGAATATGAAAATATTCGCTTTCGGACGGTGGTGTGAAATCATGGAAGCCGAATATCCGCTGCTGGTGAGTGAACAGATGGCTTTGGCATCCGTATGCTTTGCCAGGACGCATCCGGAGTGAATGAGGCTTTTGGCATAAAACTCTGGACTTGATGAACTTGGGTCTTCCAGTTTATGGTAGATCCCGTCCACATTGTCTTCGATCGATTTGATGATTCGGGCCATACTCTGGACCGCCAGCATCGGATATTTTCCGGAAGCGGATTCAGCTGAAAGCATCACAGCATCGGCACCATCCATTACAGCATTGGCCACATCATTGGTTTCGGCACGGGTAGGGCGGGGATTTTCGATCATACTTTCCAGCATTTGTGTTGCCACAATCACCGGCTTGGCTGCTTCGTTGCATTTGCGAACCAGCATTTTCTGGATCACCGGCACATCTTCCATCAGGATTTCAACACCCAGATCTCCGCGGGCCACCATTATGGCGTCGGTTGCTTCTATAATTCCATCAATGTTGGTGATGGCCTGAGGCTTTTCAATTTTGGCAACGATACTGACCTTTTTGCCAGACTCGTCAATAATGCGACGAAGCTGAAGAATGTCTTCCTGTGTACGAACAAATGACAGGGCTACCCAGTCCACATCCTGCTCCAGACCGAACATAAGATCGGCATAATCCTTTTCTGTAAGAGACGGGGCCGACACATTGGTGTTCGGAAGGTTGATTCCTTTCCGGGATTTGAGGATTCCGCCATACACCACCACGGCTTCTACTTCTTTGCCATTGGTGGACGTTACCTTCAGTTCCAGTTTTCCATCATCGATCAGAATCATGTCCCCAACCGAAACATCGTTGGGAAGAGCCTGATACGATGTGCTGACACGTTTGGATGTGCCCAGGACTTTTTCAGTGGTAATGGTCAGGATTTCTCCTTCTATTATTTCAACACCATTGTTTTCCACTTCCTCTACCCGGATTTTCGGGCCCTGAAGATCCTGAAGGATACTCACATAAGTTCCGGTTTCTTCCCGGAGTTCTTTGATAGCCTGAATCACAGGTCGGTGTGAATCGTGCGTGCCATGTGAAAAATTAAGTCTGAAAACATCAACTCCGCCTGCAATGAGGTTTCGGAGCATTTCTTTTGTGTTTGAGGCTGGCCCTACGGTGGCAACAATTTTTGTTTTGTTGTACGTGATGTTCATGTATCGCAGATTTGTCCCCTGGTTGAAAAGAGTGACCAAGGCGGTCGCAATATAGAGCCATAAATGGAATGAATACCCCGTTTCCTGAAAATCAATCTACCAAATTACAAGAGCATTACTGGTTGTCAGTATTTTGGATTCTGGGATTTGGTTTCCTGTGGCTGTCAGTCACCGGTATCAAGCACCATTTTGATTCGCGGCACTACCAGACTGTAGATGGACGTTACTATGCCGAACTAAGTCATGACCTGCTGGAAGGCAGGGAAATGAAGATCACCGGAATCCTCAACAAACAGGGAAAATCGTTTTCTCCTTATCCCCCTGGCTATCCGGCTTTGCTGGCAGCCGTTGATTTGGTTCATCCGGATCTCATTGTACCCCACCACATCTGGTTGCATGCCGTTCTTTTCCTCCTTCTTGGATTGATCTGGGTGCGTTTTCTTCCCTCCTGGCCTTTGATTCTGGTCTTTTTCACGGATACCCTTCTCGAAGTCGGTACATACAACTGGTCGGAATTCAGTTTTATCATCTGCCTGATAACCGTGGCATTGTTGCTGGCCAAATCAAAAAAGGACGGTACCCTTTTTATCTGGTTTCTGCTGCTCATTGCGTTGATTCTTTCCTCCATGATCCGGTATGCTGCATTGTGTCAGATGTTGGTACTTTCTGTCCTGGTGACTGCTTCTTTCCGGACCGACCGTCTTCGATCTCTTCGTTTGTTTCGGGTGATGCTGGGCTATGGACTATTTCTGGTGAGTTTCTCCGTTTGGGAATGGTGGATCTCCGGTCAGGTGACAGGTGGAGACCGATATCCCAACCCGGACGGTATTCAGGAACTGATGCGGGATCTTTTCACGGAATTCGGAAACCAATTGCTGATTTTTAAAGATTACACCGGCAGTTCGGTTTTTTCGTTCCGGGCCGGATTGGCCGCCATGGCGATCCTGAGTTTTTTTCTGTTCCGTCATTTTAAGAAACAGCCAGCCGAAAATACGACGGATACCCTGGAGACGGCTCCGTCCTTTGAACGTGAAGTGTCGGTTCATCTGCTGCTGATGGGGATATGCTATCTCTTGTTTATGATTCCCACCCGTTTGTATTTCTATTTTGCCGAGACGTTTGATCTCCGGTTGCTGGGTCCGGGTTTCAGTTTACTATGGCTGTCGTTTTTTACATTTCTTTCAGGCAAAACAAAGAAAACACCCAGGCTGGCGTTGTTTCTGTTTCTTGGCTTTGCCCTGTTTTTTACCTTGCCGAAACAGCCCATGTTCGATGCCTACCAGGAAAAATTCTGGTTGCGGACAGGTCCGGTTTTTCCTCCCAGGTAGTGTTTATCCTTACATATGTGGAATCTCGGTGTGGTTCCTTCGGAGAAACAGTCGCAAAGCCTTAGTTTTGCCTTCCGGTGTATGATGAATAGAACCCTTGCCTTCGTTTTGATCTGCTTTCTGGGATTGATTTCCGGTCAAGGGATTTCTGTATCCTTTGCGCAGAAAACAGAATCGAAAACGGAAGACAATCTGAACAAAAAGAAACCCAAACCGTCCCGGAGAGTCACAAAATTTAAGAAAAAGAACAATCAGATTCTGGCCAACGATCAGAAAGGAAATACCGTCACCAAAATCGATAAGTCCTACAATCTGAGAAGCAAGAATTTTCAGAACAGTAATTTTGAGCCTCCCATGACCACTTTTCCCAGCGAGAAGAAAAAGCTGGCTAAGAAAAGCAATGAAGTCATCACGCAGGATCAACAGGGTAATTCTGTTTCGCATGTGGATAAAAAGTACAACCTCAGAAGCAAGAGTCTACAGTCGTCTGCTTTTGAACCTGCTACCACTACACACCCTACGGAACGAAAAAAGCTGGCGGCAAAAGCAAACCGGATCATCACGCAGGATGAGTCTGGTAACTCTGTGTCTCATGTGGACAAAAAATACAACCTCCGGAGCAAAAGTC
>ERZ795056.3931-NODE-3931-length-15620-cov-5.471956_pt1 | contig 15620 bp, 12 predicted proteins | sample MGYA00375140_ERZ795056 | MGnify/ENA primary metagenome ERZ795056 (study PRJEB30185, sample SAMN05720227) | activated sludge metagenome | isolation source: Anaerobic digester | place: USA | collected 2015-03-09 ... | reverse complement strand
TATTCGTTAGATTTTGGAGATCGACAAGGGAAGCCGTTGATTGGTAAACCCGGATATTTTCATGTTGAATTGAAAGATAAACCACAGCCCTCTTTGGTTATCAACATTGCAAAAGTTGTAAATAATCAAGTGGATAAAGCTAAACTGCAAGACTTAATTAAAAAGTCACAATTTTTATCAAAGGCAGAGCTGTTGCAAAGTAACGAAGACGGGTCTCAAACATTTATATTTAATATAAAACAAAATACTCCTGTAAAAGTTTTTCAAGTGAAATCCAAAAAAGGTGCCAGTAAAATGATTTTTGAAGTAGGGCAAAAAAGTCGAGTTCGATAAAAAATGTTTAATAAAATTTCTGTATTTTTAATAGTTTCGATTTCAATATTCTGGTTGTCGGCCGAGGCTCGATTGATTAATTTAAATAGTGAAGGTTTTGCTAGTTACTTAAGTTATTATGGTGGTAGCTCTGCATTGGCTACAACTCCCTTTGAAAATGAAGCCGTCAGTGGATATACCTATTCAGATTCATTGGCATTAAATTATGGGGGAGAATTTGGTTTTTTATACAATCGTGGACGTGCAGGGTTTCGTTTTACAATTGAAGTGATTCGGCCGAATAAGCTAGAGAACCTTTTGGTCAAAGATTCAAATCAACTCACACTTTACAGTATGACCTCAGATATTACAGGATATTCTCCAAAACTTGGAATAGAACTTGGACTTGTGAGTCGACCGACATCACGATGGATCTTACTTTTTTATGGTGGTACTGCCACAGTGACTATTAAAAATGATTTTGTATTAACCTCCGATGGAAGTGCTGCCTTTTCTGGAGTGAGTGATCATTCTGTTATTTTAAGAGCCACGGGTACCCAGTACGGTGGGGCCTTGACCTATGAATTTTTATTCAATGATTCAACGACCTTGTTTTTTGATATGGGGTATAGATCCATGTTGCTGAGTCAGATTGTCTATGCTCAATCCGTAACAACTTTTTCCGGTGTTAAAGCTCAAGGAGACGCTGTTATGAGTTCAACAGGGTTAGCGAAAACATTAGATTTTTCAGGATATCTATTAAATTTTGGCTTTCGTATATTTATGTATTAGTACTCTATGAATACAATTCGTTGAGCCAGTTCATATATTTCTTTTCTAGGGCTCTTCTTTTAACTTTAAGTGAGGGTGTAAGCTCTCCACCTTCAACAGAAAATTCAATGGCTAGAATTTTAAATTTTTTGATACTTTCATAACTAGCTAACTGAGAATTAACGTCTGCAACAATGCGCCTGACTTCATCAAAAATTTGTCGTTTATCGATAAGATCTTGCCAAGAATTAAAATCAAGATTTTGGTTTTGCCCAAATTTTATTAAATTTTCTTTATCAAGTGTGAAAAGGGCTGTGATATATTTTCTTTGATCTCCATGAATAATAGAATAAGAAATCAAAGGATAAGTCTTAAAAATATTTTCAAGTTTTTGTGGGGCTACATATTTTCCACCACCCGTTTTAATTAAATCTTTTTTTCGATCTGTGATTTGTAAGTGACCGCTGGGTAATATATGTCCAATATCACCTGTGGCAAACCAAGAATTTTTTAGCACTTCTGAAGTTTGTTGCGGGTTTTTATAGTACTCTAACATTACTTTTTTGGATTTGATTAGAATTTCACCATCATCAGCGATTTTAATTTGAACATCTCCAATAGGTAGGCCCGCCGTACCCATTTGATAATTAAAAGGCGGGTTGACGGTGATTGCGGCCGTAGTTTCTGTCAATCCGTAGCCTTCTAAAATGAGAATTCCATTTTTAAGAAAAAAATTTCCGATACTTGGTGATAAGGGCGCTCCACCTGAAATAGCAAATCTTAATTTACCACCAAAAAATTTTTTAACTCTTTGAAAAACCAATTTTTCAGCTAAAAAACTTTGCGCATACAAGGGAAAGCTTAAGTTTTGACTACTTAAACGATGATCTATATTTTTTTGACCGACATTTTGAGCCCAATTAAAGATATATTTTTGAAGTTGATCAGATTCTAGTTGGGCGGAAATGGCGCTATAAATCTTTTCAAAAATTCGAGGAACTGAAATAAAAAAAGTAGGTTGAATTTCTGCTAAATTTTGTTTTATTTTTTCAATGCTTTCAGCAAAACACACGAGATATTTAAAGTAAATTCCTGCCCAGTGGTCCACTCGACCTAATATGTGTGAATAGGGTAAAAAACTTAATGAAACATCAGTAGATTTTACGCCAAAAAGGGAAAAGGCTTCTTCGACTTCTGAAGTGATTTGTTCATGGGAGAGCAAAACCCCCTTAGGGGCCCCGGTTGTACCAGAAGTATAAATAATAGTGGCTGGATCGTTGAGAGTTAAAGATGAGCATGAGGTTTTAAATATTTCTGGATTTTCTATTTTTAACTTTTGGCCTTTTTCTAAAAATGAATCCCAACTTAATGTGTTTTTACTTTGAGATGATCCAGAAAATAAAACAATCCATTGAAGATCTTTGCATCGATGAATTACTTCACTCAAAGAATTAAGTACGGCTTCATTTTCAATAAATAAAATAGAAGACTCTGAGTGTTGTAAAATAAACTCAACATCTGTTGGAGTGTTGTTCGGATATACTGAAACCACTAAAGATCCAAGTCCCAAACAAGCAAGATCTGTAGCTGCCCATTTAAATTGAGTTTGAGCCATAATAGCCACGGGTGTAAGTTTTTTTACGCCCAGAGCGGAAAGTGAAAATGCAATTGATTCAATTGTAGAATAGTATTCTGTACCTGAAGAAGTTATCCATTGTTCATTTTTAAATTTAACAGCGGGGGTTGTTTGGTTTTTAAGATCTAGAATTTTTAGACCAATTGTATTCGATAAATTTAATGTTTTCATAGTCCGTTGTTGTATATGAGGAGCTATTTAGATTCAAGAAATAACTCATAAGAATTTTTACTTTGTGGACTCACTTGGACTTCCATAGAACCTGCAGAGCCATTAAATGGATTTGTTACCGTAATATTAACTTTTGTTAGTGCTGGGATCGCGAATTCGTAGGGTCCAGGGCCATTAAAAAATATCTTTTGAGAGAAGATAGAATTACGAACTTTGCTTTGAATATAAATAAGTACAGACGGACTTGCCAAAGGCAGGACAAGTTTAACTTGTCCTGCCTCAGTGGATTTAATCAAAGGAACATTTAATGTGGCAACATTTTCAGAGGGACTTATTAAAGTCGAATAATCTAAAAAACCTTCTTTACGTAGTAGTATTGTAAAGTCTTTGGATTCTTGAATTGAGGCTACTTGAGGTGTTAAAGTCTCAGTTTTTGTAGTGTTTATAAAAACAGTGGCCCCTGGAGGGTCTGATTGAATACTTAAATTTAATGGTGCATTTGTATTAGTTTCCGGGGTCATTTTTGCACTGACAGTATAAATTTTATTGACCAGCTTTATTGTTATATTTTTTTCAACTGCACCTGCTAAAAATTGACTTTCATAAGCTTTTTTTAAAGGTAAAATAAATACATATTCTTGAAATCCACTTTTTTTGAAAATAACTTTATAGTCTTGCTCAATTGCTAATTCATAAGTGTTTTTTATTTTAGAATTATTTACGAAGGCAGAGCTTTCTTGAATTCCTTTGCTGTTAAATACAGAGATTTCAGTATCGGGTTGATCAGATTCTATGACTACCTTGACGGCGGCTGTCGATGCTAAATTGATAAATGATTTTTCTTTCCAGTTATTAAATTTAGGATTGTTTTTTTGAGAATAGAAAAGAAGTGATATGCCACCTAAAATAAAGAGAATGACGTAAAAATAGGAAGAACTTGAACTTTTTTTCTTAAAAGATTCATTTTGCCAAACTTGACTTTCTGCTGAAGTACCCTCTGAGTTTAAACTTGAGTAAGCTGATTTAGATCGAGAATCCGTGGGTAAACTTGTGATGCTTGTGGCATCAGGAATTTTTATTTTATAATTATTTTTTTGAAGTTTAACAACGGAGGGTTCAATCGAATGTTCGTTCGATTCAATTTCTGTACTTGAAAAATCAGAACCATCAAAATTTTTACTAAGCTGATCAAATAGTCCTGAATTATGATCTTTTAAGGCTTGAGAGTTTGGATTCACTTCAGCAGTTTTTAAGCTGGGTTGTTCGCCAAAGGCTTGTGTTGCAAATTCAATCATTTTTTTTCGTTGGCTTTGATAAAATTGTGCTAAAATTGTTTTAATAAAAATACTAAAGTCATGAGTTGAAAACTCTGGATATTGAGTGTTCAAAAAACGATTTAGATCTCGATGAAAGGCTGCTGCCGTTTGATATCGAAGATTTTTATCTTTAACAAGGGCCTTGAGTACAATTTTTTCTAATTCTGCGGGTATATTTGGGTTCAGTTTTCTAAGACTTGGGATTTGACAATCTTTAATCTTTCTTAATATTTCAGGCTCACTGCTGCCGCTAAAAAGACGGGTGTTCGCTAAAAGTTCCCAAACTACAATTCCTAGAGAAAATATATCCGTTCTGGAATCAACAGGGTATCCATCGGCCTGTTCGGGGCTCATATATCCAAATTTTCCTTTAAGAGTTCCTGCGCGTGTCGCCTCGAGTTGAGTTTCAGCTTTGGCAATTCCAAAATCAATAATTTTAACTTCACCTTCGTAGCTCACCATAATGTTTTGGGGGCTCATATCTCTATGAGTTATATTGAGGGGCTTTCCTGTTGCACCATCAATACAACGATGGGCGTGATCTAGGCCTGCGGCCGTTTCTTTTGCAATATAAATAATTTGTTCTAATGTGAAATATTGATTTTGTTTTTTTAATTCATTGAGGACTTGTCTTAAATTTTTTCCTTCGACATATTCCATGACCAAGTAAAATTGCTTTTTTTCTATACCAAAATCAAAAATGCTTACAATATTGCTATGGTTAAGGTTCACTGCAATTTTGGCTTCTTCTTTAAACATATTTATGAATTCTTGATTGTCCGAAAATTGAGGAAGTATACGTTTTATTCCTACAAATTTATTTACCCCACCTGCGGCCTTTAAATTAGATAAATAAACCTCGGCCATACCGCCGCTGGCGATTTTTTCTAACAAGGTGTATTTGCCAAAAGTTTCAAAAGGGTTAGACATTTAATATTTCCTATGTTTTTCTTATCGGATAGAGAACAAATCTCTTTAGTGAAAAAGAATAAAGGACAAATTTAATGTTGTGGGTTGGAATTACAGGGGGTCTAGGGTCTGGAAAATCATCCGTGTCATCAATACTTAGGTCTATGGGGTATAAAGTTCTGGATGCTGATGAGATATCTCATCAGCTGATTTTGCCAGGACTTTTGGCTTATAATGAAATTGTAATGGCCTTTGGTCCAGTCATTTTAAATGAGGATCAATCTATCAATCGAAAAAAAGTGGCAGAAATCGTTTTTTCAAACCCAGAAAATTTATTAAAGTTAGAAAAAATTTTACATCCAAAGATTCAACAAAAAGTGATCGAAATAAAAAATGAACTTAGTTTAAGTCATGAAATTTCATTCTATGATGTGCCCTTACTTTTTGAAAAAAATCTAGAGAAAAATTTTGATCGCATTATTGTCGTGGATTGCCCCAATCAATTAAGAAAGGTAAGAACATTAAACAGAACCGGGTGGACGGAAGAAGAATATTTAAAACGGCTCTCCGCGCAAATCCCTTTAGAAGAAAAGGTAAAAAAAACTCATTATATTATTAAAAATGATGGTGATTTAGAGAGTCTAAAAAACGAAACCATTCGCGTTTTGGATTTATTAAAAAGACCATAGCGCGATGAGGCCAACAATATATCCTAAATATCCATATCCAATATCCAGGTTAAGTCTCCATGGGGAGTTGTAAGTATCTCTGGGTAATAAATTAAAATTAAGAATAAATTTAAATCTCTTGTAGTCTACAAAATTTGCCAATTGATCACTTCCTAATAAATAAGATCCTATAAAAAATTTTTGATTCATAATAGATATTCCAAACTGGAGTCCTAGGATATTTGAGTCTAGAATTTGAGCTTTGAACCAATCATGATAAACTCCTTGAACTAAAAATCCAGTTTTTTGGGTTTCCGAGTCCAGTAAGTAGCCACTTAAGTAGCCAACCCCTAAGGCGAAGGAATTAAGTTCATTTAAATTTTGTCTGAGGGGACCTGGTGGAATTTCTTGAGGTTCTAACGGAGAGAACTCGACCGATTGAGGTTGTAGATCCGTCGATGGAGCAGATTTTGTAACATGTGTCATTATGACTAAAGTCAAAAAAATAAGAAAATTAAAATACCTCATGATTCTTATACTAAATTGATTATACAATCTTTGTGAAGCCTTTTGGAGGAAGAATGAATAAAAAATTTGTCGCTTTAGTGTTCTTGTTCGTATTTAAGTCTATTTCTGCATTAGCAGAAGCTCAATCTGGAGTGAGTTTTCGAATTCATCATCCCAACACCTCATTAAGAGCCTTAGGTATGGGGGATGCCTTTGTGGCTGTCAGTGATGATTACTCTGCCTTATATTATAACCCCGCAGGTTTAGCTCGACGCAAAGATGGAGAAATGAATTTTGCCATTGAGATGGGTCTAAGCTCCTCTTTTTTAGATGTTCTTTCGGGGTTGTCTACAGCCTCAAACAAACCAGGGACAACGGATCAAAAAAATCAATATGTAATGGATGAGATTACTAAATTGTATGGTCAATCTTTTATGGGTCGTGGTGGTTTAAATGGAGTATGGGTTCGACCCGGGTGGGGTATTGGAGTTTCTTTATTAGAGTTAACTACAGAAATGAGCGTTCATAAACAGGCAGGCCCTGCGGTCAATACAACAATGTATTTAGATTCGAATATATCTTATGGTTATGGAACAAACGTCACATGGTTTGAAAATGCAGAAACCTCAGTCGGTCTTACAGGAAAGTTTGTGAATCGAGGTTATTTTTCGAAGTCTATTAATTTTATGGAAATTGCAACGGATCCAAATCTTGTTAAAACTTCAGATCTTCAAGAGGGTTATACTATGGATTTGGATTTAGGGATGCTTTACACTCCTGAAATTCCTGAAAGTGGAATATTTCAATATTTAAAATATACAAAGCCTACGTTTGGTTTTGTGGCACGAAATATATTAGAAGTTGGTTTTGGGCAGTCATTAAAATTATTAAATAAAGAAACCTCATCTCCTCCTGAAAAAATGTATCGAGTTCTTGATATCGGAAGTCGTTGGGAATATCCCAAGGCTTGGATTTTCGGGGGTCGTGGCACTTTAGATTTTAGAGATATTGGCCATCCCTATATGAATTTTCGTAAGTCATTGCATTTAGGTTTTGAATTTGATTGGACCATGTTTTCTTGGTGGCGTGGTGGCTATCGTTTTGGTCTAAATCAAGGGTATTTAACCGCGGGTCTTTCGGCGCTATTCACGTTTTTTAATTTGGATTTAGTGACCTACAGTGAAGATGTCGGAAGTTTTGACACCCCTATAGAAAACCGTGTTTACGCTTTAAAAATGAATATCAATATTTAAAAAATTGAAATTCATTTAAATTGATGAAAATAATTTTCAGACTCTCCAAGTGGTATAATGCTGTAAATATATTTTATAGAAAGGCCCTCGGGCGGTAATTCTATTCTAAGGCCTTCATCTCCATCGAATAAAACGGGGAGTTCTTTAAAGATGGACTTGTGAATTCCTAGGATGACTCCAGATTTGAGGCGTTCCACATCCTTGGTATAACGAATATACTTTTCTTGAAGTTCTATGGGCCAGGGATGGTCAGGTGAAGTCTCTTTATCAAAATCAAGTTGTGTGAGTAGTAAAAACTCTCGATTTTTATCTGTAAAATCTAAACCAATAGATTTTAGGAAATTTATATCTTCAGTTAGAACTTCCGCATAAAGACGTGCACTCTCCCAGGCCTTTTTGAGGCTCATTTGGTGTTCTAAAAAATCATGATAGACCATGGGTTGGATTTGATATTTGAAGGAAGGATTTGATCTTGGTAAAATTACCTTTATGTTCTGAGGGACTCGATGAATGATGGGAGCCATGTAGATGGCGGGACGTCCATGGCCAGCGGGCGCTAAGTGATCAAAGCGAACATGGCCTGGTGGGAGATGTCCAGTTTGTAATAGCACTTTTATAGATTCTAGTGTCGTACCATGAAATCCTACTAATAAGGGTGAATGATAACCTTTAAGCTCATTAAGCTCTGAGGGCTCAAATTGAATCTTTTTTTTTGCGTATTTTATAAAAGGAAAATCAGTCATTTTTGAGGGGGAGTTCTTTTGAAAAAGTGGATTACACTGACTTTCAAGAACTTTGTCGGGCGTACGAGCACCTAAAGTTTGAAGAGAAAAGTGGAGAGAGATCAATAGAATCACTTCAAAGATCCATCGAGGCATAAAATCAATACTCCTTTTGATGGAATATACCTCTAGGCTCAGAAGTTTCAATGTCGTACTTTAGACAGGTATATTATTCAATGCATTCCCTTTATAACTGCTCAGCTGTGTTTAGTAGTAAAATTAACTTAAATGTTAGATCCCATTTGTTGTTTAACCTTTGCAAAGGCGATAAGTGCTCGTTTTCTGGCTGTGTCTAAATCCAAGATCGGTTCTGGATAACCAAAAGTAGAATATTCAGGAATCCACTTTTGAATGTATTCCATTTTAGGGTCAAATTTACGAGTTTGTAAGATAGGATTAAAAATTCTAAAATAAGGGGCGGCATCACAACCTGTTCCGGCACACCATTGCCAGTTTCCGTTGTTCGAAGCGAGCTCAAAATCCAATAGATGTTCTGCAAAATATTTTTCGCCCCACTGCCATGGCATCAGTAGATGTTTTGTTAAAAAATTGGCAGTAATCATTCTCACGCGATTGTGCATATGGCCTGTATTTTTAAGCTCCCTCATGCCGGCATCCACAATGGGAAATCCTGTTAATCCCTGTTTCCAAAGCTCAAATTCCTTTAAATCCTTTCGCCACTCGACTCGCTCAAATTCCACTCGAAAAGATTCTGTTGCGACACGAGGATGGTGCCACAGAACTTGAGAAAAAAACTCTCTCCAAATTAATTCAGAAAGCCAAGTGGTGTTTTTTTGTCGCGCCAGTTGAACCATTTTTCTGATACTGAGAGTTCCAAATCTCAAATGAGGACCCACTAACGAAGTTCCATTTTCAAAGGGAATATCTCGCAGTTGATCATAGCGTTGAAGTCCTTCCCACTGGGGCGGAGGGACTTCAATGGCTGATTTTACAAAACCAAGATCTTGGAGCTCTAACATTTTTTGAGGAGAATTTACTTTATAGAGGGACGAATAAAAATCCTCCGTCTTGTGTTCTTGAAGTTGAGAACTCTGAAGTTGTTTGAGCCATTTATTTTTATATGGAGTAAAAACCAAGTAGGGATTTCTTGAGTCAGTTAAAATTTCATCCTTCGCAAAAATTAGATGATCTTTGTAGGATTTTACAGGACTTTTTAAGTCTTTAAAAAGTTTTAAAATTTCAGAATCCCGATGGCGAGCCGCTGGCTCATAGTCCTCATTGAAGTAAAGATTCTTAATATTTTCCGTGCTTAATATTTTTTTAAAAATTTCGCGTGGTTCTCCAAAAAACACAAGCAAATCGGAGCCCATTTTTTGAAGTTCAATTTTTAATTCACTGATGATTTTAAAAATAAAACTGATCCGAGAATCTGTTGGTTTTAATGAAGATAGAATTGAGGTATCAAAAATAAAAAGTGGTAAAACATGCTCATTTTCTTTAAGGGCATAAAAAAGACCTACATTGTCATCAAGGCGTAGATCTCTGCGCATCCAAAAAAGGGTTAAGGGAGTCTTTGTTTTCATTTTTTGCGCAAGTTTAATCGAAGCCTCTTTGAAGAGCAAGTTGCAATATGAGTCCGAAAAGTTAAGAGGCTCTGTTGTGTTGGCTATTTTCTTTTGAGTTTATAAATATATTAAACTTTACAAAATTATAAATTTCCTCATAATTTTTAATTCCCGTAGCTGTTCGTCGTTGAATCAATCGAGGGGTCATTTTTAATGTCGAGTCAATGCCCATGGCTCCCATCATCTCAGCAATCGAGTGCATTGTCTCAAAGTGAAAGTGAGAAACCCGTTGTGCCTTGTCAGGGACATTCAGTCCATCGCTCAATTCAGAATCTTGGGTCGCAATTCCCACGGGGCATTTGTTGGTATTACATCTTAATGCTTGGATGCATCCCAGAGCCAACATCATCCCTCGGGCTGAGTTGCAAAGGTCTGCCCCTAGAGCCAGATTTCGAAGAACATCAAAGGCCGTAATGACTTTACCACTCGCTATGATTTTTATTTTATCTTTAAGTCCATATCCAACAAGAGCATTGCGGACAAAGGTTAATCCTTCACGCAGAGGTGTGCCGACACTATTTGAGAACTCTAAGGGGGCCGCGCCTGTACCCCCTTCGGCGCCATCTACAGTAATAAAATCAGGAGTAATATGGGTCTCAATCATGGCCAAACAAAGTTCAGTGAATTCAGATTCAATTCCCAAACACAATTTAAAACCGATCGGCTTACCTGAACTGAGGTTTCGTAATTCGCGGATAAAATAACAGAGTTCTTTTGCATTTTTAAAAGCGCGATGGCCTGGAGGTGAAAGAACATCTTTTCCCATTGGAACTCCGCGAATAGAGGCAATCTCTAAGGATAGTTTTTTGGCGGGGAGAATCCCTCCGTGACCTGGTTTTGCTCCTTGTGAAAGTTTGATCTCAATCATTTTAATCTGGGGGTTTTTTACAACCTCTTTAAATTTTTCTGCTGAAAAATTTCCGGATTCATCTCGACATCCAAAGTATCCGGTACCAATTTGATAAACTAAATCTCCGCCCCCTTGTAAGTGATAGGGGCTAACACTGCCTTCTCCGGTGTTGTGATAAAAGTTTCCCTGCCGAGCGCCGCTGCTTAAGGCTAAAATCGCATTTTTACTTAAAGCTCCAAAGCTCATTGCTGAAATATTAAATAAACTAGCAGAGTAGGGTTGAAGGCAGTCCGGGCCACCGATTGTGACTCGTAGATTTTTTGGATCGACAGAGACCGGATGTAAGGAGTGGTTTACCCACTCATAACCTTCTTGATAGACATCTCTTTGTGTGCCAAAGGGAAGAGTGTCCACATCTCCTTTGGCGCGCTGGTAAGCTAAGGATCTGAGTTCTCGATTGAATGGCATGCCATCGGTATTGGATTCAACAAAATATTGATTGATTTCAGGTCGGATAGATTCAAATAAATATCGAAAGTGCCCTAACAAGGGGAAATTACGACGTACGGTGTGTTTGCTCTGAAAATAATCATAAAAAGCAATGGCCAAAAGGGGCCCCACCACAGGTAGGGTCCATAGGAAAAGTGGAAAAAAATAAGTTAATCCCAAATAGAAAACAATAAATCCACTGATAAATATTCGAAATTGCTTGCGCATAGGTACACCCCCTAAAGTCTTTCGGTGGATCCACTGAGAACTGAACAGGACGGAGGTCTTGGAGAGATGAAAAAAATTCAAAAACTGATTTGCGATTGACCTAGTTCTCACGATCTGATTTTTATGGCCACTGATCTTAGTCTTAAGTTTTTGTCTTTCGAATATAGGGGGGATTCCATGTTTCGATTTATTATTTCTATGAGTTTTATCTTTATGAGTTGTTTGAGCTTTGCCTTTCCCGATGAAAATCCAAAATCAGATTATTACTGTCCAGAGGGTAAAGATCCCATGGCCAGTATGTCCAACAATTCAAGTGAGACGAATGCGCTTGCTTGTGTTTATATAAAAAAGCATGAGTCCACGGCGGTTTTGATTCGCCGGGTTCGTCAATTGACTCTTTCTGGAGGCGTTCAATCCTATGGTGATCTGGGACGACTTGAGGAATATTCTCCGGGTGAAATTTTATTTATGCATACCGACGTTAAAATGATGTCTCGTATGCTCACGGCCTTGCGTGCCTCGGATCGATACCAGGAGCCTGGGGCCTCGGATCAAATCACATTAAAGATTGATGCTTATTTGATGAAAATAGAAATTGCTGAAGATTTTGATTTTGAGGTTCAGTTGTTAGGTAAGGGCGTCGTTCCCTCGGGTTTACCTAAAGTTTCTTCGGGGCTTTCTTCTTCGGGTTTACCGGGATTTTCTTTGAATTTTGGTAATTTAAATTCTAATTTATTAAAAATTATTTTGGGTCATGCTAAAGAAAAAAATTATTTTTTAGATCATCGTGTAAAGTACCTCTCCATTAGTCATAATGAGGGATTTCATCGGACTTTAGATATGGAAAAAGTATATGTCGGATCTATGGACAAAAATCCTTCAGAATCTGAACAGGTCGGACTTCAAGTTATGGGAACTGCTCGATTTACTTCGATTAAAGACACAGTTCAATTTGATAGTTTATCTGTGATGTTTGGTATTCGTTCTGATCAATTGGATTCAAAAACCATTCAGGACTCTCCGGGGAGCCGCCGATTGAGTGCTAAATATGGTGATCCTATTTATTTAATGCATAAAGAGACCCATTATTCAGGTGAAAAAAAAGGACAGGGGTTTTTGTTTTACATGGATGGCAGTCACAGCATAAATTCAATTCTTCTGATTACGGCAACGCCCGTGCACGGAGATTCTCGTGTGTATGGAAATGTCAGTATGCCCGTTAACGCTGAAGAAAAAAATGAATCAGAAAATTCTGGACTCAATACCAAAAAGAAAAAACCAAAAAATGAAGAGAGTTCTCCGGGAGAAGGTTGGACCTTTATTCAATGAAAATATTTTTTAAATTTTCTATTCAAAGTTTAGTTTTGGTTGTTATGATTTTTGGATCTTCCTTTCCTCTAAGGGCCGAAAATGAACTTGATAAAAATGAATTTGTAAATATCACTCAAAATTTAGCAGACTTATTTTTTAAAAAGATTGTACCCAAGATGTCAGAACTTAAAATCAATTTTATAGTAGAGCAATCTATGGATCAGATTTTGTTTTTTTCTAATACAAATGCTTGTTCGTCGCATCCACTCGCAAAGAGCGATTCTTTGTTAGAAGTGTTTCGAATAGAAATCTTACAAAAAACTTATTCTGAAAGTACTTACGAAGAAATTTCATATTTTACATGTGGAGAGGTTGAGTTTCTTTTTAAAGAGGTGATTAAAAGATCCGGAAAAAATCTAAAAGCAATGACCCGTGCCGAGATTTTTGATTTTTCAAGATCTGTCGTATTAAAAGAAAATGAAACCCAATTAGAATACACTCTTTACGGAGAAAATAAAAATTCATCACCTGTTTTCCAAATTCGAACGGATCGAAGCAATACAATCAGTACAATCTCTGGTGCAAATTCTATTTTTTATTCAGATAAGAAATTTTTTAAAAACAAGGATCTCTATCAAAGTTTAGAGATTCAATTTCCTATTCAGATGGATTTTGGATCTAGTTCAAGTTCTAGCTCTTCAACTGGGTCAACTTTAATGGTTGAAGAACGTTTAGGTTCTAATCCATGGTATTTAATTGATGGAACTCGTGTTTCCTTGGTTCAGTTTCAAACTAAAGTGAAAAATACATTGAGTGATCCATTAGATTTTGTATTAGGGTGGGTTGCTAATACAATAATTTCTCGATTTCCTCAAACGCATGCAGCACAGCCATCTGTGACAAGTCTATTTCAAATAGAGTTTTTAAAAAACCTTAACAATGCTCAAGCCGGCAATTTTTCTACAATTAAAGAGTTTTTAGAACGCATGAATCGCGGTATCAATAGTGGTAAGATTGTGGTTCAAGATAATGGCTTTTAATACTCATTCCGTTGATTTTAAAGATTCATTTTGGTTAAATCGATGTCATTTACTTCTACTTTTTTATATCAGCTTTTGGGTTCCAATAACTTTTGCAGGCCCATCTACAATTGAAAAAAAGACTATCGCATTTGATCAAGACATTGTTAGTCCCCAAGTTTTAATCCAGTTATTTCTGTCCCCTTTTCAAAATCGACTTCAAGAAATATATAAAAATGGAATTGTGGATTTGAAAGATAAAAAAATATTAATTCAAAATACCTTTAATCAATCTTGTGGAGTTGGCCAACACGAGCTTTGGGTGACTAACTATAATTTATTCGATAATAAAATAGATCTTAAACAAGAATTATTGATTGAGCAGTTCAATATGAAGGACTGCCAGGGAAATATTTTTTGGGTGCGTTGGACCAGAAAGGGAAAAGCGGTGGTTCCTTTTTCTACAGTTGAAATGTTCAATCTAAAAGTCCCCAAATTAGACGAACTGGATTATTTTAAATTACAAATTTCAATTGGTCCTACAGAATTAGAGTTTTATAGAAATCCTCAAGATTTATCCTGGCATGGACTTGCTTACTTTAAACATCCTGAAATTGATTTATTTATGGAATATTTTGAAAAACAAACAGCCAACTACACCCATCGTATTTTGTTTTTTCCCCAACTCACCAATGAAGAGTGGGATGGGTACTTGGTGGCTCGTATTGATAATTTCGATCAATTCATTACAAAAACCTATTGGTACAATCGTTACAAAAACCCCATTTCAAAAAGTGAATTTCAGAAAAATATTTATGATCAGATTTTAATTCTCATTACGTCTGAGTTTAAACTCCATATCAATACCTTCAATATTTGGCCTGCCCTTCTGTAATTCTTTGCGATATCATATTAAGACCAAAGTCTATAGAGTGTTTTCGAGTCAACATGAAAATACTCATGAGTATTTTCATGTTGACTCGAAAACACTCATGATGTAGTTTTTAAGGTATGATGCAAAACAGATACCTTTTTCAAGAAATATCCAGTGCCTATAAGGAAAAAATGGTTCTTATTGGTGGTCCAAGGCAAGTGGGGAAAACAACTCTGACTCTTCAGTTATTAGCTCTTAATAAAAAAATAGATTTTGAAATGAAGCTAAAAAATCATCCTGCCTATTTGAATTGGGATATTTCTAATCATCGAGAGCAAATAAAAAAAAATGAACTTCCATCCGGTGAAAATCTAATTATTTTTGATGAAATTCATAAATACAAAAATTGGCGGAACTTTTTAAAGGGCTTTTATGATCAATATTATAATGAAAGACAGTGTCTAGTTACGGGATCTGCCCGGCTTGATTATTTTAGAAAGGGTGGAGACTCTCTTCTCGGAAGATCTTGGTATTATCGACTGCACCCCTTGAGTCATAGGGAAGTTTCAAGCCAGTCTCAAACTAAGGATCTTAAGCAGCTCTTTGAGTTTGGGGGGTTCCCCGAGCCATTCTTGAAGTCAAATGAGACCTTTTCGCGGCGCTGGCGACAAGAACGAAATGTAAGGATCATACGTGAAGATATTCGGGACTTAGAAAATGTAAAAGATTTATCACTTTTAGAGCTTTTATTAGAAACGCTCCCTTCAAAAGTAGGGTCTCCATTGTCAGTTAATTCTATTCGGGAAGATTTACTGGTGAGTCACGCTACAGTTGAAAGATATATCACTATGTTTGATAATCTATATTTAACATTTCGTATTCCGCCATTTGGATCACCGAAGATCAGAGCTGTTAAGAAAGAACAAAAAATTTATTTT
>ERZ795056.3928-NODE-3928-length-15624-cov-6.067249_pt1 | contig 15624 bp, 5 predicted proteins | sample MGYA00375140_ERZ795056 | MGnify/ENA primary metagenome ERZ795056 (study PRJEB30185, sample SAMN05720227) | activated sludge metagenome | isolation source: Anaerobic digester | place: USA | collected 2015-03-09 ... | reverse complement strand
CGGGCATACAAACCATCGGCAGAAGGATTCAGTTTGGGTGGCGTTTTACTTGATACTGTCCGTGGTTCCGTGGCTCCATATCTGGTTTCGTTTAATGAAAATAACTTCTTCAGCTACAAGCCTGATACCTTGTTCGAAGGATTGGATCCCGGAGTTTATACCATTCTGGTTCAGGACTCCATCGGTTGCGAAGTGAGCAAAAACGTGGAAGTGATCAAGGATACAGAGTTTTTTGTACCGACATTATTCACACCAAACGGAGATGGATTCAACGATTTGTTTGAAATCCGAAACCTTCCGGCCGGTTCTTCGCTTATTGTAAAGAGCCGTTGGGGAGATGAAGTCTACAAATCAGAACCATACCTGAATAACTGGGATGGAAAGGATCTTGAAGAAGGAACGTATTTCTGGGTATTACAGATCCCAGGTCAGGAAACCAGGAATGGCTGGGTTTCAATCCATAGATAACCATTAATTTAACGTATTGAATTGCGTCAGACATACCCGGGCAAACGGCCCGGGTATATCTGTATTTTCATACAATTGAATCAGGCTTTTGATTCTTTAATCAGGATTATGCATTTAGAAGTGAACCACCTCTCAACCCTTTGATTCAGGTTCTGTTTCGTCCTCAAAACCCGAAGGAATTTTTTGTTGTGAATCAAGGAATTTTTTCCATTTGAATAATCCGGGTTTATAATGTGACATTATTTTCAGGCTGAATATTTTGCTGCAGAATATGTGGCGTTTTCAATGTGGCAGATTATGCGCAACAGTATTTTAGTCACAATTTTGTGACATTTATTTTGTTGCAGAAAAAATGCCACAAAATTACTGCTTCAAAACAGTTGCATTTTTACTTCGGTGCAAAAGGTGCCACAGAATGAACCATCGCAATTGGGAGCCACATGCATCTTCAATTTACATTCATCTTCATTAGACCAAATGGTCACTGAACTGCCGAAGCAATTGATATGAATTTGGTTTCACAGACCTTTGTACATTGACGTACCAGAAGCAATGGAAGCACTTAATTGATTCTCTAAAGTAGTTTCTGGAAAATCGGTTTTGAGTTTTCAGGTTATTTTCAACATTTCGGTCTGGGAAGAAATACAGATACTTATCTGGATTTGAATTGCTCCAGAAATCCTGATTCGCATTTTGAGTTGAAAACCGATGTGAGATTGATGTTGGATGTGGGATAATTTTGGAATATTGGTGCAAATCCAGCCAATGATTCAGATAGGAGTTTCATTTGAGATTTTTTGAGTTGGTAGAATTTTGATTGGGAAAAATTCATTTTTCAGCCGCAAATCCTTCTTTTTTCGCCTTTCTTCAAAATTTATTAACTCAAATCTATTTACTTTACCTTTTCAATAAGGACAAACTAATGAAGCGCTTTTTATTCTGCATTTTTCTTACCGGGTTACATTTTGTAGGTTTTAGTCAGCAGGTGTATCTGGAAGAAGATTTCAACGATGGAATACCAGCCACTTATCAGATTCAGAACGGTGGATCAACAGATCTGACCTGGGAAGCGGTTCCAAACTATATGGAAGGTGCCACACCCCGAACACTGAATGGTTCTCAGTTCCTTTTTTGCAATGGGGATCCGGCAGGAGCAGGTAGTACAATGGACGAGTATATAACCTCTCCGGCATTCAATACATCTTCTGCTACTTCTCTCGTTTTACAGTTTTCTCAGTTTTACAGAGACTATAATGCTACGACTTCAGACACGGGATTTATCGAGGTGTATGATGGTACCGATTGGGTTCGGGTCGGTTTCAATGCTGGAAATAAAGGGACCTGGACAAATCCACAGTCTGCCCGAATCAACATTACGGCATACAAAAATTTTGAAATGAGGGTCCGCTTTCGGTTTGTCGGTGAGTGGCCATGGTATTGGGCAATTGATAATCTGAAAATTTTCAGCCCAAGTCCGAAAGATGTGGGTGTGCAAAGTGTGGTGGCTCCATTAACTGATTGTAATTTAGGAGATAATGTAACCCTAAAACTGAAGGTTGCCAACTATGGAACCGCTTCACAACCTGATATTCCGGTTAAGTACTCGGTCAATGGAGGGCCGCCCGTTTCGCAGACAATGTCTGCTTCTATTGGGGCTAATGCCACCCGTGATATTACGTTTACAACTCCGATTTCGACAACTGCCCTTGGAGAGTTTAAATTGACCATGTGGACAGATCATGTGGGAGATCAGGATCGGTCGAATGATACGTTGAAAGGATTTTCATTTACCCGGTATTTAAATTCTTTTCCCACAGTACCCTTTACCGGATATGAGGGAACGAATCTGGGAGAAGTGTATGCCGGCTGGCGTGAAGGCAGAGGAACCCTCCCCAATGGAACTGTCTCCAGCTGGACCCGAAGCAGTACAGCACAGGAAGCGAACTGGGGCCCGCAGAGTAAAACCACTGCTAAAATTAATCTTTCCTCAAATGTGCTGAAAGAGTGGATGGTAGGTCCCGCATTCACCCCATTATCCACCTCTGGTTTCGAGTTTAAAGCTGCCATTACCGACTGGCAGGAAACAGATCTGGATTACATGGGATCCGACGATTCTTTAAAAATAATGATCAGTGCCAATTGCGGAGTTTCCTGGAAAGTTCTGTTTGCCATTAATGCCAACACCGGGTTGACCAATAACCTCACTCGTTTTGTTATTCCACTTGCCCAATATGCCGGACAGGAAATAAAAATCGCCATTTATGCGACAGATGGAAATACCGACAATGAGGAAGATTATGATTTGCATGTTGATGACATAAACATTGTGTCTGTTCCTTCTGTAGATCTTGGAGTGATTTCAATCAAAAATCCGGTATCCAATTGTGGCCTGGGCGCATCTTCCGTAACGGTTCTGGTCCGGAATTTCGGTTCAAAAACCCAGCGGAATTTTCCTGTAAAATATAATTTCAACAATGGCACAGTTGTGACTGAGACATTCACAGATAGTCTTCGTCCGAATCAGGTGAAGGAATTTATATTCAACCAGCTTGCTGCTATATCACCTGTCGGGTTTTATACATTCAATGCCTGGACTGCTATTCCTGGAGATGTTAATAATTCAAACGACAGTACCAAGAATATTTTGGTTGAAAACTCTTTGGCTATCAATACGTTTCCATACGTTGAAAGATTTGAAAATGGTCCGGGTGGCTGGAAAGTGGGAGGTGTTTTACCAAGCTGGGCGTTGGGTACTCCGGAAAAAACCATCATAAATTCACCAGGTGAGGGTTCAAATTCATGGACAACAGGTGGTCTTGGAACCGGAACCTATAATACAAATGAGCGATCTTTTGTCGTAAGCCCATGCTATAATTTTTCAGCCCTGGTTAATCCGGTTTTTGAAGCGAAAGTGTGGTGGCATACTGAGTATGAGAGGGATGGAGCTTTGCTTCAGTATTCCATCAATGGTGGGACGAACTGGAGAAATGTTGGATTGTTGAATGACCCGAATAATTGGTACAACACCGAAACAATTCCTGCCTTGAGCTTTATTCCGCAGGTTGTTCCCCAAACAGGATGGTCTGGTGGAGTGGGCACTAATTCCAGCGGAAGCAATGGATGGGTAACCGTTCGTAATTTTGTCAAACTGGCAGCTGGAGAACCGGTTGTGAAATTCAGGATTGTTTTTGCATCCAGTGCGACAGTTCATGGAGATGGATTTGCTTTTGATCAGGTATCAATTTATGAAGGACCAACCAAAGATGTTGAGCTGCTGGAAATCACCAACCCATCTTTATCTAATTGCCAGTTTGGTCCCAATTTTCCGATCAAAGTGAAATTGATTAACAAAGGCAGCCAGACTATTTCCAATATTCCCATTTCATACAAGATTAATAATCTGGCTACTGTCACTGAAACAATTGCAGCAAGTGTAGATTCCAATCAGACCATTGAATATGCATTTAATGAGACATTTGATTTCAGTGCACCCGGACTTTACAACATCAAAGTCTGGTCATCTTTTGTAGGTGACGACATTAAAAACAATGATTCCATACTGGTTCATCAGGTGGCAGTGTACAACAATGGACTGGACACATTGAAATTTGAAAACTACAACGGTTCGAATCTTTCTCAGATTTTTCCGGGTTACAGAGAAGCGAAGAAAAAATTGCCATTGGGAATTGTCAGTAACTGGACCAAATCAAATTCCCTTCAAACCAATTTTTATGGAGGATCTCCCACAGCAAGGCTGAATCTGTTTTCTAATATAAATCAGGAATGGCTCATTTCTCCGCAAATCCAATGTGAAGCCACCACTCGTCTCATGTTCCGGATGGCCATAACCAAAGCCAATGATGTAACATTTGGCCGCCTCGGTGCAGACGATTCCGTCATGGTCCGTATATCAACAGATTGCGGAGCGAATTGGTCAACACTTCGCTATTTCAACCGGGACTCCGTCTTTACTCAGAATTTCAGAACCTTCCGGATCAACCTTTCAGCGTTTGCCGGTCAGAAAATCATTGTGGCATTTTATGGTTCTGACGGAAAATTTGATAATCCGGAAGATGTGGATGTACATATTAATAAGGTATTGATTCTTCCATCACCGGCAAATGATCTGGCTATGGCTGGCCTTGTTTCACCATTGTCTCCGTGCGGACTTGGAAATGCGGAGTCGATTAAAGTAAAAGTGATAAATAACGGAGCAGCAAATCAGTCTAATTATACCATTGGATATTCGGTAAACAATGGAGTCGCTGTTCTGCAACCCATTTCGACTACTTTGGTTACAGGCCAGGAAAATGAATTAACATTTACAGTACCTTATAATTTCACTCTTCCTAACACGTACACGATCAAGGTTTGGGTTAGCTTACCTGGAGATGCTGTGCCAGTGAACGATGCTTCACAGTTTGTGATCAGGAAATTTGGCTTACCAACCCCTGTTTTGAATTTCAATGGTTATGGTGGGCAGAATATAAGTGAAGTAGCAGCTGAATGGAAAGAAGCAACAGGAGCTTTACCTGCGGTAGGAAATTCAGCCTGGGATGCATTTTCGATCGGTTCCAATACGGTTGCAAAAATTAAACTGGCAGGCGATTCAAAAAAGGAATGGTTGATATCTCCGGTTCTTAAGCTTGGCAACGGTACCAAACTCCGCTTCAAGGCAGCAAGAAGGATTCCGAATACAAACCTTGATATCGGATTTTACAACGACGATAAGGTACATATTAAAGCAACGTCCGATTGTGGTCAGTCATGGACTTCAGTTAGGATTTATACGGATACCAACCAGGCGGCTCTTTCTGCTTCATTTACGTTGCAGGAGGTTGATTTGTCTGCTTTTGATAATCAGGAAGTGAATCTGGCATTCTTTGCAGAAGATGGAGTCAGGGCAGATAGTATAGTTGATTTTCTTCTTGATGATATTTCGGTTTACAGTGTCGCATCCATCACGGATGTGGGAGTGGTTCAGTTTGTTAGTTTTGGTCCTGAGTTGGTCGTTGGTGTTCCAAGCCCGATCCGGATACAATTGAAAAATTATGGGAATGTTCCGATTCCAGGATTGTCTCTCATCAAAGCGAAAATAGGAGCAAACAGCTTTGCTGCCTATGTTCCAAACCCGGTGGCTCCTGGTGCCTCAGCTGATATTTTGCTGGGAGATTTTGTGCCGGTTCAGGAAGGTGAAATAACAGCTTGTGCTTATCTCAAGTTACTTCCGGGAGGAGATTTTGAAGCATCAAACGATACGATCTGTCAACCAGTTATCGTGATTGGAACAGACCCGTTACTGACAACACCTGCATTTTCTGTCTTCCCAAATCCGGTACAGGATTTCGTAACTGTCCAAAGCACAATCCCAACAGATCATTTCAGGACGATGACTCTGGTCAATATGTTTGGTCAGAGGATAATGATAAAAGCAACAAGTCATGAGGACAATCAGGTTCAGTTTGATTTGCGTAATGTGCCGACAGGGGTGTATTACCTTGTGCCTGAAGTGGATAATGGCAATATTTCAAAGCAGGATGGTCCAAAAGTGAGAATCATCAAAATGTAATGCGGTCTTGTTTTAGTTGTATGAAATCCGGTCAATTACCAACATTGATCAGTTTTTTTTTACTTTTAGTCGAAATAATTCATAGATCAGAATCTTAAGTAATTCGTGTAATCTCATGTAGTATTCTATTAATCAGCCGTTTACGAAAGGGTGTTTTGGTCCATGATCGGCCGGTTTTCAGGATGCCTTAATATTTTCACTGTGAAAACCTTTGTTTAGTCAGGAATCTTACATTTATTTACTTTTCTATTCCCGTTCGTACTTTTTAACAATTTCTTAACAAACCGATCAGCCTATGGAAATAAATCCTATTTATTGTAAAAGAAACCAAAACAGAATAGCTGGATTTAGTGGTCTGACAGTCAGGTGTCTGTCAATTGTGTTTTGTCTTTTCCTACTTGCCAGCATCAGTGCACACGGGCAGAAGAAAAAGCATGATGTAAAAGACCCGGCGCAAAGGCAGGTGAATACCGCTCCCCCAAAGAGTGAAAATAAGCTGAAGACCTTTGAAGAATATCAGGAGTTCGTGATAGCAGATTTCAGACCTGGAACAGTAGAGGATATTGTTCAGGACGAAGAATCAGAATCTATGCAGGAACTATTGCAGCAAAAACTACCTGTTAATAAGGTGTTTAAATCAACTGCATCCAAAGTTTGTATTATAGGCGTTGACGGAACAGCAAACGCGAAAATGGTTTTGGGACTTGTGAATAACAAGACCGCCAAAGTCATTAAAAAAGCTGACCTGGAGAAAGCATTATCCAAAATTAATGTGAAAATTATAACAAAAGAATAACGATGAAAAAAGTTGTACTCTTGAGAGAGAAGTTGAAATACTTTTCTCTGCTCGTTCTGGGAATGTTATGTTCCTATTCTGGGTATAGTCAGGTAACTGGTTATACTTTCTCTACAACGGCTGGTACGTATACCGCGATTTCAGGTGGTACCAACGTGGGTAATATTGGTAATGGGCATGCTTTCTTCAGTGGAGATGCCATTACACCGATTTTTGAAACCACCAATACTACATTATGGGGAAACTCATATAATGCGGGTAATGGACCAGGTTTTCCGATTGGGTTTAATTTTAACCTTGGAGGATTTACCTGCGACCGGTTTGGTATTTCTACGGAAGGTTATATTTCCTTAGGAGCTTCCACACAGGATTGGGCTTCCATTCAGTCTCCATCCAGCATTCCAATCCAGTTTGCCGGAGGGTTGTCTGACAATATGGTGGTTGCTTTGGGGCAAAACCTGATGATGCAGACGGGATCTACAATGAAATACATTGTGACCGGTTCATCACCAAACCGTGTTCTGACAGTTGAGTGGGCTGGTGTTTCCAGGTCACTGGTTGTTGGTGACAATCTGAATTTCCAGATTAAATTGTACGAAACATCCAATGTAGTTGAGATGGTTTATGGTTCATTTACTACGGCTTCTGCTTCGACCCTTACAGGAACTGTTGGTCTTTCAGGTCTGGCTACTGCCGACTACAAAAAAGTAGGAAATACGCTTCTTGGAACCACAATGGATAATCCAGTGGTTTCTCCGACTAATCTTGTTAATCCTTTTACCAATGAGAGGGTTCAGTGGCGTTTGGGTAGTGTTCCTACATCTGGTCGTACATACACATTCACTCCAGGTGGTGCTATTTGTAATCTTCCTGTTATTCCTCAGGGTGTTGTTTCCGGTACTACTGTCAACTTATCATGGGGTGCAGCTGCCGGTGCTACGTCATACAATGTGGAATACAGAAATGTAACTACAGCAGGATCATTTGCTCCTGCTCCAGGAGGTACTACCATGGTTGGTACCTCACTTGCTGTTACTGGCCTTTCCGCTTCAAATGTTTATGAATTCCGTGTTCAGAGTAATTGCAGCGGATCCCGTTGGATTACATTCCAGCGTACCATTCCAGGACCTGGTGAACTTTGCTCTCTTGCTATTCCATACGGAGCTGTTGCTCCAAATGCAGGTGCCTGTACTCCAACTACTGTAACTGCTGGTCTCTCTTCTGATGGTTCTGGTTCGATTGCTTGTTCAGGATCAAGTGTGCTAACTGACATCTGGTATTCATTTGTAGCTCCATCCAATGGAAAGAAACTGATTATCGAAACAACTCAGGATGGTGCCTCTAATCCAGACTGGGCAATGCAGGTGTATTCTTCCTGTGGTGGTGCTGTTATCGGATGCTGGGATGACTTTTCAGGTGTTGATTATCGTCCGGTGGGTGAACTTTGCCAGTTTGACTACGTGGGTGGACAAACATACTATGTCCGGTTGATGCAAATGCAGTTTTACGGATCAGGCCCTACCATTGACCTTTGTATATACGAAGACAATGCATGTCCTGTTGTTCCTGCAAACAATCTTTGTATGAATGCAGCTACCTATACACTTCAGCCATTTGGTTCATGCCCGGGTGCTGATGTTAATTATACCACAGAGAATTCAACTCCAACTTCTGACTTTACTTTGACGAACCCAGGTTGCTTTCCAGTCGGTACAGCGAATGATGTGTGGGTTAAGTTTAATACTGGATTGAATACAGCTGTACAATTCCGCTATACACTTGTTGATGCGACCAGTGTTGGGGCTCAGGTTTATTCCGGAACTTGTGGAACAGGAACATTGCTTCCAGTTGCCGGAACTTGTTATACCACACCAGGTACCCGTGCGATTACAGGTTTGACACCTTCAACAGATTACTATATTCGATTCTGGTCTTCAGCAAATACCAGCCCTACCGCTGGTAATTTTACCGTTTGTATTCAGGAGGCCCCTGATTGTCCATCAGGTCTTGGAACAGGTTATACAAATATTGGAACTGTTACTGGATCTTTTTCATCAGGGCTTCGCACCACTTGCGGTCAGGTTGATGACATCACCGGTTCATTGGTGAATGTGGCTTGCGGTAGTAACAACTATCTGACAGGTGAAGATGAAGTATTCCAGTTTCAGGTTTCTTCAACTGGCTTGTATCAGGTTGTTCTGAATTCAAACTCTTCATGGGTTGGAATCAAGATTTATGCAAACTGCCCGTTCTTAGGAAGAGGCGGTTCATGTGTAGCAAGTGTTGGAACCAGCCTTGCCAATAAGAACCTTTCAAATGTTACTTTGACATCTGGTGTGGATTATTATATGATCATTGATCAGTTTGCTCCACCATCCTGCATTGGACAGTATTCATTTGATATTCAGCCAAATCCTGCTCCACCTGCCAACGACAATTGCGGTGCTGGTGCGGTTACATTGACTCAGGGAGTTACATGTAGCTACACGACCTACTCATATGCAGCAGGTGCTACAACTTCTCCTGAACCAGGATCTTGTGCAGCCAATGAAGATGACCTTTGGTATAAGTTTGTTGCACTTACTTCTGATCCACAAATTACCATTACTCCAACTGCAGGTTTTTATCCGGTTGTTGAATTGTTCACCGCTTGCGGAACGACAGGAATTTGTTGCTCATTTAACTCTACAGGAGGTGGTCTGCCAGTGAAACTGAGTTCACCGACTCCTTTAACTCCTGGTTTAACATATTACATTAGAATTTATGATGCCTTCTCTGGTTCTCCATTGACTGATGATTATGACATTTGTGTGACGAATGGTCCAGCTGTTGCTTCATGTCTCACTATTCCAGGAACAGCTACTGCTGAAACTGAAGCTTGTGGAACCTTTACAAACAGTTCACCAGCATTTCAAGCAATTGCTGATGGTCAGACGATTCATGGAACAGGTTATGCAGATTGCGGATTCCGTGATTTTGACTACTACAAAATTGTAACGTCTCAGGCCGGATACATCACTTTTACTGTGAACTCTGAATTCCCTGTTATCGTTCGTATGATGGATGATGCTGCCGGATCTGCCGGTCCTGTTATTACTACTACCTCAACCAATTTCTATTGTGGTGGTAACCTTTCTATTTCAAATCCGGCAATCAAACCAGCTGGTACTTATTGGGTTTATGTTTTGCCTAATCAGTTTGAAGATGTTGGATGCAGTGTTCAGAGAGGTGATTATTTAATTACTGCTACATTCACTGCAACACCTCCTGCACCACAGCCAAACGACAACTGTAGTCTTGCTTCAACTTTGGTTCCTTGTGCTCCTGGAACAAACGGTTCTACATTGAGTGCAACTCAGTCGCTTCCAGCAACTGTTTGTAATGGTGATCAAAGTAACTATGCCAAAGATCTTTGGTACAAGTTTACGGCTGTTGCCGGTTTGCATTCCATCACTGCAATCAGTTCAACACTTGATGTTGTAATGGAAGTTCATCCATATTGCGGAGGCCCAACTATTGCTTGTGCTGATGCAGTTGGTGCTAATGCAACTGAGACAATCAATTTAACTACAGTACCAGGTGCTACTTATCTGGTTCGTGTATTTGCGTATTCAGTTTCCGATCCGACCCCAGGTAACATTTCAATTTCTGTATCTACACCAGGTGGTTGGTCAGGTGCTACAAGTAATGACTGGAACGTAGCAGGAAACTGGTGTTCCGGAACAGTACCAGGAGTTGGTACCAATGTGTTGATTCCAAATATTACTCCTTCGCCGGTTATGGTAACTGCAGGTAACTGCGCTAACTTAACCTTGTTGACAGGTGCTACAGTAACAACTGCTCCTGCTGCTTTGAGCGTAAGAGGAAATGTATTGGCACAAGGAAGTAATGTGTTGACAGGTTCTCAGCCTCTAACGCTGTCTGGTACATCCGGACAGGCAGTTAGTGGTTCTCTTGAGTTCAACAATGTTCGTATCTCGAATACGACATTAGGTGGTATCACTGTATCAAATGGTGCAGATGTGAAAGTGAATGGAGTTCTTACTCTTGACCCAAGTGCGAAACTGAACAACACCGGTACAGGTGCATTGACAATCGTTTCCAATGCAACTACCGAAGGTAGCATTGCAGCTTTAGGAGCTGGTGCCCAATTGAATGGTAACTATACCATTCAACGGTATATCCCTAATGCAGGTTCAGGCTGGCATTTCCTTGGAACTCCGGTTTCTGGAAATAACTACGGACAGTGGACTGATGATGTGCAGATTAGTGCATCTACTGGCTTAGGAAATGGTGTCATCGCTGTTGCAGAGCCAGAAAGATCCAATATCTTCCAGTATGTTGAGTCACTTCATAATGATAAACAAGATACAGTTCAGAAAGATGGTTGGAGAATTCCAACTTCAGCCAACATTGGTGTTGGTCGTGGTTACAGAATGTATGTGAAACCAGCATTCTTTGCAGGAAATCCTTCCAGAATTATTGAAAATGTTGGAACTGTTACAACAGGTCTTGGAGCCGGTTATACTTTCCCAACATTGACAAGAAATGAATACACTCCTTGTTTTCCTTCAACTCCTACATTCAATCCAACTGTATGTAATGAGTCGAACAGAGGCTGGAATCTGGTTGCAAATCCATTCCCGTCTAACATTAACTGGGATGCTGCTGGCTGGACAAAACCTGCTTCTATGAACAATGCATTCTATACCTGGAATGGTACAGGTGCTGGTTATCAGGTATATGTTGGTTTAGGAGGTGTTTCACTTGGTGTGAATGCTTCATCCAACACAAATCCAAATATGATTGCCAAAGGCCAGGGCTTCTTTGTAGGTCTGCGTACTCCTGGTACTTATACTGCTTCCCTGGTAGCAACTGAAGCTGTTAAGTCAGCAACATCAGCTCAGTTTGTTCGTACAGCAGCAGTTGACAGCAAACTGAAAGTGCGCATTTCGAGAATTGTTCCTGCTATGGACTACTCTTTTGATGCAAACGTGCAGTTTATGTCTGGTGCTTCTGAAGGATTCGATATGCACATAGATGCTGCTTTGATGAGAGGTGCTAATGCATCTGTTGGTTTCAAAGCTGGAAACGAAGATCTGATCCAATCAACTCTTCCTTCATTGGATGGAGCTACCCGGGTGGTTGATCTTCGCACTTTCTACGCTGGTCAGACTGGTACTTTCAGATTGAGCTTCCCTGATATCAGTGAGTTCCCTGCTAACACACATGTTTATCTGAAAGACAATGTTCTGAATGGACTTTATGACATCGCAGCTATGCATGAAGTTGGGTTCAATGTATCTTCTACAAACAACCTGAATTCAAACGATCGTTTCCAATTGGTGTTCTCTCCGGTTGTTCTGACTACTGTTAATCCTTCTGTTAATGGAGAAGCTATCTTCTCTGTTTATCCAAACCCAAGCAATGGCAGCAAAGTTGTTGCTTCTATGATTGGATTTGATGAGGAGAAAGTTGTAGTAACAGTGGTAGACATGCTTGGAAAAGTTGTTTACTCAAGTGAGCAAATGATTTCTGCTGATCGCAATGCTGAGCATGCAATCAAAGCAAACCTTTCATCAGGTGTATATAACATCTCTTGTGTAGGTGCTAAGCATAAATTCACAACCAAACTTGTTGTAGAATAATCTGCATCATCAATTTGATTTTGACTCCGATCCGGGTAACCGGGTCGGAGTTTTTTTTTGCCGGTATCCAGATTTCCGGTTATTTATTTGTCATAGGATTAGTTTACCAATTGATTATCAATGCGAAGTAGTTATCCGTTTATTGTCATACTAAGTGTTTGGCTTGGAACAGGCAGCTTGTCTTTTTCCCAGACAAAGCCTGTTTTAAGTCTGGATCTCATTATGCAGGATCCAAAGTGGATGGGTTCTCAACCTTCGGCCCCGCTCTGGTCACCGGATGGCAATTCCTTGTTTTTTCAATGGAATCCCAATCAGGCTGAGAATGATTCTTTATATGAATTCAACCTGAATAATTCCACCATTACAATATTTAAGGGAGATGAGGAATTGCAGACAGCTGTCAGAAGTGGAATATGGAATATGGAAAGAACTAAAATAGTCTTCACCTGCCGTGGGGATTTGTTCCTTAAGGATATAATTTCTAAAAAGTTGATCCGGATAACCAGAACACTGGAAGCAGAGTCTTTTCCTTCATTCTGTTTTTCAGATCAGCGAATTTCGTTCATTAAGTCCGGTGATTTGTTTACATGGTCTCTTCAGGATGGATCGTTTCAGCAGGTATGTCATTTCAAAGGTCCAGGTGAAAAATCTTCCGGATCAAATGCTCGTAATCATCAGGATTCACTTCTCCAAAACCAGGAACTCTCTTTGTTCCCTGTGTTGCAATCCCGAAAGAGGAAAAATTTTCAGAAGGAAACCCGATATCGGAATCCAGATTCCGTCCGTATTTTCGATACAAAAGGAAAGCAGGTTCTGGATATAAGACTAAGCCATAACGGACGGTTTTTAACCTATCAGCTGGTGGAAAAGCCAGGTAAAATTTCACGCACACAAATCCCGTTTTTCGTCAATGAGTCAGGAAATACTGAATTCCACACTTCCCGCGAAAACGTAGGTCATCTTCCGGATAAAAACTCTTTTTTTGTTTACGATTTCCAGAAGGATTCTCTCATTGAATTCAATTCCGGGTTTCTGACAGGGATCAGGGATGTTCCGGATTACTTTAAACAATATCCTGTCGACAGATTTCATCCCAGAGACAAAATTCGTCCTATTGAATTGCAACAATTGACGTGGAACAGATCATCAGGTGAGGCCCTCCTTGTATTTGATTCACATGACCACAAAGATCGATGGCTGGTAGGTTTTAATGCAGAGAGCAAACGTTTCAAGGAGTTTGATCGGCAGCATGATGATGCCTGGATTGGTGGGCCTGCGACAACATCTCCTGTTCAGTGGATTTCTGAGAAATCGGTTGTTTTTCTGACGGAGAAATCCGGGTTTTCTCAAATCTGTATGTTGGATGTAACAACTTGTAAAAAGCAGGATCTGACAAGCGGTAATTTTGAAATCCGCAAACTGGTTGTACCCAATGATAAGGATTATCTTTATTTCTTATCGAATTCCGATCACCCAGGAGCAGTTAACTGGTGCCGGATTAAATTGAGTTCACCGGGGACAATCGAAAAAGTAACCACAATGAAGGGTGGCTATGAGGTAGAAATGTCGCCTGATCAGAAATGGATTGCCTTTCGATTTTCGACATCCAATCATCCATGGGAATTGTTTGTTCAGGAAAATAAACCCGGGAAAAAGCCGATGCAGATTACGCGAAAAGCAATGTCTCCTGAGTTTGCTGCTTATCCATGGAGAGAACCTTCTGTGGTTCAGTTTCCTGCTTCAGATGGAGCAAGCGTCTATGCGAGGCTCTATTCCCCTGAAAGGAAAAATGGCGCTGCAGTGATTTTTGTGCATGGTGCAGGGTATTTACAGAATGCACATTTCTGGTGGAGTCACTATTTCAGAGAATATATGTTTCACAATCTACTTACCGACCTTGGATATACAGTGATAGATGTGGATTACCGGGCCAGTGCTGGTTATGGACGTAACTGGCGTACAGGGATTTACCGGCATATGGGTGGTCGGGATCTTGAAGATCAGGTGGATGCCGCCAAATATCTTGTGCAGAAATGTGGCGTTGATCCGTCCAGAATCGGGATCTATGGAGGTAGTTATGGAGGCTTCATCACGCTCATGGCCTTGTTTCAGAAACCTGGTATGTTTAAAGCAGGTGCCGCTTTAAGGTCTGTGACGGATTGGTCTCATTACAATCATGGTTACACAAGTGAAATCCTGAATGAACCTCAAACAGACAGTCTGGCGTTTCGGCGTTCATCCCCAATATTTTATGCAGAGGGTTTGAAAGACCGGCTCCTGATGTGTCATGGAATGGTGGATGACAATGTTCATTTCCAGGACATTGTGCGACTATCCCAACGATTCATAGATTTGAAAAAGGAGAATTGGGAACTGGCAGTTTACCCGGTCGAGGATCACGGATTTGTTGAACCTTCCAGCTGGCTGGACGAGTACAGGAGGATTTTAAAATTGTTTCAGAAGGAACTGTTGGATAAATAACCAACCATATCTTCTACCATGGAATTCAACTTTGCACCTGAATAAAAATCAGGAAATTCAACCGGAAAATTATTCAAATTGCAGAACTTATTTAATCAAACAATGATGAAAAAAATATTAGTTCTACTCAGTCTCGGCTCTTCTTTATTGTTTAGTTCATGCAAAAAAGACGATGATCCTTCAAAAACAGAAATGCTTACCAACAAGAACTGGGTAATGACTGCTCTCACCGTCGATCCAGAATATCCTGTTTACGGGTCAAACCTTTACAACCAGTTTAAAGCCTGTGAGAAGGATAATATTACCAAATTGTCCGCCGATGGCAAAGCAACGTTCGATGAAGGTGATACAAAATGTTTAGCGTCAGCTCCTCAAACAACAACTGGCTCCTGGTCGTTCAATACGACGGAGACCATTTTGTCAATAACCGACTCTAAAAGTGCCACACAGTCATATACAATTAAATCTCTTACATCCAGCAAAATGGTCGCAACCTATGTTGAAGAACTTGGTGGAATTAACTATACGTATGAATTGACTATTGAGGTGAAATAGTAAATGTTGATTTTTTAGAAACAGGTAAGGCTGCCAACTATGGCAGCCTTACCTGTTTCTATGGCTTCCTGATCGTGCGGCTTTCTTTCAGGTATGAGCATACAACT
>ERZ795056.3926-NODE-3926-length-15634-cov-16.524616_pt1 | contig 15634 bp, 15 predicted proteins | sample MGYA00375140_ERZ795056 | MGnify/ENA primary metagenome ERZ795056 (study PRJEB30185, sample SAMN05720227) | activated sludge metagenome | isolation source: Anaerobic digester | place: USA | collected 2015-03-09 ... | reverse complement strand
GCGTGGTCAAACTGGCCTTCCTGAAACCGATCACCAAGTTTGAAAGCCTGGCGAGCGGTGGAAGTGGCGATTTCTAAGGGCTAACTAGCCCATCAGCCCGTGCTGGGTATGTGTGATATGCTATTAAAATTATAGCACTTCGCTGGCAAAATCTGCCAGCCGTGAGCGCTCTCCACGGGCCAGCGTGATGTGTCCGCCATGTGGCCAGCCCTTGAACTTGTCCACCGCAAACGTCAGGCCCGAAGAGCCTTCGGTGAGGTAGGGAGTGTCTATCTGTGCCAGGTTGCCCATGCAGACAATCTTGGTTCCGGGGCCTGCGCGGGTGATTAGCGTCTTCATCTGCTTGGGCGTCAAGTTCTGAGCCTCGTCGATGATGACATACTTGGTCAGGAAGGTACGACCGCGCATGAAGTTCATGCTCTTGATCTTGATGCGGCTACGAATCAGCTCGCTGGTGGCGGCGCGGCCCCATTCTCCGGCGCTGGTGTCGGTCTTGCTGAGGACTTCCATGTTGTCGTCCAGCGCGCCCATCCACGGGCCCATTTTTTCCTCTTCCGTGCCGGGCAGGAAACCAATGTCTTCACCCACGCTCACCGTGGCGCGGGTGACGATGATTTCTGTGTAACGTCGGTCATCCAGCACCTGCGTCAAGCCTGCGGCCAGCGCCATCAATGTCTTTCCACTACCCGCCGTGCCGGTGAGGGTAACAAAGTCCACCTCGGGGTCCATCAGCAGGTTCATCGCGAAGTTCTGCTCGCGGTTGCGGGTGGTGACGCCCCAGACGGCGTTCTTCAGGTGGTTGAAATCCTTGAGGGTTTTGAAGACGGCAGTTTTGCCGCGGATCTCGGTCACACGCGCGTACAGAGACGGCTCGCCGGGTGCCTCAAAATAGACAAACTGGTTGATCAGCAGGCTGGGAACAACCGGCCCCGAGATGCGGTAGAACGTGTGCGCGCCACTTTGCCAGCTCTCCACCGTCTGGCCGTGGGTCGCCCAGAAGTCAGTAGGCAACGCCATGGAGCCGGAGTACAGCAGATCGCCGTCTTCCAGAGTCTTGTCGTTCTGGTAATCATCGGTAGCCAGGCCCAGGGCACGCGCCTTGACGCGCATGTTGATGTCCTTGGACACCAGCACCACTTCCCGAGCGTCGGCTTTGGACTCACTGGCCAATGCCGCATGCTGCTGACGCAGTGCGGCCACGACGCCCAGAATCTGGTTGTCTGCTTTGCCTTGTGGCAGGCTGGTGGGCAAGGTGTAGTTCAGGGGCTGGGTCTGGAAAAACAGCTTACCCTTGGCCTCCCGGTGGCCAGTGGTATCGAGCAGCAGACCGGTGGCAATATCGTCGCCATTGGCTCCCGCCAGTGCATCCAGTGTGCGGCTGGTCTGGCGTGCATTGCGGGCGACTTCAGTCATGCCTTTCTTGTGGCCATCCAGTTCTTCCAGCACGATCATCGGCAGGAAGATGTCGTGTTCTTCGAAGCGAAAAAGGCACATGGGGTCATGCATCAACACATTGGTGTCCAGCACAAACAACTTGGTAGGCCCGGTTGCCTTGTTTTTCTTGCGCTTGGCAGCGGTCAATTCCTGGGTGCTCACGACGGGCGCCGTAACATTTGCTTTCAATTGAATCGGCTGCGAAGTTGCTGCGCGCGCCAGTTTTTCCGAAAGAGGGGGGGCATGACCGGTTCCGCTGTCGTACCGGTCGCTGATTTGACGGGCTTGCGGTTTGGACTCGATCAGATCATCTGAAGATGGGCGGTTGGTCTTTTTGGCTGGCTTGGGCACGCTGCGCGCGGTCACGTTAAAGGCATCGTGCGACAGCAGGGCTGCACGCTTGGCGGGAGCGGGGGGCAATGGCATGGGTGGTGAGGCTCGCAAAAAACAGGGTTCAGAAAACAAAAAAGCCGCCTTGAGCCAAGGCGGCTTGAATACGATACGCTGGTGCAAACGCGGTTGCAGGTTTCAACGGCATGAAGTCATTATGCATGACCTTCAAGACACCAAAACGACAAGGACTGCCGTCTCAAGCTGCCTTTTTCAGGGCTTTGACAGCCTTGAGCACGTCGTCCACATGGCCGGGAACCTTCAGGCCGCGCCATTCTTCCTTAAGAAGGCCATCGGCGCCAACTAAAAAGGTGCTGCGCTCAATACCTTTGACCTTTTTGCCGTACATGATCTTGTTTTTGACCACACCAAACATGTGGCACATTTTTTCTTCGGTATCGGCAATCAGTTCAAACGGCAGCTCTAGTTTGAGCTTGAATTCGTCGTGCGACTTCATGTTGTCACGGGACACGCCGAACACGGCGGCACCGGCTTTCACGAAATCCTTGTATTTGTCGCGAAACTGCATGGCTTCTGTGGTGCATCCCGGGGTGTTGTCCTTAGGGTAGAAATACAGAACCATGGTTTTGCCGACGTGGCTGGTATTGGAAACCTTGACGCCACCAGTGGCGTTTGCTTCGAATTCGGGGAGGGGTTTGTTGACAACGATCGCCATATTTAACTTTGTTCCCGTTTGCAGGATGTGTCAGACATAGTCGGGAGAACTGTCTGTGCTCGACACTTGCGCACTCCCGACCAAACTGCAATTTTACTCTGAAAACAGGCCCTCAGGCGCCTGTATCGGCAAGGGTTGAGTCACCGCCGAGCAAAAGAGCCAACACAACGCTACGCCCCTCGCCAGCCAGTATGTTGTAGGTACGGCAGGCTGCCTGCGTGTCCATGGTCTCCAGCCCGATGCGCTTCGCCATCAATGCCTGCAGCCATTGCGGTTGCGGGAAGCGGATGCGTTCACCGCTGCCGAAAATCACCAGTTCGGGGCCAAGTTCGGCCAATTGAGTGAAGTGGCCCGCCGTCAAATCCTCAAACCGCGCGCAAGACCAGTCGAACCGCTGTCCGCCGGACGAAATCACCACGCTGCGTGTGATTTGCTCACCGTCCACCCGCACCCAGCCAGGCCCGTAACCGGAGATGGATTGCACGTCAAATTTGTCAGGCTGGAGTTTCATACGGGCTTGCGAGGGGGACAGGGTTTGGAATAGGTGTTGTATCTGATGCTGCACCGCACTAATCCAGTGCGGAACTGTGGTCAAATTATAGGTTTCACCCTGTGGTGCTGACCCTAGGAGGGGCTTTGAAACCGATTCAAAAATCTGCCAAGCTGGCGAATGTGCTGTATGACGTGCGAGGGCCGATCGTGGACGCGGCGAAGAAGATGGAGGATGAGGGTCAAAAGATCATCAAACTCAACATCGGCAACCTCGCACCGTTTGGCTTTGATGCCCCTGAAGAAATCCAGCAGGACATGATCCGAAACCTGCCGAACTCGGCCGGCTACAGCGACAGCAAGGGTATTTTTGCCGCCCGAAAAGCGGTGATGCACTACACCCAGCAGCAAGGCATCGCAGGTGTAACACTGGACGACATATATCTGGGCAATGGCGCCAGTGAGTTGATCGTGATGGCTGCCAATGCCTTGCTCGATAACGGCGATGAATTGCTGGTGCCATCCCCCGACTATCCCTTGTGGACAGCCGCCACCAGCCTTTCGGGCGGTACGCCGGTGCACTACATGTGTGACGAGGACAACGGCTGGATGCCCAATCTTGCCGACATCCGCGCCAGGATCACGCCTAAGACAAAAGGCATTGTGGTGATCAACCCGAACAACCCGACGGGCGCGTTGTACAGCGACGAATTGCTGCAAGGCATTGTGGCTATTGCCCGCGAGTTTGAGTTGCTGATTCTGGCCGACGAGGTCTATGACAAGGTACTCTACGATGGCGCACGCCACACGGCTATGGCCAGTTTGTCGACCGACGTGCTGACGCTGACCTTTAACTCACTGTCCAAGGCCTACCGGTCCTGTGGCTACCGTGCCGGCTGGATGATCATTTCCGGCCCCAAGCACATTGCCAAGGATTTCATCGAGGGCCTGAACATGCTGGCCAATTTGAAATTGGGTTCCAACGTGCCCGGTCAGTACGCTGTGCAGACGGCGCTGGGTGGTTACCAGAGTATTCAGGACCTGGTGAAAGAGGGTGGTCGCCTGCGTCGCCAGCGCGATCTAGCCTATGAGTTGATTACGGCTATTCCCGGCGTGAGCTGCGTCAAGCCGCAAGCTGCGCTGTACATGTTTCCCAAGCTCGATCCCAAGGTGTATCCAATTGAGGATGACCGGCAGTTTTTCCTGGAGCTGTTAAAGGAAACACGGGTGATGCTGGTGCAGGGCTCGGGCTTCAACTGGCAGCAACCGGACCATTTCCGCATTGTGTTTTTGCCCCACGAGGATGACTTGCGTGAGGCCGTTGGCCGCATCGCCAAATTCCTGGAAGGCTACCGCAAGAGCCACGGTACGCAAAACGTGCAGCCGACCACTCTGCAGCCATCCGCTATTAAATTGGTAGCTGCCCGCGCATAATTGACGAGGGCTGAGGCCCAATTTAGTATAAAAGAATTCATGAAATCCATTCAAGTAGGCCTTCTGGGCATCGGCACCGTAGGCAGCGGCACGTTCAATGTATTACGGCGCAATCAGGCAGAAATCAAGCGTCGCGCTGGGCGTGGCATTGAGATCTCCATGGTGGCTGATCTGGACGTGACACGTGCCCAAGCGGTTGTCGGCCCCGACGTCAAAGTTGTCAACGACGCGCGTGCCGTCATCGCCAACCCCGAGATCGATATCGTCATCGAACTCATCGGCGGCTACGGCATTGCCAGGCAACTAGTGATGGAGGCCATCGCCGCTGGCAAGCATGTTGTGACCGCCAACAAGGCTTTGCTGGCCGTGCACGGTACGGAGATTTTTGCCGCAGCACACGCCAAGGGCGTGATGGTCGCGTTTGAAGCTGCCGTGGCCGGCGGCATACCCATCATCAAAGCGCTGCGTGAAGGCCTTACGGCCAACAGCATTCAATGGATTGCCGGCATCATCAACGGCACGACCAATTTCATCCTGTCCGAGATGCGTGACAAGGGGCTGGACTTCGCCACAGTGCTGAAAGAGGCGCAGAAGCTGGGCTACGCCGAGGCTGACCCGACGTTTGATATTGAAGGCGTGGACGCAGCCCACAAGGTCACGCTGATGTCGGCCATTGCGTTTGGCATTCCTGTGCAATTTGACAAGGCGTACATCGAAGGCATCACCAAACTCGGTGCAGCCGATATCAAGTATGCAGAGCAGTTGGGCTACCGAATCAAGCTGCTCGGCATCACGAAGCGCACCTCCAAAGGTATCGAACTGCGCGTGCACCCAAGCCTGATTCCGGCCAAGCGCCTGATCGCCAATGTGGAAGGTGCGATGAACGCTGTGGTGGTCAATGGCGACGCCGTCGGCAACACGCTGTACTACGGCAAGGGCGCTGGCAGCGAGCCCACGGCCAGCGCGGTCATTGCCGATCTGGTGGACATCACGCGTCTGCACACGGCTGACGCGGCGCAGCGCGTGCCGCACCTGGCGTTCCATCCGGAGTCGATGAGCGACTTGCCCATCCTGTCCATGAGCGAGGTTGTCACGAGTTACTACCTGCGCCTGCGCGTGGCCGATCAGGCTGGTGTGCTGGCCAAGGTGACGGGCATTGTGGCCGACGCCGGTATCAGTATCGACGCGGTGTTGCAGCGCGAAGCGGACGAAGTGGGCGGGGAAGGCTCCACCCAAACCGATCTGATCATCCTGACGCACGACACGCGCGAGGGCACGATGAACCAGGCTATCGCCCTCATGCAGGCGCTGCCCACGGTGCTGGAGCCCATCACGCGTATTCGCAAGGAAGAGCTGGCCTGATGCTTTATCTGTCCACCCGCGCTGCACCAACCGGCTCGCCTGACGTCAAACACTTCTGTGAAATTCTGCTCGAAGGCCTGGCGCCAGACGGCGGGTTGTACTTGCCTGAGCGTTACCCGCAGGTAACTGCCACGACTCTCGAAGCCTGGCGCAAGGTCTATCTTGAGCAGGGCTATGGCGCGCTTGCCTTCGAGGTTTTGTCGCTTTATATTGACGACATTCCCGCTGCGGACCTTAAAGCAATCTGCCTCAAGACCTATACGCAAGACGTGTTTGGCACGAAGGAAATCGTGCCTCTGAAGCGGCTCGAAAGCAACCTTTACCTCGAAGCCCTGTCCAACGGACCCACGCTGGCGTTCAAGGACATGGCGATGCAGTTGCTGGGCAACCTGTTCGAATACGAACTGGCGCGCCGTGGCGAGCAGCTCAACATTCTGGGTGCCACCAGTGGCGACACCGGCAGCGCGGCTGAATACGCTATGCGCGGCAAGAAGGGCGTGCGCGTGTTCATGACCAGCCCGGCCGGGCGCATGAGCCCGTTCCAGCAGGCGCAGATGTTCAGCCTGATGGATGCCAACATCCACAACATCGCGATTGAAGGCGTGTTTGATGATTGCCAGGATATCGTGAAAGCGGTGAGTAACGATCTGGAATTCAAGCGCAAGTACAAGATTGGTACTGTGAACAGCATCAACTGGGCGCGTCTGATGGCCCAGGTGGTGTACTACTTCGCTGGCTACTTTCAAGCGACGAAGACCAGCGCTGAGAAGGTCAGTTTCACGGTCCCTTCCGGAAACTTCGGCAACGTCTGTGCTGGTCACGTGGCCCGCATGATGGGTTTACCAATCGACAAACTGGTCGTTGCTACCAACGAAAACGACGTGCTCGACGAGTTCTTCCGTACCGGTGTGTACCGCGTGCGCGGCAGTGCGGACACGCACGAGACTTCCAGCCCGTCGATGGACATTTCCAAGGCGTCGAACTTCGAACGCTTTGTGTTTGATTTGCTGGGCCGCGACGGCGCTCGGGTGAAAGCGCTGTTTGGTGATGCGTTGAACCAGACCGGCCGTTTTGATCTGGGTGCGGATGCTGCGTTCAAACAGGCCGCGTCTACCTACGGTTTTGTTAGCGGCAAGAGCACGCATGCCGACCGGCTGGACACCATCCGCGACACCTTCAAGCGTTTCGGAGTGATGATCGACACGCACACGGCAGACGGCGAGAAGGTGGCGCGCGAGCACCTGACGCCGGGCATCCCAATGATCGTTATGGAAACAGCGCTGCCCATCAAATTTGCCGAAACAATAGTCGAGGCGCTGGGGCAACCACCGCATCGCCCACCGCAGTTTGAAGGCATTGAAAATCTGCCGAAGAAGGTACTGGTGATGCCCGTCGACGTGGCGCAGGTGAAGGGTTATATCGCGTCTCAGTGCGCATGAAAGTCATCGGTTTTGCTGGATATTCCGGGTCGGGAAAAACCACGCTGGTGGAGCGCCTTATTCCGGCGCTCAAACACCTTGGGCAACGTGTATCGGTGGTAAAGCATGCGCATCACAGTTTCGATATTGATCATGCGGGCAAGGACACGTTTCGCCATCGTGAGGCCGGTGCTTTTGAAGTGGTGGTGGCCTCGAACCGGCGCCTCGCCCTGATCCGCGAATTCGAACGCGAGTCGACGCAAAACGTGCACCATCTCATTGCCGAGCTGTATGAAGGCGTGGACTGGGTTTTGATTGAAGGATTCAAAGACAGCGACTTGCAAAAAATCGAAGTCTGGCGCGCCGCTGCGGGAAAACCTACCCGGTATGTGGATGATGACTTCATTGTGGCAATTGCAACAGACTCTCCTGATGAACTTCCACAAGCAACCTTGCGTCCGGTGTTTGATTTGAACGATCCCCGCGCAATTGCCACCTGGTTGCTGGACAATCAGGCGCGGTTCGAATACCACGCTGAAACCTATCGTTGACACCCACCATGAATGCATCACGCAGCCCCCTGAAATCGCTGGACGACGCGCTGGTTGCTCTTCTGGCGCACGCTGTTGCTTTGAGCCATGTTGAGACCGTTTCTGTCTTTGAAGCTGACGGACGCGTGCTGGCGCAAGACATCACTTCCGGCCTGCAGGTGCCGCCGAATGACAACAGCTCGATGGACGGGTACGCGGTGCGTTGCGCCGACGTGCCGCAGGCAGGAGAGTTGCTACAGGTGACCCAGCGTATCCCGGCTGGGTCAACCGGCGAAGCCATGACCCCGGGCAGCGCAGCGCGCATCTTCACGGGCGCGCCCATTCCGCCGGGCGCTGACGCCGTGGTGATGCAGGAGGATTGCGAGCCTGTGGGTGAAGGTAGCGTGCGTGTGAATACCATCCCAGCGGCGGGACAGTGGATTCGTCGTGCCGGGGAAGATGTCATGCGGGGCACGGTGGTGCTACCGAAAGGAGAGCGACTCACTCCCGCTTCACTGGGGCTGGCTGCCAGTGTGGGCATGCACCAGTTGCCCGTCGCGGCACGTCCGCGCGTGGCCCTGTTCTCCACGGGTGACGAGCTGGTGATGCCGGGCACGGTGGCGCCGCAAGACATGAAGCCCGGGGCAATCTATAACTCCAACCGTTTTTTCTTGCGGGCTTTGTTGCAGCGTCTGGGTTGTGAGGTGACGGATCTGGGCATCGTGCCGGACAAGCGCGATGCCACGCTGGACGCCCTGCGCGCAGCGGCTGAGCACCATGACCTGATCCTCACCAGTGGTGGTGTGTCGGTGGGGGAGGAAGATCACATCAAGCCGGCTGTGGAGGCGCTGGGCCAACTGGACCTTTGGCAGATCGCCATCAAGCCGGGCAAGCCGTTTGCGTACGGAAAAATAGGTGCAGCGCACTTCATGGGCCTGCCGGGCAACCCGGTCTCGAGCTTCATCACGTTCCTGCTGCTGGTGCGGCCTTTCCTGCTCAAGCTGCAGGGTGTCTCACGGGTTGCTACAAATTCAATAGCTGTTCCCGCACATTTCACGTGGGCCAGGGCCGACAAACGCCGTGAATTTTTACGGGTTCGACGCAATGCGGCCGGTGGGCTGGATCTGTTTCCCAATCAGAGCTCTGGCGTGTTGACGTCTGCCGTATGGGGTGATGGCGTGGTGGACAACCCGCCGGGCCGGGCCATCGCTCCGGGTGACGTGGTGCAGTTCATCGCGTTCAGCGAGTTGTTGTCATGAAGATCACTGTCAAATACTTCGCCTCTATCCGCGAAGCCATTGGCCACAGCACCGAGCAGCGCATGACCTCGGCCACTTCGCTGGCAGACCTGCGCACCGAACTGATTGCTTTGGGTGGTGCGTATGCCGAAATGCTGTCGCGCGACCGGGCTGTTCGCCTGGCGTTGAATCAGGTTATGAGCGACGAGTCGGCGGCTCTGGTTGATGGCGCAGAGGTGGCTTTTTTTCCGCCGGTTACTGGCGGTTGAAACGCACCTGGTCCGCAGACCGGCGCCGATCAGGTTTTCTCAAGGAGTTTCAAGACGTTTGCGGCGCCCTCAGGCGTGGCTGCCATCATCGGTGCACGCACCTCGCCGGACATCAGGCCCTGACGCGTCAGCACTGCCTTGATCAGCGCCGGATTGGGCTCAGCGAAAAGTCCTTCAATCAATGGCACCAGCGGCAACCAGAGTTGTTGCGCGGCCCGCAATTCACCGGCTTTCAGGAGCTGCAGGACACGTGCAAACCGGGCGGTGTGCACATGGGCCGCAGCTGAGATCGCGCCTGCGCCGCCCAGTGCTACGGTGCTGAAAATCTGCGGGTCGTCGCCAGCGAGCACTTGCAGTTGGTTGTCGGCAATCAAGGTCAGCGTTTTGTGCGCGTCACCGCCGCAGTCCTTGATCGCCTGAATGTTGGGGTGGTGCGCCAGCTTCTGTAGCGTCTCGCAATCGATCCGCGCACCGGTACGGTAGGGAATGTCGTAGATGAGCACAGGTAAGGTACTGGCGTTGGCGATGGCTTCAAACCAGTGCAGCAAACCCGCCTGTGAAGGCCGGATGTAGATCGGAGCGGGCACTAGTAAGCCGGCGAGTGGCTTCTGGCTCAACAGGCGAACCCATTCCAGCATCTGCGGCAGGTGGTAGCCCGATACACCCATTACCACGGGCAGGCCCCCTGACGCGGCCAGCACGGTTTCTAGCACCGCCAGTTGCTCAGCTTCATCCAGCGCAGCTGCTTCGCCGGTGGAGCCGCAGGCGACAAACCCGGTGGCGCCGTCGGCCCCCATCTTTTTGACCAGGCAGCGCAGGGCAAGGTGATCAACCTGGCCGTCCTTGAACGGGGTGACCAATGCAATCCAGAGGCCGGAAAAAACGGGGGTTGAGTGGGTTGGAGCAGACACGCGACAGTTCCTTTAAAAAATGACCGATGAAATCACCGTCATCAGGGCTGAGCGCGGAGAACCAAAAATTACAAGGAAGACATTTGGCAGTTCCATCGCTCATCTGAGGACGGAACCACGGCTCCGGTCAGATGAGCCTGGGTTTCTTGCATTTGCTGGCGCACGCGCCCGCTCCGCTCACACCGGAGGGTGCGAAACGGGAGTCGGATGACGTTGCAGCAAACATGGTGGGTATATCTTAGCACTGGCACAATCCGGAAATGGACCCCGCCATCATGAACACCGCACGCGTCGTTATCCAAACCGCTGATTTCAGTCTCGCAACCGAGATTGAAGCCCTTCGCGCCAACAACAAGGGTGTGGGCGCGGTGTGCAGCTTTATTGGTACTGTGCGTGATCGCAACGACGGACAGTCCGTCAGCACGATGGAACTGGAGCACTATCCCGGTATGACCGAGAAGTCGATTGAAGCCATGATCGACGAGGCATTCAAGCGTTTTGACATTCTGGGCGCGCGCGTCATCCACCGTGTCGGCTTGCTGCAGCCGCTGGATCAGGTTGTGATGGTGGCCGTGACATCCTCCCACCGGGGCAGCAGCTTCCAGGCATGTGAGTTTTTGATGGACTATCTCAAGACGCAGGCACCCTTCTGGAAAAAAGAGCAGACTCCTGCCGGGGCTCGCTGGGTGGATGCGCGGGTGACGGACGATGCCGCGCTGGCCAAGTGGGGGCTGAACCTCTCCAATATACCGACGGTATAAGCGGCAATGCCTCAGGTGCCGAGGGTGTCTGGCGCCTTGAGCCGCTGTTCCAGCCATTGCAACAACATGCGCACGCGGGGCAAGTCAATGCGGTTGTTGGGTACCAGCGCCTTGAGCCAAATATCGGGCAGTTTCAGTTGGGGCAATATTTCCACGAGCGCGCCCGATCGAATGGCGGGAGCCGCCAGATAGTCGGCCAGCACGGTGATGCCCAGCCCTGACACCGTGGCTTGACATAGCGCCACGCCATCATTGGTTTTAAGTTTTGGTCGTACGTCCACACCGACCTGACCCTGCGTGCTCTGGAATTCCCAGTGAGAGCCTGAAGTGGTGAAAACCAGGCAGTCATGGTCGATCAACTCTGCCGCCTGTTGCGGTGTTCCGCGCCGGGCCAGATAGACGGGTGACGCACACAGCCGCCGCCGGATGGGGCTGAGCGGGTGATCCTTCACTTGGCCATACAGCTCCGGCAGGGCGCCGATGGCCAGATCAAAACCTTCCTCTACCGGGTTGACCGAGCGGTCTGCCAGCACCACGTCCATGCTGATACGGGGCTGCTCCTGAAGAAACTGGTTAAGCATCTCGCTGAGGTACAGCGTGCCCAGTGTGGTGGGAATCTTGATGCGGATGTGCCCTTCCAGATCACCACTGGCCTGTGCCATGCCCGCCAGCATGTCTTCCATCTGCCCCACCAGTTGGCGCACCGTGGGCAGATACCGCTCGCCCACGTCAGTAAGCGTCAGTTTGCGGGTGGTGCGGATAAAGAGCGGCGCCCGGATACGCCATTCCAGCTGGTCTATGCGCTTGGAAACCACTGACGGCACCAAGTCTGACTGGCGAGCCGCTTCAGAAAAGCTGCCTGTATCTGCGGTAACGACAAAGGCTTTGAGATTGGCAAGCATGTCCATGATTTATCGCGATCTAGAAAAAGTAAACCCGTAAGTTTTAGTATTGTTATCCATATTGGTCTTAATTAAGATAGGTTGAAATTACAAGGAGACATCGTGGAACCAACGCCACCGACTAGCCGCTTGTCTAACCAGATGGGCTATCAACGCATTGCCACAGAAGAAGCCTTTGCGCCGCCGGAAATGCTGGATATTTACCGCAAGCTGCTGGCGCACAGCGATGTTGATCCCGGCTTTAAGGGCTTGATGGGTTTTTACATGAGCAGCCCCAGCGCCCGTGCCCAGCACATCATGCGTTGCCTGCAGGACCTGGACCAAATCCGCCTGCAGCACATGGACGAGGCGGGTATTGACCGCCAGGTCATCGCGCTCACAGCACCAGGTGTTCAGGTCATGGACAAGGCCACCGCCGTGTCGTTCAGCCGTCTGGCCAACGACCAACTGGCCGACGCCGTGCGCCGTCACCCAACGCGATTTACCGGCATGATCGCCGTCGCTCCGCAAGACCCTGGGGAAGCCGCCAAAGAGATCGAGCGCGGTGTCACAAAGCTGGCTATGAATTCCGTCATCATCAATTCGCATACGCAGGGCGAGTATTTGTCGGACAGCAAGTTCTGGGATATCTTCGCTGCCGCCGAAGCGCACGACGTGCCCATCTACCTGCATCCCAACTCGCTGCCGCGCAACATGATTCAGCCGTTTCAGGAGTGCGGGCTGGATGGCGCCATTTACGGCTTTGGCGTGGAAACGGGCCTGCACGCGCTGCGCATCATTACCGCTGGGGTGTTTGACCGATTCCCCAAGCTGCAGATGATCATCGGCCACATGGGTGAGGCCCTGCCGTTCTGGGCCTACCGGCTGGACTACATGCACCGTGCCACGGTGGCGTCCAACCGGTATGAGAGCGTTAAGCCATTGAAAAAGAAGCCCAGCGACTACCTGCGCGAAAACTTCTACATTACCAATAGCGGTGTGGCTTGGGAACCCGCCATCAAGTTCACCCAGTCCCTCATCGGCGTAGACCGTGTGTTGTACGCCATGGACTATCCCTATCAGTACGCGGTGGAAGAAGTGGTCGCCATGGATAACATGCAGATGAGTGCTCAAGACAAGAAGAAGTTTTTTCAGTCCAATGCCGAAGCCGTGTTCAAGATAAAAAGCTGATCTCAAGAAAAGCTGAATTGCAAAAAGCAGAACCTTCAGGAGACAACCATGACATTCACCCCCTTTAAATCCATTGCTGGCTTGCTGGCCCTGGCCTTTTCAATGGCAGTGCCTGCGCAGACCTGGCCAGGCCAGTCCATCAAGATCATCGTGCCGTTCACGCCGGGCACTGGTATGGATACCATCGCCCGCGCCGTGTCCCCCAAACTCAGCGAGCGGCTGGGCCAGCCGGTGGTCGTGCAGAACATGCCGGGCGCCAGCGGCAACATCGGGGCTGACGCCGTAGCCAAAGCCAACGCCGACGGCTACACCGTGCTGATGGGCGCCAACACCATGTTGATGGCATCGCAGCTCTACAAAAACGTACCATTCAACCCGGTAAAGGATTTTTCGTCCGTGTCCATGGCGGCCTGGGGTACGCTGATGCTGGTTGCCAACCCGAAGACTGGCATCAAATCCATGGCCGAGCTGGTCGCTGCTGCCAAAGCCAGACCCGGCTTCATCAACTACGGCTCGCCAGGCGTGGGCACGCCGCACCACATGGCCATGGAGCTTTTCAAAACGAAAACCGGCTTGTTCATGCTGCACGTGCCTTATCGCGGTACTGCGGGTTACACGCAGGACCTGTTATCGGGTGAATTGATGGTCGGTTTTCTCCCGGTGCATATTGCCCAGGGTTTTGTGACCACCGGCAAACTGACCGCCCTCGCGGTTGGCAGCCCCAAACGGCACCCGGTCGCACCCAGTGTCGCGACCTTCGACGAACTGGGCGTGAAGGGAGTTGAGGTAGACCTTTGGTACGCTTTTTTTGCACCCGGTAAGACGCCTTCCCCAGTGGTGAACCGGCTGAACGCCGAAATCACGGCCATCCTCAAGCAGCCGGAAATCCGTGACCTGCTGGGACGCGCCGGTATGGACGCCGCTACTTCCACGCCCGACGAACTCACCACGTTAGTCAACAAGGACTATCCGCGCTGGGGCGAAGTGATCCAGCGAAACGGCATCACCGCGGAATGACGCTATTCATGTCGCGAGTGCCCCAGATTGCCGTTGTCGGCGGCGGCATAGCAGGTCTGGGCTTCGCGCTGGCCCTGCACCAGCGGGGCGTGGCCTGCGACGTGTACGAAAGCGTGCCCGAGGTGCGTGAGCTGGGTGTTGGCATCACACTGTTGCCGCACGCCATGCGTGAGCTTGCAAGCCTGGGTCTTCAAGGTGAGCTGGAGGCCGTTGGCATTGAAAACCTTGAGAGCGTGTTCTTCAACCGCTATGGCCAGTTCATATACCGGGAGCCGCGCGGTCGGCACGCGGGTTATCCGCTGCCCGAAGTCGGCATACATCGGGGCAAGCTGCACCGCATCCTGTTTGACGCGGCTGTGCAGCGTCTGGGTGCCAACCGTATCCATACCAACCATCGCTGCACCGGCGTAACACAGGGCTCAGCCAGTGCAACATTGCATTTCGTGCAGGGCAAAGATGGCGCGCCGTTGCCATCCGTGCCTGCCGACGTGGTGGTGGCGTGTGACGGCATCCATTCTGCGGTGCGTCGGCAGTTCTACCCGGATGAGCAAGTGGCATTTGCGGGTATTAACACCTGGCGCGGTGTCACGCGACACAGTCCCATCCTCACGGGCAAAACCTATATGCGGGTAGGCTCGATCAAAACCGGCAAGATGGTGATTTATCCGATTGTTGACAACATCGATGCAGACGGCAATCAGCTCATCAACTGGATGGCCGAGATCGAGGGCAGCAGCGTGAGCATGAACGACTGGAATCGTGGCGGAAAGGTGGATGATTTCATCTCCCTATTTGCCGACTGGAAGTTTGACTGGCTGGACGTTCCGGCCCTGATCCGCAACGCAGACCAGATTCTGGAATACCCCATGGTGGATAAGGACCCGATAGCGCAATGGACCTTTGGGCGGGTGACCCTGATGGGCGACGCCGCGCATCCCATGTACCCCCGGGGGTCGAACGGTTCTGCGCAGGCGCTCGTTGACGGGCGCACGTTGGCCGATGAGTTGGCTTCCGCGCTGGCCCGCCAGACTGACCCGGTCATGGCACTTCAGGCCTATGAGGGGAAACGGCGCGAGGTGACCGCGCGCATTGTGCAAACCAACCGCAGCATGCCGCCAGACTTCATCAACATTCGGGTGGATGAACTCAGTGGTGACAAGCCTTTCCGTCATATTGACGACCTGATCAGCCAGGCCGAGCTACGGGAAATGTCGGACAGCTACAAGCGTGTTGCCGGTTTTTCGCTCGAAGCACTCAAAACCTGAGGTCAAGAACCGGGGCAAGGCAGGCGCTGAAGGTCGCTCGTTTGATCCACATCAACGCCAGCAGGTGCGAAATGCTTGAAAACTCCTGATTGAGCCCAAGCTGTGGGGCAATCTGGAGAAATTACATGCGAATCGACAAACTCACCACCAAATTTCAGGAAGCCCTGGGCGAAGCCCAGACGCTCGCTTTGGGCAGCGACCACGCCTACATCACCCCGGCCCATGTGTTGGTCGCCATGCTGCGTCAGGAAGACGGCCCCAAGGCTTTGCTGCAACGCGCGGGCGTGAACCTGCCGGGTTTGTTGGCCGCGGGCGAAGCGTCTGTCAAGAAGCAGCCGCAGGTACAGGGCCAGGAGCAGATCACGCTG
>ERZ795056.3924-NODE-3924-length-15639-cov-48.457392_pt1 | contig 15639 bp, 10 predicted proteins | sample MGYA00375140_ERZ795056 | MGnify/ENA primary metagenome ERZ795056 (study PRJEB30185, sample SAMN05720227) | activated sludge metagenome | isolation source: Anaerobic digester | place: USA | collected 2015-03-09 ... | reverse complement strand
TGGACGTGGACGTGCCGTTGGTGACGAAGTACAGGTGATCGCAGTTGAAGATGCGTGCCGCATTACGCTCGGAAGCCGCCACCGGGCCGGTGTGGTCGAGTAGCTGGCCGAGCTCCTCGACGGCATTGCAGACGTCGGCACGCAGCATGTTCTCGCCGAAGAACTGGTGGAACATCTGGCCGACCGGGCTCTTCAGGAAGGCGACGCCGCCGGAGTGCCCGGGGCAGTGCCAGGAGTAGGAGCCGTCCGATGCGTAATGGACCAGGGCCCGGAAGAAGGGCGGCGGCAGGGATTCCAGGTAGGCCTTGGCTTCGCGCACCACGTTGCGGGCGATGAACTCCGGCGTGTCTTCATACATGTGGATGAAACCATGCAGCTCACGCAGCACATCGTTGGGAATGTGGCGGGAGGTGCGGGTTTCACCATGCAGGAAGATCGGGATGTCGGCATTGCGCACGCGGATCTCGCTGACAAAGGCACGCAGATCGGCAATGGCCTTGGCGGCAGCCTCGGGCGACGAGAACTCCTCGTCGTCGATGGACAGGATGAAAGCCGAGCCGCGGCTCTGCTGCTGGGCAAAGGAGGCCATGTCGCCATAGCTGGTCACCCCCAGCACCTGGAGGCCCTCCTTCTCGATGGCTTCCGCCAGGGCGCGGATGCCCAGCCCGGACGTGTTTTCCGAACGGAAGTCCTCGTCGATGACGATGACCGGAAAATTGAAGCGCATGCTCGACTCCTCGATGCCCGATGTTCAATTCGGACAGATCAACAAAAAGCTTTGGGCGGACCTGCGTGCCTGCGCATGATCCGCCCGATGTTCAGACTGTAGCCAACAAGTATTTCAGATTTTCGGCAGGGTGACGCCGGTTTGCCCAAGATATTTACCCCCACGATCCCTGTAGGAGGTCGCGCAGGTTTCATCCGACTCGAAGAACAACATCTGGGCCACGCCTTCGTTGGCGTAGATCTTGGCAGGCAGCGGCGTGGTATTGGAAAACTCCAGCGTCACGTGGCCTTCCCACTCGGGCTCCAGGGGCGTCACATTGACGATGATGCCGCAGCGGGCATAGGTGGACTTTCCCAGACACACGGTCAGCACACTGCGCGGGATGCGGAAGTACTCCACGGTCCGGGCCAGGGCGAACGAGTTCGGCGGGATGATGCACACATCGCCGACGAAATCGACGAAATTGCGCTCGTCGAAATTCTTCGGATCCACGATGGTGGAGTTGATGTTGGTGAAGATCTTGAACTCGTTGGCCACCCGCACGTCGTAGCCGTAGCTCGACGTACCGTAGGAAACGATCTTGCCGCCCTCGTTCTGGCGCACCAGTTCGGGGGCAAAGGGTTCGATCATTCGCGCGTCGCCTTCCGACATGCGGCGAATCCAGTGGTCCGATTTGATGCTCATGCTGGGCCTCGATTGCGAAAGGGGAGCATTCTACCCAAGGACGGAGCCTGGCGTGTAAGCTAAGACAGCCAAAGCCGTCCGCCGCCAACCCATTGCACGACAGGCTCCGTGCGTCCAGTCGCCGCGGATCAGCGCAGGATCCGGCGTGCGCCAGGGCAAACCCGGGCCCCCGGCTGATCTATTCGCATTAGGCTCCCATGCATCTACTGATCATCGAAGACGACCTGGATCTCGGCCGGGCGCTCCAACATGCCCTCAGGGCGGAAGGAATCTCCAGCGAATGGCTGCGCCGGGCCGGAGACACTCCCCGTGACCCGGCCACCAGTCTGGCGGATGCGGTCCTCCTCGACCTGGGGCTGCCGGACGGCGAAGGGTTGGATCTGCTGGCCCGCTGGCGCCGTAGCGGCGTGACCCTGCCCATCGTCGTCATCACGGCCCGCAGCGCCCTTGAGGATCGTCTCGCCGGGCTCGACGGAGGGGCTGACGATTACGTGATCAAGCCCTTCGCCACCGCCGAGCTGGTATCGCGGCTCAACGCCGTACTGCGGCGCTCGGCGCGTCAAGCCAGCGAAGAATGGACTGTGGGCGATCTGCTCATCTCGCCCCGTCGCCATGAAGTGTGCGTGCAGGGCGAGGTACTACCCCTGTCACCACGGGAGTTCCAGCTACTGCTGGAGCTGGCGCGGGAGCCGGGCAAGGTGCAGCCCAAGGCGCAACTGGCGCAACGCCTGCAGCCCCTGGGCGATCCGCTCGATTTTGGGGCGCTGGAAGTTCACCTGAGCAATCTGCGGCGCAAGATCGGTGCAGAACGCATCCACACCGTACGTGGCGTGGGCTACCGGCTGGAAGTCAGGGAATCTCCCGAAGCATGAGCCCGGAACGAAACGCGAGGTGGCATCAGCCCAGTCTGGTGAGACGCATGATGTTGGCAGTGGTGCTGGCCTTCACCCTTGTGGCCATGGTTCTCATCGCCAAGGACTACACCGACTTTCGGCACCTCCGCGACGAACACGCAGCGCTGCGCAATGCCGCCGCTCAGATGGCCGATCTGCTGGCCACCAGCACCGACACCACCACGGCCACCCAACTGATGCAGACACTGGAGCGCCAGAGCAATCGCGCCCGACAGGACAGCCTGGGCGCGCCACCCTTGTTGTTTGAACTGCGCCGACAGGACGGCAGCCTGATCTACGCCAGCGAAGGCACGCCCCCCCTTGGCGAAGCCACCGGCAAGCCGGTTCTCCAGTTCATTGAGGGCCGTCCGTACCATGTGGCAAGAGCCGACAGGGGTTCATGGCAGATCCGCCTGGCCGAGCCTGAGCCGAGCGATGGCACGATTATCGGTTACCTGGGCCGGGAGCTGGCACCCTCGCTCCTTCTGGCCTTTCCATTCGTACTGCTGCCCGTTTGGCTGGCGGTGCGTCAGGGCATCAGGCCCGTCGAGCAACTGGCCCATCACCTCACCGGGCGCGCCCCGGACGATCTGTCCCCTTTGGGTGTTGATCTCAAGTATGCCGAGCTGCGCCCGGTCATCGACGCCTTCAATGCCCTGCTTCAACGACTGCACGACACCGTGCAGCGAGAGCGGGCCTTCGTACACGACGCCGCCCACGAACTGCGCACCCCCATGGCGGTGATTTCCGCCCAAGCCCATGTGCTGGCCCGCGCCGTCGACGACACCGACCGACAACAGGCGGAAGCCGCGATGGACGCCGCCCTGGCGCGCGCATCCCATCTGTCCCAGCAACTGCTGGCTCTGGCCGCCCTGGACGAAACCCGACCGTCCAAGCCTCACGCTGTGGATGTCGCAGCCCTGAGTCAAAGCCTGCTGGCCCAGGCGGTGCCGGCTGCCCAGAAACGAGGCCAGGAGCTGTCTCTGGACGGGCCGGACAGCCTTGTTCTGGAACTGGAACAGGCAGCCTTCCAGTCTGCGCTGCAAAACCTGCTGGACAATGCCCTACGCTACGGCGCCCGCGGTGGCCGCGTGGCGGTAAGCCTGTGCCTCGACGGCAAGGAACTGCTGTTGTGCGTAGCCGATGACGGGCCGGGCATCCCCACCACTGAACAGGCTCACATCTTCGAACGATTCGTGCGAGGTAGCGGCCAGACCCAGCCAGGCACCGGGCTGGGTCTGGCCATCGTGCGGCAGGCAGCCCGACGACTGGGCGGTCACGTGGACCTGGGGCCCGGCCTGAATGGCCGTGGCGCAGGGTTTTATGTGCGGATTCCCGCTGCCACGCCAGACTTTTGACGGCCGCCCAGGGTACAACGCCCTTTGGTGCCTTTAGGCTTCCTTAAGCCAAGCCATTCAAGAATGGCCCCGTTGCCATAACGGAGCCATGCCATGTCTTACCTCTTTTCCGCGTCTCACACCCCGCTCCAGCCCCGCCGCCGCACCTTGCTGAGCGCCCTGCTTGGCAGCGGCGTCCTCGCCGCCTGTGGCGGCAGCAGCGACAAGCCCGTGGCCGAATCGGCCGTCACCGCCCAAGCGCGCTCGGCGGTATCGAAAGGCCTGGTGGGCGCCGTCATCGCCAGTCAGGACCTATCCAGCCGCCGCATCGGCGTCGCCGGTGTGCGCCGCCTGGGCCAGAGTGCCCCCCTGCAAAGCACCGACCTGATGTGCATTGGATCCAACACGAAAGCCATGAGCGCCTGCGTCATTGCTCGCCTGGTGGCCGACGGCAGGGTGCGGTGGGATACGACCATCCTTGATGCGCTGCCGGATCTGGCCGGAGAACTCCGGGGGGAGTACGCCACCGTCACCCTGGCACATCTGCTGGACCACAAGGGCGGCATGCTTGCCTTCACTGGAATGGAAGGCGACGAAGAACGCTTCATGGCCGACCTGTCCGCCCGTAATGAAACGCTGCCTGACACCCTTAGCGGGCGGCGGCGTTTCTTTGCCCGCTGGCTGGTGAGTCAAGCGGTGCCCGCAGGCGTCACGCCGACACGGGACTTCCACTATTCAAACGCCGGCTACGCTCTGGCTGCCTGCATGCTGGAGGCCCTCACCGCTCGCAGCTTCGAAGCGCACTTTGAGGAATACATGGTGCAGAGCTTGGGCGTCCAGGGCACGTGGCAGCACCCGTCCGCGGTATCGGCACAGCAGCCCAATGGCCACACGGGCCGGGCTGGCGCCCTTCGCGCATATGCACCGGAAGACGTGGATACGGAAGCCTGGCTGGCCGTGATCGCACCGGCGGGTGGCTGGGCCTGCCGGCCGGACGACTACTGCACCTGGCTGCGCTGGCATCTGCTGGCCCTGCAAGGGCAGGACACCCCCCTTCCCGGCACTTACGTGCAGCGTCTGAAGGGCATGGGCAGCCAGGAGTATGCCCTTGGCTGGCTGACCACAGGCCTGAATGGCAAACCGGTACTCGCCCACACGGGCGCCCACAATGGCTTCATGGCCATCGCAGCCCTGGAGCGCAGCGGCCGCCGCGCGAGCTACGGCCTGACCAATACTGCGGATACCGGCGCCGATGGCGCCAGCTGGGTCATGAGCCTGCTGAACACCGCGCTGATCAAACTGGACGAACTAAACGGCAGTTGAAGGATAAGAAGGCGCAAACGGGGAGGTCACGGGCTTGGCGAGACGCCTGCCGGCCTCCCGGCCCGCCCATCAGGTGTTCTGCACCACGATGCTCGGAAACTTGTGGCTCATGTCTTTCTGCTTTTCGGCAATCGCAATGGCCACCTGGCGGGCGATGCCCTTGTAAAGCTCGGCGACTCGGCCGTCCGGATCGGCCACCACGGTGGGCACGCCACTATCCACTTCACGGCGGATCTGGATGTCGAGGGGCAGGGCCCCCAGGAAGGGCACGCCATAGTCCTTGCACATGGTTTCACCACCACCCGTGCCGAAGATGTGCTCTTCATGCCCGCACTTGGAGCAGATGTGGATGCTCATGTTCTCGACAATGCCGATGATGGGCACGCCCACCTTCTCAAACATCTTCAGGCCCTTGCGCGCATCCAGCAGGGCGATGTCCTGGGGCGTGGTGACGATCACGGCGCCGGTCACCGGGACGCTCTGGGAAAGGGTCAGCTGGATGTCGCCCGTGCCCGGGGGCATGTCGATCACCAGGTAGTCCAGATCATGCCAGTTGGTCTCCTTGAGCAACTGGTTGAGTGCCTGGGTGGCCATCGGGCCGCGCCACACCATGGGCGTTTCCACATCCACCAGGAAGCCGATGGACATGACCTGCAGTCCATGGGCCTCAAGGGGCTCCATGGACTTGCCATCCGCCGACTCGGGCTGCAGGCCGCCGATACCCAGCATCTGGGGCTGGGACGGGCCGTAGATGTCCGCATCAAGAATGCCGACTCGGGCACCCTCGGCGGCAAGGGCCAGCGCAAGATTGACCGATGTGGTGCTCTTGCCCACGCCGCCCTTGCCCGACGCCACCGCGATGATGTTCTTGACCCCGGGCAGCAGCTTGGCGCCCTGCTGGACCGCATGGGCGACAATCTTGCTGAACACGTTGGCGCTGACATTGCCGACACCCGGCACCGACCTGACCTGGGCGATCAGCGCCTGGCGGATGCCATCCACCTGGCTCTTGGCCGGATAGCCGAGTTCGATGTCGAAGGACACATCAGCCCCGCTGATGCGCAGGTTCTTGACCCAGCGGGACGCAACGTAATCCTTGCCGGTGTTGGGATCGGCGTAGTGCCGGAGGCTGTCGAGGACGCTTTGTTCAGTCAGGCTCATGGTGTCGGTGGCCGGTGTGCGGCGAAAAAATGAAAACATGGGTTCTCTGGTCGCGGCGGGCAAACCTGAGTAATTTACTCCAGTTTACCGAATTCCCGCCTTGACCGCGATGGGGGAATCGCTTTGCTAGAATGCCGGATTCCGAATCCTCTTGCAGCATGCCGCCCATGACTTCCCCGCGCACCATTCTCGTCACCAATGCCCTGCCCTACGCCAACGGCGACATCCACCTTGGTCATCTGGTGGGCTACATCCAGGCCGACATCTGGGTGCGTTACCAGCGCATGCGCGGCAACACGGTGCATTACGTGTGTGCGGACGACACCCACGGTACCCCCGTGATGCTGCGGGCCGAAAAGGAAGGGCTGACGCCCGAACAGCTCATCCAGCGCGTGCATGGCGAACACAGCCGCGATTTCCGCGATTTCGGCGTAGCCTTCGACAACTATCACTCCACCCACAGCGACGAAAACCGCTGGTACGCGGAAGACATCTACACCCGCCTGCGGGACGGCGCCAGGCTCATCGACACCCGGGCCATCGAGCAGTTCTACGACCCGGTGAAGGAGATGTTCCTGCCCGACCGCTTCATCAAGGGCGAGTGCCCCAAGTGCGGCGCCGCCGACCAGTACGGCGACAACTGCGAAGTGTGTGGTGCTGCCTACGCGCCCACCGAACTCAAGAACCCCTATTCCGCCGTGTCCGGCGCCAAGCCGGTACTGAAAACCTCCGAGCACTACTTCTTCCGCCTGTCCGACCCGCGGGCGGTGGAATTCCTCCGTGGCTGGACCCAGGGCGTCACCCCCGATGGCTCGCGCCGCCTGCAGCAGGAGGCCGCCAACAAGATGAAGGAATGGCTGGGCGATACGGGCGAGAACAAGCTCTCCGACTGGGACATCTCCCGCGACGCCCCGTACTTCGGCTTCGAGATTCCCGATGCACCGGGCAAGTACTTCTACGTCTGGCTTGACGCCCCCATCGGCTACTTCGCCAGCTTCAGGAACCTCGCCGCCCGCAACCCGGACATCGACGTGGCGGCCTTCACCGAGGCCGGCCCGGCCGCTGCCACCGGCACCGAGCTGATCCACTTCATCGGCAAGGACATCCTGTACTTCCACGCCCTGTTCTGGCCCGCCATGCTGCACTTCGCCGGCTACCGCGCCCCCACCCAGCTCTGCGTCAACGGCTTCCTCACCGTGGACGGCGCCAAGATGAGCAAGAGCCGCGGCACCTTCATCACCGCCCGCTCCTACACCGAACAGAAGCTCAACCCCGAGTGGCTGCGCTACTACTTCGCCGGCAAGTCCAACGGCACCATGGAAGACGTGGACCTGAACCTCGACGACATGATCGCCAAGGTCAATTCCGACCTGGTGGGCAAGTTCGTCAACATCGCCAGCCGCTGCGCGGGCTTCATCGCCAAGCGTTTTGACGGCAAGCTCGGCGAGCACGATGCCGCCGCCGCCCTCGACTGGAACCTGGACGAAGTCAGCGCCGCCTTTGAAAGCCGGGACTTCAGCCGCGCCCTGCGCAAGATCATGGAGTTTGCCGATCAGGCCAACGGCTACGTCAATGACAACAAGCCCTGGGAGCTGGCCAAACAGGAAGGTCAGGAGGCACGCCTGCACGTGGTTTGCACCACGGCCATCAACATCTTCAAGGCGCTCACCGGCCTGCTCAAGCCGGTGCTTCCGACCCTCGCGACGCAGGTCGAGTCCTTCCTTGCCATTGAACCGCTGACCTGGAACAACCTCCTCGCGCCGCTGCCCGCCGGCCACACCATCAACACCTACAGCCATCTGATGACCCGCATCGAGCGCAAGCAGATCGACGCCCTGCTCGAAGCCAACCGCGACTCCCTCGCCCCGGCCACCACCGAGGCTCAGCCGGCCAAGGCCGTGAAGGGCAAGGACGAAAAGGCCGCCCACTCCGAGCAGCGCCACGCCCAGCACCAGGCCCATGCGGCCACCGCCGAGGCTGCGGAGGCCAGCGAGTTCGAGCCTTTCATCTCCATCGACGACTTCGGCAAGGTGGATCTGCGCATCGCGAAGATCGTCGCCGCCGAGCACGTGGAAGGCGCGGCCAAGCTGCTGCGCCTGCAACTGGACATCGGCGAAGAGAAGCCCCGTCAGGTTTTCGCCGGCATCAAGTCAGCCTACGACCCGGCCACTCTGGTCGGGCGCCTCACGGTGATGGTGGCCAACCTGGCGCCCCGCAAGATGAAGTTCGGCATGTCGGAAGGCATGGTGCTGGCCGCTTCGGACGCCTCCGGCGAGACACCGGGCCTGTTCATCCTGTCGCCGGACGCTGGCGCCATGCCCGGGATGCGCGTCAAGTAAGCGCCCTGTCAGCCATTGCCCTTAGGCTCGTCACCACGATGGATAAGTCACGTTCTCCCCTACCCCGCCTCACGCCTGCCTTCTGGGGCTGGGCGGCCCTCGACATTGTCGGGGTGCTGATCCTGGCCCTGGGGGCGGCCTACCTCATGGAAGACCGGGCCTCTCTGCTGCCCGGCTTTCCAGCCAGCAGCCTGCAGGCCTGGCTGTGCGTGGGTGGCGGCATTGCCACCGTCTTCGTGGCCGCGGTAAAGATGCTGGTCGAGGTCATGCACAGCGCCTCGGCCGGCAACAAGGCTGCCAACGACAGCCGTTTCTCCTGAGCAGCGCCTGGCCACCATGCCCCTGACCGCCTGCAAACGATGGATCGTCCAGCATCGTACCGGGCCGGGCTCCCGTCCTCCGCATCGCGCCACCCCTGGCGCAAACCCGAATTTCCCTCGATTGCGGAGGCTCCATGAAGATCGTTTTCCACCCCAAGCTTCTCGACACCCTGCCCGGCTACAACGGCGCGCAGTTCGGTCGTGACGCCTCCGCCGGCCTGACGGTCGGCGTCCTTGCCCTGCCCCTGGCCATGGCCTTCGCCATCGCCTCGGGCATGTCGCCCACCGCCGGCATCTGGACGGCCATCGTGGCCGGCTTCCTGATCTCGGCCCTCGGCGGCTCCCGGGTTCAGATCGGTGGCCCCACGGGCGCCTTCATCCCCATCATCTACGGCATCGTCGTCGAATACGGCGTGCAGAACCTGCTGGTGGCCACCATGCTGGCGGGCGCCATGCTGGTCGCCATGGGCGTGTTTCGCCTCGGCAACCTGATCCGCTTCATCCCCAAGACCGTGGTGATCGGCTTCACCAACGGCATCGCAGTGGTGATATTTCTGGCCCAGATAAAGGATTTCCTGGGCCTTCGCATCGACCACCTGCCCGGCGAGTTCTTCGGCAAGGTGAAGGCCCTTGTCACTCACCTGGACACCATCGACCTCCCCACCGTGGCCCTGTCGGTGGCCTCCATCGTCGTGCTCCTGTCGTGGAACCGGCTGGCCAAGCGCTTCAAGGCCCTCAGCCGACTGCCCGGCCCCCTGGGCGTGCTGATCCTCGCCACCGGTGCGAACGCGATCCTGCAATTGCCTGTCGAGACCATCGGCACCCGCTTCAACGGCATCCCCCAGGACCTGCCGGCCTTCTCCCTGCCGCAGCTATCCCTGGAAACCCTTGGCAAGCTGATCTCGCCGGCCCTCACCATCGCCCTGCTCGGCGCCATCGAGTCCCTGCTGTCGGCACGGGTCGCCGATGCGGCCATCGAGGACCGCCACGACCCCAACCAGGAACTCATCGCCCAGGGGCTGGCCAATCTCGCCGCCCCGCTGTTCGGGGGCTTCGCAGCCACCGGAGCCATCGCCCGCACCGCCACCAACGTGCGCACCGGCGGCCGCAGCCCGGTGGCGGGCATGGTCCATGCGCTGGTACTGCTGGCCGTGGTACTGGTCTTCGCCCCCTTTGCCAAGCACATTCCCCTGGCCACCTTGTCGGCCATCGTCGTCGTGGTCGCCATCAACATGGGCGAATGGCACGAGTTCCGCGGCCTCAAGCGCTTTTCGGTCAATTACCGCACCACCCTTCTCAGCACATTCTTCGTCACCGTCTTCTTCGATCTGACCCTGGCGGTCGAGCTGGGCATGGTGCTGGCGAGCCTGTTCTTCATCTATCGCATGTCCGAGCTGACCCGCGTCGAGCGCCTGCCCCTGAGCGAACTCTCGATGATTCCGGACTTCCTGTATCCGGACGGATCGCCCCGGGTGGTTGCCTACTCCCTTTACGGCACCCTGTTCTTCGGCGCCATCCACAAGCTGGAAACCCTGCTCGACCCCGCCGAACGTCACCCCGAAGTGGTGATACTCGACATGCATCATCTGGTGAACCTCGACACCACGGGCCTGGAAGGCCTGGAAAGCCTGTGCAAGAACCTGCACAAGCACGGTTGCGCGCTGATCCTGTGCAACCTCAACCAGCAGCCCGCCTCCCTCATCCACCGCTCCGGGTTTGAAGACGAGGTGGGAATCAACAACATCTGCGGAGACATCTACGGCGCCCTGGCCCGATCCCGCGATCTGTTGCCGAGGTTCATGGATGAAGACAACCTCTGAGCCGGCAGCTCGTCTGCTGCGCATCGGCGGTTTCGTGCAGGGAGTCGGCTACCGCAACGCCCTGCAGTCTGAGGCCATTCACCTCAAGCTGTCGGGATGGGTCCGCAACCGCAGCGACGGGAGCGTCGAGGCCCTCGTCGCCGGCCCCGTGGACGCCCTGGAAACGCTGATCGCCTGGGCCCGTCGCGGGCCACCTGCCGCCCGTGTGGCCGAGCTTGTCTGGGAGACCGCAGAGAGCCCCGCACAAACGGGTTTTGTGCGCCTGGAGACCCTTTAGCGCCCGCGACACAACCTGAAAACCGGTCTGCCAAGCGGCCTCCGATCGGTCTAGAATAATGTCATCAGCCGATGGCTTTCTCCCACGACAAGCGCACCCGCCACGCCGCCGTGCCCACTCCATCCATTCCTGAAGAAGGCCAAGACATCTGGGACTTTCCCCTGTCCCTGTTCGAGCGTTTTCCCACGTTGATCTGGCGTGCGGGCACCGACGCCAAGTGCAGCTACTTCAACCAGACCTGGCTTGAATTCACGGGCCGCAGCCTGGCACAGGAGATGGGTGACGGCTGGACCTGCGGCATCCACCCGGAGGACTTTGACCGCTGCGTCAGTACCTACCTGGAACACTTCGCGGTCAGGACGCCCTTCGAGATGGAGTACCGCCTGCGCCGTAACGACGGCCAGTACCGCTGGATCATCGATACCGGCCGCCCCATATACGACAAGGCTGGCGAGTTCGCCGGCTACATCGGCTCCTGCCTCGACATCACCGATCGCCGCAACACGGAGGCCGAACTGCGCGAGCGGGAAAACCGCCTCAGCACCCTGCTCGCCTCCATGGGCGAGGGCGTGATCATGCGCGACGCCAAGGGCGTGCTGCTGTTATGCAACGCAAGCGCCGAGCAGATCCTCGGGCTGAGTGCAGCAGAAATGACGGGGTGGGATGTTCATGGCAACCTCCTCACCTACCTCAACGAAGACGGTGAGCCCCTTGACCCGACGCAGACCCCGGCCCTGCAGGCGCTCTCCACGGGCCAGCCCCGGGCCGGCTTGCTGGGGCTGGACCGCCGGGACGGGGTGCGACGCTGGCTGTGGGCCAACTCCGTTCCTCTCTTCGACGATGATCCGACCACCCCTTGCGGCGTCGTGACAACCATCGCCGACGTCACGACCCGACGACAGGATGAGGAACAACTGCGACTCGCCCTGACGGTGTTCCGCAACAGCGTCGAGGCAATCATCGTCACCGATGCCGAGGAGCGCATCCTGTCGGTCAACCGAGCCTTTACCGAGGTCACCGGCTACAGCCCGGAAGAAGCACTGGGCAACACCCCGCGCATGCTCCGGTCCGGGCACCACGACAAGAGCTTTTATGACGCCATGTGGTGCGACATCAAAACCCTGGGCTTCTGGCAGGGCGAGATCCACGACCGGCGCAAGGACGGCACGCTTTACCCTTCAGCCCTGTCGATCAGCGCGGTACGCAACACGCTCGAACGGACCACCCACTATGTGGCGGTTTTTTCGGACATCACCGAGCGCAAGGCTTCCGAAGCGCGCATTGCCTACCTCGCCCAGCACGACCCCCTGACCGGGCTGCCCAACCGCACGCTGCTCCAGGACCGTCTCGATCAGGCCCTCGCCCATGCCGTCCGCCACGGCAGCCGGATCGCCGTGCTCTTTCTCGACCTGGACCGCTTCAAGACCATCAACGACTCCCTCGGCCACATGACCGGCGACCGCCTTCTGCAGGGTGTCGCCCTGCGCCTGTCTGACTGCACGCGGGAAACCGACACCATCAGCCGCCAGGGGGGCGATGAGTTCCTGATCGTGCTCACCGATGTGGACGGGCCGGACGACGCCGCCCGGGTGGCCGAGAAGATTCTCGACCGCCTGGGGCCACCCTTCGACATTGATGGTCAGCTACTGGCAACCTCCTTCTCCATCGGCATTGCCCTCTTTCCCGATGACGGGAAGTGTGCAGAGAGCCTCATGAAGAATGCCGATACCGCCATGTACCACGCCAAGGAGAGCGGGCGTAACACCTATCGGTTCTTCGACGAGGTCATGAACATCAACGCGTTGGAGCGTCTTCAGCTGGAAAACGCCCTGCGCCAGGCCCTCGACAACCAAGAGTTCTGCCTTTACTACCAGCCCCAGGTCAATCTGGCCAGCGGACGCATCATCGGCGTGGAAGCCCTGCTGCGCTGGTTCAATGGCGCGCTGGGCGGCGTTCCACCGAGCAGCTTCATCCCCCTCGCCGAGGAATGCGGGCTGATCGTGCCGATCGGGCGCTGGGTTCTCCACCAAGCCTGCCGCCAGGCAAAGGCATGGCAGGCGCAGGGCTACGCCCCCATCCCGGTGGCCGTCAATCTGTCGGCCATGCAGTTTCGACGCGCTGACATGGTGGCCACCGTCCGGGAAGCACTGGAGGCCAGCGGCCTCTCGCCCCAATGGCTGGAACTGGAACTGACCGAATCGCTACTGATGCAGTCCGGAGCGCAGGTCGAAAACACCCTTGCAGAGCTCAAGGCCCTCGGCGTGCGCATGTCCATTGACGACTTTGGAACAGGCTATTCAAGCCTGGCCTACCTTAAGCGCTTTCCCGTGGATTGCCTCAAGATCGACCGCAGCTTCGTCAACGACCTCATCGACGATCCGGACGACGCGGCCATCGTGCGGGCCGTGATCCAGCTCGGACGCAGCCTGCGCCTGGATGTGATCGCGGAGGGAACGGAAACCCACGAGCAGCTGGACGTCCTCCGGGCCGAAGGCTGCGTTGCCGCTCAGGGCTACGTGTTCAGCCCTCCGCTGCCGGCGGAGGCGCTCGGCGACATCCTCCGCGTCGGTGTGCTGCCGGGCAGCCTGATCATTTCCGGCTGAACACAAGCTCCGTGGCCCCTGTGCCTGGCGGCCGGGCACGGGAAGAATCAGGGATAGATGACTTCGACCGCATCGGCAGGCAGCCAGTCTCGCAGACTCTCCAGGAGACTGTCGTCGGGGCGGACCCGCCAGCCGGCACCGAAGGGCAGGTCGCCCTCGGCCACGGCATTGCGATAGCGCACGCGAACGGGACACTCTCCGTCGCGGAAGGGTGTCAGCACGCTCTGCAGACGTTCGGCCGCCGCGATCGCGCCCCCCGCATCGCCGACTTCGCCATTGAGCCGCAACTGCAAGGCTCTGGCATAGCGGCCCCGCGCCTCACCGAGGGTCATCAGCTTGTCGGCAACGATGCGATAGCCCCCGGAGAAATCGTCATTGCTCACCTTCGCCTCGACGATCAGGACCTCATCCACCACGATGCGCTGACGATTGTTGTCGAACACCTCGGAAAAGACGGAGACTTCCCGCGGGGTCGTGCCATCATCCAGCAGCACAAAGGCAATCTTGCCCCGCGCCGTCATCTTGGCGCGGACCTCCATGACCACACCGGCCATGGTGACCAGATCCCTGGAGGGCTCAACCTGGGCCAGCGGGCGTCTCACGAAACGCCGCACCTCGTCCTTGAAAGCATTGAAGGGGTGGCCGGAAAGGAAGAAACCGATGGCCACCTTCTCTTCCTTGAGCTTCTCCCGCTCGCCCCAGGGACGCACCTTGACGTAGTCGACCATCGGCGCGGCAACTTCGCCGGGGATGTCGAACAAGCCCCCCTGCATGGCGTTGGCAGCAATCTGCTCTGCGGCCTCCATGGCAATGCCGACGCTCGCCAGCAATTTATGGCGATCCGCGGGCTGCACGGGGTCGAGGGCATCGAAGGCCCCTGCACGCACCAGGGCCTCGATTACCCGGCGGTTGGCCAGACGCTTATCCACACGGCAGCAGAAATCGAAGAGATCCTTGAACGGGCCATCCGCGTCCCGGGCGGCCAGAATGGCCCGTACCGCCGGCTCGCCCACGCCCTTGACCGCACCGAGACCGTAGCGGATTGTCTTGGCGTCGGTGGGAACAAAACGGTAGTCGGACTGATTCACATCCGGCGGCAACACCACGATGCGGTTGGCAATCGTGTCTTCGTAGAAGATCTTGATCGTATCGGTGTTGTCCAGGTCCGAAGACATGGTGGCTGCCATGAAGGCCGAACAGTGGTAGGCCTTCAGCCAGGCGGTGTGGTAGGTGACCACCGCGTAGGCCGCCGTGTGCGACTTGTTGAAGCCGTACTCGGCGAACTTGGTCATCAGGTCGAAGAGCTGCTCGGCCAGGGCCGGGTCGTAACCCTTCTTGCGGGCACCATCGGCAATGGTCTCCCGGTGCTTGGCCATCTCGTCGGCTTTCTTCTTCCCCATCGCCCGGCGCAGCATGTCGGCACCACCCAGGGTGTAGCCGCCGATGATCTGGGAGATCTGCATCACCTGTTCCTGATACACGATCACCCCATAGGTGGGTGACAGGCAGGCGGTGAGGTCCGGGTGGAAGTAGTCGATGGCCTGCTGGCCCTTCTTGCGCAGGATGAAATCATCCACCATGCCCGAGCCCAGGGGCCCCGGACGGTAGAGGGCCAGCACGGCGATGATGTCTTCAAAACGGTCGGGCGCGAGCTTCTTGAGAAGCTTCTTCATCCCGTCCGATTCCACCTGGAAGATCGCCGTGGTGTTGGCTTCACGAAGGATCTGGTAGGCCGCCTGATCTTCGAAACCCAGGCTCATCAGGTCTGGCCGCTCGCCGGTGAGACGCTTCACGTATTCGAGTGCCAGCTCGATGATGGTGAGGTTGCGCAGGCCCAGAAAGTCGAACTTGACCAGCCCCACCGCCTCCACGTCGTCCTTGTCGAACTGGGACACCGGTGTGGCGTCATCACCGTCGGCGATGTATAGCGGGCAGAAATCGGTGAGTTTGCCCGGCGCGATGAGCACGCCCCCGGCGTGCATGCCGACACCACGGGTGAGGCCCTCGAGGGGTTCGGCCAGGCTCCACAGCTCCTGGACCGACTCGCCGTCGTTGCCGTCGGCCATCAGCTCGTTGATCTGCGGCTCCTGCTCCCGGGCCTCGGCCAGGGAGAGGGGCTTGTTCTGCACCACAGGAATCAGCTTGGACAGGCGAT
>ERZ795056.3921-NODE-3921-length-15641-cov-7.070191_pt1 | contig 15641 bp, 12 predicted proteins | sample MGYA00375140_ERZ795056 | MGnify/ENA primary metagenome ERZ795056 (study PRJEB30185, sample SAMN05720227) | activated sludge metagenome | isolation source: Anaerobic digester | place: USA | collected 2015-03-09 ... | reverse complement strand
TGTCAAGGGAAAATTGTTATTTTTTCCTGAGAATCTGGTATCTTGAAACAGCTTGGCAGTGGGCCGTCAGGTTGGAAGAAAAATCGTGAGAACCATTGTTGTTTGATACAAAATAAAGATAATCCGTCTTGACCGGATAAAGCGCCGCTTTTAGTGAATCAATATCAGGATTGGCTATGGGTCCCGGAGGCAACCCCTTGATGCGGTAGGTATTGTGGGGGGCGTCTCTGAGGAGATGGCTCCTCCTGATTTTACCGTCGAACTCTTCCAAGTCATAGACGGCCGTCGGGTCGCTTTGCAGCTTCATCCCCATCCCGAGGCGATTATGAAACACAGCCGAAATCAAAGGTTTCTCGTCCTTGAACCCCGTTTCCTTCCCAATGAGGGAGGCCATCGTTACGACCTCGTTGATCGTCATGCCCAGTTCCGCCGCCCGCTTCCGCATCTCCGGGGTGAATCTCTTCCAGAATTGCCGGTTCATGATTTGGATGATCTCTCTTGACCCCATGGACCGGTCCAGTTTGTATGTTTCTGGATAGAGGTAGCCCTCCAGGCTGTCCCCGGCGATGCCAAGGGAAGCGACGAATCTTCTGTCACGGGCCAGGTCGAGGAAGTTGCTTTCCTTGACCAGCTTGTTTACCGCCAGCAGGGCGGCAATCTCTCTGACGGTTAAGTCTTCCGGGATGGTGACCATGTAAAACTTGATCTCTCCCTTGACCAGTTTGGCGATGATTTCGACGGGTGTCATCGATGAGGAGAGTTCATATTCTCCGGCACGGATCTGTCGCGCCGCCCCTTTGAGGATCGCCAGTGTGGTGAAGAGCGGCCTGTTGGTTACCAGGCCGGCCTGATCGAGCTTGTCGATGATCTGCAAAAAACCGTCGCCGCGGGGGATATCGATGAGGACCGTACGGGAGGAATCGTCTACGGATCGATAGACGAAGTTGACCGCGATGACCGCTCCGGAAAGAACAATAATGAAAGCTAACAATAACAGCGTCTTAAATTTTCTGTCTTTTCTCGACTTCATGAAGGTGTGGGGATCTATAGATTGCGTCCGGGGGAAGGGGAATTCTGAACAGCATTCAGTTGAACTGAATTGAGGTAATTCTGCAGGATGATGCCGGCGGCGATTCTATCCACAATGGCCTTTCTCTTTTCCTTCTTGATTCCGGTTTCGATAAGGATTTGTTCCGCTTCCTTGGTCGAAAGGGTTTCATCCCAACGGATGACGGGCAGGTGCAGGGTGTTTTCCAGTAGCGAGGCGAAACGGTTTACCTTTTCGCACTGGATGCCCTCCGATCCGTCCAGGCGGAGGGGATATCCGATAACGATCTTTTCCGCCCCGCAGTCCCGTACCAATGCGGCAATGGCCTCGATATCCCGGCGTTTGTTTCTTCTCGTAATCACGGTCAGCCCACGGGCCGTCAGCCCGATCTCATCCGACAAGGCAACGCCGATTCGCCGAGCGCCATAGTCGATACCTAATATTCTCACCATTCGAACCCTATCATTAAAACTTATTTTGATATATAACTTGTCAGTTTATTTCAAGAAATATTTTCTTCAACCTGTTTTTCCTTGACTTTTTACGGCCGGACAATATAATTCCCATCCAAGCCGGAGTGGTGAAACTGGTAGACGCAGGGGACTCAAAATCCCCCGACCCTTGCGGTCATGTGGGTTCGATTCCCACCTCCGGCACCAAATGAAATCAAGGGTTTACATGGCTGATGACGACCGGTAGGCCCTTTTTGTTTTCCTGGGAAGGCATCTTATCGATGCGAGCCTAATGCTACGGAAAGTGTCAGGCGAAAGTTATTCTGCGACAAGAAAAAACGTAATCTGAGACAAAAAAACGAAACATGCGACAACCCCCACAGGGTGGGTCGTAGGGTGCAAAAATCCTGTGCAATTGTCGGCCTGTTTTTAAATCTGCCGCGATTGCCAGGTAAAAACCGCCTCGGCTTGCCGGTCTTATCCAGTCTGTTCAGTCGGTCGTCTTAGTACCAGCGCCTCCAAACACTTTATTTTACCGTTCAATACGTGGGCATGCCCGCAGTGTCCAAACCAGGACATGACCGATGAATTCACGTGGGCCAGGTCCACCAGCCCATGTTCATAATCATGTGATAGCCTCTTAAACCGCTTCGTGGCGCGCACAAGGGCCTTCTTCCGCACCAACCGATAGCTGGGCCATATCCGATAACCGACAAAGTCGATGCCTCGATCTGCCGGGTAAATGTCGCTCTTGGGGTTCATCTGAAGACGCAGGCGGTTGTTCAAATAGTCCGTTATTTCGGTTTTATAGGCGTGCAGCAAGGACTTGTCACCGTCAAGCAATACGAAGTCATCCATGTAGCGCACGTAGAACTTGACCCGCATCTGGTGTTTGATGTGGTAATCCAGCTCATTCAGGTAAAGGTTCGCAGACCATTGCGAAAGCAGGCTTCCGATGGGCATGTTCCTCGAATCCGGATCGCTCTCGTCTCCGGCATTGAAGACGATCTGCCTGATCAGGTCCAGCGTGTCCCGGCATTTGATCTTTCTCTCGATGATTTCCATCAGGATATGGTGATTGATGGACGGGAAAAACTTGGTCACATCTGCCTTCAGGCAATACACCCGATCCCACTGCTGCTTGGCCTCACGGAAGAACTTGACGACCCGGTACATGGCGTCATGGCTGCCCTTCATTTTCCGGCAGGCATAGGAATCATAAATAAAGAGGTGGTTCCAGATCGGCTCGATGATATTCATGATGGCGTGGTGAACGACGCGATCACGGAAGGGAGAGACGTAAATCAGGCGCTTTTTTGGTTCGTAGAGGGTGAACGTCCAGTATGGTCCTGGCTGGTAGGTCCGAGTGACCAGGTCTTCCTGGATGGAGATCAGGTTTTCTTCCAGATTATTGCGGAAAGACAGGACCTCGTAGGTATAGCGACGGCCCAGGGCCGCCTTGCGATAAGCCTCGCAAATATTCTCGAACGTGATGATCTTGTTATAGAGGTTTCCGTGTCGTTTCATTGGCTCTCAACGCTAATGCGGGTGGCGTTCGGGCTTCCTACTGACCACCCGCACAGCTTAATATTTTTGCCGACTCAGCTTCGAGTGCGACAAGGATCATGACCTGTACAAGTTGTGGACCGTCTTTGAAGGCAGTACCTTCAAAGCATCTGCCGTTAGATGTGCTGCGCGCGCGCCGATATTCCAATTGTTGTTGGACGGGGCGTTATTGATGTTGAGCGCCCCGGGGCAAAGCGCCCCGTTATTACAATTACCACCGCGAAGAGCAGACGGTCATGACCCTGCGGGCAGCTTCTTCAGCCACCCACCCACCATCCGGCCAAGTTCGACAATCATCTTTTCCCAATTCTCGTACTTGTTGAATGGCAGGAACTCTAAATCTTTGGCCAATCGTACTTTGGTCCTCAAATGGGCGATCTCGATGTCCAGATCCTGGAGGGTTGTCTTCTTAAAGTACCGCTTCTGGGCACGAATGATGTGCTTGTCGATCTCGTACATCGACTGGCGAATCTCCGCTGAAAGCGTGTGCTTTTCGCTTTTCGGAAACTGCCGCAGGCAACTGTAGCCGTAGAGCATCATGTCTTCGTGTTTTTGCTTTAAGATCAACTCTTCCATCGAGATTCCACCCGGTTAAAGGACCCCGCCTTCTATCACGGTGACTTCTCCTCGTCAAGGTTATGATTCTACCGGCTCATAATTCATAATGAGCAGCTCGTTTACGTGTTTTTTCTTGTTCGCCCCGGCCGCCGAGTATGAGGTCTCCACCGTCTCGATGCGAAAGCCCCGGAAGAGATCCCGGATGTGATCCACATCGTTGATCGAGAGGATGAATTTCCCGGAAATGCTGGCCAGGATGTCCCTGAGTTTCATGAAGTCATCCCGGTCAAAGATCCCTTCCCCGTAATAGTCCTCGCAGCCGTAATAGGGCGGATCGATGTAAAAGAACGTGTCCGGCTTGTCAAAACGGGCAAAGACCTCCGCATATGAACGATGCTCGATATAGACCCGCGCCAGGCGAAGGTGGACCGCAGATAACTCCTCCTCGGTCCTTAGAAGATTCAGGCGGGGCTTGGAGGTTGTGGCGATGGAAAAGGACGGGTCCTTGATCCTGGCCGCATAGCCCAGCTTGAGGAGGTAGTAAAACCGGACCGCGCGCTGAATGTCCGTCAGGCTCTCCGGCACCTCCTTGCGAAACCGATAGAATTCATCACGGGACACCAGGACCCACTTGAAATACCTGATAAACTCCTCCAGATGGTGCTTGACCACCCGATACAGGGTTATCAGGTCCAGGTTGATGTCGTTGATGATTTCCACGTCAGACACGTTCTCTTCCTTTTTGAATAACAGCCAGGCAGCGCCCGCGAAGACTTCCACGTAGCATTTGTGCTCCGGGATCTTTGGAATGATTTTCCTGGCCAATAACGACTTCCCGCCCATATAAGCTAAAAAACTGTTCATCGTTGGTCCTCCCCGAAATTGATTTATGGGAGTAACCCTGCTATATCTCCTCCGGTTCCACTGTGCGGATGGTAGCGGGTTATCCCGTCGGGCGTTCGTTGCGCCTGGTCTGGGGAGGGCCAACTCCCTGGAATACTGTCCGCCTTTTATCTCAGCGGTGGTGCGCTGAAGCGCACGTCCGCTTGTTTTGTTTAAGGACCTTTCCCCCCTGCCCTATCGGGCAGGAGGGTCAGAACACAGGGCCCAGGGGTCAGGGAACAAGTACTGCGCGCGCGCCGACAAGCCAATGGTAGTCGGACGGGGCGTAATTGATGTTGAGCGCCCCGGGGCAAAGCGCCCCGTAATCACAATGACCACCGCGAAGAGCGATTCGCTCAGAAGTAAGGTCAAACCAGAACCCCTGGCCGTCAAAGCCTCCGGTACCCGCAGTGACCGTGCTGGCAGGAATCCCGTGCATCTTTAGTGCGGCTTCCGCACGGTAGGACGCAACCGATTGCCCGGTTGTGCATCCGGTGACGGACAAACCCGTATTGATAAAGCTGGCGTGACTATAGCCATCACTTGGCGCACTGAACGGGTTGACGAGCTTGCCTGCCGTGTAGATCGCCCCAGCATTGAGACGAAGGCCATCCGTGAACTCCCATCGGTTCCCACAGAAATCGCTGATCGGGATCTCCCAATACTTGCCGCCTCCTCCGGTAATGGATGCCCCGTTTGCGGCCTGAGTGAGATCTATAATCCCAATGTCATTGGCATTGAGATGCCACTGAGGAATCTTGTTGGTCGCGCTGTACCCGTAGGTGTTACCCCGAAGCAGCCAGCGGTTGATTCGGGTCCAGATCCAAAGATCGAACCAGTGAGCGTCGGTCATCAGGCCGCCTTTACCGGCCCAGCCGGTTCCCGCCGGGGCACCGGCGAAACCGCCGTAATTAAACCTGGCCTTCAGGTAGGTCCTAAAATGCTCGATGGTCTGACTCACCATCGGCACGACACCCGGCTGGGAGACATAGGCTTTCCGGTTCAGGTCGGTCCCGTTGCAGGCAGATCCGAGCGCGGACGAGGTCGCCGTGGGCGAGGAGCAGAGGTACATGTCGACCCAATAGCCGCCCATCCCGTTTTGTTCGAGGACCGAGCTATGGGCCCAGTGCGTCGGGGTCGTCCCCGTGGCGCAGAAGTACGTCCCGGCAACGTTTTGCGGCGCACCTACATTCGTAAAATCGTCATCGCTGACATAGGTGGTGATCCGGTACCATTTCCCGACGACCAGCGTGCCGCTCGTCAACCTGGTCGAATAACCGATCACTTCGTAGTCGGTATTCTCCACCCACCCGCCCTGAATATCATCGGGATGGAAGAAATCGCCGACCGTCCCCGAAGGCGTCGCCACCGCCGCATTGGCTGTCAGCGCCCGGCAGGCCCGGAAAGGAGGAATCCACTTCATCACGCTCTCGTTCCCGTCGACGTCCACATAGGCGTCCAGCCGGGTGTCAAACTGCATTGCTTTTTCTAAAATCCATAAACTTGTCCGTTTTCCCATATCGTCCTCCTTATGCCGGATTTTCGAACACTTGAATGGTTACGCCGTCGAGATCGAGCGAATCCATCACCGATACCATGTGCGGCTCCTCGGAGATCTCCTTCAGCTCGACGGGATATTCCTCCCCGGCCTGCGGGCGTCGTTCGCCGAGCCAGCGCACTCCGGTAGCCTCAGCCTGCCACTCGATACCTCTGCGAAGGTTCTGCCAGTAATGGCCGACAGCGGAGATCTCGCGCCCGTCGATGCCAGGCACGGCGTCAAAGTCGGTCTCTCCCCGTAAGATTGTCGCCGATTCCGTTTTTTCTACCTGGATGATCCCCTGCTGCACCTGGCGACTTTGAGGCGCAGGAAGGGTCATTTCCGCCAGTTGCCAGTACATGTCCTCCTTCGGGTTGATCCGGATCCGCAGACTCCCGTCGAGATAGACTCTTACCGTCTGCCCCTGGTAGGGCGTCAAATCGGCCTCCTGGGCCGCGACGTTGCCCACGGCGCACTCAAAGGCAGCCAGGGCAAATGTCGCTCCCTGCACGCTGATTTTATCGTTATTTCCGATGATCATATGCCCCTCCTTATGCTACATTTGATAATTCAATATCCGCCGTGAAACCGCCATGCCCGGAATTATAGATCACCACCGTGTTGGCAGCTTTCACGTAGGAGATGTCTCCGATCCGTCCCAGACCTCCTGTGCCTGTCGGAAGGGTCTTCACGAGGTAGCTGGTATCGCCCTTACCGTGCGTGACGGTCAACCCGTCCTGCCCGGCCAGCGTCACGGAACCGGAGAAAAACACGTTACCGTTCGATCCGGCGACTGCCGTCGGCCATGAATCCCTGGATACGCCACCCAACGTGAGGTTCTTGAAGTATCCATTCAGCCAGCGAAAGACGGCAGATCCGATGTTTTTTGTATCGGTCACAGACGGCAACATGTGACTGAGCGACACCATTTTATGTTCCAGTCCGGACGAGCTGACCGCTTTCTCATGGTCTGTGCCAGTGTCAATGTCGACGTTGGAGGCGATCTCCATGATGCCCGCCTTCGTTTCGCTTGCCGCCGCTATGTCCGCCTCCTGCTCGATCCAGACGCCGGCTGGGGCGTAGTCGTCTGGGCGCACCTTATAGGGGTGGGCCGCTACGTCCTCGGCGTCGGTTGCGGCGGAGAAGTACTTGAAATAGAGCATTTTGTTGCCTGAAATGGCTACGATGGCACGGTCGCCATCAGCTAGGACCAGACGGGAATAGGAATCCAGGGCGCGCGTGGCGCCGCCTGTCAGGGCCGTGCAGTTATAGGTCGTAATAGGCATTTTTAACACCTCCTCATCATGAATAACCCCATACATCGATGGGCGGCTCCATCGCATCGCCCCACACGTCGGTGTCGCCGAAGACGTCCTCGATGGCCGCCAGCCGCACCGATCGGAGGTTGATGTATGTCTCCCAGTACGCCAGCTCTACCAGCTCGATCTTGGGGATATCGACATACATGGCCAGATACCACACCCCCGTCCAGGGATGACGCCAGCAGAATGTCTCCGCGACATCTGCCTCGTCGATATGTGCATCGAGCAGGGCCTTGTCGTAGCCAGACAACTTCTGATAGGCGAGGCCAAAGATCTTGCGCGCCAACGTGTATCGCTTCCGACCGTGGACGTAGCCGTAATCCATCTTGGTCGCCAGGCCGACCTTTTCGCGTTGCTCCGGCAGCGGATATCCGGGAAGCGTTGTCAGGTTCGGAAAGTTCGATGCACTCATATCGGCGTCTCGCCTCCACCGTAATCACTGTGGTAGTAAACCGACTCGTCATATTCCAGGGCAGCCAGTTCAAATAACGAATCCACATCCCGGGATATGGACGTCACGCGATATTTCATTCCCGCATCGACCGAGTGGCCAATCACAAATACATCCTCGATGCCCTTCCCCGACATGGCTGCCGCCAGGGTAAACGTGTCCGTTTCGACATCCCACGGGCCGGTGATCGACCCGATTTCCAGGCTATCATCGGCCAACCGCACCCATATCGTGCAATTTCCGCTGTAGGTAGCCGCATCCAGCGTGATCAGCTGATCGAGAACGATGACGGCATCGTCCACCCCTGTTTGATCCGCGAGACGGCCGCCGTAAGTCAGTTCGTTCCCCTCGTCCTGAGACACGACCACATCTCCCGGCAGACAGGCAATCGCATCGACGTCCGCCCTCCACGATCGCTGCCGGTTCAGCCGATCGCTGATTTGCATGCGCAGCAGGCCATATCGGCGGGCTTCGTCATCGCTCGTGCAACCCCAAAGAAAGACATTTTCGGTCACGGGAACTCGGGTCAGCGAATCGTAGCCCCCAGATTTTATGGGTATCTTGTCCTTGCGGTAGTCATGGGCGGCATTGTTATATTCGATGTAGTAGATATCCGGACGGTTCGCTCGCGGGAGAAACTCGGTCGTCGCAGAATCCTCGACGATGTTTGCCGCGCCGAATACCTGGACAGGGGTGGACACCGGCGCTTCGATGGCCACCCTGATCGTCTGGCCCGCCTGCACGATCCGCGCTCGCCCATGCTGACACACTTTATTGAGCGCCGACGCCAGCAACATTTGCGAATCCAGGATTCCGTTTAACGTGATCCGCGTCGCACCATCCACCGTTCCGGCGCACCAATCCGCCCAGGCGCGCCATGACGCATAATCGATGCGCGAGGGCGCGATATGGTAGCCATAGCGTTCGTGGGTCAGCATGTCGTAGGCCGCCCAGGCGGGGTTTGATGAGGCGATCGACATACTTCCCGCGTCCACAAACGCGCCCTCGGAAATCGCCCCCCTGACACTGATTGTCCCGCGATCCCATATGGAGGACACGGTTGGAGGTTCGTTGTTTAGCCGCTCCGAACCATCGATGATCAGTCCCAGCAGGGCGATATGTGGGTGCGCGAGCGCCTCGTCCAAAACCTCATCCAGGCCGGTCCAGTATAGGTCCGACATCTTGAGCGTGGACGTCTCTTCGGCGCTGATCCTGGCCAGGCGGACCTCGTATCGCCCGCGCGCCAGGCCGGTAATCGAATATTGCCGCCTGACAGGCTCCCGCTGATGAGCAGTCACCGTATAGTCAGCCAGGTGCGTCCAGGCACCACCGCCGACTGCGCGATAATAGATCCCGAACTCGCATGAATGATCGATGAGTTCAGACCCGCTCGTGACTTCATACAGCCCCCTGGGGAACTCGATCATGACCGCGATCTCGTCGCAGTCACCCCGGGTCGCTACCACAAAATCGTAATCGTCGTTGTAGGCTTCCGTCGGAGGGGTAAAATCGAGCGGATAATAAATACCGCCCCTCTCTACGCCCGGTTTATGCAGATAATAGTTCTGGATAATGCGTGTCGCGTCGATGTTGCCCTTGCATGGCCGCCACCCGGTATCGACATATGCATGCCCCAGCCGCAAATACTGGCCGCTCGCGACGGCGGGAAGGGCCGCGTCCGTGACTTTGTAACCCGCCTGCTTGCCATCCACCCAGATGCCCCAGTAATTGCCCCAGCGGTTGATTTCGATGTGATGGAATTCGTCATCGAAGAAATCGATGCCGTATGTGGCCATGAGCGGATTGGTATTGAATGCCCACGATCCGAGCACGTTGAAAGCAATTATATCGTTGTCTTTGTCATAGAAGAGGCACCATCCTGCCGTGGTGCTGCAATACGACAGCAAGCCGTAATATCTCGTCCCCGCCACCAGTGACGGCAGCCACTGTATGGCGGCCCCGAAATCCCTAGAATACATGTCAAAATCGCTGGAGGCCAGATATAGCTGCGCGCTGGCCGTACCATCGAAGGCGGCCGACCCCGCCCCGAATTTCTTGTTGGTTGTGTCCAGAGTCACCCCGCCGCTATTGATCAGCGTGCGGGCAAACGGCGACGCATCCGACACCACGTCGCTATCGAAGTGCACCGACAGCAATGTGCGCGCTTCCACCTTGATCGACAGGTCTCTATATTGGTGGAGTTTTTCAAATCCGGCGATCACCGTCTGGTCGCCAGTCCCGCCGCGTGTATCGTACTGATAGGCATCGTACGTGACGAGCTTGTCGTCTCCGATATAGATCTCGTCGGCCGATGCGGGAGGCGTGGCTTCACCCTCGCAAATGGCGATCAGCATATAGAGCGTCTGGTTGTCGGTATTGTTGTTGGTTTCCAGATAATAATTGATGATCTGGCCGCCACAGCGCATCTTTCCGTACAGGATGGGGATGGCCAGTTCCGGCGACCATGAATTCTTGGGACCGCCCCAGGCATAGGTGGTCGAACCCCCCATCGAGCCCGATCCAAACGACGAGGTTTCTGATATGGCAGGGAGGGATGCATTGACGTCGAGCGGAGGGAACAGCGAGTTGACGACCATGCTCCCCGCGAGAGAGACCGCCGTCCCGGCGGCAGCACCCCATGCGGCAGCACCCCATGCGGCAGCCACCCAACCAGCAGCCGCACCTCCGGCGGCCCCGTATGTATAGACAGTGGCAACAACAGCAGCGATGGTTACGACGATGGAGCCGATGGTTCTTCCGATGTTGCCGCCCCTGATCCGCGGCATGATCATGATATGGTCGCCATCGTTCACCGCCCGGGCCCAGTCGGGGTTCAGGCGGCCGTTGCAGATCACGATGCATGTCGAGGGGCTCAGATACGGAAATCGCGAACGAATAATCTCCCCGATGCTGGTGCCGGCCGGGAACAGCGTAGGGTCTGCAGGCAACTCAATGGGGCTGAAAAACGGGCTTCCCACGCGGCCGCCGCGGTCCGATGACGGGCCAATATAGCGATAGTAGCCCCTGATCCGCTTGTTCCATGCGGCGGACGACAGGCGGTCTATCGACACGCCCCCGGTCGCTTGACGGGCATGGATAAATCGATCCATGTCGATGACCACGCCCACATGCGATACCGATCCCGGAAACGGATAGGCAATGGTGACCAGGGACCCAATCTCGGGGCCGTCGATTTTTTCCCATTCAGCGCTGGCCGCCTCCACGGCAGCCTCGATGTCTTTTGGATCGTGCCCGCTGCAGAGCAGGTTGTAATCCGGCAAATCGATACCGAACCGGCGCATGACCTCGATCACCAGACCATAACAGTCATACGACGCGGGCCCCCGGCCGTTTTCCTGGAAGGGCTTGCCTATCAAGTCGCCGAATGAGATCTTGTCACGGTGCATCTGCCACACTCTCCGCTGTTCCGTATTCGTCGAAGCCCACCCCCGGAATGGCCGGGAAACCCCCGAAACGCGCAATGTTCGACCCGCCGCTCATGGCAGCGCAGGCCAGCATGGTTTTATTGCACGTTGCGGTCGCCCCGCTGTAACCGCATTCGTCGGACTTGAAATTCCAGCGGCAATTCTGCCGCGTGTAGGTGTAGCGCGGGCAACGTTGGGACCAGAAGTTTTCGGGCTGTAATTCGATGGATACCCATTCCGGTGAGCACGAGACGCTGCCCACGGAGAATGTCTCTTCTATGACCGCGCCCTCATCCAATTCCTCGGAATAGACCACCCGCAATATGACAGAGGCCTCCCCCATGCCATCCAGGGCCTCTATCTGCCGTTGCACGGCCCTCATGACATTGCTCACGCGGATGGCGACCGACTGGATAGATCCGTCTCCGGACTGCTTTGCATCGTCAACGTCGAAGGGAAATGCCGTATAGGTCTGCCCGCCCCAGGTAATATCCTCCGTGTTGCGCACCAGATACAGCACGGTGGACTCGTCGAGCACGATATCCAGCAACACCAGCCACGCACCGTCGTCGGACAGGCGATTCTTGGCGAGAGCGATTGCTGCTGCCAGCGTCAATGGCATGATCAGCCCCTCATATTCCCCACCGCAGTCCGGAGCGGAGCGTAGCGCTCCATCCCCTCGACCACGATGTCCAGCACCCATTTCCTGCCGTCGAACTTCGGGGCTCCCCGTTGTTTGCCGGACAGCTCCGTACCGGATTGATTGATGATATTGACCTCGACGTTCGGCCCGCTGTCGCCGCCGGACCCGGCCACCATGAGCCCCATAGCTTTCATCTGCCCGGCGGTAAAGACGCCTTCGCCGCGCTGCAGGACGGCGGGATATTCGTCAGGAGCAAACCCACCGTGGAAACGCGGGGCTCCGGCAAAGGCAAGGTTCGGAACCATGCGGTAGAATGCCGGTGCTTCGCGGCCAGCTATACCCCCACCGTGGCTTCCCAAAGCAAGGCTTTGATCGACAGTTAAATAATTGCCGGTCGAATTACCGGAGATTGTGCTCGTACTGGAGCCCAGCGATGAGTTTCCAGAGGTGCCTAAGTTGAAGAAGCTGCTTATTCCGCTCTTTACCGCACCTATCAGGCCAGCCGCTGCCATATTTGCCAGATAGTTGGCGATGGCTCGGTTGACGCTGTTGACAAAAGACGTAATGTAATCGCCGACGCTCTTGAGTTTTCCCTGGAAGGCGTCAAAAAAGATATCGCTGAAGGCATCACGCATGGCCGTCGCCGTCGTCTGTGAAACGTCGTACATTTGCTGTCCGACATCGGTCCACTTGTTCAAAAGATCCTTGAAGCCGAGTTTCATCGCCTCAATGGGCGAATTCATCAACTGCTCGCGCACCAGTTCCGCCCGCTTTTTCTGCTCGGCGATGATCTTGTCCATCTGGGCGTTCCATGCCTGCTCGTTGCCCGTCTTGGGCATGGCCGCAAGCGATTGACGCTGCAGGGCGATCAGTTCTTCCGTCAGGCGGATCCGCTCATTGATGGTGTTCCGGTGCGCCGTACCCTCTGCCTCAATCAGATCGAGGCTGGCCAGGCGATTGTTTATTTCAGCTTCACGGGCAGCCCGGTCATACTCGGCGGGTTTTACCACCTCGGCCTGGCGGATTTTCTCGTTGTACAGAAGCGTGATGGCCGCCTTTTCCTCGGCAGACTTCTTGACGTCCGCCAGTTCCTCAGCGAGCTTTGCCCGCAGGGCGTCCGCCTCTGCTTTGTACCCGGCCAGGATGTTTCCGGTCAGTTGGGTGTACTCCTGGGTCTGTGCGGCTACGAAGGAACGGACGGAAACAAGATTCTCGGATTTTTCCTGGGCAAGGGCGATATCTCTTTTCTCTTTTGCCTGCCTTTCCAGGATCTCGACATTGGTCACTAATTCCTGCTTGAGCTTGAGCATATTCTGCGCATCGGCCAGGACCGCCGGATCGACGGCGGTGATGGGGTCATTGGCGTCCCGTTTGGCGTTTTGCTTTGCGGCATCTTTTTGCGCTTTGGAGATCTTCTCCTGTAGCTCCCGGACGGCCCTGTCCATATCGGTCTTGTATTTCTCGACAGCCGCCATGTCCTTCCGATAGGCGTCCTCGATGTCGATCAGTTTGGCCTCGTGGGACGTCGCGGTAAGCTTTTTGATTTCTGTGGCGAATTCGGCAACCTTTTCCTTCGCTCCCTTGAGGATGTCGCTCATCCGGTCGAGGGTGGAATTCACGGCGCTATGGGCAAGGCTATATTCAACGGCAGCGGCCTTCCCCTTGCGGCTCCCGGCCGTCAGGTCCTCCGTGCTCTTCGTGGCGCTGTCCGTGGCGTCTTTGATCTTGTTCCTGGCGTCGGCTCCCCGGAAGATCTCTTCGCGGATCGACTCCTGGACGTTCAACTCCTGCTTGAGTTTGCTTTTAGCCGCCGTCTGGTTCTTTATGAAGTCCTGGTAGATGGCGCTTTGAGACGACCTGGCGGAATCGGCCTTTTTCCGATAATCCTCCGTTAGACCGAAGAACTGAGCCATTTTCGGGAATGATTCCTGAATGGTGGCGATAAATTCGTAGAAGAGGCTTTTCCCTGCCTCTTTGACCTGCCCCCAAACCGATTTAGCCGTTGCCCCGATCATGTCCCAGGCATAGACCGCATAAGCGCCGAACTTGGCGACCGAAGCGTATCCGGCCTGCATGGCTTCCCCGATGGTCAGCCCCAGGATCTCCATCTGAGCGATCTGTTTTCCCAACTGCCAGCCGATAAAGGCGGCCCCGATACCGGCCATCGTACCGACAGCCAATGCCGCTGCCGTTGCCATTGTCGCCAGACCGCCAGCGCTTGCCAGTGCAGCGGCAAACAGGCTTTCGATTGACGCTACAATCGGCGCGAAAAGACCGGCCATGAAGGCGGCGTTGGCCGCGATCAGGGATGCCAGCCAGGTCACAGTCCCGCCGATAGCCCTAATGGCCACACCGACCGCCAGAATCTTCACCGCCAGACCGCCGAATCCGGTAAGGAGATCCACGATGACGGGATGATTCTTCGTAAAATCGCTGATCGCCTTGCTCATGTTCCGGATCCCGTCGATGACCGAGAAGACCTTCTCGTCCATTTTCTGCAACGAGACGATCAGGCTCTCGTTCCATTTGATCTCGCCGGTTTCCTTGTTGAACGTGACGATGGAATCAGTGACGTCCTTGATGATGCCCTTCGTCTTTTGAAAACCGATTTCCATACCCTTTCCGAGGGCCTGGGTGGCGGCGTCCTTCAAGTTCGACAACTGGACGGACAAATTCTTGGATGCCTCGGCAGCGCCGATTGTGGCCCCTGCCAGGGCCTTCATGACGGCAGGATAGAGCTTCCCTTCGGCGTTCAGTTGGCGGATCTTCTCGTTGGTCAGCCCGGCTGCCTCCATGAGCGGCTGCAGCATGGTCGTCCGTGGCGTCATGTTGCCGGCAAGGATGCTGCGAACCTCTTCGCCAAGCATATCCAGCGGCACCCGCATGGACGTGGCCGCCTGGACGATGGCCGTGGAGAAATTCACGACCATTTTTTCATCGAAACCGGCCTTGAGGGCCGGGACATACGACTGTGTATATGCCTTCGTCAGTTGCTCGTAGGTTGCGGCCGTCTCCAGACCGCCGATGCGAAGGCGGTTTTGGGTCTGGACGCTCAGACTCAGGGCGGCCTCGAAGGCCCGCTGGCCAGTGACGATGTCCCCGGCTTTATCGCGGAATTCCCGCATAGAGTAGATCAGGGAACCCAAACCGACGCGGGTTTCCTCCATCGTGGAATTGAAGCTGTAACCGGCGCTGACGGCGTTCTTGATGACGGCATAACCGCCGAACGAAAGGAACAGGTTGCGAATTGTCCCGGAGAACTCGTTCGCGGCACCGTTGGCCTCCTGGAGCGTCTGCTTGTAGGCACGTGTCGCCGAATTCACCGTCTGCACAACGCCGGTGGCCAGGTCTTTAGCTGCGATGATGATTTCGAGTTTCGTCATTTGGGCTCTTCACAACTATCTGGTCGATATTGCAGGTCGAGCAGTCCACGTTCTTCTTTGCCGCCCGGCAGGCCCGGCAAAACGCCGATTTTGGGTCGTTTTGCTTTCCTGCGTCCTGCTTTTCATGGATCCCTTTCAACACGCTCCGCTCAAGCGCCCTGAGTTTTCTCAGGATCACCTTGTCAAATTCGATCTCGATGACGCCCGCGATCATGGCGGCGGCGTTGTAATCGAGACCGATCACACCGTTCGGCCCCACCCGCCATTGCGTCAAAACGTTTGTCCATAGGTCCCAGGCGTCTTCGTTTTCCGGCAATAAAGCGGGCGGGAGATCGGAAGAGCACACGTCTGAACTCCAGTCACCGCTTAACATC
>ERZ795056.3919-NODE-3919-length-15643-cov-5.563767_pt1 | contig 15643 bp, 14 predicted proteins | sample MGYA00375140_ERZ795056 | MGnify/ENA primary metagenome ERZ795056 (study PRJEB30185, sample SAMN05720227) | activated sludge metagenome | isolation source: Anaerobic digester | place: USA | collected 2015-03-09 ... | reverse complement strand
ATCGTGGTGGCGGATCTTCGGGAAACGCAGGACGCCCGGGACACCATGGCCAAACGCGGAAAGTATGAAAAGTAGCCCTACTTTTTCGAGAACAGCCTTTTGACAACTACCGATATAAAGAAGAATATGACCCTCAGAAACCTGCCGATGCGCCACGGTTTCGTGATTATCCGGTAAAACCAGTCAAGCCCCCGCTCCATGAAAAACGCCGGCGCCTTTTTCACCTCGCCGGAAATAATGTCGATGGAGCCGCCGATACTGATGAACACGGCGTTACGGAACTCATTCTTGATCCTGTGTATCCACTTGTCCTCGCGGGGAAAGCCGAGCCCCACGAACACGATATTGGCCTCGGATTTCCGCATGGCCTCGATGACCGATTTCTCGCGGTCCTCGCTGAAAAAACCGCCGTGCCGTCCCACGATGCGGATCTTGGGAAATGATTTCCTGATATTGAAGAAGGCCCGCTCGGTTATCTCCGGCTTGCCTCCGACCAGAAAAATGGAAAACTCCTTGATCTCGGATATCCGGACGATGTCCATGATGAGGCTCAGCGTATCTATGCGCTCCCGTATGGGCGTCTTCAGCATCTTCGAGGCCCACTGGATTCCCGCGCCCGCAGGAAGCCTCATGTCGGCGGCACCGGCGATGAGGCGAAGGTCGGAATTCGCCTTGAAACGGATGATCTTGTACGGGTTGAGCGAAATGACATGGTACACCCCGCCGGCCTTGATCATTTCCATGATCCTGACGACCGCCTGCTGGCGGGTAAGATTGTCTACGCCGATACCCATGATATTGGTGATCCTGGCATCGGCCAGGTCTACCTGGTTATACTCGAGAACCAGGTCCCGCTCCTCTTTATATGAATCATAGTAGACACTGTCGTCCTTCATCCGGTCCTCCTCGTATTCCGTCCGCCGCGGCGCGCAGATGCCTCTGAAGCACGCTCATTCATGCCGGGATAGACGGGCGCGCCGTTACACATTGATGCGAATAGTCACCCCGCCGCATCCGTCTGTCAATAATAATTCTGATTATGTCAGATGGATTTACGGCCATCGTTCCGCCTCATTTTTTTCCCGCAGACCGGTCAAATAATGCCGGAGCCGGCTAAAAAAGTGTTGCAATTAAAAATTTGGAGGGCAATAACCCCTTCATGAGAGGTGGCACGAATGGGAAGGCTGCAGGAAATTATCGGATTTATCGAGTATGACCATGAGCGCGGTGTCCTTATAGAGCCGGAAAAAAGGTTCGAGAAGCTTCGCGACAGCTTGCTTGACGTGATAAAGACATACAATCCCGGCGTGATTGTCAAGGCCGGCCTGGGAAGCGGCCGTCTCCTTCATGAAATAGCCCTGAACAGCACCGCCTATATCGCCGTGGTCGAGCCGTCAATGGCCGTAATACATGCGTTCATCGAAAGCCATCGCGAGGACGAGGCAGCGTCAAGGATCCGTTTCATAAACGGGGAATTCAACGCCTTCCCTGTCGACTACTACGCCGCAGACCTGCTTATAAGCGCGGACTACCTGGACTTTCTCGAATCAGGGACCGTCGTGGACGAGTTCAGACGGGCAACCCAGTTCGAAGGCATTCTCGTCCTGTCGGGGACGGTGCTGCATGACGAAGACCTCGATGGAATTTACGACGATTTCATGAAAGAGGCCTTCCCCCTCCATAACGATTATTATCTCAGGGACGACCTGAGAACATTCATGGACCTTAACGAGTTCTCCTTTATCAAGGGGCATATGGAATACTATCCCGCCGACCTGGCCGCGCTTTCGGCCCACCTGGCTCCCTTCCGGCCGGCAGGGAGTGCAGACCCCATGCATGTCGTCGAGGAACACCGCGAACGGCTGACGGAGCTGTACGCGCTGAACGGCACGGTGATCTCCGAGCCCTATTACATCGGCGTTTACACAAGAAGAAAACCCGCCATGCAGCAGGGTACGTAGGAGCGGCAGCATGAAGTATGTCGTGCGTCCTTCAGCCCTGGGCGGCGCCGTGAACATGCCCGGGTCGAAATCCCACACCATCAGGGCGCTGGTCTTCGGCCTGCTCGGCAACGGCAGGTCGGTGATCGAGCGCCCGCTGGTCTCCTCCGACACGCGCTCCTGCATGGACATGGTGCGCGCCTTCGGCGCCCGGGTCGACGAAGCGGAGGGGGCCTGGCAGGTCACCGGGACCGCGGGGAAGCCCGCGGTGCCGGAAAATGTGGTCGATGTCGGCAACTCGGGTACCTCCCTCTATATCGGCCTGGGCATAGCCGCTCTCGCGGACGGGGCCACGGTCTTCACCGGCGACCACCAGATCCGGAGCAGGCCCGCCGGCGGACTCATCAGGTGCATCAACCAGCTGGGGGGCACCGCTTTCTCCACCAGGGGCAATGACATGCCGCCCGTCGTGGTGCGGGGGAAGATACAGGGAGGCTCGACCGAGATCAGCGCGGTGACATCCCAGTACCTGACCTCGCTCCTGATCGCAGCGCCCCTGGCCGAGCGCGATACCCGGATAACCGTCCCGCTCCTGAACGAGAAGCCGTATGTCACAATGACCCTGGGCTGGCTTGACCGCCTGGGCATACGGTACGTGAACAACGACTACGAATCCTTCGACATACCCGGCGGGCAGGGATACCCGGCGTTCAAGGAGCCAATCGCCGCGGATTTCTCATCCGCGACCTTTTTCCTGGTGGCCGCGGCGGTTACCGGATCAACGGTAACGCTGAAGGGGCTGGACTGGGGCGACACCCAGGGCGACAGGGAAGCTGTTACGATACTCAAACAAATGGGCGCAGTGATCGAAATCGGCGAGCGGGAGATCCTGGTGAAGGGCGGCACCCTGCGGGGAGGCACCTTTGACCTGAACGCGATGCCCGACGCGCTGCCGGCCCTGTCGGTGGCCGCATGCTTCGCCGAGGGGGAGACGCGTCTCGTGAACGTGCCGCAGGCGCGCCTCAAGGAGACCGACCGCATCGCGGTGATGCGCGCCGAGCTGGGGAAAATGGGGGCCGATATCCGCGAGCTCCCCGACGGGCTGGTGATACGCCCAAGCGCACTGCGGGGCGGCGCGGTAATCGGACATCATGACCATCGCGTGGTCATGGCGCTGGCGGTCGCGGGACTGGCTGCCGGCGGGGAAACCGTTATCGAGACGGCGGAAGCCGTATCGGTGACCTTCCCGGACTTTCGGACGCTGATGCTCTCCATCGGCGCGGACATTACGGAAACGGAGTGACGACATGGCGGTACGGGGAATACGGGGGGCCACGACGGCCGTCTCGAACACGAAAGAGGAGATCGTCGACAAAACAAAAGAGATGCTCGAGACGCTCGTGCGGCTGAACAACCTGAGCGTCGAGGACATCGTATCGGCGATATTCTCCGTGACGAACGACCTTGACGCGGAGTTCCCGGCGGTAGCCGCGCGAAAGCTCGGATGGATCTACACGCCGCTTTTCTGCACGCTCGAGATCCCGGTGAAGGGGAGCCTCCGAAGCTGCATCAGGGTGCTTGTTCACGTCAACTCGGACCGCCGGCAGGAAGAGATGAAGCACGTGTATCTGCACGAGGCGAACAAGCTCAGGCCGGACCTGGGCACGGACAGCATCGACAAATTCTATACTTCTGAAAAGTAGGTCCCGGCCGCACGGCGCGGCCGGCTACTTCTGGCGGGCCTCTTCGAGGCCCTTTTCTATGGCAAGCCGCCGCCGGAACGCCTCGGCCTCTTCGCCGAACGTATCATTCTGCAGCTCCTCTATCTTTTTCGCCTTCTCGTCAGCATCAAGGTTCGGGTCGCTTTTTATCCTGCTCTCCTTCGCGTAGTAGTCGGTCTCTTTCTTCTGCTCCTGCTCGATGACCCTGTCGACCTCGTCAAGCCGCTGGACCTGCTCCGTGGTGAATATTTCCTCGCGGAATTTCCTGATCATCGCCTGCTTGTCCGCCTCCGCGGGAAGCTCGGAGAGGTCTTTCTCGTATATCTGGAGCTTCTCCTGGTAGCGGGTATAGGGCTTGGTGTAGGCATCGACCGCGTCCGCCTCGTCCCCCCACATCTTTTTATTCAGCTCCTGGATCCTCTTCTCCTTGTCCGCGCCGTACATCTCCTTGTCGTTTATGATCATGCTCCGGCGGATCGGATACTCCTGCGCCTTCACGCTGGCCCCGAACAGGGCGTCAGCCGCCTCTTTGCCGAAAACCTCGCGCCGGTACTTCTGAATGTCGTGGAGGAACTCGATGGCTTCCTCGGGAGTAGCGGGCGAACCCCATTCCCTGGTCTTTTCGACAAGACCGATCTGGTAGTCCATGTAGGTCTTGTATACGGCGAAAAGCTTCTCCGCATCATCGGCTGACATGATCGAGAAAAGATACTGGCGGACCCGTTCCAGGTGGTCTTCGAGATTTTTCGAATCTTTAAATTTCTCGTCAAGTGAGAGGAAGAACTTCAGGGTGTAGGGATTAATGACGCTGTTGGCGAAGTAATCATCAATGTTATCCTCGTTGAAATCAACCTTTTTGTAATACAGCTCTATGTCCTTCAACTTGATCCTGTAACTTTCATCGATGATAGTGCCTTCGCTGCTGTTTCTCCTCATGACAAGGGTAATAATAATGATTACCACTATTGCAAGGGCTGCTGCAATGATCATCTTCCTCTTGTTCATGTCGCGGTCCTCCGGCACTGATCTCCCGATATATTGTAAAGAATTGGATTGATAACAGACTAAAAGTCAATCATAATTAATGTTTACCGGGCAGGCTGGCAGGCCCGGCTGAATCGTACGCATAAAAAAGGGGCGCTTGCGAAGCGCCCCTTTTTGCTCATTGCTTTTTTTATTTTAGTAACCCTTGTTCTTCAGGTCAGACACGAGGTCGACATAGAACTGCGGAGCGTCAAAACCGGGAGTGATGCCGAATACCTGGTCGACTATATTCATGTGGTCGACACCGGCCGAATACCAGGCGCCTTCCTGCGTGCCGCGGAATGTGCCCCACTTGGCCGAAGTTATGCTGACCAGCCCGTCATTGGCTCCTTCGATAGCGCTGAGGATCGGCCAGGTCCCTATGAAATACCAGTTGCGGGCATCGATCGCCATCATTTTGATCTTTGCCGCCCAGCTCTGATAGTAGACGCTGGACTTGTTCGGCGTATTGGGATTGAAGGTATTGATCATGTAGCTGCGGACAAGGTCATAGCCGTTCTGGACGCTGTTCGGGTTCGAGTCGCCGAAAATGAAGGCGTACACGAAATCAAGGGCGGCGCCGACAAGCGGTTTAACCGGGTTGGGGATGACGCCCATGATCACATCGGCAATCGCGCTTCCGCGGTGCGGGCCCGCGATGCTGGTATAGCTTGCAACATAGGAGGAGAGGCCGAGATTGGATATCGCGTACCTGGTATAGATGGTGCCATGGCTGTGGCCGATGATGTTCAGCTTGGCTGCGCCTGTGACGGCTTTAATCTGGAGGAACTGCTGTTTGAAGGCCAGGGCCTTGTTAACAGTGCTGTCCATGCCGTTGACCGAGGTTATATAAACATCCGCGCCCTCGTCTTCAAGGGTTGAGGGAATCCTGTTCCAGTAGTTGATGATGCCGAGAATCTCAGCGCTGGCTCCCATACCGTGGGCAAACACGAGCGGGTACTTGGTCTGGCATGGATTAGAAGAACCGCCAGCATAAACAAAGGTGAAACCGGTTATTACGATAATGATTGCGATGAAGAATTTTTTCATGTTTGCCTCCGATGCTTGATTTACCGCGTCGTCTATTGTATACAATATCGATGTTCTAAAATAAATTGTCAATAAAAAAATACGTCTGGACGGATTTTTTTATTATTTAAAATGAAATATATATTTATGAAAATTATCACTCTCAATTTATATTTATTTATATATTAATTAATATTTACAATTATATAATATTTTAATAGTTTTAGATTAAAAAGCATGGATCGCCAGTGTTGGAATTAATTCTAGTAGATAGTTATCGCCATAATGGAGATAGATTACCCATGCTTGGATTGCCTTACTCCTCCAGGTCAGTTTAAAAGTAATTTTATACTTGCTCTGGGCTTGAAGTATTGTAATCCTAACTACAATTAAAAACTTAAATTCAACGGCCTGCACCAGATGCCATAAGAGAGGACCCACATGACCGAGCACAACCCTACCCGTGACGAAGCTTATATGCTGCTCACCCAATACACAAAAAGCGATGCTCTGATCAAGCATGGTCTCGCAGTTGAAGCCATTATGCGGCATTTTGCCCGTTCTTTTGGGGAAGATGCGGAGACATGGGGCATTGTCGGCCTCGTCCACGACCTGGACTATGAGCAGTACCCCGAGCAGCACTGCGCAATGACGCAGAAAATACTGGCGGAAAACAACTGGCCCGGGCTTTACATTCGTGCGGTTGCCGCGCATGGGTGGGGGATGTTTACCGATATTGAGCCGCAATCAAACATGGAGAAAGTACTATACGCTGTTGACGAGCTCAGCGGCCTGATAATCGCCGCCGCGCTGGTACGCCCTTCCCGGAGCCTGATGGACCTGGAGCCGTCATCAGTCAAGAAAAAATGGAAGGACAAAGGCTTTGCCGCCGGTGTCGACCGCACCGTCATTGAAAAAGGCGCGGCGATGCTGGGCATGGAGCTCCCTGACCTTATCCGGGAGTCCATTCTCGGCATGAGGCCCGTTGAGAAGGAGCTCGGGCTGGGGTCCCGGTAATGCCGGGCAGGTTGCCCGCAACCCTGCCTGACCGCACAAGGATCAAAGGACGAATTGCTTTTCTGCAAAAGCCATCCCGGTATTCCGGAACGCATGATAACAACCATGGTCGATTTTATTTTCGACTGGCATCATCTCAGATGACAGGGGCCCTCCCGGCGTACGGGAAGGCCCCCATAAAACCATAAAGCGTTTCAGACTATCGCCGCTCAGCTTTTTTCTTTCTTACCCGGCTTGACTCTTCGGTATACAAGCCGGCCTATCAACGCGAAAATCCCGGCGATAACAACGAATACTGCAAAGCCTATCCAGGTAAGGTACGTCCCGCGCCTGAGCAGCGAAACGGGACACAGGCTCGGTTCGGACACGATCCTTCCCAGCGTGCCTCTGTACTTTTCCGGAACATCAGGAATACCGTCACCGTTTACATCCTTGAAGCTCCGGACATATTCCAGCAGCCCGGCCCACTGTTTGACTTCCTGGACCCCCGGCCTGTTCAGATCAGCGTCAACCAGGGCATGGGTCAGGTCCTCGATCGGTTTGCCGTTCCTGTCCTTTGGAGTGATTGTGAGGATGCCCATGGTAAAGTTACCGACAATTTTAAGGAATGTGGCGTTATATATGTTTGCCGTGACCCGGTACAGCTCCTTATTCGAGTTCGAATAGTCCAGGGGCCTGTATCCCTCCTCGTCGTTCCCTATCTGTATGTCGGTCACACGGTCAAATATCATGCGGCGCGGATTATAGGCGCATTTCAGCCCCGATATCTGCAGAAAATAATCATACCCTTTTATGGGATTGATGCTCGTCAGTATCTCGAGCGCCTTTTTCAGCTCCCATGCGTACAGGTAGGTAGTAAGCATGGGATATCCCATGGTATCGTCCATTCCGATGCCGAGGGGAAGAGCGTTAAACATATCGCAAACGGCGATCCTGCCCGTTTTGCCCCTGGCCACCGTATCCCTTATGAGACCGTTGGAATCGAAGGCCACGTCTATCCTGGTTGACGGGTCTTTCGGGTCGGCAACGAACCGGTTGACGTACCATTTGCTCGCGTCCGCGACGAGGTTGCCCAGTCCGGATTCCTTCTCCTCGATAATGATATCGAAATCCGTATGGGCGAGAATCGTTTCAAACACCATGCCCAGGGGAGCAAGCACCATCCGGTCGATCTCATTCTTAAAGCCGTTGATCATCGCTATGGCACCCGCATCGCCCGGAAGCGTATCGTCTATATTCTGCATCCTGTATTTCTCAAGCACCGGGGCACCGTCGCGAATCACGATGTCCATGATCCCGACCCAGAGGCCGTAACACCATGCCTGGACAATGATCGTCTTTCCTTCGATGACCGGCTCGGGGAGCGGTGTATGCGTATGCCCGCTGATGATAATGTCGATATCGGGCACCTCGCGTGCCAGCTTCACGTCTTCGGATTTTGAAATGTTTTCGAGGTCCACCCCCCCATGCGAGAGGCACACGACCAGGTCCACTTTTTCCCTGTCCCGGAGCAGGGCTGTCATTTTTTTCGCAGTTTCCACGGGATCGCCGAAGGTAACCGGCTTTGCGAACGGGGCGACTTCAGCGGCGGCCTTCCCCATGATACCGAACAGGCCGATCCTGACACCGTCTTTCACCATAACCGTGTAAGGCCGTACCAGCCCCGCCGTAAAGGCCGTTTCCAGGGTATTGTCGCGCTCATCCGTCGCGCTGAATAACACGTTTGATGATACTATCGTCGGGAGAAAGCCTCCCTGCTGCGCCGTCCGGAGTATGCGCGTAAGTCCCGCGGGCTTGAGATCGAACTCATGATTGCCCAGGGTAATGACGTCATACCCCATATCGCGAATGAGCCTGAGCTCCATTGCCCTCTCGCGGCTGACCATGTGGAACAGCGAGCCCATCAGGAAGTCGCCCGCGTCAAGCACCAGTACCGGGTTGGCGCGTTCCGTTTTTGTTTTCGTTATTACGGTTTTTATCCTGGCCCACCCGCCCCTGGTGGCATCGTCGCCCGTCACCCGGGGCGTATAATCAATGGCAGGTGGAAACCCGAGAAAATGCGAATGCATATCATTGGTATGAATGACGGTCAGCTTCCGCTCTTTTGCATACAGCGCCACTGGGACACACAGAATAATAAGTAGGAAGAAACGGCCCGTTGTCTTCATAAGCGGCTCCCTGCGCGCTAGTATGTCCGGGTGAAGGACGGCGCCCGCTCAATATGACAGCATTGCGGTAATAATTCAACTATTAATTTCATAAAGCCTGACCGCAAGGAGTGCTCTTCACGGATATGACCGGATATGAACCGGCACTAATTTCTTGACAGGAATATGCGTTATCGCGTTAGAATAGTCAGCACTTATTCCGGATACAGGGGCGGAGCGCTTTGAAGGGTCAAAACCAGCTACCCATTCTGATTATCATACCGCACGGAGGATACAACGTGCCCGAAGAGCTTTTCGGATACGAGGCGGTAAGCAAGTTCGACCTTTTCATGCAGTCGGATACCTGTGCCAACGACCTGTTCTCGTTCGGGGACCGCGTCGCCGCCACGATGGATACCGATATATCGCGGCTGTTCATCGACCTGGACCGGGCATACACATCTCTCCGAAACGATCAGGACGGCGTGATCAAAAAGTCTACCCGATTCGGGAAACCGGTCTTCAGGAACGATCATTTCCCTGACGATATCGCCATCGCGAACATGATACAGCGGTACTGGGCGCCGTTCCATGACACGATAAATAAAATCATCAACACGGGAAGCCTGCGTCTCATTCTCGAGTGCCATACCATGATGGCCGTCGGCCCGAAAATGTCGCGGGACCCGGGAAAGCCCCGCCCCCTTTTCATGATCGAGCACCTTGTCCGTGAAAAAGAGATGTCCAGGGAAACCTGCAGTACCGGCATGGCAGGCGGCCTGATGGAGCAGGTGGAGAAATCCTTTGCGGGAGAGAAAAACACGATCACGGAAAAATTCGTTATAAGCGATACGCCCGCGGACGGTTTCATCATGAAGAGCTATGGCAACCGGGGCATCCCCATGCTCCGGGTATCACTGGCCCAATCGCTGTTCCTGAATGACGCGCACTTCAGTTATGATTACCTGAGGGTGGACGATCTCCGGATCCAGCACATCAGGAAAAGCATGCGGGAATCTATCGAGCGTTTCTGCCATAAATGCCTGTAACAATGAAGCGGCCCCGTCTTCACGGGGCCGCGTTCCAGCAAACCGATGTGCAGCGATTCTATCTGAAGATATCGCGCCCGCCAATTTTTTTTGCCATCTCCTGGGAAGCCTTGATGACCTCGGGATCCATCATGTATTTCATCGTCTTCATTGATACGGTGAGCAGTTTCTGTGCTACCTGCTCGAGCCTTTCCAGCTCGTCCTTTATCTCTGCGGGTGCGTCTTTCCTTATTTTGCCCATGTCGGAATATTTCTTCTTGATCGCTTCCCCGTCTTTCGCAATCTTCTCCATCTTGTTCCCCATATCGGTCAGGGCCTCGGCGACGTCCTTCGCGCTGTTGGCTTTTTCGAGGGACGATACGTACTCCTCGTTGATCTTTATGACTTCATTCAGGTATTCCTTGAGATCGGCATATTCGCCGCTTTTTTTGCATCCGAGGAAAGCAACGGCAACAATCGATGCCATCACAAATATCAGGACCTTTTTCATGATTATCCAACTCCTTGCTGTAATATTCTCGATCTTGCTAACATGGTGCGCTCAGCCAGGGAGCGCCGGTTCCGCAGCAACATCCGGCTTATGCGGTTGCTACCGTGACTGTCCGGCATTAAATGAGAAAAGTTAAATTATGTCAAACTTAAAATATAGTCATACACCTCGAGCGCCGCGACCGCCCCGTCCGCCGCGGCCATGACAATCTGCCTGCGCGATCCGCTTCTCAGGTCCCCTGCTGCGAACAGTCCCCGGACCGGCGTCCTCATCCGCATATCGGCGATCACCTCGCCGGACTCGGTCAGTATTTCTGGAGGAAGAAATTTTGCGTTGGCGTCGAACCCGACGAAAATAAAAACACCGTCGACCTTCAGGCTGGAAGTTTCCCCGGTCTTGACGTTCTTCAGGGATATGCTCTCGACCGAAGTGGATCCGTTGATTCGCTCCACGACAGTGTTGAGGACGGGAACGATCGCGCTGCTCGCCATCACGCGATCCTGTAATACCTTCACGCCCCGGTACCGCTCGCGGCGGTGTATCAGGTAAACCGTGCTGGCGAAGCGGGTCAGGAAATGCGCCTCTTCAAGGGCGGTGTCGCCTCCCCCGATTACGGCGCATACGCGGTTCTTGTAAAACGCGCCGTCGCAGGTCGCGCAGAAAGAAACGCCGTGACCGATGTACTCATCCTCCCCGGGGACTTTCAGCCTCCGGTAGGAGGCCCCCGCCGCCGCGATCACCGCTTTCGCCCGCATCGCCGGGCCTTCTCCCGGTGTTACCGTGAACAGACCGTCCCCGTCGCGGGCCACCAAGAGGACGTCGGCGCCCATGATCTCCGCGCCGAGACGCCGCGCCTGGCCCTCCATGCGGGACATCAGCTCCCATCCCGCAACCGGCTCCACGAATCCGGGATAGTTTTCCACCTCGTAGGTATTCATTACCTGGCCCCCCGGCGACAGGCGCTCCAGGACCACAAGGTCGAGACCCGAACGCTTTCCGTAGATCGCTGCCGACAATCCGGCGGGTCCTGCTCCGATAATTATTACATCTTTCACGTACTTGCTCCTGAATTAATTGACAGGTTTAACAGACTTGTTGCAAAACACAACTGTCATTCCGGCCGAAGCGCAGCGGAGAGCCGGAATCCATATTTTTCGCATGGATTCCCGCTTTCGCGGTAAGGACAGGCTTCATATGCGGCAAGTTTAAACAGATATGCTACAAATATAACGATTGATTACATGCGTGATTAATTTCAAGCAAAAATATGCTTGAAAAAACATGAAAACCACGGCATGCCTGATAGCGGGTGTGAGACAACCATTCACGGGAGGCCGGCATTGCTCATGAAAAGAATCGAAGACTCAGGCATTGAATCCGCACGGAAGCGCTTTATCGGCGCCGTGGTAATGGTGGTTCTCGCCATTATTTACACGTTATCACCCGTCGATCTCATTCCAGACATTATACCTGTCGCCGGTTTGCTCGATGACATTCCGCTCCTGATATCAACTGCCGTGTTCGCCGGTTATTCCTACCGGAAAATGAAAAAAGAGCGCCAACAAAACAAGGTTTGACGCCGGGCAGCCGTACCGAAGAGCACGGCAAAAACTCCGGTGGCACTGGTGGAAAATCCCCGAAAATGAAATGGCCCGCTGCCGGATAACCGGTTAATTGCTCTGTGCGGATACCTGCCGCTTTTTTTTGTAACATAAAACGGTTTTTCGCAACCTATACATTAACAATTCTTGTAAAACCCTCCAACATCTTCTTTGGGAATAATTGCCCGCATGAAGCGGGCATTATTCTCCTCTTTTTTTATCATCATTGGTTTATTAATACAGGTTGATGAACAGGCCGTTTTTGGCGGCATGACAAAAAAAAAGGGGAGAACTACTGCTCTCCCTTTAAATTATGGGGGGTTAATTGAGGATATTGAGAAGTTAAAAATGAATAAACTTAAACGCCTGCCTTAAACTTGTTAAAAGTCTTGATACTTAATCTGTTCTAACATATGAAATATAGCCAGGCAGGCGTAAATATACAATAAACGAAATAACTATATATTTGTAGTTAGACTGATTATAAGCGGCACAGGGAATTCCCCTATCCGAACATTACCGGATTCCGTGATGGAGGATAGAGTCAGGGGTTGAGAATAACCGTCCGGCGAGCAGGACCGGAGTATGCATGCTATTTATTGCCTCGACCGGACCATTCGACCGCGAATTTTATCAGCTCGCCCGAGCTTTTCATGTTAAGCTTCGTTTTGATGCGGTCGCGGTAGGTGCCGATGGTCGAGGTGCTGATCCCCAGCCTGCGGGCAATTTCCCGCCGATCGCACCCCTGGCCGATGAGGGTGAATATCTCGAGCTCCCTGTCGGTAAGATCTGACATCAGGCTTTCCGGGCCTTCCTTTCCGGTCATGATATCCAGGAGCGATTCGCGGAGCGGCTCGCTGATGTAGCTCTTCCCTTCAACGGCCTTGCCGATGGCATCCACGAGCTGTTCAATCGGCTCGCTTTTCAGCACGTAACCGCTGGCGTCCGCCTGCAGGGCGCGCCTGACCACTTCCTTTTCCGCATGCATCGAGAGCGCGAGCACGGTTACCTGCCGGTACCTGGACTTGATCGCCTTGATGAGCTCGATGCCGCTTATCCCCTCCAGGCTGATGTCCACGACGGCGATATCGGGGCTGCAGTCGTTGATCGAGGCGATGGCGGCGTTCGCGTCGCCGGCCTGGCCGCACACGTGCAAATGGGCATGGCTGTTGAGAAACTGGATGAGTCCCAGGCGGACCACCTCGTGATCATCAACGATAAAGATCCTGATCTTTTTTTTCTGTTCTTCCTGCATAGGGTTTTCCTCTGGTCCTGGTTTTGTTGCGTTCTCCCGGGCGACCTCCCCGTTCCTAGGCGATGCTCGCCACCTCGCATGCGACGATCGTGCCTGACGGCTTGAGACGCTTCACGCTGAGCACGCCCCCGATAATATCGGCGCGGTACTTCATGAACATGAGCCCCAGGCCCTCGGACCGCTCAACCGTTTCCGGCAGGCCGACGCCGTCGTCGGCAACGGAGAGGAAGAGGCCTGCGCCCCTTCGCTTGAGCGTCACTTCGATGGTTTTAGCCTTGCCGTGCTTGACCGCGTTGTTCAGCGACTCCTGGATGATGTAATAAATATGGGTCGCCTTTGAATTGTCCGGGATCGATATGTCCTCGCTGTCGATCACGCAGTGTATGCCGAAAATACGCTCCGCGTTCCGGCAGAGCTCCACCACCGCGATGGCGATACCGTTCCGGTCCATGTTTACCGGCGAAAGTCCCTTTGCCAGTAGCCGTACATGGGACTTTGCCTGGTCGAGCTGCTTCATGACCGAGCCGATCGTCGACTCGTCGGCCTGCCGGCCCTGCCGCATCATGTTCACCAGGCCGGCGAAGAGATAGCCGACGGCGGTAAGCTCCTGCCCGATCCCGTCATGGAGATCGTGCCCGATGCGGATCCGCTCCCGCTCGCTGATGTCCAGGATCTGCTCCTCGAGCCGGCGGCGCAGTGTCATGTCAACCCAGCTCACCATGTAATACTGGATCACGCTGTTGCGCAACACCGGCACCGTCGTCACCTCGACGATGAACGCCTCGCCGCTCTTCGATCGATAGTGCTCTTCCTTTTTCCCGGAGGCAGGGGCGGGAACGAACTCTCCGCCCGCGGACGCGGTAACCCAGGGATAGGGCGGAAGCTTCCCGACGACCTCGACGGCGCTGAAGCCGGTGAGGTCCTCAAAGGCCGCGTTGACGTACCGTATCGATGAATCGAGGTTGACGACCATGACCGGGATGGGCGTGGAGCTCATCAGGCTCGAGCTGAATTCCTCGCTTTCCCTGATCTTTCGCTCCAGGCGGTGGCGTGTCAGCGCGGTCTCGATCGCCGAGTAGAGGTCGTATTCTTTTACCGGCTTGATCAGATACCCGTACGGGTCGGTTTCCTGGGCCCGCTTGAGATTCGCATCATCGGTGCTGGCGGTCAGGTAGACCACCGGTACGTCCAGGTCCGACTGTATCCTCATGGCCGTGTCGATCCCGTCGATCTCCCCGCCGATGATCACGTCCATGAGGATCAGGTCCGGCTCTTCGCGTATTGCCGTCTCAACCGCGCTGAGCCCGTCCGATTCGGGCCCGATGATCCCGTATCCCTTGAGCTTCAGCATCTCCTTGAGGTGGAGGACCGTGATGGGATCATCTTCCACGATAAGTATATTGTTTTTTTTCATGAGTGCATCGGCCGCCATGTATGTCAAAACAGGATCGTTACCCGGGTCCCGCCTGCTCCCGAAATCCCGATCGTGCCCCGTATCTGCCGGCACAGGGAATGCACGATCTGCATTCCCAGCGAGTTTGATTTCGCAATGTCAAAATCATCCGGCATGCCGACGCCGTCATCGGCCACGGCGAGGGCATTCTTCCCGTCCTCTTCCCGCGAAAACATGACGGACACGGTGCCCCTTCGTCCGTCGGGGAATGCGTACTTCAGCGCGTTCGAGACCAGTTCGTTGACGATCATTGCGCACGGCACGGCGATATCGATGCCCAGGTAAATCTCTTTCACGTCAAGGTCCAGTCCCACCAGGTCCCGGCTGATATTGTATGAATAGAACAGGTGCTGTGTCAGTTCATTGATGTACCTGCCGAAGTCGATCTTGGTCATGACCTCGGAATGATAGAGCTTTTCATGCACAAGGGCCATGGCGTGGATGCGGTTCTGGCTCTCCTGGAACAGCGCGCGGTAGCGCTCGTCCTCGACCTTTCGGGACTGGAGCGAGAGCAGGCTTGATATGACCTGGAGGTTGTTCTTCACCCGGTGATGCAGCTCCTTAATGAGGATCTCCTTTTCCCGGAGCGAATGGTTGAGCTGTTCCTCCGCCCGCAGCCGGTTGATGGCCATCGCGTACAGTGAGGCAAGCCGGCGCACCACAAGGAGGTCATCATCGTCATAGTCGATTGGTGAATCCGCAACACCGATCTCTCCTACCGGCTCGCTGCCGAAAATCACGGGCACCGACAGGAACCGGCTGAATGCGGGGTGCCCTTCCGGCATCCCCTCCCGGGACGGATGGCGCTCCGGGTCGTTGGTAAAAAAGGGCTGCAGGGTATTGAGCGCATATCCCCACAGGCCCGGGTACGATCGGCCGGGGTTGCCCGTTGCCCCGGGCGGCATTTTATGCAGGATG
>ERZ795056.3906-NODE-3906-length-15670-cov-5.549344_pt1 | contig 15670 bp, 9 predicted proteins | sample MGYA00375140_ERZ795056 | MGnify/ENA primary metagenome ERZ795056 (study PRJEB30185, sample SAMN05720227) | activated sludge metagenome | isolation source: Anaerobic digester | place: USA | collected 2015-03-09 ... | reverse complement strand
GCAGGCGCTGTGGCTGGCCACGCCCGCCGAGAAGCCCCGCGCCCGCGCCCTCGCTCGCGCCACCGCCGACCGGATCGTCGCGCGCCTCGCGGACCCCGCGTCGGCCGGGGGCACGCGGGCGAATGACATGCTCGAGCTCACCGACATCCGAAGCTGGCTCGCCGCACACCAATGATCATATGTTCACATGATCATCGGGCGCGGCGCGGTGACCCTCCGCGCATTCAGAGCTTCGCCAGCTGAACCGGTTTTCAGGCCCGATAGACCTTCACCGACACACCGACGAAGCGATAGACCAGCGTGCCGTCGGTCAGCGAGACCTCGACCCCACCATCGGCGGCCGCAGGCTCGAGCAGGAGCCGCAACGCACGGTCGGGCAGGTCCGTGGTGAATTTCTGGAACACGGCCAGCGACTCGCTCGGGTCGAACACCAGCTCGGCCATCAGCGCGCCGATGCTACTGTGCCAGTAGACGTACATGCGCTCCGGTGCGGCGCGCGCGGCCGGGGTCGGCGCGGCCGTGAGCCATTCGATCTCACCATTGAGCGCTTCGAGGCAGAAGGCCCGGCCGGTGGCCTCGACGAGCTCGGGCGACCAGTTGAAGCGCCGGGCCCGGGCCCGCCACAGCCCCGGCTGCGGCCCGGTCTTCGCCAGGGCCGTGCGCGCCTCGTTCGTGAGGTTCTCGTTCAGCAAGCGCTCGGCCATCGCCTCCAGGCTGTCGTCGGCCTCGCCGATGATCTCGTATATCGCCAGTCGCGCCGGCGCTGCCTGCCACAGCCCGACCTCCACCGTGCCCGTGATGCCCGCGGCCCAGACCATCACATCACCACCCGGCGCCAGGCCGACGATCAGGCGGTTCGGCGCCGCGCGCCGGTCATCCAGCGAGTTGTACAGCGGCGTGGTGCACAGCGCGACCAGGCGGTCGAAGGGCAGCTTGACCTGCGCCGAATAGCTCTGCTGTTCGGTGAGCGAGAACCATGTCACCTCCATGGCCACGGGCAGCGGTCGCTTCACCGGGTCGACGATATGGGTGGAGCCGATGCGCCCCCAGCCGGCCCGCGCGGCCCGCCGGTCGGGGATATAGATGCGGTTGCCGTCGGGCAGGATGAAGTCGCCGCGCACCACCCAGGACGGACGCGCGGACGGAGCGGTCTCGGACGGCAACCACTCGAGGATCGGGCCCAGGGTCATGTCGGTCTCCGGTTCAGCCCGCTTGTACCACGCGGCGGCGGCGGCCGGTCAACTCGCCCCCCGCGGTCCATTGCGGGGCATTGGCGCCGACCGTGGATCCGTAGAACGACGACATATGCAGATACCGATGACGCAGCTGCTTGTGCCAGGGCGCCATGGAGTTCATCCAGGTGTCTTGATCGGGTGCCGGGCTGCCGCGCACCGCGCCCTCGATCGTCGCCTTGGCCGCCACCAGATCCCCCGTGATCGGGTAATTGGCGGTCAAGCCGCTCGACCAGACCAGCTGCTTCTGGGTCGCGTAGTCTGCCATCATGTGCATGGGAATGCGCGGATAGTGGTTCGAGATGTGCGCGCGGGACACATGGATCTCGTTCCACCCGTTCTCCAGCCGCGTCCGCCGCATCTGGCCGGGGGGCTTGCCGGCGTTGACCGCGAACTCGCCGAGCTCATACCAGCCCCGGTCCAGCGCCCAGCTCACCTCCCGGTCCAGCGCGGCGCGCTCGACCGCGCCGACCCAGGTGGTGTCGAGATCGAGCAACTGCAGATTGTCGCCGACCTCATCCACATATCCGCCGCCGATGTCCGAATGCACGCCGGGCAGATAATGCTCCACCCCGTTGCCCCCCGCGGAGGCGATGTTGGTGAGGCGGAAGTTGGCGCGATGCTCCTCCCCGGCGGCCAGCTGCACCACTTTCTCGGCGACCCTGATCGCGTCGAGCTTGAGGTCGGCCGTATCGTTGGTATGTTGGACGCCGTACGACGCCACCGTGTCGAACAGCCCGACGAAGCGCACGACCACGGACCCGACGGTATACCCGGCCTCCGTCAGCCGATGTGCCAGCCCGTCGTCGGCCTTCAGCGCCTCGTGCACGAAATTGCGGGCCGCAGCGGCCCCGCGGCTGAACCCGAAGGCGTCCAGCACGATCTGAGTGATCGTGAAGTTCGTACGAACCGCGGCCGTGATCAGCTCCTCGCAGCGCGTCATGCCGCGCTCCACCTTGGCCGGCACACCATAATCCCCCAAGCCGGTCCCCGCGCCATAGGTCGAGTCGTCCACGCCGTCGAGTGTACCGATGCCCTCGACATAGATCTTGAACGAATGGTCGAAGCCGACGTGGGGCAGCTGCAGCACCTCCTCCAGCTTCGAGACATTGGAGTAATCGTTGGCGTAGCTCGAGTCGGCCCTGGCCTTCTGCTGGGCAGCCGTGAGCGAGGGGTAAGCCGTGGTGTTGGCCCGGTTGTTCAGCGTGCCGTCGAAGAACACGCTCACCCGCACCGTCACGCCGGGGCGCGGCGGGTCGGGCCTCGGGTTGCACGTCGCGCACACATCACCGGACGAACGTGGACTGGGCGCCGGCTCAGAGATCATGGCGGCGCCTCTCTGCGACGAAGTCCATGTCGAGCGTCACGCGGCGCAGCTTCGGCGTCGCGGCCAGCAGGCGACCGAGGGCCAGGACCCGCTGGAGGTCGGAGAAGCCGCGCCGGGACAGCACGGCCTCGTGTTCGGGGGTCGGCTGCTTCGGAAAATTCGCCTGCTCACGTAGCCGCGACAGCGAGCGCAGCGCGTCCTCGTCGGCGATGCCGTACCGGTCGGCGAAGGCGATCGTCTGCGTCACGAAGCCGGTGAGCGCGGCGTCCTCCTTCGCGGCAGCCGCCGGACTGACGGTGCGCAGCCAGGCGGCCAGGCGCTCGCTCAGCCGCTTGAGTTGGTTGACACGGAGCGACTCGTAACTGGTCGACGAAATACGCAGCATCACAATACCCACGGAGCCTACAGGGCCCGAGCTTAACCTCCCCGCGGCCGCCAATGCAATGGCTCCGTCCGCGCCCGGCGCCGCCGACCCGCCGGCCGCTCGATGCCGCGTGATCGCGCTCTGGCCAGGCCGCAGAGTGCAGTTCACGCGGGCGCAACAACGACCGCGCGTCGGTGTGCCCGCAGGCTCACCGCCCGGCGCACTCGCTCTCGTAATCTGCGCACGCGAAGCGCACGTGGACATGGATATCGTGGCCCGGCGAGTGGCGCACGAGCCCGCGGTTGGTCCCGGGCCCGCGAGGAAACTGGATCATTCGCCGCAGCGTCCTGCGATCCGCGCCCGCCTCCTTCGCCGCCTTGTAGAGCCGATTTTGCAGGCGGTAATCGAGGAAGATCCGGGTGACCGCGCCGCTCGCCGCGAACGCCCGCACCAGCGCGTAAACGGCGGCCCAGTCGACGCGTCGCGGCGTCGGGGTCGTCTTGTCGGCGAGGCCCTCGCGCAGCGGCAGGCGGATGTCGAGGTCGCGGCCGCTCTGGTGCGAGCGATGACCGCTGATCCGTCGACCGCGCTGACGACTCATCGCGCCGAGCCGGAGGAGCCCCGCGTAGTCGCTCTCCTCGCGCCAGCGGTGCAGGGTCTCGACGACATGGCGGACCGCGAACGTGGTCCCCCACGCCGATCCGGGGTAGCGACGATCGTAGTCGACGCTCTCGGGGATCTGCACGCCGTTGACCAGGCGACCGTCGCTCGGCCGGCCGACGCTGAAGGCCCCGGGACGGATCGCCGCGGCCGGCCCCGACGGCGGCACATCGCCCGCGACCGCATCGGCGAGCAGCGGATCACGCCAGACGTCGAGCTCGAGGCCGGGGTACAGCCGCCGACCGGTGCGCTTGATGTTGTATGCGCGCACGGCACTCGGATCGGCGCCGTGCTCCCGCGCGATCGACGTCCAGGTGTCGCCCTCCCGGACCGTGTGGCGGACCCGCTCGCGCTGCGGCGGCCTGCGCTTCGCCAGGAGCCGCAAACGCTGGCCGGGACGGACCCGGGCGCTCCTGCCGAGGCCGTTCCAGCCGCGCAGCTTACCGGGATCGATGCGATAGCGGAGGGCGAGCTGGGCGATGGTCTCCTCCGGTGCGACCTCGTGCACGATCCAGTCGTCGTTCGTGTCGTCGCCGGTGTCCTCGCCCCCGGTATCGTCATCGATGTCCTCGCCGTCCTCCTCGGCCACGGGCGCGAGGTTCACGGGCCCACCGCTCGAGTCGATCGCGTCCATGGTGAGCGACGCCTCGGCGGTCGATCCGCCGGTGGACTCGACCCCGGAGGGGTCCACGGGCGCCGAGGGATCTGTCCTGACGGGCAGGTGCCCGTCGCTCACCACGGTTATCGAATCGGCGCCGCGCTCGACCGGCCTGCAGGCGAGGCAGAGGAGTGCGGCCGCCGAGACGCGCCAGGACATCCCAGCACTCTCGACGATCTCGCCCCTCCACGCAAATCTCCGCCGAGGCATTCGTTTGGATCGCCGTCGCGGCCACGCCCTGCGCGGCAAGACCGGATCGATCGACCGCTTCACGCCGGCCCCGCCGCCGAGCGCGACCGCCAGGATCATCCCGGCTCGAGCGCCGCCGCGGCCTCGAGATCCCGACGGGCGCGCGCTGCCTCGCCGCTGCGCTGCCACAGCTCGGCGCGGGCGCCCAGCAGCCGACGCAGCGCCGCGCGCTCGGCGTCGGTGCGCGGCACGAGCCGCTCGATCTCCTGCAGTCCGTCGAGGATCTCGTCGCGCATGGGCCGATCGTTGCGGTGAGGCAATGCGATGTCCCAGATCGAGCGCAGCGCGGGCAGCAGCCCCGGACCGGCCGCGCCGCGCAGGGCGGCCGCCGCGAGCGGATGACGGCGCAGCGCGAGCACGAGGTCACCAAACCACCGCGGATCGTCGATATGGTCAAGCACCGCCGGCGTCGCCGCGGCGACGGCGGCGAGGTCGCCGAGCTCCGCGAACGCGAGCAAGCGCAGCATCTCGGCGCGCGCGGGCAGCGGGTCCGCGTGCATCAGGGCCTCGATGGCCGCGCGCGGCTCGTGCTCGGCGAGCAGTTGCGCCGGTCGGTCGCGGACGGCCGCCTCGGGCGACGAGTCGAGCCGAGCGCCACGCACACGGATCCGGCGGATGTCGCCGAGCGCGAGGCTGAACTCCGTCGAATCGACGAAGCTCCCGACGATCAGACGATAACCGCCGGGCTGCGGCGGGGTCGCCACGGCCCGCTTGTACAGACGAACCTCTGCGTCCGCTATCAACGCCACATTGGCCGCTCCCCGCTCCGGGAAGTAGGCCATATGCAGCTGCACATTCCGGTGATGGATCCCCGAATCGACCGTGCGCCGCTCGTGCAGCGTCCAGGGCACAGCGCCGACCTTGAACCATGTGGCATCATTGAGCAGTCCGCCGCCGCCCTGACCGCAGAAGGCTCCGCCCAGCCATCGCCGATCACCGGCGTCGACGATCGAGATCTCGACACAACTCCCGTACTCGAGCCGCTCGATGTCGATCTCGAATTCAAGCGCGATCGGCCCGCCTCCCCACTGGATCGGCAGATCCGCGACGGACCTGCTGTTCGCCGGGATCGAGAACTCGAGCACCGAACGCCCCGGATCGCGGCGCAGCGCGCCCGGGGTGACGATCCGCCACTCACGCGCGAGCGGGGCAGCGAATTGCAGATCGATCTGCGCGTCCGGGGCGAGCAGCGCCGACAGGTCATCCACCAGCGCCCGGGCGCCGGCGGCCTGCTCGGCCGTCCGCGCCGGCGCACGCAGCAGCGCCGAGGCCTCGGCGAGCGCGTCCTCGTGGCGACCGAGCAGCGACAGCGCCTCGACCCGGCGCGCCTGCGCCCGACCACGAACCTGCGGGTCATCGTGCACGTCCTGCTCGAGCGCCAGCACCTCGAGCGCACGGCCCTCACTCGCAAACAATTCACCGGCGCGGTCGAGCAGCGCCGACTTCATCGGTCGCGCCGTGACCAGCAGCGCGCCGTCCCGCAGGCTCGCGGCGGCGCTGCCCCGCTGCGCGAGCGCGGCGAGGTCGTTGGCCCGGTTCCAGCGCTCGACGAGCAAGGGGTCCGTCAGCGCCGGCGGCGGCGGATCGAGGACCGTCCGGTCCGGCGATGGCATCGATTCATCGCCGAGCCCGAGCACGCGCAGCCCGCTCTCGGGCAGGTCCTGGACCAGCAGCTCGAGCGCCGCGTCGGCGTCGAGCTGCGCGCCCGCCAACAGATTGATCCCCGCCAGCAACTGCGGCTCGAAGCCCGACGCCGTCTGACGCAGCACCAAAAGCCACGGCCCCCCGGTCCGGTCGATGGCGAAGGCGAGGTCCTCGAGTCCGTCGCCGTCGAGGTCGCCGACGGCCGCGCGGTCGATGCCCGCGAAGGTCCCGAAGCTGGCGGGCACCGCGATGAAGTCCACCTCCACGAGCGCCCCACCCACCCACTCGAACATATGCACACCCGGTGGGCCGCCCGTGTGCGGCGCATCGACGAACACCTCGGGCGCGGGGCACGAATTGTCGACGAGGGCCGCGAGCAGGCGCCGGGCCCCGCGGCGCACGATCGCCAGGCCACCCGTGCGTCCGAGCCGATGCGCCGCGAGCAGCTCGAGCTCGCCGCGCGCGTCGGCACGAAATACGCGGAGGTCGAAGCGGCTCCACGGGCCGAAACCCAGCGCCAGCTCGTCGACTCCGTCCCCGTCGAGGTCCCCCACGGCGTGGGCATCGAAGGTCGAGTTGCTGGCGTCGGTCCCCGGGTGCGCGCCACGCTCGTGCGTCTCGCCCTGGCCGAGGCCGTCCCAGCGCTGGAAGCCGTAGCGCGGCCAGGTGCGGCCGAAGAACAGCTCCGGCACACCGTCACCGGTGGCGTCGAAGGGCGCGAAGGGTGCGATCCCCGGCGCGCCCCGCCCGAGCACCGCGCCGCTCACGAGCTCGACCACCCGGGCCTCCTGCTCGGTCTGGGCGATGGCCCACGAGGTCCGTGGGACCAGCGAGATGCGGGCATCGTCGCGCCAGCGGCCGACCTCGTGCAGCGTTTCGTCGAGCAGCACGACCTGGGTGCTGTCGAGGTCACGGACCGCGAACCGGGCGGCGCTCCCCGCCGGCAGCACGCTCAGCTCGCCGACACTGATCGGCAGCGAGCGCGAGCCCGAGAGGTGCTCCAGCAGCGGCCGCCAGCCGACCTGCGAATGGCCGACGTACCCCAGCTCGGCCACCGCGCCGGGCAGGTCGCGCTGCCACAGCGCGGCCTGAAAACCGAGCTCCGCGAGCTCGAGATCGTCGGCCCCGTGAGCCCGCAGCAAACCGACCCCACGACCGAGCCCCACACCGTCCCAATCCTTCGCAAACACCCGCGACAGGCTGCGCAGCGCCGCCTGTTCGTCATCGATCGTCCGCGCGCTCACATACGCCTCGGAATAGGCCGCCCGGGCCCCCGCCGCGTCGGCCCCCCGCCGATCGCCGCGCCCGAGCCAGGCCCGCGTCAACGCCCGCGTATGTCGGTGATCGGGGTCCGACACGAAGGTGCGAAACGCCGCCTCCGCGGTCGCCTCGTCGCCCTCGGCCTCGGCCCTGGTGATCGTCGCCTCGACCGCGGTCAACCGGGTGGCCGCGGCGCTCTCGCTCCGGGCCCGCTCGCTGGCTTCGCGCCACGCAGCCACGCCGGCCGCCGCGGCCGTGGCGAGCACCCCCGCGAGCACCAACACCACGAAGGCCCGCCAGCGTCGGCGCCGAAGCGCCAGCGGATCACGGGCCAGCGCGTCGAGCAGGGGCTCCATCGTCGGCCAGCGCGCCGCCGGCTCGACGACGAGGCCCCGGCGAATCACCGCGTCCAGCCAGGCCGGAACCTTGCTGCCCGCGGGCTGCACGACCCGGCCGACCAGCGTGGCCTCACGGACCGCCGCGTCGTCCCGGCCCTGGAATGGACGCAGGCCATGCAGCGCCTCGAAGACGAGCACACAATAACCGAACACGTCGCTGCGCACGTCGGCCGCGAGCCCGAGCTGCTGCTCCGGGGCCATATATCCCGGCGTGCCGACGAACACACCATTGTGGGTGTGCGAGCCGAACAGCGGCTCACCGGCGCCGGGCCAGGTCCTCCCGGACTCCGACATATCCTCGCGCGCCTCGACCCCTCGCGCGAGGCCGAAGTCCATGACCCGCACGCGGCCATCCTCGCCGATCATGATGTTGTCCGGCTTGAGATCGCGGTGCACGAGCCCCGCCGCATGCGCCGCAGCGATCCCGCGACCGGCCTGCAGCAGCGCCCCCAGGACCTCGGCACGCGGCCGCGCCCGCTCCCTGAGCCACTCGCGCAGGGTCTGCCCGGCGACCAGCTCCATGACGATGCACAGCTGCGCGTCGACCTCGAACGCCTCATATACGGTGACGATATTCGGATGCGAGAGCCGGGCCAGCGCCTGGGCCTCGCGCAGCGATCGCTGGCGGGTCGACTCGTCGTCGCTGCGGCGATTGATCCGCTTGATCGCGACCCGGCGCTTGAGGTGCTCGTCGAGGGCCGAGAAGACATCGCCCATGCCCCCGCGTCCGAGCATCCCGAGCACGACGTAGCGACCGATCCGCTTCGCGGTCGCGTCCCAGCGCTCGCGGCCCTCGCCGGCGCCCTCGCCCGTCCCCACGCGGGTCGCGGGGGTCTCCTCGGCGCCGATCATCACGCGAGTTATACCCGTATACCGCGTCGCCGCGGATCCTGCGCGGCGCTGTCTCCAACCGCGCAAACGACGCGAACATGGACGGTCGTCTCGACCTGATGTTAGTCTGCGACGTCGTGGCGCGAATCCAACCAAAGGGCGACTCCGCTTCCTCGCAGCTTCCGTCGCGCTGCCTCATCGGACGCTCACACGCCTGCCAGCTGCGCGTGGTGACCCCCGAGACCTCGAGCGAACACGCGTTGCTGCGCTGGCGCAGCAGCGCATGGGAGCTGCAAGACCTGCACAGCCGCAACGGCACCTACGTGGATGGGCGCCGGCTGGCCTCGGGCCAGTCCATCGGCCTGGCCCCGGGCACGACGCTGGGCTTTGGCCGCCCCGACGAATATGTGCTGATCGACGCCGGACCGCCCGAGCCCCACGCCGTCGGCATCGAGCCGCCGCACCCCATCATCGAGACCCGGGCCGGGCTCCTGACCCTGCCCGACACGGAGGAGCCCGAGCTCACCGTGTTGCACCGCGACCAGACCTGGTGGCTCGAGCGCCAGGATGAGCTGCGACCGATCTCCGACGGCGAGCTCGTCCCGACCCGCGCCGGCACCTGGCGCCTGCACCTGCCCGAGCAGGTCCCCTCGACCCGCGACGCCGCCGACATCGCCCCCACCCTCTCCTCGCTGACCCTGCGCTTCGTGGTCCGCGACGGCGGCGACACCATCGAGCTGCTCGTGCTCCGCGGCGACCGCCGCGTCGACCTCAAGACCCGCGCCCATCATGCCTCGCTCCTGACGCTCGCGCAGGCCCGCCTGGCCGAGCAAGACCGCCTCGGCGACGAGCAGGGCTGGGTCAACCAGGACGAGCTCCTGCGCCGCCTCGGCTGCGACGCGAACCGCCTCCACGTCGACATCCACCGCATCCGTCGGCAATTCGCCGCGGCCGGTGTGCTCGACGCCGTGCACATCATCGAGCGCCGCCCGGGCACCCGCCAGATGCGGATCGGCGTGGCGAAGCTCGAGATCAGCACAATCGCGTGATCGCATGATCGCGTGATCGCGCCCGGGCAGTAAGTGCATTACAGCCGCGTAATCGCATTACCGAATTACAATGTTCACTTTTAGCCGTTGCGCGGCGACCTGAACCTACCGTAATAGTCTTATCCGTAGGCCATCATGTCCGATCCAATCTTCGTCCCCGAATGCTCCGACGCGGAGCAATACTTCCCCTACCCTTACGACTGCACCAAATACTATCTATGCTCGTCCGGTCAGCCCCTCCTGCTGGACTGCGCCCCGGGCACCCACTTCGACAGGTCCCTGAACGTGTGCAACTACCCGTGGGCGGCCAGCTGCACGCCGATCCCCTATCCCGAGTGATCCGCGATTGCACGCCGCACTGTTCGTCCTCGAGCTCGCGCTCGCGGCGGTGTTCATCGCCGCCGCGATCGCCAAGTCGTTGCGCCCGGACCGGACGCGCGAGGCCCTGACCGGCTTCGGCGTCCCGGACCGAATCGCGGCCTTGCTCGTGCCAGCGCTGCCCCTGGCCGAGCTGGTCGTGGGCGTCATGCTCTTGCCATTCATCCAGCCGCGCTGCGGCGCGATCGCCTCGCTGGCGCTGCTGGCGGCGTTCACCACGGCCATCGCCTACAACCTGGCCCGCGGGCGGGCGATCGACTGCCAATGCTTCGGCGCGCTGCGTCCCCGGCCGATCGGCCCGCTCACCCTCGTTCGCAACGCGGCGCTGATGGTCGCGGCCGCGTGCATCGCCTGGCTCGGCCCCGGCGCCGTGAGCCGGAAAATCACCGCCTGGCTGCACAGCCTGCCGGCGATCGACCTGGTCCTGCTGGTCGGCGTCGGTATCATCCTGACCGTCACGCTCGCCGGCGGCGCGTACATTGTCCATATCCTCCATGGACACGCCCGCCGCCTCGATGCACTGCGCGAGATCGAGGGCCGGCTCGTCAACGTGCCGCCCGCCCGGGGGCTGCCCGTGGGCGCCTTTTCACCGGGCTTCACGCTGCCTCGCGCGGGCGGTGGAGAATCCAGCCTCGATTCGCTGCTCGCCCCCGGGAAGCCGCTCATCCTGTTCTTCGTCCACCCCGATTGTGGGCCCTGCGCAATGCTGCTCCCCAGGATGGTCGCGTGGCGAGCCGCCCATGACCCGCGACTCGCCATCGCGCTGCTCACCACCACGAGCGACAAGGGCACTCGCCCGGCCGAATACGAGGTTTTGGACACCATCATCGAGCAGAACAGGTCGGTGTCGAAGGGCTATCAGGTCTCGTCCATGCCCAGCGCCGTGCTCATCCGGCCCGATGGCACCATCGGCAGCCCGATCGCGATCGGCGAGGCGGCCATCGGCAACCTGATCGATTGGGCGACCAGTCGTTGAAGTAAACCTCGGCGTACGCGCCACCATGGAATTGAAAGGTGAATACAATGTCGGAACGCAACAAACAGCACGTCAATGTCGGCACGATCGGCCACATCCACCACGGCAAGACCACCTTGACCGCGGCCATCACCGCCGTGCAGTCCCGGCGCTTCGGCGGCGAGGCCAGGACCTGCGCCCAGCTCGACGGCTCACCGGAGGAGCAGGCCCTCGGCTGCACCGTGGACACGGCCCACGTCGAGTATGAGACCCAGGCCCGCCACTACACCCACATCGACTGCCCGGGGCACGTCGAGTACATCAAGAACATGCTCACCGGCGCGGCCCAGATGGACGCCGCGATCCTGGTGTGCTCGGCCGTGGACGGTCCGGGCCCGCAGACCCGCGAACACATCGTGCTGGCCCGGCAGATGGGCGTGTCCTATATCGTCGTCTACCTCAATCAGGCGGACTCGGTCGGCGCCGAGGCGCTGGAGCGGGTGAAGACCGAGGTGCGCGCCCTCCTCCAAGAGTACGACTTCCCGGGCCCCACTACCCCGGTCGTCTGCGGCTCCGCCCGCCTGGCCCTGGCCGGCGATCCCTCCGAATATGGCGAGCCGTCCATTGCGCGCCTCATGGAGGCCCTGGACACCCACGTCCCGACGCCGAATCGCGACCTCGACCGCCCGTTCATGATGCCGATCGCGGGCGCCTTCTCCGTCTCCACCCCCGTTCGCGGCACCGTCGTGACTGGCCGCGTCGAGCGCGGCGTGCTCAAGGTCGGTGAAGAGCTGGAGATCGTCGGTATCAATGACACCATCCGGACCACCTGCCTGGGCGTCCAGACCTTCCGCAAGCCGCTGGAGCAGGGTCAGGCCGGCGACGACCTGGGTGTGCTGCTGCGTGGCCTCAGGCGTGAAGATATCGAGCGCGGCATGGTCCTGGCCAGGCCGGGCTCCCTCACCCCACACACCAAGTTCGAGGCGTCGGTCTACATCCCCCGCGCGGACGAGGGCGGCCGTCACACCCCGTTCGGCGCCGGCTACTGCCCGCAGTTCTACTTCCGCACCGCCGACGTGACCGGCACGATCGAGCTGAGCGGCGGCGTGGAGATCGTCATGCCCGGCGATTTGGTGGAGATCGTCGTGACCCTGAGCGCGCCGATCGTCATGGACCAGGGCCTGCGCTTCGCCATGCGTGAAGGCGGGCATACGGTCGGCGTCGGCGTGATCGCCAGGGTCCTCGTATAGTCATCGACCAATGACCCTCACGAAGCGGATCGAGGTCCACGCGGCGTGATTTCGCCGACCTGGACGCGCGATGCCGTGCTCGATCGGCCTCGGAATCGTGGTCGGTCGATACGCGACCCGCGCCGCTCCCGGGGATCCGATCGCGGTCGTGTTACCCTGGGGGCGATTTGGCCGATTCGCGCGACACGGAGGTTGGGCTCTCGGCGACCTTCTCGGCCGACGCGACGGCCAACGCCCTGCACGCGACCCAGCTCGCCTCCCCCGCGACGCGGACCGCCGACCCACGGGCCGATTCCTCACCGTTGCGGCAGATCGCCCGCTTCGCGGTCCTGCGCGAACTCGGTCGCGGCGCGATGGGTGTGGTCTACGCCGGCTACGACGAGGAGCTCGACCGCAGGGTCGCCATCAAGCTCGTCGACATCGGCGGCCACACCAGCGCCTCACTCGGCCAACAAAACCAGCTGCTGCGCGAGGCCCAGGCGCTCGCCCGCCTCACCCACCCCAACGTCGTCGCCGTGTTCGAGGCCGGGGTCCACGACGGCCGCGTGTACCTGGCAATGGAATACGTCCACGGCGTCGACCTCCAGCAGTGGCTGGCCGCGGGTCGCCGCGGCTGGCGGGAGGTCGCCGCGACCTTCCTCCAGGCCGGCGCCGGGCTGCTCGCCGCCCACAAGGTCGGGCTGGTCCACCGCGACTTCAAACCGGCGAACGTGCTGGTCGGCGACGACGGCCGCGTCCGCGTCGCCGACTTCGGACTCGCTACCCCACGCGGCGGCGTCGTCAGCGATGCACCTGTCCCGGAGGACATGGACCTCGACCGCTCGGTCGGCGCCCGCTCCCGCCGGCTCGCCACCACGATCTCCGGCCCCGGCGCGCTGGTCGGGACCCCGGCCTACATGGCCCCGGAGATGTTTCACCACGAGCCCGCGACCGCCGCCACCGACCAGTACGCCTTCTGCGCCGCGCTCTACGAGGCGCTCCACGGTCATCTCCCTTTCACGGGGGACAGCCTCGTGGCGCTCGTGTACCAGGTCCTCCACGCCGAGCTGCCGGCCGCGCCGCCCGATCCCACGGTCCCCGCCTGGCTGCACGCGCTGGTCCTCCGCGGCCTCGCCCGCGACCCCGCGCAGCGCTTCCCCGACCTCGCGGCCCTGCTCGCCGAGCTCGCCCGCGACCCCGAGGGCGAGCGACTGCGGCGACGCACCCGGCGATTCCAGCTCCTCGCCGCCGTCGCGCTGACCCTCCTGGTCGTCGTCGGCGGCGTCGCCATCTACCGCGTCCTCGCCCGCGAGGCCCACGAGCGCCGCGCCGAGGCCCGACTCGAGGTGCTGCGCGAGCAGCTCACCGACCTGCGCAGCGCCGGCCGCGACGACGAGGCCGCGCGGGTGTTCGCCAGCTTCACCGCCCTCGCCGACAACCGCGGCACCGCGGCCCTCGGGCGGGCCTACCGCGAGTGGGGCGAGGCGCAGGCCGACCCGGACCGGGCGCTCGACGCCCTGGCCGCGGGTTACGTGCACGCCCGCACCCGCGACGACCGACTCGGCTCGCTGCGCGGCTTGACGCTGCGCCTGGCCGCCCGCGGCGACACCGACGGTACGGCCGTCGCCCTCGCCACCCTCGACGCCCAGGCCCCGGAGCTGCTCGCCGACCCGGAGCTCCGCCAGCTGCGCCTCGCCACGGCGCTCTTGCAGCGCAACTTCCCCGCCGCCCTCGCCGCCCTCGCCGACCCCGAGAGCAGCGCCGCACGCATCCTCTCGCGCCTGTCGCGGGCGACCCGGCCCCGGATCGACGACCTCGCGCCGCTGCTCATCGACCGCTCGCTGCGCCTCGCCGACCTCGACAGCGACGGGCAGCCCGAGGTCCTCGCCGGCGCCCCGGGCCTCGGCGACGGGGTCGTCCAGGTCCTGCGCGGCGACGCCACCCTGGCCCGGATCGCCGAGCTGCAGCTCCCGGCGCTCGTCCGCCCGGACGGCGTCTCGGTCCCGCTGAAATTCGTCACCGCTCCCTACCTGCTGCCCGCCGGCTTCGGCGGCGCCCCCCGACTCCTCGTCATGGGCGAAAATCCCGGCAATGACCCCATCGGGCAATGGATCCTGGGGATCCTCCCGCTGACACCGGGCGCCGCGCCCGAGCTGGTGTGGACCGACAGCCAGACCTACCCGGCCGTCACGGACCTCGACCGCGACGGCGCCCCCGAGCTCTTCCTCGGGACTGGCACCTACAGCCGCCACCTCCTCCGCCTCACCCGCGACCCCGCGGGCGCATGGCAGCGTGACGCGCCCCATCCGGGGACCGACGCGACCCAGTCCGACATCCGAGCGCTCACACTCGCCGACCTCGACGGCGACGCCATCCCCGAGCTGATCGCCGCCGTCGCCGGGTGGACCGCCTACGACCTGCGGGTGTTTCGCGACGACGGCCACGGCGGCCTCCACCTCGTGACCCGCAAGACCCTCGGCGCCGTGGTGAGCCTCACCACCGTCCGCGCCGACGGCCACGTGCGCCTCGCGGCCTTCAAGCGCGACGACTATGCCAGCGAGCGCCGCTTCCCCGCCGGCAATCACACCGGGCCGCCAGCCGGCCTCTACGTCCTGGAGCTCGTCCACGACACCCTCGAGATCGTCCAGTTCGTGCCCGCCGGCGCCGACGAGAGCTGGGGCCTGGCGACCGCAGCCGACCTCGATGGCGACGCCCGCGACGAGCTGGTCGCCGCCGACGAGCACGACGACAACGTCCTGGTGTTCCCGCGCGACCAGCAAGGCTTCCACGATCCGCTGCGCATCGGCGGCGGTCAGCCGCGCCTGGTGGCCAACCTCGATGACGACCCCGAGGCGGAGATCGTGGTCCTCACCGCGGACGGCCACACCCTCGTGCTCGGCGCCGGTGAGGCGCCGACCCCGGCCCTGCCGCGAGCCCTGCCGGAGGCCACCCCGGTCCGCGAGCACATCGACGATCCCGCGATCGCCGAGGCCTGGCGCCACGCCGAGGACCTGGCCGCCCTCGGCCTGCCCGACCGCGCCGCCGACGAGCTGGTCGCCATGTCCAGGCTCTCGCGCGACGTGCAGGCGGACATGCTCCTGCGGGCCGGCGAGCTGTACGCCGCCGCCGGCAAGCACGCCCTCGCGGCCGCCCAATTCACCGCCGCCGCCGCGCGGCCCGAGCTCGCCGAAAAAGCCCTCGCCGGCGCGATCCAGGGCCACCGTGCCCTGCGCGAATTCTCGGCCGCCGCGGCCCTCGCGGAGACCAGGGCCGCCCTGCCGGGGCTCACATCCACGGCCCACGCCGAGGCCCACGCCGACGCCATGGCCCTGCGCCGGGCGGCGACCACCGGCCCGGCAATGTCGCTGCGCTTCGATCGCCCGCTCGATCCGGGCTGGCGGATCCACGACCCGCTGGCCGTGACCCGCGACCCCGG
>ERZ795056.3898-NODE-3898-length-15686-cov-18.633805_pt1 | contig 15686 bp, 12 predicted proteins | sample MGYA00375140_ERZ795056 | MGnify/ENA primary metagenome ERZ795056 (study PRJEB30185, sample SAMN05720227) | activated sludge metagenome | isolation source: Anaerobic digester | place: USA | collected 2015-03-09 ... | reverse complement strand
TGGATTGGTATTGATGTTTCCTGTACCGGCAAAGCCGCCTTCTATTAAACTGTAATTTACTGTGACAGTTGATCCAGAAAAGGTAATTGGATTTGCACCCGGTATTGTTCCTTCATTTCCCCAAATAATGGAGTTATTAATCATAAGGTTGCTTGAGGAAACTGCATTAATTGCACTTCCTGCAATTCCTGATAACATTTTATTATGAGCAATTGTACAATTTGAAAATATGGCAGTTGTGCCAGCCATGTGTATTGCCGGGCCTCCGCTGCTCGATTTATTACCGCTGACCTGGCAATTAACAAGCTCCAGGTCATCACCAATAAAGTAAATGGCGCTTGCCTCACCCGCCTGATTACCTCTTATAAAACAGTTGCTAAATATGGTTGGAGAAAGACCGGAATTAACTGCGCCGCCCTTACCAGATGGACCTGTACAAAGATTGTTGTCAAACAGGCATCTTTCATAAGCAGATACAGCAACACCAGCAGCAGAATTAAGTATTGCCCCCCCGTTACCAGTGGCTGTATTTCCAATAAACTTACACCCAGTGGCTGTAATTGGCGAAAACCCCTCATTGTATCCAGCTCCTCCAAAGAATAGAGCATTATTATTATTAAATTCGCAATTTAAAAGCGTTACCGGAGTAGAATAATTCCACATTCCTCCTCCCACATCTGCAGCATTAGATTCAAATAGGCAACTATCAAGCGAACAGTCACTTTGGTCATTTGCAACCGCACCACCTTCATCATTAGCCTCATTATTTATAAAGCTGCATTGTAAAATCTGAACATCGCTGTTATCCCAACTATATATCGCTCCGCCTGCCTGGTTTGCGCTGTTACCGTCAAAAACGGAATTTGTAATAACGGCGTTGGCCACATTATTATTTATTGCCCCGCCATCTGCTGTACAGACATTATTAATAAAATAGCAGCTATCAATATCCGCATTGCAATATGCATTAATAATGCAGCCGCCGACACCAGCACTATTTCCAGTAAAACTGCAATTTTTAATACTTGCTACGCTGCTGTTGCCATTAAAAACACAACCGCCGAATGTTGCATGATTACCAGAAAAACTGCAATCCCTGATATCGGCAGTGCTATTATTTTGTATATAAATACCACCTCCGCCTGATGCATCATTGTTTAAAAAATCACAGCCTGTAATGGAAACGTTCAAATTTGAATTAACATAAATCGCCCCACCACTTGATCCTGTAGCATCGTTGTTTATAAAAGTACAACCAGTAATAGAAACACTCAATGTGGAGTTCACATAAATAGCCCCTCCACTTGCTTCAGCATAATTATTTTGGAAAATACAATTAGATACAGCTGGCTTGCTGCTTGCATCAATATACAGTCCCCCGCCACTACCAAGAAGTGAATAAACAACCTCATTATCGGTAATAACGCAATTTGATATAACCGGGGAAGATGCAACACATATGATACCTGCACCTCTATATGCCGGTACGTTGTTACCGTTTATAGTCTGTACGCTGTTAGCATTAAGCCCCGTTCCATTTTTCACGGTAAAGCCGTTTAGTTCTGCCACACCAACAGGCCCTGAAGCAATTACTACATGGGTGCAATTATCATTCTTCTGATTCAACACACCTATGTCACCGTTAAGAATGGTTTCATTAACTACTAAATTTCTTGCTATCGTGTCAGTTTCTCCACCAGCAAATCCTCCAATAAGTTTTACATTATTCACCAATACAAAGGAGTTTGTGCGGTTTGTATTCAAACAACCCAATGAGGGTAAAAAATTAGCCGTATACTTTGGATAGTAAGTACCCTTGGCCACCCATATCTGTGTAATACTGCTATTGAATTTTGCTTCTGCTAAAGCATCTGCCAGGTCTGCTACGGCATTCGCCCAACTGCTGCCATCACCGGTTTTTGTATAATCTACAAACAGAATCCCTGTTCCATTGGGTACTGCCAGCTGTTTTTCATAAGCCCCCATATCAACTTTGCCGATTTTAATTCTTGGCGTATAATCCAAATCATTATTTATGGAACCAGGCACATAACTGTCTAAACCACCATTTAATGCGGGACTGCATTTTTGTATCCGGTAGTCGCCAGCAAGTGTGGGCGCCAGCGCAGCAGCAACCGGATTTACAAATAATGGGTCTGCATTTACGTTGCCAGTACCACTATAACCACCCTCTACCAGTGAGTAATTAACATCAGGCACACTGGCAACGTCGCTGTTGTATATGGCATTGGCTACACCCCCGGCAAGGTTTCCCCAGATGATACAATTGCTGATCGCCGGATCGGAATTAACAGAATTGCGTATAGCCCCTCCTGTTGTAGTGGCATTATTTCCAGCAAAACTGCAGTTTACAATTTCCGGTGCAGAAAGATTCACATTATATATACCACCTGCATCAACCGCAGTATTTCCTGAAAACAGGCAGTTGGTAATTGCCGGGGATGCACCATCACAAACCATTCCACCGCCATTATTGGTAGTGCTGTTGGCCGAAAAAACACAATTAGTTATTGTTGGAGATGAGCTGTTGATTCTTATGCCTGCACCACTGCCCCTGCCCATTGATATCGTATTAACGGTGATATTGCCGCTGCCATTGGCATTGCCATAGCGTATTTGAAAACCATTCAGTGCTGTACCTGTAACTGTGCCGGCGCATACTACTACATGGTAACAATTGTCTGTTGTATTACCGGCTGTGCCAATATCGCCACTTAATATTGTGATGTTTAATGCAAAGTTGCGCTGGCTCGTAGCTGTTTCTGTGCCAATAAAACCGCCGAAGATCCTTACCCCGTTTTTTAAAACAAAGGCATTGTCCCGGTCATTCACAGTTACCGTTCCAGTGGCATCCGCCCTGCGGTTCGGGATATATGTTCCGGCAACCACCCATATATCATCCCCGGCCACACATTGATTGATCACCGCCTGCAGATCAGTACCAGCCGTTGCCCAGCTTGTATAGGGCGCAGCGGGGGTAAGATTGGCAATATTTACGTACCGGATTGCTGCCTGGCTTTTGTTATAACACAAAATGAATAAAATAAAAAACATCTTTAAATAAGCGGAGCAAAGAAGATGTAAAGATTTTTTCATACCCTGTTTATTTAACTATTCACAACCTGTTTACAAAAGGGTTTTCCGGATAAATGATCCTGCCATTATCTTACTTCAAATCTGCAGCAAAGGGCAGCCGGTGGCAATACCACATTGGATGATTTTTTGCAACGCTGCAGTAGTATACATTGGTTTCAATTAAGGCAATACACTGCCTTCACAGCTTTTCAACTGCACCCGTATTTTATAAATTTGAAAATGACTAAAGGGTATCAGGAAACAGCACCCAGCTGCTTTTTAAAATCCGCATGGTTCCAGTTGATATGGATATGCTCAATTTTATTATCGGGATTTAAACGGAAGATGAAGATATGGTCACTGTCGAAGGATAAACCTTTGCTGGGTATATCGGCAAAGTCTTTTGATTGCTTGCCTCGGATCACCACCTGGCATTGTACGGTGTTCTCATCGGTGGCAACAGCTGCGTCTAAAGTATTATCTATATTGGGGAAGCTATCTATCAATCCGGACCAGATGGCTTTGCCGAGTTCAACAATTTTACCATGCCCACCATCGCCCAGGGGTTCAAAAAACACCGTGCCTTCTGGGTCGCAGAAGCTGAGCATTTTTTCTACACTGCGTTGCTGGTAAGCAAACATAAATTCCACACAGGCATTTTTTAGGCTAAGTGCTTTTTGTTCTGCGGCTACTGTTGTCATGATAGTGATTTTTAACGGTGATAAATTTTTGATAGAACAAAACTACCGCATGCCCGGCTAACGCCATTGTAAAACTGCGGCAAAGCCATTGTAAAAATGCGGCAATTTAATCCAGTGGCTGGCCGGTTGGTTTGTCCACATATTTCGATAACTCCCTGTTTTCGTCAAAATATTGTTGCGGTGTACGGCCCGTAAACTCTATAAAGTCTTTGATAAAATGCGACTGGTCATAATACTCGCAATTATGAAATACATCCGGCCAGTCAACTTTTGATTTGCCTGCTATGAGGTTCCCGATATAACTCATGCGGCGGATACGTGCATAATATTTTGGACTTAGACCTACTTTTTTAAAAAATTTACGTTCAAAATTCCGGCGGCTCATGTAAGCTTGTTCTATCAGTTCATTCACATGCAGCAAGCCGTTGCTTTGTACAATTTTATTGGCGGCTTCATCTATTGCATCCGGTGCCGGTAATTTTTCACCTGTTTGTTTTAGTACAAAAGCTTCCAGGAGTTTTGCTTTGCCAGCCCCATCTTTTTCTTGTTGTATCAACATTGCCAGCTCAGTAATAATGGAGGCTTTAAATATTTTGCTGAGATCCAACCGCTCTTCTGTAAACTCAAACACAGGCAGATCAAACAGTGAAGCAAGACCTGCAGGCTTAAACACAATGCCTGCCATGGAAATGTGGCCGTGTAAAAAAAGTTTGTAACTGTAAATAGCCTGGCCCGATATGAATACAGCAGGCACCTGCAACTTTTCATACTTTTTGTTTTGCAAAAAATAAGGATCTCCGCCATTAAAAACCATAGAACAGAAACCGGTGGGCGGCGACTCCACTTCCATATGTTGTACAGGACCACTTACAGACTGCCATATAAAGTAGCATTCTATAAAAGGCTCTAATTGTTTGCAGGGCAAAAATTTGAGATACTGCATATTTTACTTTCACCCTAAATATCGGATTAATATTTAATCTGGTGAAAGTTTGCTACAATGCAGGCCAACTGTTCCTTTAAATGTTTTAAATTTTTGAATACAAAGAGGATAACTATACTCAGTGATAGTTTTATAGTGACTAATTCACCCTGCCAAACAATACTTTGCCTTTATTGCCAAATGCACCCGGTGCACCAATTAAAAATCTCTTAGTGGCACCATCAATACTGACTGAAGCACCCATTTCATTATTTGCACTTCCGGAAGGATCAGCAATAAACTGCAACTGCTGCCAGTTATTGCCCAATTTTACAAACACAGATGCACTCCCTTCATTGGTATTGGAGCCTACATCGTCATCTTTAATACCCACCATCATGTGCTGATCACTAATAGAAACACTGTACCCAAAATTATCACCTGCTTCCTGTGACGGTTTGGTGAGTAAGGATTCGTTAGCCAGAGATAAAGATACCGGCCCAGAAAAAGAATAAACCCTGGCCCTGCCATAGCCGCCACTGTAGCCAGGTTCGCCAATAAGGGCACTATTAGTGCTTAAAGAAACAGCTTGCCCAAATCTTTCATTCACTTCAGTTCCATCATTTATCTTTTTGGTTCCTTGTATCCAATTGTTGCTTACAAAAGTATAAGTTATTACAGCCCCTGCATCAGTTATTGGTGCTGCAACACCTGGCTGATAATCTGCATAAGGAGCACCGGCTATAGCATTACTGCCGGAGATAGCAACACTATACCCAAGCTCATCACGGGCACTGCCATTGTTATCGGTCAGCTTAATCTTCAAAGCCCAGTTTGTGCCATTGTATTCAAAGAAAGAAACGGAACCTTGATTTGTATTGGCTCCAACATCATCAAATGGTGCCCCTACAACCAGGTGGTTACCAGATAATGAAACGCTATATCCAAAACGGTCAAGTGCCGCTCCGGCAGCATCTGTTATTTTTTGCATAAATACCCACCCGGTACCGTTATATTGATAAATACTGGCAGACCCCTGATTGGAATTGGCTCCAACATCATCGTTCCAGCTTCCGATGACAGCAAAATTGCCGTTTGTATAAACGCTGTTACCAAATTGGTCATCTGTATCGCCTGCAGGGTCTGTAAGCTTCGCAAAATAAACCCACCCGCTATTTTCATATTTATAAACAATTGCAGCTCCCTGTTTTGTATTGGCGCCTATGTCGGCATTGGGGATACCTATAAAAGCAAACTCAGCGGAAACAGAAACACTTGAACCCAATGAATCGCTTTTTTGTCCTGCATTATCTGCCACCGGCAGGTATTCACCTATATTAAAATTGGTGGAACAATCGCCCCAGCCGCCATAGCCCAAATTGCCTGCTGCTGCACTGTTCTCCGCCCAACTTGCATTGCCGGTAGCGTTGCTGGTGAGTATTTTACCATTGCCTGCATTGGGTGTAAACTGTATAGCATTGGGCTTTATGGTATCTACCTTAACGTTTCCGGCTACATGTAATTTTTCTGTGGGTGTGGCAGTGCCAATGCCAACATTTTGCTGAGCAATGATATTAGATGAAAAACTGAAAATGATGCCACCAAAAAGAATAAAAGACTTTTTCATATAAAAATTTTGCTCCGAACTGTACCAACATCATTTACATAAGACCAAAAGATTGAAGATGATATATTGTCACACTGTAGATAAGCGATTGGCCCGATGGTATTATTAGATCATTTTCTGAAAATTACCTCAGTGTGCGGTTGCCATATAGCATAAGGGTTCCCGAAAATTGTGAATCGCTGTAAAGCCTGGATGCCATGTATGTTACTTCCAGCCAATCCTGCTGGTTTGCCGGCCGCCTGACAAAGTCTGCCGCACTGGTATATGTTTCGGCGGTAAAACTTGCGTAACTAGGTACACCAACAATATAGACGTCATTATACTCTTTTGTAATCCAGTCAAGATTCAGGATAAAACTCACAATACCGACGTCTATTGGATTTCCCGGGTCGCAGGAAAATTGCAGTATAGAATTATTCATGGTGGCACCATCTCCTGCATTTTTAATTACCCTCGTGCAATTACTGCCAAGATGCATATTGGTAACTTTAAAATATATAACCGCAATTGGCAACAGGTTCAAAGATCCATTGGCGCTATTGTATAGCTGGTTGGCGACCCTTATACGGCCCGGCTCATCATAGATCATATCAATCCAATGGCCGCTGCCTGCCCACACATTATCCGTATGCCTTAAAATATTAATGCCCGATGAAAAGCTGGTACGGGCCGTGGCGGAAGAATAATACTGCAATCCAATTCCGCCTGTTGAGGCGCTATTATTAAGTAACAGCCTTGCCCCACTTCCCGTGGCAATCGCTTTTCCATCGGCATAATTTAAACCGACGTTTTCGTTATTGGTGGAAACAGATAACGAAATACCTGAGCCATTTTTGAAGAGGCCAACAACAGGTCCAACAGACCCCACCACTGTTAGTTTTGCACTATCTGTATTGGTGGTGCCTATACTTACGTTTTGTGCAACAACTTTGCATGAAACAATGAAAATGATTGAAAGTAGAATTAACTGGCGCATATTATTAATTATTAAAGGCTAAAACTACTTGTTGCAGAAATGAATGAATTGTAAAACTGCGGCAATACCATTGTAAAAATGCGGCAAGTTAATTGAGCGGTTTACAGGTTGGCTATCTATATATCCTTACTATTACCCTATTGGAATATTCAGTTTTCTCCAACAGGCACTTACTGCTGTCAAAGCAAAAAATAAAAATGCGATGAATATTGCAGGGATAAGCACATTATCCGCTTGTTGAAGTAAAAAAGAACCTAATTAGAAGAAGCCCTCTTAATCTTCAACTTCCCAAACCTGTTCTTCACATCATCAATAGCTTTGTACAAATCAGTTTTCTTTTCTTTATTGGCAAACAGGTCAGTTTGTATGGCTTCATTGGTGAGTTCACTTAGCTTTACACCCAGCAACCGCACCGGCTGGCCTTTTTTATACAATTGATGAAACAGTTTTTTTGCAACCGGGATGATCTCATCATCCGAAGAAGTATATGGAACGGTGGTTTGTTTAGAGGAGGTTTCAAAATCAGGATAGCGGATCTTTACGGCAATACAGCCTGCTGTTTTCCCATCCTGCCGCAGCTCGTGTGCAATTTTTTCAGTAAGCCGCACGATCTCACTCATTAAAAATTCGACACTCGTTTTATTTTCATCAAAGGTATTTTCGGAGGAAATGGATTTGGCTTCATGGTACTGCTGTACCTCGCTGGTATGAATGCCAAAACTCTTGTTGTACAGGTCGGCGCCCCATTTACCCAATCTCTCTTCCAGTTGTTCTGCAGTAAATTTATTGATGTCGCCAATGGTATAAATGCCCATTGATTTTAATACAGCATGTGTATGATCACCCACACCGGGAATTTTGTTCACCAGCAGGGGAGCTAAAAATTCCTTTTCTTTTCCAAAAGGAATTTGCAGGTAGCCGTTGGGTTTAGCTTCATTGGTGGCGATCTTGGCCATCATTTTATTAGAAGACAAGCCAAACGAAATGGGCAACCCGGTTTCTTCCATAATGGTTTTTCTCAGCTCAATGGTCCATTGCAGCGGGTTGAAAAATTTTTCCATGCCGGTGAGGTCGAGGTAAAATTCATCAATGGATGCTTTCTCAAACAAAGGTGCTTTAGCAGCTATGATCTGTGTAACCCATCTTGAATAACGGCTGTATTCTCCTCTTGTACCTCTCAATGCAATGGCTTGCGGGCAAAGCAGTCTTGCCTGCTTGCTGGGCATTCCGGAATGAATACCAAACTTCCGTGCTTCATAACTGCAAGCGGCCACTACGCCCCTGTCGTGCCCGCCTACATACACAGGTTTGCCCTTCAATGAAGGATCATTTAAAATTTCTACCGACACAAAAAAAGAGTCGAGATCGAAATGAGCTACGATGCGTTGTGGATTGGCATTCACCATAACAAGGTACAAAATAAAGACAGAATGATTTTTACCCTGCAGCGGTGCAGACGACAAAAACTTTTTCAATAACCGCCGCCAGGGTTCTTAACCGCTGACGGGGTTAACTAACGGTAAATATCCAGCAGGCCATCGGGCAGTGTTACATATACTTTGCGGTTCTTTTTATCGATCTTATCCAGCGATTCGTCGTGTATCGGTATCAATGCTTCCTTACCATCTAATAAAATTGAACAGAGTAGCTGGTGTGGCTGTTCAATTACTTCCAGTATCTCTCCCAGGTCTTCATCGGCATTAGTGATCAAATGAAAGCCCAGCATTGAAATAGGAGATGATTTAGCGGCAAATTTTTTAAAGTCTTCTTCTGTGATCCAGGCTTCTTTGGGTGTGAGTTTCCGGGCCGTCTCTTTGGTATCAATACCTTCGAACTTTATAAAAACTTCTTTGTCATTTTTTATAGAAGCGGAGTTGATAAAGTAAGGCATAAAATTATCTTTGCCTTCCTCCACAAAAATGGTTTCCAGACCTTTTAAAGAAGTTTTTTTGCCGAGACTGTGCTGCAAAACAAGTTCACCCTTTAGTCCAAAACTGGCAGCTAATTTTCCTATTTTAAAATATTGATTCATGTGGGGTGCAAGTTACGGGATATGGGTTAGGAGTTTGGGTTAGGGGGTAAGGAGTTTTGTTGTTACGGGTTGCGGGTTACGAGGTTGCGGGTTACGGGTTTGTGGGTTTAATCGATTTACTATAGCATTTAAACCATAAAAAAAGCAACCCCATAAGAGATTGCTTTAAGAATTTCCTTACAGAGGTTTGGTTACTCTTCTGTCTTTGCTTCTTCTGCGGGTGCTGCCGGAGCTTCAGGTGCTGTTGCAGTTTCAACCTTTCTTACGACAGGTTGATTGCGGTCGTCCCTTCTTGCTTTTTTGTGGGCAGCATGGCGCTTCGCTACATGGGTATCATGTTCAGAGGTCCATACAGTAAATTTCTGCATGGCAACCGTTTCGTCGAACAGACCTAAGGTTACACCACGAAGCAAATGTTTCAAATACAATACACCCTTAAATGAAAGGATGCGGCGTACAGTATCGGTTGGCTGAGCACCTTTGTGCAGCCAGTCCAATGCTTTCTGACGATCGATCTGGATGGTAGCCGGAACGGTCAGTGGATTGTACGTACCAAGTTTCTGAATGAATTTGCCATCACGTGGACTTCTTGCGTCTGCCACAACGATGAAATAGAATGGCCTCTTTTTAGAGCCATGGCGTTGCAGTCTCATTTTAACAGCCATAAAAAATAGACATTTTTTTGGGTTACAAAATAGGGTTTAACTCCCCTTAAATAAGGGACGGCGAAGATAATAAGCTGTAAAACAATATCCAAATAATTAATCCCCCTGCCTCATTGCCAGCGGCATTTAATGTCATTATATTTACAATACGGCTGTTTTAGAGCCGATATCTGTAAAAATTAGATATGAAAAAGCTCCTTTTACTGCTGCTATCCTTGTATGTTATCGGCTGTGGTTCTTCCAATAAACTCAAAAAATATTACACATTGGAGGATAAAACAGTATTTGAATTACTGGAAAGATTGCAAAAAAATGCCAGCGATAAAGAAGCACTCGACCTTCTTCCCAGTGCTTATCAAACAGCGCTCGACAAAAGAAAATTATTGACAGAAGCCAGTTACACTACCCTGCCACCGGGCGACAGGTATATGGCCCTGGCAAAAGAATATGGAGTATTGCAGCAAATGTATGAACAGGTAAATGCGATCCCGGCTGCAAAAACAGCAGTAGTTGGTCTTTGGGATCCCTCGGCTGAAATTATAAAAGCGAAGAACAATGCAGCCAAAGAATATTATAACCAGGGCCTGGAATATATGACCTATGATAACCGGCAATCAGCCAAAAGTGCTTATGAATATTTCTCGAAGGCCAATAGAATTTTACCTGGCTACGAAAATGTAAGAACACTGATGACCGAAGCACTTGACCGGGCCACCATTAAAGTGATCGTGAGGGCTGCTAACTACAACAATTTTGGATGGAATCACTGGGGATTTCAAAATGACTGGCTGCAGCAGCAGATCATTACAGATCTCAACAACCAATCTTACAGCGATGTACGCTTTTATTCTGACTGGGATGCCAACTCAAGAAGAATCCGGGCAGACAGGGTGGTTGAACTTAATTTTACTGAGCTGTTTGTTGGACAGGTGTATACGGACCGACAAACCATTAACCGGAGCATTGAAGTTCAAACGGGTTCTACTAAAACAAATCCACCAAAACCCATATACGGTTTGGTGTATGCAAAAGTCTTTATAACAAAAAGATACATGCAAAGCAGGGCTACATTGGAAAGCCGCATTTATGACCAGGCTACCGGGAGAAATTTATTATTCGACCGCTTTCCTGGTTATGATGACTGGAGTGTGGAAACTGCCACATACACTGGTGACAAAAGAGCGCTTACTTCAAATGACTGGGCATTGATCAATAACAACAATAATACAATTAACCCAACCCGTCAGCAAGTAGCCGACAGGCTGGTGAGAAGTTGCTACAATTTGTTGCTGAGCAGGATTAAATCAGGGGTACAATTTGGAAATTAATCCTCCAGCCTGCCGCCGGCGGTAATCCAGTCGGTGATAATGGCTTTTTGGGCGGGTGATAATTCCGGCCCCCCTTGTGGCATGGAGCCTTCATCAACTGCTCTTATTTTAATACGACTTTGAAATTGTATGATGTTACATTGGTTCGCCCAGTTCATACCACCATTTTGGGTGCTGTTATTATGACAAGGCTGGCAGGTACCGCTCATTAAAGTTTTAACCGCCGCAAATAAAGGCCCCGGCACTCCCGTCCCGTTCACTGTTACAGAGGTTGTTTTTTCACAACCAGCTGCATCTTTTGCAAAAACGGTATATGTACCTGCAGGCACGCTGTTGAAGGTACCAGAAGCCTGGTAAGCACCACTGTTGTTCAATTTGAAAGTAAAACCCGTACTACCGGTGGCGGATACCGTAACAGTGCCGGTGTTGCCGCAGGGAGAAGATGCAGTTGCTGCTGCAGTGAGTACGATTGTTTTGCCTGCACAAGGATCGGCAGCCGGCCCTGGTGGATTGCTTTCTTTACTGCAGGAAAATAAAAAAATGATACTTACGAGAACGGATATACGATTTACACTAAGGAATTGTTGAACTTTCATCAGGCAGTTTTATATCCTTTCGTAAACAACTTAAAAAAAGTTGCCTTAATATAAAACTACTTTTTAAACGGATAGTATTTTATACCCAGCAGGGCAGCAGCTGAATAGATATTCATTTTACCATCGCCTACACCAGACAAAGGGATACTGACAGACGGCTCTGCCAGCAGGGAGAATTTTGAAGAGAGTGGTTTTTCAATACCAACAGAGAACATGGCAGTTGAAAACAAATGCCTGTTACCGCTGTATTTCCATTCCTGTTCGTAGATATTATTGTAATACCAATAAGAACAATTATATTTTTCCTTTTGAATGATATACGATTCCGCACTTCCAGTTACATATAAAATAAATGATGGCCTGCTCACGATATCATAGCGCACCGTTACAGGAATTTCATACACCAGGCAGGCCGCTTTTATTTTATCAATGGTGTAGGCAGTCATTGGTGAACCTGGTTTAAACTTGTAATCTGCAGCGCCCGCAACATACTTTTTATTATTTGCATAAAAGCCTGTTTGAACACTCCATCTTTTATTAAACCGGTAGCCAATACCCACCCCATATTTTGGCGTAATACTGCTGTTGGCAAACGAAAGCAATTTTGTACTGCCTGCATCAGCACCGCCTGCTGCCAGTAAATACAAACCGTTATCTTTTTGTTTTTTCTTCTGCCTCATTTTTTCTGCAGGCGTTGCATCTTTTTCTTCCACCTTTTTTTCAGTAAGCCTTTCAACTGTTTTAGTTTCCTGCGCCAATGTTTCGCTCTTTTGTTCCGGAGTAACAACTGGTGCTGTTTCTTTAGCTACTTTTTCCAGTTCCAGTTCATTTACTGCAACATCCTTTTGTGGTAAATTATCGTCCCCGGTTATTGTAGTGTTTGTTATTTCATCGGCTTCTGCACCGGTAACGGTTGATTTAATTTTTCCTTTCTTTTTACCCACAATCTTTTTGTTTTTGTACAGGGAACTGGTGTTGTTTCCTGATGTAACAACATCCTGTAAAAAAGAATTTGCTGCTGGTTGCTGTTGATTGATTTTTACATCAATGGTTTTCCGGTCTGCATTTGTAACCTCCCGGCCGGTTACCGTTGTACTAACTAATTCCCCATCTTCCGGCGTATCGGCTGCCAGATTTTTTGAGGTTGATTCCTGCTTATTACCGTTATTATTTTTATTCCCTGTATTCGTCACAGCAGCTGTTTGGGTTTCATCCGTCTTGCCATCGTATTTATTGTAGATTGCCCAGCCACCTGCCAGCAACAATGGCAAAATAAACCACCATATAAGTGGCCTGCGCTTTTTCTTATCCTTATCAAGCTTTTCTTCCATAGCCTGCCATGCCTTTTCATCAAAGACAGGCAAGTTGTTTTCAGCAGCTTGCTTTATCTTATCCTCAATATGATCAAACGGCTTTTTGCTGCTCATAAAATTTAAGGTTTGCTTCTTTCAGCATTTTCTGGATATTGACCCTTGCTTTCGCAAGGTTTGATTTAGACGTTCCTACAGAAATGTTTAGCTGCTGGGCTATTTCTTCGTGTTTGAACCCGTCAATTACATGCAGGTTAAAAACCGCACGATAACCAGGGGATAAACGCTGAACCAATTCCATGATCTCTTTATAACTCATCCGGTCAAGCGCCGATGCATCTGCATCGGTCATTTCCTGGTGTTCTTCCTTTATGTCACCTACCAGGTAACTATTCTTGTTTTTCCGGAAATGGTCTATCGACGTATTGATAATAATACTTTTCATCCAACCCATCAATGAGGCCTCAAAATTTTCGTGCCGGGGTTCAAAGTGTGGCAACGTTCTGTATATCTTGATAAATCCATCATTCACTACTTCCATTGCGTCATCATGTGTGTTACAATAACGCATACAGATACCCATAGCAAAGCCATAGTAGAGTTGATAGAACTCCTTCTGGCTCTGCCTGTTTGCATTTACGCAACCCTGGATGATATTTTTGAGTTGCTGCCTGTCTGGCAAAGTATTCCCTTTTAATATTGTTTCTTAATGCCCGGCTTATTTTACTCTTTGCTTAATTAATCGAACCCTTTTAGTCGATGGTTGCCGGGAGACCAATAAAATTACTGCAATATTTTATAAAGAAGGGCCGGTTTTAGCAGTCCCTATAAAAAAGTATTCTCTTACCTCTTCATCCCCATGCCAGGCATCCTGCCCATGGGCATTTTATTCATCATTTTCATCATATCCTTCATCTGTTCAAACTGCTTTAAAAACTGGTTTACTTCTGCAATGTCCTTGCCACTGCCTTTGGCAATGCGTTGTTTACGGCCCGGGTTGATCACATCGGGGTTTCTTCTTTCTTCCAGCGTCATTGAATTGATCATGGCTTCAATGCCCTTAAATGCATCATCATTGATGTCAAGATCCTTTATTTGTTTGCCCACACCAGGTATCATACCAAGCAAATCTTTCAGGTTACCCATTTTCTTGATCTGCTGCAACTGGGTTTTGAAATCCTCAAAATCAAACTGGTTCTTACGGATCTTCTTCTCCAGTTTTTTAGCTTCGGCTTCGTCAAACTGTTCTTGTGCTTTTTCCACCAAACTAACGATGTCGCCCATGCCCAAAATACGCTGTGCCATCCTCTCGGGATAAAATACATCCAGCGTGTCCATCTTTTCACCACTGCTGCTGAATTTGATGGGTTTGTTAACCGTATACTTGATAGACAACGCAGCACCACCCCTTGTATCACCATCCAGTTTGGTAAGTACCACACCGGTAAAATCAAGCCGTTCGTTAAACGCTGCAGCAGTATTCACAGCATCCTGTCCCGTCATACTATCCACCACAAATAATATTTCCTGGGGGTTGATAGCAGCTTTTATATTGGCAACTTCTGTCATCATCACTTCATCAACAGCCAAACGGCCTGCTGTATCCACAATGATCACATTCTTATTTTTTGCCTTTGCTTCCAGGATAGCATTCTGCACAATACTTACTGCATCTTTATTCTCTCTTTCTGCAAAAACATCCACGCCTATTTGTCCACCGAGTACCTGCAACTGGTCAATCGCTGCAGGGCGATAAATATCTGCGGCCACCAGCAATGGCGATTTTCCTTTTTTTGTTTTAAGATAATTGGCCAGTTTACCGCTGAAGGTGGTTTTACCACTACCCTGTAACCCTGCGATAAGGATAATGGCCGGCGCTCCGGTGATATTAAACTCACTTTCGGTACCGCCCATTAATTCTGTCAGTTCATCCTGCACAATTTTAACCATCTGCTGACCGGGGTTTACCGACAGCAAAACTTTTGAGCCCAGTGCTTTATCTTTTACTTTATCAGTAAACTCTTTGGCGATCTTATAGTTCACGTCTGCATCTACCAGCGCTCTTCTTATATCCTTAACAGTATTGGCGATGTTGAGCTCGTTGATGCGGCCTTCGCCTTTAAGGTTTTTAAAGGCGGATTCTAATTTCTCTGATAATGAATTAAACATGTATGTTGATTATGAATGATTATAGAATACAAATATGATGAATACAATTAATGATGATTAATTTTTGATTGGTATGATCTGTATGATTAAGGCCTATTACTGTCAGTGCGACCTATAAAGCTGAATAAATTTTTATGACGAGTATATTTTTATCATGATTAATTTTTGATCCCGATAGCTATCGGGATGATTTGTAGGATTAAGAAATCTTACTATTCACAAAGCGTTTGAATTGCAGGCTCAGGGCGCCAAAATTCAATAAGA
>ERZ795056.3897-NODE-3897-length-15686-cov-46.458128_pt1 | contig 15686 bp, 18 predicted proteins | sample MGYA00375140_ERZ795056 | MGnify/ENA primary metagenome ERZ795056 (study PRJEB30185, sample SAMN05720227) | activated sludge metagenome | isolation source: Anaerobic digester | place: USA | collected 2015-03-09 ... | reverse complement strand
CTTTTGCGGCTTCGCTGCCGAGCACGGCTTTTTTTGCCAGCTCAGTCGCGATGGTTCCGGGGCCGATGCCGTTGACGCGGATGCCGTGCGGCGCGAGACCCATCGCCATGACCTTCGTGAGTTGGTTCACGCCACCTTTGCTCACGACGTACGGCACTTGATTTGGGATGGCGAGGACGGCGTTGACTGATGACATGTTGATGATCGCGCCGCGCGTTTGCGCCTTCACCATCTCGCGCGCCACGGCCTGACCGCAGAGGAACATGCCTTTGAGATTCACTCGAAGCACACGATCAAAGTCTTCTTCCGCGAGGTCCAAAAAGTCCGCGGCGTGCGTGATGCCCGCATTGTTCAGCAGCACGTCGATGCGGCCATGATGCTTGAGGGTGGTGCTCACGAGTCGCTCAGCGCCTGCTTTGGTCGAGACGTCGCCTTCCACGTATAGCGCGTCGACGGTTTCGGTCGGCGCGTGAATATCGGCCACCACGACCTTCGCGCCTTCACGCGCGAACACGTGCGCACAGGCCGCGCCAATGCCGCTCGCGCCGCCAGTGATGATGCAGATTTTGTCTTTGAGTCGCATGGGGTGCTCCCTTTCTTGTTTCAGTTGTCGATCGCCGCCAAGTGCCAACGCAGTACATGCAGCAAATTCGCTTCTGACGCGATACCGCGTCCGGCGATGTCGAAGGCGGTGCCATGGTCCACGCTGGAGCGCAAAAACGGCAGGCCGATCGTAACGTTCACCGCGCTGTCCAAACCCAAAAGCTTCACCGGAATTAAGCCCTGATCGTGATACATCGCCAGCACCACATCGAATTCGCCCGTGCGGGCGCGCATGAACACGGTGTCCGGCGGTAGCGGATCGGTCACATTCATGCCCTGTGCACGCGCCGCAACAATCGCCGGCACCAACACGCGCGTCTCGTCGGAGCCGAGCATGCCGCTCTCGCCCGCATGCGGATTGATGCCCGCAACCGCGATACGCGGCGTGGGCTTGCCGAGCCAACGGCCCGCGGCGTGCGTGAGCTGAAGCTTTTGTAAGACGAGCTCCGGCGTTAAGGCCTTGAGCGCATCAGCGAGCGGCAGGTGAATCGTCGCGAGCACGACTCGCAAATGTTCGCTCGCGAACATCATCGCGAAACGGTCGGTAGCCGCCAGACCAGACAATCGCGCCAGAATTTCGGTGTGTCCCGGCTCGGAAACGCCCGCAGCGCGCAGCGCGAGCTTGCTCACAGGCGCGGTCGCCATGCCACAGGTGTGGCCTTCGAGGCAGAGTGTCGCGGCTTCGACGATGGTGGCATTGGCGGCCGCGCCCGCTTCAGCAGAAACCACGCCTAGCTTCGGCAGTGTGGACAGCGAGCGCACCGCATGCAACGCGATCTGCTGTTCGTGCCATTCCGGCAGCGGTTTGCGCAGATCGACTTCGATGACGCTCATCGCTGGCGCGTATCGATGCAACGCATCGCGCAACGCCATCGGATCGCCGACAACGACAACACGGTCACGCAGCACTGCGTCATGCGCCAATGCTTTTGCAACGATTTCCGGCCCGATGCCTGCAGGATCGCCCAGCGTGAGCGCAAGGGGTTTTTGCGCGTTGTTGCTCATTGGCACACCCACCCTAGAGCGTGAAACCTCATCAAGCATCCGCGCGGCATTGAGCTAAATACTCCTTTGTTGCGCCGTCCAGTCCCATCCACAAAGCGTCCGCGATCAGCGCGTGGCCGATGGACACTTCATCGGGTTGTACGGCGGCCAAAAAGTCCGGCAAGTTGTGCAAATTCAAGTCATGTCCCGCGTTCACGCCGAGGCCAATCTCACGAGCGCGTGCCGCTGCCGCGCGAAAGCGCTCGCGCGCAGCACATGCGCCATTTGCGCCGCCGCGCGCGAAAGCCTCGGCGTAGGGCTCGGTGTAGAGCTCGATGCGATCCGCCCCGGCCGCTCGTGCTGCTTCAACCGCCGCAATATCCGCGTCGACGAAAACGCTCACGCGAACGCCCTTCGCTTTGAGGCGCGCGATGAGCGGCCGCACTGCATCCATTTCGGCTCCCGCTGCGAAACCTCGGTTGGATGTGCTCACGTCTACCGCGTCGGGGACGAACGTGGCTTGGTGCGGCAAGGCGGCCTCTACAATCGCCATAAGATTGTGGTGCGGGTTTCCCTCGATGTTGAACTCGCGTCCAGGGTATTTCGCCACGAGCGCAGCAAGCGGAGCGATGTCGCTGCCGCGAATGTGGCGCTCGTCCGGGCGAGGGTGAACGGTGATACCGTCGGCGCCCGCGTCGAGAATGGTTTTGGCGGCGTGCAGCAGGTCGGGCAGGCCGTTGTCGCGGCTGTTTCGTAAGAGCGCGATTCGATTAATGTTGGCAGAAAAATGTGTCACAGAAGGGCGTCTCTAAAAATTCGTTTGTGGGGCGCATTGTGTCGTTGCGGTGTGCTCGCAATCCTCATGTACCACAGCGTACACTGCGGTTGCTGCGCGCACCGCGCCTAACACTGCATCCCCAAAAACAAATTTTTAGAGACGCCCTGAAAGGTCCAAAGTGAAAACCGTTGAGTCCGTAGCCGCCATTGTGCAAGAAATACGCGAGAAGGGCTTTTGTCTGGTCGCGCCGCAGGATGTGGCGGCGTGTTTCGGGGTCGCGGTGGAGGCGTTGACCGAACTCAATTCAACGTGGAACGATCTGCCGCGCGATGGATACCTGAAGGACGGCGGTAAGTACCGGTCGCGCCGACACAGCAGTTACGTGCAGTCGCTCGCTGACGCGTCGCTGCGCTTGGTGCCGCATCGGGCGCACTGGCAGCCGGTGGATTACAACGCGTTGCACGGTGGCATTGAGCGCATGTTTGAGCCGGTGGCGAGCTCTGTGAACGATCACCCTGCGTGGCTGGCGTTGATTTCGGGCGTTGGCCGCGTGCTGGCACAGGCCCGCCAGCAGCGCGAGTGGTTTATAGAAGCGCATCAATTTCGAATCGATACTGCCGAGGGTATTGGCCGTCCGACACCGGAGGGTGCGCATCGCGATGGCGTGGATTTTGTGGCGGTGGTGTTAGTGAATCGGCAAAACGTAAAAGGTGGCGAATCCCGCGTGTTCGATGCGCACGGCACCAGTGGTGTTCGCTTCACACTCACTGCACCGTGGTCAGTCTTGCTATTGGATGACGCGCACGTTATCCACGAGACAACACCGATTCAACCGGGTGAAACACCGGGCGTGCCCGGCGTGCGCGACACGTTGGTGATCACCTACCGTTCCGGCGGTTTTCAAGACCCTGTCTAAACCAAAGCCTCGGCAAATTCGCGCGCCACGAACGGTCGCAAGTCTTCAATCCCCTCGCCCACGCCGATGAAACGCAGCGCGATCGGGCGCTCTTTGGCGATGGCGCAGATCACGCCGCCTTTAGCGCTGCCGTCGAGTTTGGTCATGATGAGGCCGGTGAGGCCCAATGCGTCGTCGAAGGCCTTCACTTGTGCAATGGCGTTTTGCCCGGTGGTGCCATCAAGCACCAAGAGCACTTCATGCGGCGCGCCATCCATCGCTTTGCCGATCACGCGCTTGACTTTCTTTAGCTCGTCCATGAGGTTGAGCTGCGTGGGGAGACGGCCCGCCGTGTCACACATCACGACGTCTGTTCCGCGCGCTTTCCCTGCGGTGACCGCATCGAACATCACCGCCGCAGGATCGCCGCCTGCTTGTTGAATAACAGAGACGTTGTTGCGCTCGCCCCAGATCGCAAGCTGCTCGCGAGCCGCTGCGCGGAAGGTGTCGCCCGCCGCGAGCAGCACACTCGCGCCACGGCCTTGCAAGTACTTCGCGAGCTTGCCGATGCTTGTGGTTTTGCCAGCGCCGTTGACGCCTGCGATCATCATGACGTAGGGGCCTTGCTCGGCAACCGTGAAAGGTTGTTCCAACGGTGCGAGCAAATCGGCGAGCGCGTCGACAAGCATGGCGCGCGGGTCGCCACTGCCGCCCGCTTGCTTCCACCGCTTGCGCAAGTCCGCCAGCAAATGCTGCGTAGCGGGCATGCCGCAGTCGGCCATTAGGAGCTGCGCTTCAAGCTGCTCCAACGTCTCCTCGTCGAGCTTGCCTGCGAAGAGAACATTGAGGCCCAGTTTATTGCGCGTCGCGGAGAGGCCGGACTTGAGTTTGTCGAGCCAGCCCTTTTTCTCGGGTTGCGTCACGACGACGGCGGGGACGTTCACGGTTTCCGCGCTTGTAGTCGGCACCGTTGCTACGATGCTAGGCGTCTCCACGACGGGCACGGCGGGTAAGGCCGGAACTGTGTCAACCGACGGATTCGCCGAAACGGGCGTAGGCGGCGGAGTTTTTTTCTTAAACAAGCCCCACATGGAGCGCTTTCTACATGGATTCGAGACAAGCGCGATTTTAGGCGTGTGGCACGTTGCCGCGAGTTTCGACGCCGTAGCCTCAATAGAGCGCAGCGGAATCGAGGCTACAGAAATCGAGCCTGCCGCGTATGAATCCTGTCAGCCCAATGGGCGATACTCTCGCGCCATGACCGTCTATAAAAATCAAGTTCGCATCATTGGTGGCACACATAAGCGCCGCCTGATTCGCTTTCCCGACCTGCAAAACGTGTCCGGCTTTCGCCCGACGCCAGATCGGGTGCGCGAAACGCTCTTCAATTGGCTTGGTCAGGATTTGTTGGGCAAACGCTGCCTCGATGTGTTCGCGGGCTCTGGCGCGCTGGCGTTCGAAGCGGCTTCTCGCAACGCGACACAAGTACTAGCCATCGAGTCCTCGCGCGCCGCCGCGCAGGCAATGGTGCAGAACGAGCGCCAGCTTGATTTGCCGAACTTGAAGATCATGAACATGGACGCGTTCGCCTTTTTGGCGTCAACGCCGGAGAAGTTCGACGTTATTTTTCTGGATCCGCCGTTTGCCGAAGATTGGTGGCCACGACTGACCCCATTGATCAAGCGGGTCGCTGCGCCGGAGGCGCTCATTTACTGCGAGTACGCCAAGGAAATGAAATCTTTGCCGGGCTTCGATCGCACTCGCGCAGGACGCGCTGGAGTGGTGCACTATCATCTGTTCACGCCGCAATCACCGTCGGCGCCTGAACAAAATTTATAAAACACATTTGTTGCGCCAAGTGAGGAACACCCATCATGCTGCGATGCATTTATCCGGGCACTTTTGACCCGCTCACCAAGGGCCACGAAGACTTGATTCGACGCGCGTCGAAGCTCTTCGGCGAAGTGGTCGTGGGTGTGGCCGATTCGAAGCGCAAAGGGCCGTGGTTTACGGCTGACGAGCGCGTGGCGCTAGCGCGCGAAGTCACCAAGGAGTTGCCCAACGTTCGTGTTGAGCGCTTTTCGTGTTTGCTGCTCGATTTCGCCCGCGCGCAAAACGCAAGCATCATCATGCGCGGCCTGCGCGCGGTGAGTGATTTCGAGTACGAGTTTCAGATGGCGGGCATGAATCGCGGCATGGACCCGAGCGTGGAAGTCGTATTTCTAACGCCGTCCGAAAAGTATCTGTTCATTTCGGCGACGATCGTGCGCGAAGTGGCTTTCTTCGGTGGCGATTTCAGCAAATTTGTGCATCCGATTGTGGCTGAAGCACTGATCAAAAAAGTGGCTGAACGCAAGGCTGCTAACGAGTAGGTGCTTCCCGCTCATTCCGGAATTCCGCACTTCGTCGCATCTGACTTGGCGTATTTCGCCGTCATTTGTAATCTTGTGTCCGTGCACGAGTTTCATCCCGCGTTGATGCTGTAGTTAGCGTTGTCGCCAGAAAAGTTCGGGATGGCTTGCGGCCTGGGGGGATTGTTTTGAGTTTCAGTGTTCGCCAGATCGGCGCATGTGTGGCATTTTGCTTGCTCTTTGCTTGCGGCGCCAGTTGGGCGCTTCAGGCAGTACCGGCCACCGGAAAAATCACACTCGACGGCAAGCTCATTGAGGCCGATTGGGCGCAGGCTCCCGTGTTCAACGAGTTCATTGAGAACACGCCGCGAGAAAAGGTGCCCGCAATGGTGCGCACGGAAGTGCGCGTCTTGTTTGACCACGACGCGCTGTATTTCGGCTTGCGTGCATACGATCCTGATCCTTCAAAAATTGTTGCGCCGTTCGTGCGGCGCGACAAGGTATTCGGAAATCAGGACAATTTTGTCGTGTGGGTCGATCCAACCGGCGCGCGCAAATTCGCACAGTTTTTCCGCGTGAACGCGCGTGGAATCTTGGCCGATGGCGTGTGGAACGAAGACAGCGGCGACGAAGACTTTTCGCCAGACTTTGACTTCGAAGCGGTGCCGGTCATTCTGGCTGACGGTTGGAGCGCGGAGATGCGCATCCCTTGGTCGTCCTTGCGTTTGCCGCATCCAGCGCCCGACAAACTTTCGTTCATCGTGTTTCGCAACATGCCTCGCGACACACGAGTGCGCATGTCCACAGCCTCGCTCGGGCGCGACCCCTCGTGCTTTTTGTGCGTGGCGGATGACTTAACCGGCATTCGTGACCTGCCACGTGCCTCGGGGCTGACCATTGCGCCGTTTGTAACGGTCAATAGCAGCCGCACGCGTGAAGGCAACGCGCCAACCGCGAGCGAAACACGATTCACCGCGGGCGCGGACGTGAAATGGCGGCCCACGCCGGAGTGGGTGCTCGACGCGACGTTTCGTCCTGACTTTTCGCAGCTCGAACTCGACACGCCGCAGCTCAAAGGCAACACACGATTTGCATTGCAGGTGCAAGAGAAGCGGCCGTTTTTTCTTGAGGGCACGGACTTGTATTCGACGCCGTGGAACTTGATTTACACACGTTCGGTGACTGATCCGGCGTGGGGGGCGCGCGCAACCTACCGCAGCCCGACCACCGATGCAACGGTGTTGACGGTGAACGACAAGGGCGGTGGCTTTGTGATTATTCCGGGTACTTATTACTCTGACTATCGCGATCAAGGGCCATCACAAAGCACCGTCGCGCGTGTGCGCCAGCCGTTCGCGGCGGATCTAGGCACGGGCAGCATAGGCGCGCTGTTTTCAGATCGAACGTATCGTGATGGCACGACCAATCGTGCGGCGGCCGTGGATGCTATCTATCGGCCCAACAACGAAACGCGGTTTCGCGCGCAGGTGTCTGGCAGTCAAACGGACGAGCGTTCGCCGTTGAGTGTGCAGGGGAAATCCACGGGCAGTTTGACCTACGTCGATGGCAATTTTGATGATGGCGTGACGCACTTTTGGTCCGGCGTTACCTCGGTGTCACCGGGCTTTCGTAGCGACAACTCCATCGCTAGCCAAGTGGGTTATCAAATGTTTCAGTTCGAGGGCTGGCGCTGTGCGAAACGCGAGGGATTTTTCTACAACGTATGTCCAGGCTTGGCCGGAAAAGAGCAACACACGTGGAGCGGTGAGGTGCTCAATCGCTGGGTGACACCGTCGATCTACGTCAACGGACAGCGCAATTCGGAATGGAACCTGCAAGCACGTTGGCTTAACTATGCTCGAGCGCAGGCGGGCGGCGTGCTGCATCATGTGCCTTCGGTGTACGCAAAGGCCGAAGGCAATCCCGGTGGTTGGTTGCCGTACGCCTTTGTCGAGGTGGAAATGGGGCGCGGCATTGATGTGTTGAGCGATTCGCTGGCGCGCATGATGTTCACCGGCGTCACGTTCAATACACGTCCGCTGGAGCGCGTGGAGATCGAATGGAAACTCAGCGATTTTCGTTTGAGCGATGTGAATAGTTCGGCATGGCGACTGCACGAGTATTCCGCGCAATTGGTGGCCGTCGGATACCTCACGGCGCAGGATTCGTTACGGCTGATCGCGCAGCGCACACTTTCGAAACGCAATGCTGCGATGTACGAGTTTTCGGTTACGCCACGCGTGCACACGCAGGCGGTGTCGCTGGTCTACGCTCACAAACGCGGCCTCGGGCGCGAACTCAACATTGGAGTGACACACGGCAATGCACGGATCAGCGCAACGCCCAATCAAATGACGACCGAAGTGTTTGCGAAGCTTTCTTGGACGGTGAGTTTGTAGCTTTCGCGGCGTGGAAGGCTCCGCCCGCCTAAAATGCGCTTATGGCGCTCATGATTACCGACGAATGCATTAACTGCGACGTCTGCGAACCCGAATGTCCCAACGATGCGATTCGGATGGGCGATGAGTTCTATGTCATCGATCCGCTGAAGTGCACGGAATGTGTGGGACATTTCGATACGCCGCAGTGCCGCGAAGTGTGCCCGGTCGATTGCATTCCGCTGCATCCCGAATTTGTTGAAAGCAAAGAACAGTTGCTTCAAAAGTATTCCGCCCTTATCAAACTGAAAGTGAAAACCGAATGAAGACCAGGCCCGTACTGACCCTCGACGATGTGAAAAAAATTGCAGTTGGCGCCGAAGCCGAAGCGGTGAAAAACAATTGGGCGGTGACGATTTCGATCGTAGACGACGGTGGGCACTTGCTGTGGTTGCAACGCTTGGATGGCGCGGCTCCGGTGTCGTCGTGGATCGGGCCAGCGAAGGCGAAAACGGCCGCAGTGGGTCGTCGCGAAACGGCGGTTTACGAGAAGATGGTGAACGAAGGGCGCGTGTCGTTTCTGTCGGTTGATCCGATCACGCCACTCGAAGGCGGCGTGCCGATCATGGTGGACGGTCAATGCGTCGGCGCGGTCGGCGTGTCGGGCGTGAAGTCGACGGAAGACGTGCAGATCGCAAAAGCCGGGATTGCGGCGCTTGGACTGTAGAACCTCACGCTAACAGCTTTTTGGCGCGAGTGACTGCCCAGCGGTCGTTTCCGCCATTAAAGTACTTAAGTCAACATACTGTTTTTTTTAGCTGAAACGGCCGCCTGGCGGTCGTTGAACGCATAAAGCTGTAACGACGGCGCCGCTACGCGCGCACCGTTTGTCGGGCACCCGCCCCCCTGAACTTGAAGGAACGCCACCATGACGATCGCTCTCTTTTGCATATTGATCGCAGCGGTCATGCCGATTGTGTGCGCGGGCATTTCGAAATCCAGCGCTTGGGGCGTGCCGCGCCGCGAGGGCGGCTACGACAATCGCAATCCGCGTGATTGGGCGGCAAAGCAAGAAGGCTTTGCAAAGTGGGCCAACGCTGCGCAAGAAAACAGCTGGGAAGCGCTGCCGTTCTTCGCCGCAGCGGTGATCGTGAGTCACATGCTGGGCGTGGTCGGCACGTTGCCCAACACGCTCGCCATGGTCTTTATTGGTTTACGTGTTGTCTACGTCTGGCTGTATGTCACCGGCCGCCAATCGCAGCGTTCTCTCGTTTGGGTCGTGGCGTTGGCGGTGAACGTGGCGATCTTTTTGTTGCCGGTGTTTAAGTAGCAAGACTTCCGCGCAAGGTAGCCGGAGCCAGGAGCGCGGTCTTGCGGCGCTAGTTCTGCCGCCACGGCAACCCACGGTACCGCCAGCCACCGCGCGTACCGCGATGCGCGGTGCCGTCGGGGTCGCCCTCGAAACCTTCCAAAATGTTGTAGGCCGTAACGCCCAGTTCGGTCGCCCTTTTGGCTGACGCGACACTACGAACGCCAGAGCGGCAGAGCAGCAATAGCGGCCTGCCTCCCGCTTGATCGGCCACCGCGCGAATCTCAGCATCAAAGTCCGGATTCATCGTCATGCCGGGCCATTGCTTCCACGCAACGACCGCTGCGCCGGGCACGAACCCCACCCACTCGCGCTCAGCGTTAGTACGGATGTCCACCAGCACGGCCTTACCCGCCTGCGACCAACGCCACGCAAGTTCGGGCGACACGTCCCCGGCATAGCCCGCTGCGACCTTCGGTGCATCACTGTCGTCCGCGCCCGCTTCGTGCTGAATGCCGAGCCATAAATTGGCGGGCACGGCCTCGTCGATACGGCGCGGCTTAGGCAAATGAAGCGCGTCCATCAAGGCGATGAATTCGGCGCGCGAGGTGTGCGCGAGGCGACTATTGTGCCTGCGCTCGTGTTCAATCGTGCTGTGCGTTCGGCCTTTATAGTCGTGGCCCGGCCAGACGGTGGTTTCGCCGGGCAGCGTGAATAGGCGCTCCTTCACACTGGTATAGAGCGCGTCAGCTGAGCCCGACTGAAAATCGGTGCGGCCACAGCCGTCAATGAGCAACGTGTCGCCCGTAAACACGTGATTTCCCCACAGATACGACATGCTGCCGGCGGTGTGGCCGGGCGTGTGAAGGGCGGTGAGTGACGCTTGGCCAAAGTCTATTTTGTCGCCGTCTTCTAATTGCCGGCCTGCTGACGCGATGCCACACCCGGCGGGTGTTGCCGCCTGCGCGCCGGAGTGCTCGATGAGCTTACCCGCAGAGGTAATGTGATCGGCATGCGCGTGCGTCTCCACGACCCACGCGAGGCGCGCACCGTGCTCCTTGAGCGTCGCCAAATCACGGTCAAGCTGGGCGTCGACGGGGTCGATCAGCACCGCCTGTCGTGTTGCTTCGTCGATCAGAAGATAGGTAAACGTACAAGATTCGGGGTCGAAGAGCTGGATGGGTAGCATGTTGTCTATGGTTGCGTTTGGGCCGTTGCAGGTATCGAGCGCAGATATTGAATTATCGAGCCTCTGCTCACTTTATTTTCTTTCTTTGTTTTATATGCATCCCTATCTTCAATCATTCATCGGCGGGCTACTCGTGGGCACCGCTGTGTGGATTTTGCTCAAGGGCATCGGCCGTGTCGCTGGCATCAGTGGTATTGCGGCCGAAGCGATTTCATCTCCCCGGCGAAGTCTGTGGCGCTTCGCTTTTTTGCTTGGGCTCATCGTCGGCGGTGCATTCTTCGTGAAAGTCTTTTCGATTCCGACGGCGAACGTCGCCAGCGGCGCTTGGTTGGTCGTGGCCGGCTTGTTGGTGGGCTTCGGCACGGTGATGGCGGGCGGCTGTACAAGCGGCCACGGCGTATGCGGACTGGGACGACGCTCGATGCGCTCGTTGGTGGCGACGCTGAGTTTTATGGCGGCGGGGATGGCGACCGTGGCGATTTTGAACGCGTTAAAAGCGGGGACATGATGAGTGCAGATACCGAAGCCTTAAAGCAACCGACGAACGCGCGCAGCGCAGTGATTGCGCTCGTCTCGGGACTGGTCTTCGCAGCGGGTCTCGCGCTGGGCGGCATGATGGATCCACGCAAAGTGCAAGGCTTTCTCAACGTCGGCGGCATCACGTCTGGGCAGTGGGACCCAAGTCTTGCGTTCGTAATGGGTGGCGCGCTACTGGTGTCAGTGGTCACCTTCGCGATCATGAAGACGAACGACGTAACGTGGTTAAACGTCCCGTTGTCACTTCCCAGTCGAAACGATATTGATGTGCGACTCATCGCAGGCTCGGTGTTGTTCGGCATTGGCTGGGGCATCTCTGGATTCTGCCCCGGGCCAGCGATTGCGAGCGTGGTGCAAGGCGGTGTGTCGGTGTTGATGTTTGTCGGCGCGATGCTCGTCGGCATGTTTATTGCCAAGAAAACTTTGGGGTAGGTGGGCAACATGAAAGGCACACCGGGCAATGCAGAGCGCGACATTGTGATCGTACAAAGCATGCGCAACACGATCATGGTGGCGAGCGTCATGGCGTCGGCCGCGCTACTGGGCGTCATGGCATTTGTAGGCGCAACGCATGGTCTTGGGGCTGATGCGGCGCCTAAGCTTTTACGACTGATCGTCGGTGTGATGGCGCTTCTAGCCGTTGCCTTTTCGGTACTCGCGTTGGTGCTCCTCTCACGAGCGAGCCGCGACTCGGATGGCGAACAGATCGAGCGCGATTGGCGGCGCGCGCATAGCTGTGTGATGATCGCCGGCGCAGCGTTCGTGCTGTTCGCGTTGGGAGCGTTATGGGTGGCGCTTTAGGCGTTTGCAGTTCAGCAGAGAAATGAAAAGCGAACGCCCTTGAGTCGGTCGGGCAGCAAATAGAGATTCCAAGCAACGAGTAACAGCAGGGCTACGCCCAACGCGCGACGCATTTGCGGCGTTTGAAGGCGCTGCACTGCGCTTTTGGACAGCATGCCCAACGCAAGGAGCACTGGCAACGTGGACACACCAAAAGCCGCCATGACCAATGCGCCCCCCAACGGTTGTGCGGCGAGCACCGCCAGTCCAAGTGCGCTGTAGATCATGCCGCACGGCAGTAAGCCCCAGATAGCCCCTCGCAGGTAATCGCCGGACGATCCGCCGCGCGCCGAGGCCCAACTGCGTACGCCTTCAAGCGCGCGCCACACGCGTTGTCCCGCCTTTTCGATAGGCGCGTACGCTTGTTGGAAGCCCATCAGGTAGAGCGCTGAAAACAGCAACAACAAGTTCGGTAACAACAGCCAGGCGGTATGCAAAACTTCGTTGCGCAAATACGTCGTTACCGTCGCACTAAACGAAGCAACCAGCGCCCCCAGGAGCGCGTACATACTGATGCGGCCGAAGTGCGACATCAACGGCTGCCGCGGCCGTTCCGGTGTGCGCGTGATGAGCGCGAGCGTAATCGGGCCGCACATCGTCGCGCAATGCCCCGCCCCCATCAGCCCCATGATTACGGCAGACATCAGCAGCGAGAGCGTCATGCGCTACCGCCGTTGATGAGCAGTGATCGGTGCAAGCTACGCGATGCGCGAGAAAGTAATAGTCTGTTCTCGTTTCGCGTTCTTGTAGACGTCAAACACCATCGCGACGGCACGCAGGAGCAAGCGGCCGCGCGGCGTAACAACCAACTTCTTTTCGCTTTGCGCAATGATGTTTGCATCATTGAATTGTGCCAGCGCGGCTTGTTCGTTTGCAAAATAGGTCGTCGGATCGATATGGAATCGCGTCGCAATGTCGACCCAATCGACCTGACCGGCGCACATGATCTGCTCAATAACCTCTGCGCGGATATGGTCGTCTGACGTGAGCGCGACGCCACGAACCGTTGCGAGCTGGCCGCCGCTGACACGTTCACGGTACACGTCAATCTGTGGGCTATTTTGCGAAAAAACGCCATTGAGGTTGCTGATAGCCGATACGCCCAACCCGATCAAGTCGGCGCTGTGGTGCGTGCTGTAGCCTTGGAAATTACGACGCAAACTGCCGTCGTCTTGCGCTTTCGCCAATGGGTCTGTAGGTTTAGCGAAATGGTCAAGGCCGATGGCGCGATAGCCGGCATCAACGAGACGCTCGGTCGCGTACAAGAACAATTCGGTGCGCTTTTCGATGGAAGGCAACGTATCCGTAGGAATGCGACGTTGCGCCTTGAAGCGTTCAGGAATATGTGCGTAGTTAAACAACGCAAGGCGGTCCGGCTCAAGCGAGAGTACGCGTTCAAGTGTGGCAGCAAACGTTTCGCGCGATTGAATCGGCAGGCCGTACACCAGATCAAACGAGATCGAGTTGATGCCGCCGTCTCGCGCAGCCTGAACCGCCTGCGCCGTCTGTTCGAAGCTTTGGAAGCGATGGATGAGCGTTTGCACCCGTTCGTCGAAATCCTGCACGCCGTAGCTGACTCGATTGAAGCCAAGGCCCGGCAACGATTTCACGTATTTTTCGTCTAGAAAGCGTGGGTCAAGCTCGATGCCCTGCTCGCGATCCGCGCGCAGTTCAAAAGCGCTACCGAGCATGCCCATAAGTCGCGTTAACTGCGGAATCGATAGAAAGTTTGGCGTACCGCCACCGAAAGCAACCTGCGCAATCGGCAGTGCCGGTGATTGCGCAGCAACCAACGCGATCTCTTTTTCGAGCAAATCAAGATACTCGTCAGCAACAGACGCGCTTTTCGTAACGATTTTGTTGCACGCGCAGTAATAGCAAAGCGACCGACAAAACGGCACATGCACGTACAGCGACGCGGGGCGACGCTGCATCGTTTTCAACGCGCTCGCGTAGGCGTCAGCGCGAAACTCCGGCGTAAAGCGATCAGCGGTGGGGTAGGAGGTGTAGCGCGGACCATTGAGGTCAAAGCGCTTCAAAATTTCAGGTGGGAACACGATGCGGTCAACTAGGGAAAGTGCTAGCCGAAGTATTCCCAGCAACCCGACATGCGTTGTTGACGCAAGTCAGACGTGTTGCAATCTTCGCAGCAGGCAAACCCGAATCAGAAAGGTGCTCGCGAGTCGCCTTGGTCCCGGTATGACGTTTCGCGACGTTGCGCTTCGGTGTCGGAGTAGAGCCAAAGCGACACGTAGCTCGCAGCCATGATCAAGAACCAAAGCACAAAAAAGCCAATCGTGTACGCGCCTTGGCGTGACAGCGCAGCGTGCACACCAAACCATTCGATCGCGTCGGGATCGATAAGACTGAACAAAATGGCGTCGCCCACCGCTGCACCGAGAAAAGCGGGCCAGAGGACTGCACCAACCGTCGCAGCATTGAATTTCATGGGAAGCCCTCGAAGGTGCGCGTGCCGATGCTCATCGCCCCTCAGCCCTTGACCGGAATCAAGAGCGACTCGACTCGCCAACTGCGAGCCGGCGAATCGGTCACCACGACGCGGCGTCGCTCTTTGAGCGGCGCTGAAATAGGCATCTCGTAGACGCCAGACGGGCTAGCGGGCAACGTTTTGCGAATGTCACGATCTGCTTCGACCGGGTGAGCGAGGATCACGTCAATTGACGTCGCGTCACGCGCGTCCGGGAAGGCGAGCGTGACGGTTGTGCCGGATGCCGATATTTTCATCGTGTCCATGCCTAGTTGCTTGGCGCGATCCAACTGCGAAAGCTGTGCGTTAATGGCCTTGCCCGCTTTGTAATAGTCAGTCGCCACCAGTCCGTCCGGGTGCTGAAGCACAAAGTACGCTGTGATGACGCAAGCAACCACCACAGAAGCGGGGCCCAGAATGAGTAGGCCCGGCCAAATCCACGGACTGACTGGAACCGGCGTCGGGGGGGTGGCTACAGTTGCGCTCGCGTTCATCACTTCATTACCTCGGAATCAGGAAAACTGATTTTTCGTTCACATTCACAGCCGAATCAGATTCGGACTGCACTTTGAAATGTATCGCGTGACTGCCAGTCTTTACGGTATCAATTGGCACGCGTACCGTCAATATGGAAGCGGCTGTCGATGCTGGCTCTGCCACGATTTTTCCGCCGCGTTCAATTTTTATGTCGGGCAATCCATCGACCGTGACGCTAAATTTATGTGTTCGCTCCGACGTATTCATGACGTTGAATTTGTACACATTCTCGATGTAGCGGCCGTCGACTTCGCGGGCCAACACTTGGCGGTCGCGGATAACGTCAACTTTAAGCGGATTACGTAGCGCAAGCGATGCGATCAAACCGCCGACCAACACGCAAAGCACCACAAAATAGATGATGATGCGCGGACGCAGTAAGTGCTGTCGGACAGCCGCGCCATCCCAATGCTTCTCCAGCGCGTTCTCGGTTGAATAGCGAACCAAACCCCGTGGGTAGTTCATCTTGTCCATCACCGTGTCACAGACATCAATACAAGCTGAGCATCCGATGCACTCGTATTGAAGCCCTTTGCGGATATCGATACCTGTGGGGCACACTTGCACGCAGAGTGAACAATCGACACAAGCGCCCAAGTTGAGCGCCTTCGCGTCAGCCGTCTTTTTGCGCCCACCGCGCGGTTCGCCGCGTTCGTGGTCGTATGTAACGATGAGCGTGTCGCGGTCAAACATTACGCTCTGAAAGCGCGCGTAAGGGCACATGTACTTACACACCTGCTCACGCATGAACCCCGCGTTGCCCCACGTCGCAAACGCGTAGAACAGTATCCAAAAAG
>ERZ795056.3893-NODE-3893-length-15690-cov-9.098305_pt1 | contig 15690 bp, 6 predicted proteins | sample MGYA00375140_ERZ795056 | MGnify/ENA primary metagenome ERZ795056 (study PRJEB30185, sample SAMN05720227) | activated sludge metagenome | isolation source: Anaerobic digester | place: USA | collected 2015-03-09 ... | reverse complement strand
CCTCATGCAATACGAAGCCGTCATCGGTCTTGAAGTTCACATCCAGATCAAGACCAAGTCCAAGATGTTCACCCGCGTGGCCACAGGCTTTGGCCAGCCGGAAAACACGCTCACCGACCCCGTCGTGCTCGCGTTGCCCGGCGTGTTGCCCGTGCTCAACAAGGAGGCCATCGACAAGACAATCAAGGCCGGCCTCATGCTCGGCTGCACCATCGCCCCGGTCTGCAAATGGGACCGGAAAAACTATTTCTATCCGGACTCGCCGAAGAACTATCAGCTCTCCCAATACGACCAGCCCCTCTGCATCGGCGGCGGCGTCGAGATCGAGTTGCCCGGCCCTTCGCGCAACGTCATGGGCGAGCACAAGACGATCCCGCTCACCCGCATCCACCTCGAGGAAGACGTCGGCAAGCTCAACCACTTCGCGCACGAGTCGCTCGTCGACTACAACCGCGCCGGCACGCCGCTCATGGAGATCGTGTCCGACCCCGCGTTGAAGAGCGCCGACGAAGCCTTCGCCTATCTCACGTCGCTCAAGCAGACGATGATCCACGCCGGCATCTCCGATTGCGACATGGAGAAAGGCCAGATGCGTTGCGACGCCAACATCTCCATCCGCCCCGTCGGCGAGACCAAGCTCGGCACCAAGGTCGAGTTGAAGAACCTCAACTCCATCTCGTTCGTGCGCGACGGCATCTCCCACGAGATTGCCCGCCAACTCGCCGTCGTGAAGGCCGGCGGCACCCTCGTGCAGGAGACGCGCGACTACGACGGCCAGACCGGCGCCTCGCAATCGCTGCGCACGAAGGAAATGGCGCACGACTACCGCTACTTCCCCGACCCCGACCTCATGCCCGTGAAGGTCGACGACGAGTGGAAAGCGCGCATCCAGGCCACCTGCCCCGAGCGCCCCTTCGACAAGCAGCGCCGCTTCATGGAGCAGTACCAGGTGCCCTACACCATCACCTCCGTGCTCATCCCCGAGCGAGAGCTGTGCGACTTTTTCGAGGAAGCCGCGAAGCTCTCCGGCAAAGCCCAGGCCGCGGGCAACTGGATCGTCAACGACCTCCTCCGCGAGCTCGGCGCCGCCAAGCTCTCCCTCGCCGAGTCCAAGGTCCGCCCGGCGCACATCGCGTCCCTCGTCCAGCTCGTCGACGCCGGCACGATCACCAATCAGGCGGCCAAGGAAGTCTTTGTGGATATGTTCCAGAGCGGCGAGATGCCGGCCGCCATCGTCGAGCGCAAGGGCCTCAAAGCCGAGACCAACACCGACGAGCTCGAGCAATGGTGCCGCGATTCCATCGCCGCCAACGCCAAGGCCCTCGCTGAGTTCAAATCCGGCAAGGAGTCCGCCATCAACGCCTTCAAGGGCCCGATCATGAAGGCCGCCAAGGGCAAGGCCAACCCAAAGCTCGTCGACGAGACCCTGCGCAAGCTCCTCGCGACGATGTAACTGAGGCGCCCCGGCGCCTTCCACTCACAGTCTCGGCCGGCGGACTCACGTTCGCCGGCTTTTTTGTGCCCATTTCCCGCCCTGCCCGGCCCGGTTATCCACAAATTCCGGGGAGTAAATTGTGACAAACTCCGACTTGCGAAACGCCCCGCAGTCCGGCCCCCTTTCGCCCCTCCAGCGACACCCGCCTCGGCTCTCCTCTGAAGCGCCAAATCGACTCATTTTTAGCAATCATACTCGTTTCTTGCACAACAAGCAGAGCCACTACTAATAGTGGTTTTCCCTTACCCCAACCACAACTAATTGTGGTGTTGCTTTCCGTTTTCGTTCTATTCTTCTGCCCTCCCTTCGCCGCATCCGTACCGCGGCGGACCGCTTAGTTCCCCACCCCAAATCACAGCCACTACACTTCCACTTCTCGCTTCGCCATGACCGCGTCGTCCCTCCTTCGTCGTTTCTCTCCCCCCTCCGCCACCCGTGAACGCCTCGTCGTCAAGCGGGATGGCCGTCTCGTCGCGTGGGATCCCGCCAAGATCACCCGCGCCATCGCCCTCGCCTTCTACGATGTCGAGCACGACGGCGCCCCCAACCCCCACGTCGACGATCCCGCCGCGCGCTGGGGCGTCGATTCGCAGACCTTCCTCAAGGCCATGGCCATCACCGAGCGTGCCGCCATGATGGCCGAGCTCTATTTCCATCAGGGCAAACATCCCTCCATCGAGCAGCTCCAGGACATCGTCGAGAAATCCATCGCCGCCGAGGGCGAGTGGGAAGTCGCCCGCCGCTACATCATCTACCGCGGCCGCCAGGCCGAGCGCCGCCTCAACCGCTATCAGGACAACGGCCTCGCCGATTACATCGCCTCCGCCAAGTACGCCCGCTACCGCGCCGAGCTCGGCCGCCGCGAAACCTTCCCCGAGGCCGTCGAACGCGTTGGCCAGATGCACCGCGACAACTTCGCCGCCAAACTCGAGCGCCGCACGCCCGAGCGCATCCCCGAAAACCTCGCGCACCTCGTCGCCCCCACCGACCGCCAGCGCGTCGGCGAGTGGCTCCTCGGCCAGTCGCTCGAAGCTCTGATCAACCGCGCCTTCGAAGCCGTGCGCGACCGTCGCGTGCTCCCCTCGATGCGCTCGCTGCAATTCGGCGGCAATGCGATCCTCAAGAACCACTCGCGCATGTTCAACTGCTCGTACAGCGCGATCGACCGCATCGAGTTCTTCAAAGAGTACTTCTTCCTGCTCCTCTCCGGCACCGGCTGCGGCTTCTCCGTGCAAAAGCACCACGTCGCCCGCCTCCCCGCACTGCCCGTCCGCCCGCGTGACCTCGATCTCACCGTCGTCCACCACACCGTCGGCGACACCATCGAAGGCTGGTCCGATGCCCTCCTCGCGCTCTTCCAGAGCCACTACGACAACACCAAGATCGAGTTCAATTTCTCGCAGGTCCGCCCCCGCGGCGCCGCCCTCAAGACCTCCGGCGGCAAGGCCCCCGGCCACCTCCCGCTCAAGCAGGCCCTCAACGAGACCGAGCGCATCCTCTCCGGCGCCAGCGGCCGCAAGCTCCGCCCCATCGAAGTGTATGACATCTGCATGCACATCGCGCGCTCCGTCCTCTCCGGCGGTATCCGCCGCTCGGCCACCATCTGCCTCTTCTCCTGCGACGACGAGGAGATGATGACCGCCAAGACCGGCGACTGGTTCACCAAGAACCCCCAACGCTCCGCCTCCAACAACTCCGCCATCATCCTGCGCGGCTCCAAGGATGAGGAAACCTTCCGCAAGCTCTTCCAGGCCCAGAAGGAATTCGGCGAACCCGGCTTCTACTTCACCAACGACCTCGAATTCGGCTGCAACCCCTGCTGCGAAATCGGCCTCCACCCCGTCGCCCAGGGCCCATTCTCCGAGGAAGACGTCAAGCACCTGCGCTCCCTCGGCTACGAGGGCCCGCTCGATGCCGACACCCGCCTCTCCGGCTGGCAGATGTGCAATCTGACCACCATCAACGGCGCCATCACCACCTCCGACGAGCTCTTCTTCGACGCCTGCATCCAGGCCGCCATCGTCGGCACCCTCCAGGCCGCCTACACCAAGATGCCGTACCTCGGGCCCGTCTCGCGCTTCCTCAACGAGCGCGACGCCCTCCTCGGCGTCTCGATCTGCGGCCTGATGGACAACCCCGAAGTGCTCTTCAACCCGACCACGCTTGAGCGCGGCGCGCACCTCGTCCAGTTGACCAACAAGCTCGTCGCCGAGCTCATCGGCATCCGCCCCGCCGCCCGCCTCACCTGCGTGAAGCCCGAAGGCACCGCCTCGCTCCTCCTCGGCGCCGGCTCCGGCATCCACCCGCACCACGCCCGCCGCTACTTCCGCCGCGTGCAGGCCAACCGCAAGGAGCCGATCTTCCAACATTTCCGCTCCGTCAACCCGCACATGACCGAGCCCTCGGTCTACAACCCCGACGCCGACGACGTCATCACGTTCCCCGTAGAGGCCCCCGCCGGCGCCATCCTCCGCGACGACATCAACGTCCTCGAATTCCTCGAGTTCGTCAAACTCGTCCAGACCCACTGGGTACAGGCTGGCACCGCCGACCAAAGCCGCTCGCCCGGCCTCCACCACAACGTCTCCAACACCTGCACCGTCCGTCCCGACGAGTGGGCCAACGTCGCCACCTTCATCTGGGAAAACCGCGAGTACTTCACCGGCATCTCGCTCCTCTCCCACGACGGCGACAAGCGCTACGCCCAGGCCCCGCGCGAGTCCGTCGTCACCGAGGACGACATCGCCAAATGGAACCGCCTCTCCTACCAGACGGTGGACTACACCAAGCTCCTCGAAAAAACCGACGAGACCAAACTCAAAGACATCGTCGCCTGCGCCGGAGGCGCCTGCGACGTCGTCTGAACCGGGCCAACACCAAGCCCAAACCGAAAACCGGACGCGCCCAAAAGGGCCGTCCGGTTTTTTGCTGCCTAAACCCCCCCGCCATTTCTGCCGTTGTACGGGTGTGTGGTTGCGCCATGAATGGGCACGCACACTACCCCCTCGCCCTATGAAAACCCTGCTCGCCTGCCTGGCCATTGGTTCGTGCGCCGTCCTCACGGCGGCGGAAAACTCCGATATCGCAGCGCCCGTCGTCGCCGGCGGTGGCACCTTCACCCTCGGAAAACCCGAGATGCACCACCGCGGCTGGATCGACCTCAACAAAAACGGCGCCAAGGACGCCTACGAGGACCCCGCCCTGCCCACCGAAACCCGCGTCGCCGACCTGCTCGCCCGCATGTCGCGCGAGGAGCGCGTCGGCCAACTCCTGCAAAAGCTGATGACCGATGCGAGCGACAAAAAGGACGCCGCCCTCGTCACCTCCGGCCAGCTCGGCTCCTTCCTCGGCGTCGCCCCCGATGCCAATCTGCGCAACCGCCTGCAACGCCTCGCCGTCGAGGAGACGCGCCTCGGCATCCCGCTCATCTTCGGCTTCGATACGATCCACGGTTTCCGCACCACGTACCCGATCCCGCTCGGTCTCTCCTGCTCGTGGGACACCGCGCTCGTCGAGCGCCTCACCGCGATGGCCGCTCTCGAATCCACCGTCGTCGGCGTCGATTGGACGTTTGCGCCGATGGTCGACATCGCGCGCGACCCGCGCTGGGGCCGCATCGCCGAGGGCAATGGCGAGGATCCCTACCTCGGCGGGCTGATCGCCGCGGCCTCCGTGCGCGGTTTTCAGGGCAACGATTACGGCCGGCCCGACCGCGTGGTCGCCTGCCTCAAACACTATGTCGGCTACGGTGCCGCCGAGGGCGGTCGCGACTACAACACCACCGAGATCGGCCTGCCCACGCTGCGCAACGTCTACCTGCCGCCGTTCCGCGCGGGCGTGGAGGCCGGCGCCGGCACGCTCATGGCCGCGTTTAACAGCCTCAACGGCGTGCCCGCCTCCGGCAGCCGCTTCACGCTCGACCAGGTGCTCCGCCGCGAGTGGGGCTTCGGCGGCTTCGTCGTCGGCGACTGGGAATCGGTGGGCGAACTCGTCCACCACGGCTACGCGGCCGACAAGGCCGAGGCCGGCGTCCTCTCGCTCACGGCCGGCGTGGACATGGAGATGGTCAGCGAGTGCTACCGCGAGCTGCCCGCGATGATCGATCAGAAGAAGATCGACTCCGCCGTGATCGACGAGGCCGTGCGCCGCATCCTCCGCGTGAAATTCAAGAAAGGCCTTTTCGACCGTCCGTACACCGCGCCGGTCGAGGTCGATGTCGCCGCGCACCGTGCGCTGGCGCGCGAAGCCGTGGCCGCCAGTTGCGTGCTGTTGAAAAACGAGGGCGCGGTGCTCCCGCTCGACACGCGCTCTATCGCGATCATCGGACCGTTTGCCGAGGAGCAGGCCGAGTTGCTCGGCTGCTGGCACGCCCTCGGCAACGCCAAGGACGTCGTCTCGCTGCACGCCGGCCTGAAGGACGCGGTGAAAAAGGGGAAATTCCGCGTCGCACGCGGCTGCCCGCTCATCGAGCCGGCGTCGGCCAAGGAGCTCGACGAAGCCGTCAAGCAGGCCAAGAAAGCCGATGTCGTGATCCTCGCGCTCGGCGAGCCGGCGCTGTGGGCCGGTGAAAACAACCACCGCCTCGACCTCGGTCTGCCCGGCGCGCAACAACAGCTCTTCGACCGCATCGTGGCCACCGGCAAGCCGGTCGTCACCGTGCTCTTCGCGGGGCGTCCGCTGGCGATCCCGGCGGTGCTGGAGAAATCCGCTGCCGTGCTGATGGCGTGGCATCCGGGCATCGAGGCGGGCCACGGCGTGGCCGACGTGCTCACCGGCAAAGTCGCGCCCACGGCCCGGCTCACCACGAGTTTCCCGCGCTCGGTCGGCCAGGTGCCGGTCCACTACAACCACCTGCACACGAGCCGGCCCTTCTCCGACTACAAGGACGGCACGCGCGAGGCGCTGCTGCCCTTCGGCTTCGGGCTCACGTACACGACGTTTACCTACGGCCCCACGCGCTTCTCGCGCGACACGCTCGCCATGGGCGGCGCGATCACGATCTCGACCACGCTAACCAACACCGGCAAGGCCGCCGGCACCGAGACCGCGCAACTCTACCTGCACGACGTCGCCTGCCTGCAAGGCGCCCGCCCGGTGCGCGAGTTGAAAGGTTTCCAGAGGGTCACGCTCGCGCCCGGCGAGAGCCGCGAGGTCTCCTTCACGCTGCGTGCCGACGAGCTCGGCTCGTGGAGCCCCGACGGCAAGTGGGTCGTCGAGCCGGGCCGCTTCGAAGCGACCATCGCGCCCAATGCCGCCAGCGGCGAAATGGCGGCATTCGCCCTCCAGCCCTGACCGGATGCGGGAACGCGCCTGCACGGCGCGTTCCGCCCTCCGGCGGCGGTCACTCGGCCTTCACGTCAAAGGCTTCCACGGCGAAATCGAGTCCACCGGCCGACGAGGTGATCTCCCAGCCGAACTGCACTTCGTCGAGGAGCACGTCGCCATGTTTGGCAAACCAGCCCTGCGCATGGATCCAATCGAGGATCGCCTTCACATCGACCTCGCCCGCCGTGGCGGGGCTGGTCCGCAGGAATGAGAAGACCTCGTTGGCTCCGTTGCTGCCCTTGTAGATGTTCCAGGTGTGGCCGCCAACGGTGACATTGGCCACGTCGGGGATCGGCTGGCCTGCATCGTCGTAGTGGGTCGTGATCGGGCCCATCTTTCCGGCCCAGTTGACCCAGAGCATGATCTCGTAGGCGTGCTTCTCGCACCAGATGTCGTAGGCGGTGTTGTAGCTACCCTCGGCCGGCACGGTGACGCCGAAGCGGCTCGTGACCTTGCGCAAGGCGCTCAGGCGTTTCTCCACCATTTTGCCCACATGAGGATAGGCCTTGATGCCACCGGTATTGGGATGGTCGGCGCACACGCCCCAGGTTTGCGGATCGCGCGCCCAGATGGCCTGGGGGCCGTACCCATCGCCCCAGATGTTATTGCGAACGACATAGCCCTCGGTGGTGTACTCGCTCCAGCGATCGGCCGCGGTCCATTTCGCGGCCGGCACCGGCTTTGGCTTGGGCTTGTTCTGACAACCGGCGAGCAGGCCGAAACCGGCCACGAGGGAGAGGAGGCAAAGGAGGGTTTTCATGGAAGGGAGGAGGCGGATCATTGGACGGATTGTTTGGCGAGCGCCGGCAGGTCTTCACCACCCGCGAGGACCTTTAACCGGTAGGAGTAAACCATCGGCCAGGGCGTGAGGCGGAAGGCACTATGCGGCATCGCGCCCCAGGAATCGTCGCCGCCCAGACCACGCTGCTGCAGGTCGAGGTTGAGCGTGATGGTGTCGCGCTCTGGCAGCTGGTAACGGTAGAAATTCTCACGCTGGGTCGCGCAGAAAAGATCGTCCGTGGTGTAGTGCAGCGCGTTGGCGCTGAGGTGCGGCCGGCCTACGGCGAGCAGGCCGCGACCGCGCTCGTCGGTGAGCGAGAGCCAGCGCACGCCGACCTTGTTGCCCGTCTCCTGCGGCTTGATGTAGTCGAAGTACTGGTCGCGCACGCGGCCCGAATAGAGGCCCACACGGGCATCCTGCCGGTCCCAATAAGTTTCCTGCGGGCCCTTGCCGAACCACGTGAGGCGGTCGAACCCGGCACGCAGCGTCGTCTGCATACCGAAGCGCGGAAACTCCGGTGCGGGCAGGTATGGCTCGGGTGTCCAGGAGGACTCGACGAGGATGTCACCGCTGCCGAGGAACGTCCACGACACGCGGTACTCGCTACGCACAGCGGAAAGTGGGCCGGCGGCGGTCACCACAACGCGGCCGGGCGCGGGCTGCGAAGCCGAGACGTCCGTCGGCGCGAAACTCTCGTGAGCCTTGCGCCAGACGCCGGCACCGCCGGGCGTCCAGGTGTTTTTGGCCGGCGAGGTATCGATCATCCGGTTGCCGCGGTCATTATCCACCGGAGCGCGCCAGAAGTGCGGCCCGAGCGGGCCGGCAAGCAGCTCCGTGTCGCCGGACTTCAGCGATACGAGCAGACCCGTCCGGCTATCGACGGCGGCGGAGAAACCCGGGCCGGAGACGACCAGGCGGCCGTCCTGCCGGTCGAGCTGGAGCGGGGCGGAGGGCGCGACGGCCGCGGCGGGAGCAACGACCGGAAGTTTAAACTGTTCCCACGCGACCTCATGGCCGGCCGGAGCCCACGCAGTGGCGGACTTCAGTTTGAAACTGAGCTCGAGGAAATACTCGGTCGCCGGTTGTGGGACGACCGGAGCGAAGGGAATCGTGACAGTCTTTTTCCCGCGCGGCGCGAGGGCGAGGTCGGCGAATTCGCCAGACTGGAGCACGCGGCCGTCGGCCACGATGCGCCACCCGGCGACGAGCCAGTCCTGCACGGCGTGAAACTCGGACCAGTTGGCAACCTCCACCTCACCGCGCGCGAGATCGCCGGCGCGCATCTGGATCGGCTGATAAACCTTTTTCACCTCGGCGAGGCCGGGGTGCGGCACGCGATCGGCCGACACGAGGCCGTTGGCGCAGAAGTTTCCGTCGGAGGCGGTACCCGCAGGGCCGAAGGTGCCACCGTAGGCGAAGAACGTGCCGAGCTTGGGATCGAGCGGGAGTGCGCGCGCGTTTTCCAGCACCTCGATCTTGCGCGAGGCCGGCACGGGCGTGCGCAGGCCCTGATCCACCCAGTCCCAGATGAAGCCGCCCTGGAGGTACGGCGCGCCGTCGTAGATCGGCTGCCAGTAGGCGCGGAAATCGCCCGTGCTATTGCCCATCGCATGCGCGTATTCGCACATGATGAAGGGCTTTTTGCGCGGCTGCGCGGCATAGTTGAGCACGGACTCCGGCGAGGGGTACATCGGGCAGACGATGTCGGTAAACGCGAAGCTGCGGTCGCCCTCATACTGCACGGTCCGCGAGGGATCGCGCTCCTTCAGCCAGCGATAGGTGGCGCGGAAGTTGTCACCAAACCCGGCCTCGTTGCCCAGCGACCAGCCGATGATGCAGGCGTGGTTTTTGTCGCGCTCGAACATGCGAATGGTGCGGTCGAGGTGCGCGGGGCCCCAGGAGGGTTTCGCCGCGAGGGTCCTGTCCTCGTCGTAGCCGATGCCGTGGCTCTCGACGTTGGCCTCGTCGATCACATAGAGGCCGTACTCGTCGCAGAGCGCGTACCACTCGGGGGCGTTGGGATAGTGGCAGGTGCGGACGGCGTTGATGTTGTGCTGCTTCATCAGACGGATGTCCTCCACCATGCGCTCGCGCGTCACCACCTGGCCCAGATCGGGGTCCCACTCGTGGCGGTTGACGCCGCGGATGAGCACCCGCTGGCCATTGACACACAGATGGCCGTCGCGGACTTCGACGGAGCGAAAGCCGACTTTCGATGGGATAACTTCGCGCACCTCACCGGCCGCGTCGCGCGTCGTGAGGAGCAGCGTGTAGAGCGCAGGCGTCTCAGCGGACCAGAGCTTCGGCGCGGCGACCGGATGGGAAAACGCCACGGTCTGCGAGGCGCCGGCAGCGAGTTCCGCGCGGCCGACAGGCGCGTCGGCAAACACCGGCGCCCCGGACGGGTCGAGCAGCGTCGCGGTGAGCGCGAGCGTGACGGGCTTGTCGGAGTCGTTTTTCAACTCGGCCGACACCTCGATGGCCGCATCGCGGTAAGCAGCATCGAGCGGCGTGCGCACGGTGAAGTCGCGCACGCGCGCGGGCTCGGCCGACCAGAGGTAGACATCGCGGAAAATGCCGCTCAGGCGCCAGAAATCCTGATCCTCCAGATAGGAGCCGTCGCACCAGCGAAACACCTCGACCGCGAGCAGGTTGTCGCCGGACTTCAGGTACGGCGTCAGGCGAAACGTCGCCGGCGTGCGGCTGTCCTTGCTGAAGCCGAGCTTCTGGCCGTTGACCCACAGATAGAAGAACGAGTTGACGCCATCGAAGGTGACGAAGACCTCTCGCCCGGCCCACTCGGGCGAGACAGTGAACGTGCGCCGGTAGGCCGAGACGGGATTATTGTCCTCGGGCGGCAACGGGGGCCGCGCATCCGGCCAGGGATAGGCGACGTTGGTGTAGATCGGGACGCCGTAGCCCTGCACCTCGACATTGGACGGTACGGGGATGGTCTTCCAGGCGGAGTCGTCGAAGCCCGGCTGCCAGAAGCCGGCGATGCGATCGGCCGGCCGGGGGACCCAGGAGAACCGCCAGTCGCCGTTGAGCGACGCGTAGAACGGCGACGCGGCGCGGGTCAGCGACGTACCCGCCTCCACGCGAGGGAAACGCACGCATGTCGCCGCCGGGGCCTCAGTGCCGGCGTGGAGCAGCGTCTCAGTTTTCCATTCGACATCGGGCGCCACCGTGGCGCCGGCAGACAGGGCGGCCGAAGCCGCGAAAAAGAACGGTACCGCGCCAAGCGCGAAAGTCCGCAGAGAGGAGAGGAAGTGCATGGGGAAAGGGATGCGCGCTGTGATGCGCACAGTCCGCGCTCAAGAAAGGCCTCTTCGCCCATCGCCGACAAGACCACAACACGCCGCCGCGACTCTCTTTTCGGGCCCGGGGTTTCCTCGCCGGGCGCCGCAGACCCCATTTTCTGCGGCGCCCGGCGGAGCATGCTACTTCCGCTCGGGAAGGTGCGCGGCAGACTCGGCGGCGGCCTGGCGGCCTGCTTCGCCCTGCACCACCTGCACCAGTTCGAGGACGAGGGCGGCGATTTCGTGCGCCTGCGCGGAGAGCTCTTCGGCGGCGCTCGCGGACTCCTCGGCGTTGGCCGCATTGGCCTGGACGACTTCGTCGAGCCCCTTGGTGCTCGAGGAAATTTCACCGATGTTGTTTGCCAGCGCCGTGCTGGCATCGGTGATGGAGCGGACCTTCTCGCCGATGACGGTCGCCGTCTCGACGATCGCTTCAAAGCTCTCGTTGATCACGCCGATGCCACTGGCGGCCTGCTCGACGAGCCGGACATTGCCATCGAGCTTCACCTGGGTGGTCCGGGCGGCCTCGGCGGCGCGCGAGGCCAGGCTGCGCACCTCCTCGGCGACGACGGAGAAGCCGCGGCCCTCCTCGCCGGCGCGCGCAGCCTCGACGGCGGCGTTGAGCGCGAGGATGTTCGTCTGAAAGGCGATTTCGTCGATGGTCTTGATGATCTTGGCCATCTCGCCGCTGTCGGCGGCGATGTGATTGAGGGCCTTGGTCATCTCGACGATCGCCTTGAGCGACTGGCCGGACTTCTCGATGTTTTGCTTCATCAACTCGTCGGCGCCGCGCGTGAGCTGCGCGACCTCGTGGCCGCGGGTGTTCATGCTTTCGAGGGTTTGCGCGTTGGTCGCCAACGCCGAGGCCTGGGTGCTGGCGCCCTCGGCGACGGACTGGCCCGAGTCGGCGATCATCTTCGAGGCACTCGAAATCTGTGAAGAGCCGGCTTTGAGCTGCTCGGCGATCTGGATGAGTTTTTTGGAAAGGGCCCGGGAGAGCCAGAGCCAGAAGCCAACGGAGAGCAGCGTGGCGCCGAGGAGGACGAAGAGGATCGTGCGTGTGCCGGACTGGCCGATCGCGGTGAGCCGGCGGGGCGCCGCCATGAACTCATCCTCGTAGGAGCCCACGCCGATCACCCAGTCCCATGGGGCGAAGTAGGCGAGTTTGACGATTTTGAGGCGCGGCTCGGGGTCGCCGGGGTTTTTCCAACGATAAGTGATTTCGGCAGTCTGTCCGGGCTTGGTCGCCCTGGCCGCCCGAATCGCCTCCTGGATGAAGAGTTTTCCGTCCTCGTCCTTCGACTCCCAGATGTTTTCGCCATCTCGTTTGCCGCCTGCCGAGACGATGTAGTGGCCCTTGGAATCGAGCACGTAGATGTAGCCGGTCTGGCCGACCTTGGCCGAAAGGATCTGCTGGCGGAGGCTCACAACACTCTGCTCCCGCACGGCGACGCCGAGCAGGCCGATGAGGCGTTTCTCTGCATCGTAGAGCGGCTCGTAGGCGGCGTAGCACCAGTCCTTGTTGACGAGTACGCGACCGACGTAGCGCTCGCCGGCGAGGGCCGCGGCGATCACCGGGTTGGGCGTGCCGTCGGGGAGTTTGGCGGCGACAAAGGAGCCGAGCACCCGCTGGCCATCGAGTGCGATGTTGGTGGCCACGCGCACCATCTCGCCCTGCTCATTGACGCGCTGCATGAGCGAGCACCAGCCGCCGAGCTGCCGCGTGACATCGTCGACAAGCGGAGTCGGGATCTGGGGATCGGTGTTCTGGCCGGGCCAGCGGCCGCCGATGAGCAGCCGCGGGAGAACAATCGGTGCGGGCTGGCCGGGCACCGTCCACGAGACAGCCTCGGTCCCGAGGCTCGCGCCACCGAGACCGGCCAGAGTGCTCTTGGCCACGTTGACATAGTTCTCCAGCATCTGCGCGAGCAGCTCCTGCTGGGCCGCGCACATGGACACCGTGCTCTGTGCGAGGTGGTCGAGGTCGTCGGAGGCGAGCACGCGGCACTCGTCGACCGCCACGGAAGTCATCCGGGCGTTCTGGCGCTGGATGACCCAGGTAATGACGAGCAGAGGTGCCACGGAGAGCGCGATGCCAGCCACCAGCATGCGGGCTTTGAGCGAAAGGCGTGTGCCGGTTTTCATGGCGAGAGGGAGGTCGTTTGCTCGCGGGCATGATTAGCTTGGGGCGCTCCGGTGTGCGCGGTGATGGCGAAAATCGTATCGAGCTTCATCTCGCAAAACAGCTGGTAGAGCAGCGGCGGCACACGGATGAGGCTCAGCGACGCGCCGCGCATCGCGAGGTCCTTGTAAAACACGAGCAGCTTGCCGATCCCCGCGCTGCCGATGTGGGAAACGCCGGCAAAATCGACGGCGACCGCGTGGGGCGCACGCTGGGCGACTTCGCGGAACTGGGTTTTGATTTCCTCGGCGCCGCACTCGTCGATCTCTCCCTGGAGGGTGACAAGCACGGTGCCGTTTTCCTGAGTGATGCTGATGTTCATGGGGTTTTTGAATGGTTGGATTGAGTGGCTGGCGCAGGCCAGAGATCGAAACGGGGCAGCACGGAGCGGCCCGCCGGCAGCGCAAAGGAAGCTTCGCGCGCGAAGTAAAGGGTGAGATGGCGCCCGGCGTCGGACCAGCGGGCTTCCCCCGAGAAACGCCGGAGCAGGAACAGGCCGCGGCCGGAGGGCTTCGCCCGGTTTTCATGGGCGGTGGGGTCGGAGATCTGCGACCAATCAAAGCCCTCACCCTCGTCGATCACCTCAATGCAGGCATCGTTGCCATAGGTGCGGCGCACCCGGATGCGTTTCTCGGGCGACTCACGATTGCCGTGACGCCACGCGTTGAGCAGCGCCTCCTCCATCACCATCTGAAGATGAAGGGCCGAGGCCTCCACCCGATGTTGAGCCCACTCGGCGAGGATGGCATCGACCAGCCGGCTGCGAGCCCGGTGCAGGGCTTCCACATCGGCCGCCTGCACGCAGTCCTCGGTCACCGGTAGCGGAGGTTCGAGCTCGAGCACCAGCATCGCAAGGTCGTCGGGCAGATCGCGGGCGGCGAGGATCTGCGCAAAAGGCTCGCCGCTGATCTCGCGCAGGAGACGCCCGGCCAGGTGGACCACGGGGCCGTCGGCCCGCTCCGCGAGCAACCGGCCAAGCAGGTCCGGAAGTTCGGCGGAGCTCAATGAGCCGCCGCCCCTGCGCCGGGGCAGGTCGAGCAATCCGTCCGTGTAGAGGATCAGTCTGTCTCCGGGCTCCAACTTCACGGTGCCGGCGGAAAAGCGGATGCCGCTGAGCATGCCCACCGGGAGGTTGCCACCCGCAGCCCCCGGCTCGGGAAGCAGGCGCACCGTCGTCCCGCGCACGAGCAGCGCCGGCGGGTTGCCCGCCACCACATACCGCAGCTCGCGCGTGGCGTGATCGAAGTCGAGATTGAGCGCCGTGAAGAACTCGCCGTCGCTGAACAGATGCGAGCGGCACACCTCCTGGTTGAGCCGGCCGACAAGCTCCTCCAGCGAGAAGCGCTCCCGCTGCCGCGCGATCAACGACTGGTGCAGGAGATCGGTGATGATGCTGCGCAGCAGGCAGCCGACCTCGTGCCCCGACTGGTCCTTCAAGCTCACGAGCGTGTGCGCTTCCCCGGCGACCTCCACATGGCGCACGAAGTAGTGGTCGCCGCCCTCGATGTGCCGGGGAGCCAGCAGCGCCGCGCAAAACAGGCTTTCGCCGCCGGGCAGCGGCGTGTGCCGCGGGGACTCACTGTTGACGAGCTGGAGCACCTCGTGCGCGAGCGCGATGTTCATCTCCTGCGTATCGAGGAGGCGGCGCAGCGAGTCGTTGCTCGCGGCCAGTTCCGCGGTGCGCTGCGCGACGCGATCCTCCAGCTGCGCGTGCGCACGGCGCAGCGCCTCCTCCTGGCGGAGCCGCTCGGTCTCATCTATCAGGAAACCCGTCACGCCGACGGCACGCCCGTCCTGCAGGATCGTCTGCGCATAACTGCGGGCGGGGAACGAGGTGCCGTCGCGCCGCACAAAAGTGTACCGCTCGCCCGTGGTGGTCCTGCGCTCGCCGGAGACGATGCGTCGCCAGTTGGCGACCACGCGCGGCCGGTCCTCCTCGGCCACCAGATCCATGAAGTGGATGCCCTGCGCGATCATGGCCGGCGTGAGCCCGCCTGCCTGGTATCCTTCCCGGTTGAGCAGCAGGAGGTTTCCCTGCATGTCCATCTCGAAGACCACCTGGGGCAACGAGTCCACCAGCGCCCGGTATTTCTGCTCGCTGGCGGCCAGTGCACGTTGCGTGCGCGAGCGCTCGACCGCCTCGGCGCGCAACCGCTCGTTGCTGCGTGCCAGTTGCTCGGTGCGTTGCCGCACGCGCAGCTCCAGCTCCTCCTGGGCCCGTTGCACGAGTGCCTCGGCCTGCTTCGCCACCTCGATATCCGCCAGCATGCCCACCATGCACGGCGTGCCGTCGGCATTGGTGGTGTAGTAGCCGCAATCTCGGAACCAGTGGTAGCCGCCCTCCCTGAGTTGCAACCGGTATTCGGCGACAAAAGGCGCGTGCGTGTGGTCGCACTCGCTCAACGTGCGCTCGACCTGATCACGATCGTCCGGGTGCATGAGCCGCATCCAGTTCTCGTGTGCCTCGCCGATCTCCTCGCGCCCATAGCCGAGCACACGAACCACGCTCTCGCCCCACAGGATATGCCCGCTGGCCGGGTCGTACTCGTACGTTGCCTGCCCGGAGGCCACGGCGACCAGCTCGTAGCGCCGTTTCCACGCCGCCACC
>ERZ795056.3884-NODE-3884-length-15725-cov-4.739311_pt1 | contig 15725 bp, 9 predicted proteins | sample MGYA00375140_ERZ795056 | MGnify/ENA primary metagenome ERZ795056 (study PRJEB30185, sample SAMN05720227) | activated sludge metagenome | isolation source: Anaerobic digester | place: USA | collected 2015-03-09 ... | reverse complement strand
TATGTCTATAGCATCAAACCGGATGAAATGAAAGATGTGATATCCGTCGGAGGCTTTGCCATGGGAAACCTGTTCGGTAAACCGGCTGAGATCCTGGTTTCAATGCTCATAGCATTTGCACTCTTCTCATCACTCAGCGCATTCATCATCATCGGCCCGAGAGTATATTACTCGATGGCAAAAGACGGCCTCTTCTTTAAATCGGCTGCAAAGATCCATGAGAAATTCAGGGTACCCTCCAATTCGATCCTTCTCCAATGCCTTATTGCGGTTGTCCTGGCATTCTCCGGTACCTTTGAACAGGTTCTGACTTATATGGGTTTCGCCCTTGGGATCTTCCCCATTATGGCTGTAATAGGAATCTGGAAGCTCAGAAAACAAAACCCGCAGGCCTTTCGTCTGAAAGGCTTCCCCTTTACACAAATTATCTATATCGCTTCCGGGTTACTTATTCTGATACTTTCTTTCATGGAAAGACCCGTCGAATCATCAGTTGCCCTGCTGACGGTGGCTGCAGGAGTACCGGCATATTTTATTTTCAGAAAGAGAAACGGAAAGATAAACAACACCTCAGTATGAACAAATATCACTTTTCCTACGTTACAGTGTAATAAAATTGTTGCTAATTTTGTAACCGGTGAAAATAAGAAGATACATATTATCGCTGAGCGCTGTTATTGTTTCTGTATTTTTTCTTGCTGCAAGTACCGGAATAACCGTAATAGTACATGATTGCCCGGTTTGCCATGACTTCTATGTCAGATCCGGAATTCTTATTGAGCCTGCCGAACCTGCAGATGATTGCTGTGAAGCTGCAGAAAATCATTGTTCAGCCGAAAAATCAATAACAGTTGAGGGAACATGCTGCCATTTCGACATTAGTCATTTAAGGCTGATTAACTACACACCTTCCGTTAATAATAACACACCCGCACCTGTTGCTGTTCTTTCAGACAACCAGAATATTCATATTATCAAGTCGCCCGAACTTCCGGTCCTCATTCCTGAGGAATTTCACAATAAGCACGGAGGTCGGTATATTTCGACATATAACCACCAGCTGATCTCCTGATATTCATCCTGTCCCGGATAATTATTACAGCATCTGTAACTTAGGCAGATTGCTGATCTCATTATTTAATTAATTCTGAAAGGATGAATAAAACATTTTTAAAAATATTATTAATACTGCTGTTCATACCCACTATCCTGGCCGGCCAGAAAAAGCTTGAAGGTAAAATCTTCGATACAGCCGATAAGGATGAATCCGGTCTTCCCGGTGCAAATCTGGTATGGGCCGGAACAACTGTCGGCACAACTACAAATGCGGCAGGGTACTTCAGCATAAAACGGGTAAAAGAAACTGACAGGCTTGTAATAAGCTTTGTGGGATATAAAACCGATACAGTTTCCGTCAATCCCGATTCAGATTACTTTAAACATAGTCTGAGCCAGGGAAAGGAAATCGGAGAAGTCTTTATTTACGGAAGAGCTTCAGGCACCTATACAGATCGTATCGATCCTGTACTGACAGTCAATATAACGGGTGCTGAGCTGTGCAAGGCGGCATGCTGCAATCTCTCGGAGAGTTTTGAGACGAATGCGTCGGTTGATGTCAACTATTCCGATGCATCAACCGGTGCAAAACAGATCCAGCTCCTGGGCCTTGCTGGTACATATACACAAATCCTTACTGAAAATATCCCTGCAGTATATGGACTGAATTCTGCATACGGACTGAATTTTATCCCGGGTCCGTGGATGGAATCAATCCAGATATCAAAAGGAACATCTTCTGTAAGAAACGGTTATGAATCCATGGCCGGGCAGATAAATGTTGAATACAAAAAACCGAGGACAAGCGAGAAAGCCTATTTCAACGGATTCATTAGTGATGCAGGAAGGCAGGAGGCAAATGCAAATGCATCGCTTCTTCTCAACGAACATTTAAGTACAATGATCCTGGCACACGGCGAGATACAGAACAGCAATAATGACCATAATCACGACGGCTTCAGGGATGAACCTGATATAAGACAGTATAATCTGTTCAACAGATGGGATTACATGACTGAGAATTTTACAGTCAGAGCAGGTTTCAAAGCTCTTGGCGAAGAGAGGATCGGTGGCCAGTTCAGTTATAATCCTTCTGATGACGATACCTGGAATAACGGGTTCGGTATAAACATAAACACAAGAAGGTATGAGGGATTCACTAAAGTCGGAGGAGTCTTCGGCAAAGAAGGAAGCATGACCGCCGGCTGGATACAGAATATTGCATATCATGATCAGAAATCTGATTTCGGTACAAGAAGTTATGACGGGATACAGAAAACATACTATTCAAATCTTCTTTACCAGTGGAATCCGGGACTGAGCAGGCATAATATAGATGCCGGCTTCAGCTATAAATATGATCTGTATGATGAGAAGCTGGGGGCGCTTATCCTTGGCAGGAAAGAATCCGTCCCGGGAGTTTTTGCCCAGTATACTTATACCGACAGCGCAAAAATGACATTTATCGCAGGCATAAGAACAGATTTTCATAATCTCTACGGAACGCTTGTTACGCCAAGAGTTCACCTGAGATATGTTATTAATCCCGTTCTGACCCTGCGTGCTTCAGCCGGTAAAGGATACCGGTCAGGCAATATACTGGCGGAGAACTCCTTCCTTCTGGCCAGCAGCAGGGAAATGATAATAGAAGATGATCCTGACATTGAAGAAGCCTGGAATACCGGTATCAGTCTTTCAGCTAATATCCCCATGGCAGGTAAGACCCTGAGATTATCCGGTGAAGTTTACCGGACAAATTTCATCAACCAGATCATCATTGACATGGATGCCAGTACAGATGAAGTCCGGTTTTACAACCTTGACGGAAAATCGTATTCGAATGTCATTCAGTTTGAGGCTTCGTCAACACTCTTTGAAGGATTTGATCTTCTCGCTGCATGGCGCTGGAACGATGTAAAAATGACTATTGACGGTTTACTCAGGGAAAAACCGCTTACAGGCAGGTACAAGGGATTACTTACCGCTTCGTGGCTTACCCATCTCAGAAAATGGCAGTTCGATTATACCTTCCAGCTTAACGGTCCCGGAAGAGTACCTTCCACCCTCTCTAATCCTGAAGAGTACAGGCGGGATGAAACATTTGATCCTTATGTGATCATGAACGCACAAATAACAAGGAACTTCAGGAAATGGAACATTTATGTCGGTTCCGAGAATCTTACAGGTTTCATGCAGCATCATCCGATTATTGCCTCAGATGATCCGTTCGGGGAGTTTTTTGATTCAGGACTGATCTGGGGCCCGGTGCATGGCAGAAAAATTTACGCCGGAATAAGAATATTTTTTAACAGGGATGTATAACAATCTTATAAACATTAAATCAAATAATTATGAAAACAATTAAAAAATTTGTACTGGCAATTCTGATTGCCACTGTTCCTGCAATCATCTCGGCACAGGACAAAAGCAAGGAAACTGAAACAATAAAGTATTCCACATCTATAGACTGTGCTAATTGTGTCAATAAGATCATGACCAATCTTCCTTATGAAAAGGGGATTAAAGATGTTAAGTGCGATCTTCCGTCAAAAACTGTTACTGTAACCTACGTGAAGGATAAAAATAATTCCGAACAGATAAAGAAAGCAATTGAGAAGCTTGGTTATACAGCTAAGGAGATAACAACAGAAAACCCGGCAAAGAAGAATTAGTCCTTCACCCCGGCAAGGTCGCGGATTACAACGGAAGCGCAGGCTATTCCGAATGCAGCCGGAACATATGAAATTGTTCCGACTACTGATGCTTTGTTTTGTTCATCGCTTACAGGCTTTATTTTTGACTTGTCAATTGTTTCAGGCGACCACACAGCCCTGAAACCTTCCCTGACACCGAGCTTGTGAAGTCTTTTCCGCAGGATACGGGCAAGTGGACAGTCTGTTGTTTCAGAGATATCTGTAATCCGGATTTTTAACGGATCAGTTTTACCTCCCGATCCCATCGAACTGACTAAAGGATATTTCCTCTGCATAGTATGCCAGATCAGAAATATCTTGGGAGAAAGGGTATCAATGGCATCTACAACATAATCATACCCATAATCAAGTATTTCAATCATCCTGTCATCCTTAATATTTTCATTGATGACAGTCAGTTTTAAATCCGGGTTAATATCCTTAAGCCTTTCTCCCATCAATAAGGCTTTCGGTTTGCCTATGCTGCTATTTAATGCAAGGAGCTGCCTGTTAATGTTTGAGAGATGTACCTGATCACCATCAACAATAGTCAATGAGCCTATTCCCGACCTGCAGATCATTTCGGCTGCATATGAGCCGACACCGCCAAGACCGACAGCAAGGACTTTCGAATTTTGGAGCCTGGTCAGACCCTGTGTTCCGATAAGCATTTCTGTTCTTTCAAGCCAGTTATGGACCATATTACCTCTTTGTTTAACCACGGAGTTACACGGTTTATAAACTCCGTGTTCTTACTCTGTGTAACTCCGTGTAACTCCGTGGTTAATAATTTTTCAAATTAAAAAAATCTATAAAATTCTTATAAATTATTCTTTTTAACTTATCTACTGTAATTTCAAGATCTGCGGATACTTTTAAATAAATATTTCTTATATCAACGCCCGATCCGTCAGTTTCAATAAAGATCCTGTTTGCCGGAAGATGTCGGACCAGTCCCGCGGCTTCGGGTCTGATAATAAAATCGAACCAGAATGAGAGGAACATATTTTTTGCGATAAGCTGGGCGGCAAGATCCTTGTTTCCCCTGAAACCATGTACAAGCCACGGGAGGCTGGGTTTAAGCCTTTTATATGCACGGAAAAGCTCTTCCCATGCCCTGACACAATGAATAATGACAGGTTTATTATATTCTCCTGCAATTGTAACCTGTTCCTCAAATGCCTTTCGCTGCAGTTCGACTGATGGTCCTCTCAGTTTATCAAATCCTGCTTCACCTATTGCTATTACCGAGGGATTACCGGCTGCCTCATAAACGGCATTCATCTGCAATTCATGGGTAAGCTCAGTAAGGAACCAGGGATGAATCCCGAAAGTCCAGGCTGCTGAACAAATATTCCCGGGACGGTCCTCTTCATGAGCCATCAGGTTTATGACCGAAAAGGTCCCGGGGACTGATGCAACCTCATCGTGTGTATGGATGTCAATATAATCTTCAGGACCCGGGAGATTCATGCTTGTATTTTTCCTATAACTTCGAGTCCTTTTCTGATACGGTTAAGAGTCTCATGCCTGCCTATCCAGGATATAATTTCGAACATATGAGGACCCCGTGATGCCCCTACCACCAGAAGCCTGAAAGCATTCATAACAGCTCCGGTATTATATCCTTTTTCCTGGATCCACGTCTTTACTTCCCGTTCTGTAATCTCAGGTGTGAATTCATTAATACCTTCAAGGACAGCGGCAAGTTCAAGCATTTTCTGAGGAGTATCGTTGCTCCATCTCTTCCTTATCACTTCCGGGTCATATGTTTCAGGGCTCCTGAAGAAGAAATCTGTTTCATTCCATATCTCCTTAACGAAATTCACCCTCTCCTTGACCATACCGACAAGCTTCTCCAGATCAACAATATCCTGATGAATGCCTTTTGCCCTGAGAATTTCCCTGAATTCCATCGCAATCTCTCGGTTGCTCTTCTTCTGAAGATATTGGTGATTGAACCATTTTGCCTTCTCCGGATCAAACCTTGATCCCGATTTATGGACTTTTTCTATCGAAAATGAATCAATCAGCTCTTCCATGCTGAAAATCTCCTGTTCGGTTCCGGGATTCCAGCCAAGAAGCGCCAGCATGTTTACAAAGGCTTCAGGATAGTATCCTTCCTCGCGGTAACCTTTAGCTGTCTCACCATAAGGCCAGTATACGGGAAATACCGGGAAGCCCATCTTATCTCCATCACGCTTACTGAGCTTCCCTTTTCCGTCGGGTTTTAAAAGAAGAGGCAGATGTGCAAATAAAGGAGCTTCCCATCCGAATGACCGGTAAAGCATAACGTGCAGAGGAAGAGACGGCAGCCATTCCTCTCCCCTTATTACATGGGTTATCTTCATCAGATGATCATCAACAATATTTGCAAGATGATATGTAGGCATCCCGTCGGATTTAAAAAGTACCTTATCATCGAGAGTGTCGGAATTCACGACAATATGACCCCTTATAATATCATCAAAATGAATCTCTTCATTTAAAGGCATCTTATAGCGTACAACATATGGGAGACCGCTTTCTTTCATTTCTTTCCACTCAGCCTCAGTCAATGATAGCGAGTTCTTCAGCATATTCCTGACTGCCGCATTGTAAATGAATGTCTTCCCTTGCTTTTCAGAATCCAGACGTAATTTTTCAAGCTCCTCCGGAGTATCAAAAGCATAATAAGCTTCTCCTCTGCTGATAAGGATATCGGCATATTTTCCAAAAATTTCCTTTCTGTCACTCTGCCTGTACGGACCGAAATCACCTCCCTCGGTTATCCCTTCATCCACTTTTATCCCACACCATTTAAGGGATTCTATTATATAATCCTCTGCACCGGGAACGAGCCTGGACTGATCGGTATCTTCTATCCTAAGGATGAAAGTACCATTGTTTTTCCGTGCGAAAAGGTAATTATATAGTGCCGTCCTTACTCCTCCGATATGAAGAGGGCCTGTCGGACTTGGTGCAAAACGTACTCTCACATTCATAACTAATAAATTCTGTATAAACATACAAAGATAGCTAAAGCCTTTTACATTCAGGTTTATGCAAAAATCATCAAAAATCGTTAATATATATTTTCCTATGATAGCATATAACCTTCCTGTTTTTCAGATTTCTCCCTTTAGGGTCGGGGTAAAAAAGCTGAAAAACAGGAGGATTTTTCAAATCTTTCAAAGTAGAATTTATGTTACCTTTGGATACCTGGTTAAGATAGTTAAGGTCAATTTTCAGAAATTATGAAAAAAATGAAAGCCCTTGTTAAAGCCCTGCCCGAAAGAGGGATATGGATGCAGGAGATGCCGGTACCGGAACCCGGACTTAATGATGTTATAGTAAAAGTAAAGAAATCTGCTATCTGCGGTACCGATCTTCATATCTATAAATGGGATGAATGGTCGAAGAAAACTATCAAAACTCCCATGATAATCGGTCATGAATATATGGGGTACGTTGAAAACATGGGAGCCGGTGTCACCAATCTGAAGGAGGGAGACCGGGTCACGGGTGAAGGGCATCTTGCATGCGGCCATTGCCGGAACTGTCGCAGAGGCAAGGAACATGTTTGTGAAAACTCAGTAGGTATCGGAGTCCATATTGACGGGTCATTTGCCGAATATGTAAAAATACCTGCTTCCAATATTGTTCTGCTGGATCACCGTATCCCCGACGACTGGGCAGCAATAATGGATCCCTTTGGAAATGCAACCCATACGGCCCTCTCATTCCCTCTCCTGGGAGAAGATGTCCTCGTAACGGGAGCCGGACTGATAGGCAGCATGGCGGTAGCAATAGCAAAATATGCCGGAGCCAGGTTCATCGTTGCCAGCGACCTGAGTGATTTCAGACTTGAGATCGCAAAAAAAATGGGAGCCACACTTACTTTGAACCCGTCAAAAGGAGAAAAAATAGCCGATGCGGTCAGAAAGCTTGGAATGAGAGGATTTGATGTCGGACTTGAAATGTCGGGGTCACCAAAGGCATTTATTGAAATGATAGATAATATGTACAACGGATCCAGCATTTCGCTGCTCGGACTTCTCCCTTCAAATTTTGAGATACCCTGGAATGAGATAATCTTTAAAGCTATTACGCTTAAAGGAATATACGGCAGGGAAATGTGGGAAACATGGTACAAAATGGAACAGATGATAATCGGTGGAATTAACCTGGATCCGGTTATAACTCACAGGTTACATATAGATGAGTTCCAGAAGGGTTTCGATATTATGGAAGAAGGTAACTGCGGAAAAGTGATCCTTAACTGGGACTGAATTATTGAACTTGAGTTCTTTACAAAATCAAAATCCTTTAACCGCAAAGTTCGCAAAGTCTTTACGCAAAGTTCGCAAAGAACTTTTTAATAAATCAAAACCTTTGTGTGCTTTGCGATACCTTAGCGTGCTTTGCGGTTAAAAAATTATTATTCAGCGTCTTAATAAATATATAGTATGTATAAGAATTATAAGGAACATCTTGAGAAGATAATTACTGAAATCAGGGAAGCCGGATTATATAAGAATGAAAGGATCATTGTTTCCGCCCAGGGTGCGGAGATAGAGCTTGATACAGGTCAGAAAGTCCTTAATTTCTGCGCCAATAATTACCTTGGCCTTTCAAATAATCCGAAGCTGATCGAAGCGGCAAAGCATGCACTTGACAGTCATGGTTACGGGATGTCGTCGGTAAGGTTTATCTGCGGGACGACCGATCTGCATAAGGAGCTTGAAAGGAAGATCTCAAGGTTTTTCATGACGGATGACACCATCCTCTATGCAGCATGCTTTGATGCTAACGGAGGGGTATTTGAACCCTTGCTCACCGAAGAGGATGCAATTATTTCCGATGCGCTTAATCATGCATCGATCATCGACGGGATTCGTCTATGTAAAGCACAGAGATACAGGTATGCCAATGCCGATATGGCTGATCTTGAAAAACAGCTTAAGCTGGCTCAGGCACAAAGGTTCAGGCTGATTGTAACCGACGGCGTTTTCTCGATGGACGGAAATGTAGCTCCACTGAGGAAGATTGTTGAACTTGCTGAACGTTATAATGCGATGGTCATGGTCGATGAATCCCATTCAGCAGGGGTGGTAGGAGAAACGGGAAGAGGGGTTACCGAACTTCACGGTATTATGGGACAGGTGGATATCATTACAGGCACTCTGGGGAAAGCTTTCGGAGGCGCAATTGGAGGTTTTACAACCGGGAGGAAAGAAATAATCGAATTACTGCGTCAGAGGTCCAGACCATATTTATTCTCAAATTCAATCCCGCCTCTTGTTGCAGCAGCAGGTATAAAAATGGTTGAAATGATGACTGAGACCAACGAGCTGCAGGATAAACTTCACAGGAATGCGGAGTATTTCATAAGCCGGATGACAAATCTCGGATTTGATATTAAACCTACAAGGTCGGCTATCTGTGCAGTAATGCTTTATGATGCAAAATTATCACAGGAATTTGCATCAAAGCTACTGAAAGAAGGTATTTATGTTATCGGATTCTACTATCCGGTTGTCCCGAAAGGAGAGGCACGTATACGGGTACAACTGTCAGCAGCTCACGAAACTGAACATCTTGACAAAGCTGTAAAAGCATTTGAAAAGGTCGGAAAAGAGCTTGGCGTTCTGAAATAGCTTACCCGCATTTTGAGGAACCGCAATCCTTACAGATCAGGCACCCTTCTTCATAAACCAGGTTCTCGGAATGACATTCACCACATTTCCCTTTAGCCCTGGTGCCGTTAGGTATATATTTCTTCAATGCTCTTTCAACGCCGTTCTTCCAGTTATTGATCGATTCACTGTCAAGCTTGAGGGACTGAACAAGATTTACAACATCTGCAATGGGCATTTCATGCCTGAGAACCCCTGAAATAAGCTTTGCATAATTCCAGAATTCAGGCTTGAACATGTGAGATAAGCCCCCCATGGTTTTCTTATAACCATATTTATCGGTGTACTGAAAATCGTAACGGGTTTTCCCTTCTTCCGATTTATTTTTGATTATCTGTCCTTTGACTATACTTTTCGGAATGGGGAAGATCTCTTCATCTGCAATACCGGTGAAGATCTCATATGGTTTATTGTCCTTCAGCCCTACAAATGCAACCCATTTTTCCTCATTAATATTGAACCTGATAACATCACAGTCGAGTACTTTCGGACGTTTCGGTCTTTCGTTCCTTGTCTCGGGCTTGCCGTTAACAAGAACGCCTGTCCTCGATCCGTCACGATACACGGTAGCCCCTTTGCATCCCGATTTCCATGCCGTGAGGTATAACTCACTCACCAGTTCTTCCTTAACATCGGAAGGAAGATTAATTGTAACACTTATTGAATGGTCGACCCATTTCTGGATTGCACCCTGCATCTTCACCTTTGCTACCCAGTCGACATCATTTGCTGTAGCTTTATAATACGGTGACTTCCTTATTATTGCTTCAATCTCCGTATCATTCATCCCCGTGACCTCATCAGGATCGAAGCCGTTGATCTTCAGCCAGTCGATGAACTTATGATGAAAAACATTAAACTCTTCCCAGGAATCTCCCACTTCATCTTTGAATGTAATCCTTGCATCCTTGTCATTTGGATTTACTTTTCTTCTTCTCTTATAAAAAACCGAAAAGATCGGTTCAATTCCCGATGTGGTCTGTGTCATGAGACTTGTTGTCCCGGTTGGTGCAATTGTCAGAAGAGCAATATTCCTCCTTCCGAACTTCACCATATTATTATACAGTACTGGATCAGCAGTCTTTAGTCTCAGAATGAACGGATTATTTTTTTCCCTTTCTGAATTATAAATTTCGAACGGGCCTCTTTCCTTTGCCAGGTAGGTAGAAGATTTATAAGCTTCAAGAGCCAGGGTTTTATGAACCTCCACGGAAAAATCAGTTGCCTCATTGGACCCGTATCTCAGCCCGAGAGCTGCAAGCATATCGCCCTCTGCTGTTATACCAATTCCGGTACGTCGCCCCTCCTCTGATTTCTTCCTTATATTCCTCCACAAATTGCGCTCAACTCTTTTAAGTTCATCAGGTTCGGGATCAGCATTTATCTTGGCAAGGATTACATCTATCTTCTCAAGCTCGAGATCGATAATATCATCCATCATCCTCTGTGCCAGACCTACATGCTCCTTGTACAATTCAAAATCAAATTCCGCTTCTTTCGTAAACGGATTCTTTACATAGCTGAACAGATTGATCGCCAGAAGCCTGCAGCTGTCGTAAGGACATAACGGGATTTCACCGCAGGGATTTGTCGAAACAGTGGCATATCCAAGATCCGCATAGCAATCAGGGACGCTTTCCCTTATGATAGTATCCCAGAATAATACTCCGGGTTCAGCTGATTTCCATGCATTATGAATTATTTTATTCCAGAGCTGAAGAGCATCCACATCATTAACGAATTTCGGATCATCTGAACTGATCGGATATTGCTGGCGGAAGACAGATTTGTTTTCGACAGCTTTCATGAATTCATCGGTGACCTTGACTGAAACATTTGCACCTGTCACTTTGCCGCTTTCCATCTTGGCATCGATGAATTTCCCTGAATCGGGATGCTTGATCGATATTGAAAGCATCAGTGCTCCTCTCCTTCCGTCCTGTGCTACCTCCCGCGTTGAATTTGAATAACGTTCCATGAAGGGGACCACGCCTGTAGAAGTCAAGGCACTGTTTAGGACAGGAGTTCCTTTCGGACGGATATGCGACAGGTCGTGTCCGACACCGCCACGCCTCTTCATAAGCTGTACCTGCTCCTGGTCGATCTTCATGATACCTCCATATGAATCGGACGCTCCGTCATTACCGATGACAAAACAGTTCGACAGCGAAGCTATCTGGAAATCGTTCCCGATACCGGTCATCGGTCCGCCCTGGGGTACGATATATTTAAAATCTTTTAGTACATTATAAATAAGTTCCTCGGGTAATGGGTTCTTATATTTCTTTTCAACCCTGTGTATCTCCCGGGCAAGCCTCCTGTGCATGTCATCGGGAGTTTTTTCATACAGATTCCCGAACGAATCCTTTAAGGCATATTTATTTGCCCAGACCCGCGCTGCGAGCTCATCACCCCTGAAGTACACGATACTTGCCTCAACAGCTTTATCGTGAGAATATACTTCTTTCCCCTGTTTTTCAGGTCCTGCTTTACCTAAACCGGTATTCTCTTTCTGAGCCTCAGACATTTTCTTTTCTTCTTCCACTTTTTCAGAAACAATAGTTGATCCCTGGACAAATAATTCTCCCATATACAAGATATAAATTCTGTTATCCTTTGATTTATTTGAGATTAAACACCCGCTCGACTTCAAAAGCGGGTATGTGCTAAATTAGGCAAGTGAAAATCCCCAAACAAGATAAAAAATTTAAGTTTATTAACATTATAAGGGATAGTTATTAACGGGTTTTATTTTGCTGGTTTACTGTATTTTACACATATTTATCGGGAACAATCTCCTGCCGGCAATAATGAAGTATTTATAAATCTGCCGGTTAATGCCGGTGAAAAAAGGGTACCCCGTACGGTATTATCTTTCGCTATGTAATAATAAAAGGGTATCCCGTAGGGGACACCCTTTTGTTCTTTCATCAAAAAAAGTATCAGTTGAACAAATACTTTAATCCAAGCTGTATTCCCCAGGTTCCAGCAACCGAATTGGGATCCTGGAATGATTCTGATACGTATTTACCTCCTATTTTCCGCATTGACACTATCATTCTGCCTGTAGTTGCATCACGTCCGGTAACACTTAACGGAGAAGTTGTGATAAGGCTCTGATCGAGTCCCCAGCTGGAATTAAGAAGATTCATGAAATTAATGACGTCAACTGAGAACTGAAGCTTATTAACCTGTTCACCGGTCTTGATCTTAATTTCCTGCATAAATCTCATATCAAGGCGGCCATACCATGGTTCGTATGCTCCGTACCTCTGAGCGAACCCGCCCTTGTGTTTTTTCAGATACGGATCCTGTGAAGCATATACGAAATAGGCTGCTTCATCTTCAGTAGAGGCCCACAGATAATCCGTGGGATTTTCCGGAATATACATCAGCTCATGACTGGATGTTCCGTCCTTGTTTGCATCACCATTATATATATATGAGAATGCATCTCCGATATATCCGTTATAGAAGAATGATATTGACGAACCGAGAACTTTTGCATATTCAATGTTATAGCTCAGTGTTGCGACTACCCTGTGAGGAGTGTTGTTCATAGAAAGACCCAGTTCCCGGGAATTAAGCTCCCTGGTTATTACCCTGTACTGCCATGCAGAGAATGGATCTGAACCTGATTTTCCGGCAATTTCCTCGCTCCAGCTTCTTGAATACCCGATCATACCGCTCAGCCCATAGATCTGGGGAAGAGTAAGTTGTGCGGACAGTGAATATCCCTGTCCCAGATCTGTATTACGCATGATCACCACATCTGTATAGGGCTGGGTGATGTATTTTGTTGCGTTGGTATTGTTTGACCAGTATGGCATAGTCTGGTCGCCAACAAGATATGTGCCTGCGGCAGGCTGCAGATTGATATTTTCAAAAGTGATTGAATTAAGATCATTTGTATAAACACCTTCAAGGGTAAGCATCATTTCAAGCGGCAGTTTAATATCAAATCCGAGACTGGTTCTCCATACCTGAGGCAGCTTGAAGTTTTTATCAATTGCAGCAATCCTTCCTCCCGGAATATTTGACTGTGGGAAGATATCAGAAAGTGTTCCGTCCTTCAGCAGCTGCGAAGCATCAGCAAGCAGGGGCAGTCTTGCCAGCTGGCCGCGGCTTGTGGCTCCGCCGCTCGAATTGATAACAAGCTGGTACTGTATCATACCGCTGTTCGTCGGCTGGTTTGTAAACCAGACGAAAGGTATCCTTCCGGTAAATATACCCGTTCCACCACGGACTTTAAGGGTTTTGTTCCCAAGAACATCCCATGAGAAACCAAGTCTCGGGGACCATAATATCTTAGCATCGGGCCATGTGGAAAGGTCTACAGCCTCACCTCCGGCGAATGTTTTACCATGGAGGCTGGGATTATCAAGGGCACCATCGAGATACATCGGTAAATCGAGCCTGAGACCGCCCATAATTTTCAGGTTTGAAAGAACACTGAACTCGTCCTGAAGATATGATGAGAACTGACCGAAGGACAGTTCTGCAACAGGATTTGTAAAATTGTTAATAGGATATGTATAGGCGAAATTTATCGGATGATAATTATCATTATAAGGAAGGCCGTCACCTTCACCATTCAGGAAATTCTCAAATGATGCGAGGTTCTTGAACCTGTAATATGCAGAACCCTGCCTCAGGTAACTGTTGGCAAAATACTGGCTTTCATATGACAATCCGAAAGTAAGATTATGTTTATCAAGCTGATATGAGACATTGTCAGTCAGGATCAGTGTATTATTATCAACTCTGTTCTTGTATGAGAACAATTCATACCCTGCAGACATCATAACATCTCCCTTTGTTGCATCGCCACTCATAATATCGATAAATGGGAAGTCCGTACTGTTTGATGCACGTGGTTGTTTATAGTTCGTATATGCAAGGAGGAATTTATTTGATAACTGGCCAAAACGGCTGTTCAGCTCAGCAGTTACTGAATGCAGCTTATTTGAGTTGAAATACTGTGAGTTCTCAAATGACATACCACCTGTACGGCTGTGACGGCCGTTTGAGATAGACGGTCTGGCATCACCACTGTTACTGGGCCGGGAAACATTAGAACTTTCCGAAAAGTTATATCTGAGGGTCAGCTTATGATTTCTGCTTATGTTCCAGTTAAGCTTAACAAGCATTTTGTTATTCATTTCATCGTCACCGCCCCAGTCTTCATAGCGACCGGTTTCATAACCAAAATTATCCTTTAACAGCTGGGAGAATCTCACCAGACTGTCTGCATAAACCCTTGAGCTCACATTGAGATCCGTTTCAGGATCACGTCCGTCATCAAGTGCAAGAAGTGTATTTCCCGGTGTGAGTGTAGATTCTTTTTCCCCGCTCAGGAAGAAGAAAAGTTTGTTTTTTATAATCGGACCTCCGAGGGTGAATCCGTAAGCTTTCTTTGCCGATTCGGCCACAGTCAGTTTTGTATCACGGATCTTCGTCCCATTGAAGCTCTGGTCGCGGTAATAACCATAAACCGATCCTCTGAACTGGTTGGTACCGCTTTTCGTTATTGCATTGACACCTGCACCGGTAAAATTTGACTGGCGCACATCGAAAGGCGAAACGGCAACCTGGATCTCCTCGATCGATTCCATAGAAATCGGCTCACCTGATACACCCGGCATATTGGTCCCCGATAACCCGAAATTGTTATTGAAATTAGCACCATCGACCGTAACATTTGTATTGTAAGCGTTACGTCCCACATAGGAGCCTGTGCCTGTTGAATAAGGAGAAAGACGGGTATAATCACCAAGGGTACGGTTCATTGTCGGAACCATAAGCATATCTTCTCTCTTGATATTGGTTGTGGCCCCGGTCTTTTCGGTGTTGAACATCGAGGTTTTTGTACCTACTACTGTTACTTCCCGTAATTCCGTACTTTCCTGTGACAGGTCAGCATTAAGGACAGAATTTTCCCCCAGCAACAGGGTAATATCTGTAAAGGTCCTCCTGGCATAACCTACAAATGATATCTCGACCTTGTAAGGCCCGCCGGGCCTCATGCCGTCAAGTGTGTACAAACCCTGGCTGTTTGTAGTTGCCCCGTAAACCGTACCTGACGGTACATGAGTGGCAACAACTGTAGCACCTGCCATGGGTTGATTCCGTTCGTCTATAATCTTCCCGCTCATGGAAGAAGTTGTTGATCCCTGCCCGTATGTAAATAATACAAGGCAGAAGAAGAACAATGTTGTAAAAAAATTCTTTGAATGTCTGATCATGTAATATGGATTTAGGTTTAATTTACTTTTTAAATAATTAATAATAAACTTAT
>ERZ795056.3882-NODE-3882-length-15729-cov-4.986985_pt1 | contig 15729 bp, 13 predicted proteins | sample MGYA00375140_ERZ795056 | MGnify/ENA primary metagenome ERZ795056 (study PRJEB30185, sample SAMN05720227) | activated sludge metagenome | isolation source: Anaerobic digester | place: USA | collected 2015-03-09 ... | reverse complement strand
TATACCAATTACCTTCCTTAGTACGGTATAATTTAAAGGTTTCAGATGTTCCTTTTTGGGTAAAAGAATATTCTTTCAAAAGTGCTACTACAGTACCTAAAACGTTCTTCATTTCATAGGGCTGAATGGTATATAAATAATGGTCTCCATTATCCAGTATCAGCTCCTTTCCAAACAGATTTTTTAAAGCATCTCTCATGCTGCAATTATAAACAAAAAATTGTTTTCTGCCTGACTAAATATTAGCCATGCAAACTGCAATATTGGTACAGATTTTACACCTGTTTTACTATGAGTTTGCCAACAGTAAAAATATTCTCAACAAATAAATTTTACAAGGGCTTAATATGCCCGGTCTTGCACATGGCAAGATGTACAAACGTTATACGTTTGGGGCATCTTGCCCTTCACTCCGAAGTCGTTTCGGGGTATTGAAACAGAAAACTTAAAACTATGAAGAAGTTGGAAAGTGAAGTGAGGAGTAAAATGGTAGTAGTAAGGATGAATGAAACTGAATTTGAACAGGCTGAAAAGTTCAGAAAAAAAACTACTGAAAGATACCTGAGTACTTATGTTAGAAAATTGAGTTTACAAAAACCTCTCACAGTAAAGTACAGAAACGAAAGTGCAGATGATTTTTTGCTGGATATGCTGAACCTGAAAAAAGAACTGAATGCCATCGGCAATAATTTTAACCAGGCAGTACATAAACTTCACCTGCTGGATAAGATACCGGAGTTCAGGAATTGGGTGCAGCAATATGATAGCTTGCAAAAAGTTTTAATCAGCAAAGTAGAAGAAATAAAAATACTGATGAATCAACTCTACGAGCAATGGTTGCAAAAATAACCACACCGAAAAGTATTGAAGCTGCACTCAACTACAACGAAAAGAAAGTGCAAAAGGGAAATGCAGTTTGTCTTTACGCAGCTAATTATCTAAAAGATGCAAAGGATATGAATTTTTATCAAAAACTAAATGGCTTTGAAAGACTGAATAGTTTGAACGAAAGGGCAACAACTAAAACCCTGCATGTATCACTCAACTTTGACCCATCTGAAAAGCTGACTGAAAGTAAGTTGTTACAAATTGCATCTGACTACATGGAAAGAATTGGATTTGGCAATCAACCCCACCTCGTTTACAAACATGAAGACGCCGGGCATCCGCACATTCACATTGTAAGCACAACAATTAAAGCAGATGGCAGCAGAATTAATACCCACAACATCGGGAGGAATCAATCGGAAAAAGCAAGAAAAGAAATTGAGCAATTGTATGGCTTAGTGAAAGCAGAAAGGCAGCAGCAAATATCAAAGCTTGGCATTAAGCCGGTTGATGTTGAGAAAGCCGTTTATGGCAAGTCAGAAACCAAGCGGAGTATTTCTAATGTAGTGGGTGCGGTATTCAGTCAATACAAGTTTACTTCCTTACCAGAATTTAATGCAGCATTAAAACAGTTTAATATAGTTGCTGACAGAGGAAAAGAAGAAGGAAGAATTTACATGAATCGTGGTATGGTTTATCGTATTCTGAATGATACAGGCAATAAAGTTGGTGTGCCTATCAAAGCAAGTTCTATAAGCTGCAAACCGATATTGGATAATCTGGAAAAGAAATTTACTGCTAATGAAGTTGCAAAAGAATCCCTTAAACCATTTGTAAAAATCAAACTGGATGACTGCCTTTCACAATCGCCTTCTACAATGAAAGAATTAACGGAGCAATTGAAACAGAAAAATATCTATACTGTGCTTCGCCAAAATACTGAAGGCAGGTTGTTCGGAATCACTTTTGTTGACAATCAAAACAAGGTTGTTTTTAATGGCAGTGATTTAGGCAAAGGTTACAGTGCTGCGGCCTTGCAAAGCAGGTTAGCGGCAGGCAATGAAAAATCGCTTAGCAACGATGAAACGAAAGGTAGCGGTTCGGGCAGTTCCATTCAAAAAGAAATAAGCCAGCAAAAACAACTGGATAAAACAATTTCCCTCAAAACAAAAATTGAAAGTCCGTTAGATGTGCTGCTGTCTACCAAAGAGCAATACGATAACATACCCAACAGCCTGCTAAAAAAGAAACGAAAAAAGAAGAAACCAAATTTGTAATTAGTAAAACAATGTTATGTCACACACAGGAGAGAATGAACAGGGGTTGCGGAAGATAGTTGACCTGACAAGATTTGCCAGCATTTTTATTTTGCTATTGCATTTTTATTATTTCTGCTATGTTGCTTTTGAGCAGTGGGAAATTACAAGCACTATCACAGACAGGTTGATGAAAAATATTTCCAATACTGGTTTATTTCGTAATCAGCTTACATCAAAATTTATGGCATTGGGGCTGCTGGTAATTTCATTATTTGGCGCACAGGGCAAAAAAGATGAAAAGATAAATTGGAGAAGCATCACAGCATATTTGCTGATTGGCTTGCTGCTCTATTTTTCAAGCCAGCTTTATTTTAAACTACAGTACGATGTGCAAACAGTAGCTATTGTTTACATGACTGCCACTGGTATTGGCTTTTTGTTGATACTTGCTGGCGGTAATTTACTCAGCCGGTTAATCCGGTACAATTTGGGTAATGATGTTTTCAATTCACTCAACGAAACCTTTCCGCAGGAAGAACGATTAATCAGTAATGAATACTCCATCAACCTTCCTGCCCGTTACAATCTTAAAAACAGAGTAAGAAAAAGCTGGATAAATATCATCAATCCATTTCGGGGGTTACTGGTAATTGGAAGCCCAGGTGCAGGTAAGAGTTGGTTTGTTATTCAGCATGTAATTAAACAGCACATAGAAAAAGGCTTTGCCATGTTTGTGTATGATTTTAAGTATGATGATTTGAGCCGGATTGTTTACAACTGGCTGCAGCAAAATAAACACAACTATTCAGTAAAGCCATCTTTCTATGTTATCAATTTTGATAACCTTTCTGTATCTCACCGATGCAATCCGCTTGACCCAAACAGTATGAATGATATTACGGATGCAACTGAAAGTGCAAGAACGATTTTGTTGGGACTGAACAGAGAATGGATAAACAAGCAAGGAGATTTCTTTGTAGAGTCACCCATCAATTTTGTTACGGCTGTTATCTGGTTTCTGCGGAAATATGCTGATGGAAAATATTGTACCCTGCCGCATGTAATAGAATTAATGCAGGCAGAATATGATGAACTGTTTCCTGTGCTAAATACACAACCCGAAATTGAAGTGCTGGTAAATCCGTTTATTACCGCTTACCAGAATGATGCAATGGAGCAATTAGAAGGACAGGTTGCATCAGCAAAAATTGGTATGGCAAGACTGGCAGCTCCGCAATTGTATTGGGTATTATCAGGTAATGATTTTACTTTGGACATCAACAATCCAAAGCATCCCAAAATTGTTTGTGTGGGTAACAATCCGGAGAAGCAACAAATCTATGGAGCTGTGTTATCGCTTTATGTTTCAAGATTGGTGCGGCAGGTAAACAAAAAAGGAATGCTGAAATGCAGTTTAGTATTTGATGAATTTCCAACGATTTACTTTAACAATATTGACAGCCTGATTGCAACTGCAAGAAGTAATAAAGTTGCTACTACTTTAGCCATGCAGGATTTTAGTCAGCTTAAAAAAGATTATGGCCGGGAGCAGGCAGATGTAATTGTAAACATCACCGGCAATATCATCAGCGGTCAGGTGATGGGAGAAACCAGTAAACTGCTGAGTGAACGGTTTGGAAAAATTATGCAGGACAGGCAAAGTGTTTCCATCAACCGTACAGATACATCCATCAGCCATAGCAAACAAATAGATGCCGCCATACCTGCCAGTAAAATTGCCGCCCTTTCTTCCGGCGAGTTTGTGGGCATGGTAGCTGACGACCCTTTGGAAAAAATAAAACTCAAAATGTTTCATTCGGAAATTATTAACCATCATGAAAAACTGAATGAGGAAGTAAGTCGTTACCATGACATACCTGTCGTATCAAATGTTTCCCAGCAGCAGGTACTGGATAATTATTACCAGGTAAAGATGGATATTAAGCGGTTGATTGGGGAAGAAGTGGTAAGATTGAAGGATTTAAATAATTGATAACCAAACGATAAGGGTTTGTTCACATTTTCTGAATAAAAATCTGATTCTGAATTAGTAAAATTTCGTCAACTTTGTGTCAAATCATTTGACAAAGGAAAATTGACAACCATGCAGGATAAGGGAATTCTTGATTTAAGAGATTTACCGAGCGAAGAGTTCGAAGAATTATGGAAACGTATTGTTTTGCCAGAGAATATTAAAACACAACTTCAAGCACAAGTTCTTCTGGAACTTACACTACGTTCACAAATAACATCTAAAGCAGCAATTCCCTTGCATGGAATTATTCTTTTAGTTGGCCCTCCCGGTACCGGAAAAACGTCAATTGCTAAAGGTGTTGCCTCTGCCGCAGTCTCTGCCTTAAATAATGCTAAAGTAAAATTCATTGAGGTTGAACCTCACAATTTAAGCAGTTCAGCTCTTGGAAAAAGTCAAAGAGAGATAAGAAGATTTTTAGAGGATGTAGTTACAGAACATGCAAAACAAGGCCCATTAATTGTTTTATTAGATGAGGTCGAAACACTTGTAGCTGACAGAAGTAAGATGAGTATGGAAGCCAACCCAGTTGATGTACATAGAGCAACTGATGCTATGCTTGCAGGGCTTGATAATTTAGCAGCAAAGTTTCCACAATTGTTGTTTATTGCTACAAGTAATTTTGAAGGGGCACTTGACCCTGCATTTATTTCAAGAGCCGATTTAGTTCTAAGAATAGATAAGCCTACCCGTGAGGCATGTGAAGCTATATTGAAAGATACACTTACCGCATTTTCGGAAAAGTGGGAAAATATAAAAAAACTAATAAGTGATGCAAAATTTCAAAAAGTTGTTGACGAAGCTGAAGGATTAGATGGAAGGCAAATTAGAAAAGCTGTAATAGGTGCTCTTACATTTAGCATAGATACAGTTTTAAATCCTGCTTTGCTAACCAATCAAATGTTATTAAAATCATTGAAGCAAGCTAAAACTGTAAAGATATGAGTGTAGTGGCAAGAAGATTTGCCGCAAGTCCGGCAAGAATACCCTCCGCAACATGGGAGAAAATTGTAAACATAATTTCTATAGAGTCTGACAGTACAAAAAAAGAGTTGAATGCTATTGCCGGAATTGTTTCGTCCCTCATTGCGGATGAAACTCCGCTGAATGATGCAATAACTGTAATTGGAAGTGGGCCAAGATTGAAGATTTACTGCCTATATGGTGAAGACGCAATTAGTGATGAACCAAATGAAAGTTCCTTATCCTGGAAACCTTTTGAAGGCTATTGGGAGATTTTCTTTCCCGTTCATGAACCTGATTTAGGCTGGGTAACAAAGGCATTAGGAGAAAAAAACAAGCGTTTCAAAACCTACAAAATCGGAGATAAAATAGGCGAAGAACAAACAGAAGAAAATAATTCTGGTTCAGCACATTTAACAATAAACATAGATAAATTAAAATAGCATGGCAAGTTCAGTTACAGTTTATACATATGCACACAGTGTGGCTTATGTTACAGAAAAAATGCTTAGCTCAATAAAACAGATTATTCGTGACGTTGGATTAGACCCTACAAAGTTTGCAAGTGATTTCAATGTTTATGATGCTGGGGTAAGAGCATGGCTTGAGTCTAAACATTTAAAACAGGCTGTATTGGAGGTCGCAAATTCTTCTGGTTCATTAGTTACAAGGTGTGATTTTACTATTGACTATAGTTATTCAAGCGGAGAAGGTTCCATGTGGGTTGATACAGATGCTATAAAATATTCTATCAGCAAGCTGGGGATTATTCCAAGCACTTGTACTTACAGGGTGATTCTAAGTGTTGCCTCCGGTGCACCTACAGTTGCCGGTTGGAGCGATTGTGAATTTTTATCAACCGAAGGGTTTATTAAGCAAAATTTAGGAACAACAATAGGAACAAATTCAATCGGTACACAAGCCGGTTACTGGAGGAAAGCATCATGATATCAACAAACGAAGCATTTAAAAAATTTAAGTCCCGTCTTGAACTAAGGGAAGCCGAACAAAAAGATGCAAGCAGATTACAAAAGGAAATCCGTGAGCATATCGGAAACAACTTTACTGTAAAGACAGATTTTCTTACCGGTTCATACGGTCGTCATACTAAAACAAGGCCGTTAAAAGATGTTGATATTTTCTTTGTACTCGATAAGGAAAAAGAAAAAAAATATTTGACAGACCCGTTATTGGTTCTAACAGATTTTAAAAAATGTCTTGCAAAAAAATATGGTGAATCTAAAGTTTCAATTGGCAGAAGGTCTGTTGGAATTGATATTGCATTAGGCACTACCGATGAAGATAAAGTATTAAGTATTGATGCTGTTCCGGCATTTGAAGTCAGTAACTATTATCAAATCCCTGACAATGTTCTTATTGATTGGGTTAAAACAGACCCTCAAATACATGCAGAAAAAGCAACTCAGTCAAATAAAGGTTTTGATGGTGAATGGAAACCGATGGTGAAAATGATGAAGAAATGGAACGAAACACAAGGCAAGCCTATTAAGCCGTCTTTTTTAATAGAAGTAATGGCACTTCAGATTTTATATCCTCCATTTTCTGGAGGCTATGTGTATGAATTGAAAAGTTTTTTTGCAACCGCTTTCGATAGAATAGGTGAAACATGGGGAGACCCTGCAGGGTTAGGTTCGCCGGTGTCTGACCAAATGGATGCTGCAAGAATAAACCTTGCAAGACAAAAGCTATCGGCGGCAGGAAAATATATTGACCAGGCTATATTGTTGGAGAAACAAGGTAATCAGGGTGGAGCCCTTCGTATCTGGCGGGACAATATTTTTGGCGAAATGTTTCCTCTTTCATAGAAAAATAATAATGGCAACAATAAAAAAGAAAAACAGAAAGCCTGAATTTTCTCTTGTGTCACCACAGGCAATGGGAGGAATACATGGAGGTGATGGATATACCTACCAAGACCGTTACATTGTTTGCAATATTCCCAAATGGATTTCAGACCCTGCTTTTGTCAAACTTATGCCAGAAGGAACAGGTGATGTTGATGTCGTTTTTTTAAATAACAGAAAACATTTTTACAACCACATACAGGTAAAAAATCATTTAGTCAGCATTGCCGAGTTTTCCGGAATTATCAAAACTTTCTTTCAAATTAATAGGAGTATAAAAAAGACCTATCGAAATTTTTATTTAACCTGCCCACTTGTTAGTAACGATATAAGTGCATTATTTAAAAAAATTGACAGGTACAAAGAAGCTCAAAAACTTTATTCTGGCTCCGCCCGGAAGGCATTAATGTCAACTGAAAAAGAGGTGAAAGCCAGTTTTGCAAAATTGAAACTTCAAAAATATTATCTTTTTATTCTGAATCATGTTAAACTTGATGTTGGTAAATATGATTTTGGCGATAACAATGTTTGTAAACATCAATTTGTGAGCTACCTTATTCAGCACCCCAAATATCAAAAAAGAGTATTTGCTTTATTGAGCAATGCTTATTCCCATTTAATTGAGCAAGTAGTTTCAAATCGGGGTAAAATATTTACGGGCCAGTCATTATATAAGCTGATAGATGAGGCAATCACCGGGAAGAAAGTAGTTTTTCAGTCAAATGTCATACACATTCATAATTGGGAAAAGGGAGTTTTTGAACCCAAAGCTAGCGTTACATTAGATTGGACAAAATTCTTTGACCGACCAAGCAAAAAAGTACCAGACTCACAGCTTTGGAATGATTCTCTTATTCCTGAACTAATTACTCTAAAAAATAGAGTAGCTGCCAAAACTGCCAGCCGTCATATTACTTTCAGAGGTAAGTGTGCTTTATCAACTGGGATATCACTCGGTATGATATTCCCGGAAATCGGCAATTGGACTTTTGAGTTGTTGCAACCACCGCAAACCGAACCCTGGAGGTCAGATGCCGAAAGGAAATTAAAATACAAGCCCATTTATTCAGAAATTAGCCCATCTACTTTGGGAATAAAATCCAAAGGAGATGATTTAGCGGTAGTTTTTAACATAACGGGTAAAGCATTAAATGATGTAGCGGATTTTTTCAAGAGTACTGCAACACCACTAAAGAAAATCATATCTCTGCAGCCGGAAACAACCCCCGGAACGTTATCGATTAAAAATGATTCAGAAGCTGTAGCTTTAGCAAGTGCTTCAAAAGATATTATTAAAGGCATGATTACTAAGTATAATTCAAAGAAGATTCATCTTTTCTACTTTGGCCCATTTGGATTAGCTGTTTTTTTAGGTCAAAAACTGACCTCGGTGGGCTCTATTCAATTATATGAATTTCAAGACCCAGGATATAAGCAATCTTGTTTATTAAAATCCTGATTTATGCACACAATTCAACAGAAACTTTTAAGACTTGCTGATACGTATAATATCGGCACTATGTCTTTAAGGGAAGTAGCAAAAATTATTGATGTACCGCATCCGCAAATAGTTAAACACCATTTGGAGCAATTAGAACGTAAGCAGTTAATTGAATGGGATAGAGAAAATAAGACACTTGTGAAAAAGTCCGGCGGAGTGACCTCTAATTCTGATTTCAATATAGTGCCTGTGCTAGGGGCTGCAAATTGTGGCAATGCTGATATTTATGCAGATGAGAGAATTGAGGGGCATATCAAAGTATCGAGTTTTCTTCTAAAAAACCGGAAATCAGTTTTCGCAATTAAAGCTGTTGGTGCCTCAATGAATATGGCTAATATTGACGGGAAAAATATTGAAGATGGAGATTATGTTATTATTGATGCAACAGATAAAAGCATAAGAAGCAATGACTATGTTTTATCAGTAATTGACGAAATGGCTAATATAAAAAAAATTATTATCGACCAAGAGAACAGGCAATTATGCTTAATCTCGGAATCCACAAATCAATATCCGCCAATCTATATAGATGAATCAGAAGCTTCAAAATATTTTGTTAATGGTAAAGTAGTTCAGGTTATAAAACAGGTTATAACGTAATTAACGCTTGCTTTAATATTGGCGTTATTCAAAAGACCGATATATCTTGCGAATTATATCTTCAGAAAGCGGAAGAGAGAAATGAGGATTTCTAACAAAAAATAAATACCTGCTAACAGCCTTGTAAATTTTTTTTATGCCATAAAAATGCCCCTCTGCAATTTCAGCCATCTCCTCAGCTCCATCAATGACTGTTGCGTACATCACTACACCAAAAAGGTTAGGATATTTTTTCATCTTTGCGGTAAATAAGCCTATAGTCTTTTCTATATCAAATACCATGAAGTAGATTGAGTTGACAGGTATATAAACCATGCCCGATGAGTTTGAGGGAATTTGTTTGGCTTTCTTATCCAATTTATTGTTGCAAAGCCTGTGCGTATCATCAAAGTTTAGTGGAGCACCCAATGGACCTTTGCGATAATCGTTTTTCTCAATCCATTCCATCAGCTCCGCATATTTACTATTATGGCATACAGTAAACCGAATCATTTCATCCTGATAAAAAATAATCGTCTCTTCCTTCATTGCCTTTTCCCTACAGTCTGTTACTACTGAAAGCGATTTTTTCATTTCGGATTCATCCAGGTATCTTAATTGTGCAAAAGAGTAAGGCATATAAGCAGCCTGCGGTTCCAGGGCTACTAAAAACCGGTCATAATTTTCCTGAATCATTTCCCTGCTTTCGCCTTCACCCAGTTTTGATACTTCAATAAAAACTCTTTCGTTTGTTTCCGGGTTGCTGATTTCAATGTCAGGAGTTTTGGCCGTTTTAATTTCTTCAAGCAAGGAACATTTAAAACCTGCGTTAGAGAGCATTTGAAGAACTTCAATAAAAGGCTTGCCTTCTGCCCGGCAAGAAGTTTCAGAAGCTAATTTGGCTGTTAGTTTTTTATAACCGCTTTCTGTGTTTTTTAATTGAGATAAGAGTTTTACCACGCCAATTAATTCATCTGTCTCCCAATGGCCTTTGCTTTTAACTAAATTTAATAGAGGATGATTCTTGCCACAACTTTTCAGAAAGCTTTTCCCAAGTTCTTTTCGGCAAAATTCAAGTGCTTCAACCCACTCATTTCGATACTCATCAGTTCCATAGTTGCACCTGGTGGCATACTCAATATGCTTTTCCCATTGGTAATGAAATTCAGTTTTCTCGAATATTTCAAAGTATAAGTCATTGTTCATTGACAGTTCAGTAATTTAAATTTTCAAAGTTGACCTGAGATTTGATTCCAGCATTAACTCACTCATTTCAGTTTGCTTGTTCTATAATGCCTTTCTGCATTGCGTGTAGCTAAAGGATAAATAATTCCATATTCAGTTGCTACAATTTTATAGAAAGACATCGGTTTTTAGCTTACTTAAACCGTAAATTTAAAGTTTCCTGAAAGAACCCATAAATTGAATTTAGCAGAATGAAAAATAAAAATGTGCAAAAGTGTGTAAAAAAGGAAAATGTCTTACCGCAATCTGATAGTTTGAATTTTGACCATGCCCTTGAATTAATTATTCAAAAGCGAAACGGCGGGGCTGTAAATATCAGAGGTATTGGTTTTCAGCTTTTGTTTTCCATTCATACCTTACTGGAACAACTCGACTCCCATCTTACAAATACCGTAAGACTTGAGGGCATTGAAGACCTTGACCTTCGGGCTGGTGATAATCAAACGTATTTTCAAATTAAAACTTCTCAAAATACAATTGACGCTTCTACGATTTGGGAATTAAAAGTATTTCAGCATTTTTATGAAGTTTACCGAATAAACCCCTCTGCCTATTTTGTAATTATACATAATACCTCTGTATCAAAAGGAAATCTCGATATTGTTGGTACCATTAATTACTCTCAAAATGTTCTTACATATTGGCAGAGTAAATTCGTTGAAGCAGGAATTATCGTAGAGCATACTGAACTCCAAAGTTTTTTTAAAAGAATCATCTTTAAAAAGGTAAGTGAAATAGTTCTATTTACTGAAATAAAAAAAACACTATACAATAAGTACAACATCAATCTCAATGCAGAACAGCCATTTATCAAAGCTTTATTTTATCATTCCTTTGAATGGGCAAAACAAAAAACTACAGTTACTTACCAGGATTTGTACAGAGTGATTAATTCCATTGCAGACTCCTTTTCTACCTTTCCCGTTAATCCGGCATTGCAGAATAGCTGGATTGTACCTATGACATTTGAAATAGGAACTAACGAATATGATAATAGCTATTTTGATGGCAAAGCAGCAAGGCCTGTGGATATAGCAAGGGGGCTTCCTGTGAAAAGACCTGTATGGGAAAACTTGATATTAAAGGGAATTGTTGCTTTTGATGTTATTGTTATTAAAAGTTCAAGCGGTCAGGGTAAATCAACGCTTGCATGGCAGGTATCACAATCACTAACTTCTCAGGGGTTTGTAATATATCAATTGCAATACTGCTCAAACTTAAATGATGCTACTGCTGTAGCAGATTATCTTTTAACAAGAATATTAATTGGTGAAATCCCAGTACTGGTGATAGACGGCTTGAACAAATCTGTATCTGGTTGGAGTTTGCTGGCAGAAAAAATGAGGGATAATCCTGTGAAACTAATCATAACCACCAGAGAAGAAGATTGGGTGAGGTACGGAAGTGAGATAACTAATTTAACATTAAAGGTAGTTGACATAAAACTTACTGACCAGGAAGCCGAAACCATTTATGCAGAATTAAAAAAGCATAATAAATTATATTCCGGTACAACTACATGGCAACCGGCATGGGAGAGAATTAAAGAAAATGGACTGCTAATAGAATTTGTTTATTTGCTTACACGGGGTGAGTTACTTAGCAAGCGTCTGGCATCACAAATACATCAACTAAATACAGAAGTGGCCGCCGGAATAAAACTTGAAATACTACGCCTCATTGCTATAGCTGATATTTTAAACATCCGACTTTCAGTTAAATCACTTTCTAAGTATTTATTAAATCGCTTTACGTCTGATACTGACCAAAATGAAATTTACAGGCAATTAGAAAAAGAATATTATTTGAATTTTGAAAAAAACTATGTACAGGGGTTACATCCAGTTCGTTCCCGGCACCTTGTTGATATTTTGCTTTCAAATATTCCTTCTGGCGATAGTTTATTAAACTTACTTTATATCACCGATGAAGATTTTATTTATGATTACTTTATCGGTGTACCGCTCCAGTTCAAAGACTTAGACAAAGCTTTCTGGGAAGAAGCGGCAGCGATTATGGGCAAAAGAAAAAAGTCAGAAATGGTTTATGCTATTGACGGACTGATGCATTATGAACCTGAAAAGTATTGGATTTCCAACAAAGAAATTTACAATGAGGTAAGTGCCACCGGGGGAATTGATTTATTTGTTTACGACTCCATCCCATTTAATAACCTTAGCACAATTGAGAATATAAGTTCCGCTCTTTCAGGTTCAGATTTAAATAGCAATATGCAACTACTCGGCAAAAAGTTGAAATTACTTTCTCCTTATAAAATTGAGAGTAGTGAAGTCAGGATTTTCACTGAAGCACTTTCTAAGGAGTTGGAAAAACAACCTATAGAGGGGCTTCTTGAAGGTGTTGGATTTTTATATAAATGGTTTAAAAGGTTATCTGTTTCCTTTCCAGATATTATACTTGTAGAAGAAAACAATCTTTTGAAACAGCTTTCGGAAAAGAATATAAATGAAACGGCAGAAATCTTCAATTATTTCCGGCTTTTCAACGCCGACCAGTTTAAAATTTTCATCGAAGTGCATAATAATGAAATCATAGGGCATTTAAAAAAGAAAACAAATACACTCACAATAGAAGAAAGAGGAAATAATTTATTTATTGAATACCTACTCGATAAGGATGCCGACAAAGCGAATGAAATGAGTGTGTACAGAATTGAGACAATATTTAATTTTTTACCATTTCATCAGCGATATTGTACTTCAGCCATCATTCTTCCTTTTCCGAACGAGGATATTTACAAAGTAGTTCGTCAAAATGCCCATAAACAAATGCCAGTTGAAAATATTACTGACATGTTTGATGTGCATATTAATCAAATTTGGGCTAAAGTTTTACTGGAGAAATATTCATACACATCTTCATACGAGTGGCAGAAAAATACAATTTCTCTCAGGGAACAAATAGTTGCGTTGGTAAAAAAACTTACTTACTTTTTTGAATACCATATTGAACAAAATGAAAAGAAAGTGAATACTGCGGTAAAAGAAATAGTAAGGCTATCAAATGAATTTTTTGAAGTTGAGAACCAGTTAAAGAAATATCCATCGCAAAGCAATAAGTATTTTGAAAAAAATGCTTTCACTAAATATGAAAATAAGTTGAGTGCTTGGAGAGCTTCCTTTAGGAATTTCATCAATCAAATGCCAGGCATTTTTAAACCATTAAAAGAGCATGACAGGAATCTTCCACTTATCAATCTAAATGAAGCGGTTTGTAATTTGCAGGACATGCAGGACTCCTATAAGGTTATTGCAAATTTGTCTTACACCTATTTTACCACAAATGGATTAGAGAAAGAGGAATCGTTATGGATAAACCGACTCAACGAAACAGTTAATTTTTATGCTGAAAACCCAAGACAGAAAGAAATTGTTGCTTCAAAAGCTGTTAAAGAATGGTGGCTTCAAAAACTTCAGGAAGAGCTTACGGGGGTTTGTGATATTATTACGGAGTTTGGAGAAGATTCTACTTTTAAATTTTATTTCCCCAGTAAGATTATACAATATGGGAATTTAAAAACCTGCACTATCGGTGTGAGTAATTTCGACATACTTGTGGAGGATGAATTATTTTTATTATCAACTGGTTTATGTGATTTAGCTGATACTGGAATTCATTTTTTCACTTTTGTAGTTGTAAGTGAAGAAATGGAAGTGACAGGTGCATTTCGGGTTGGTGATAATTATTTCAAAAAGTTTCAAAAGCTTCTAAATGACGAACCGATTGAAGATGACGGAGATTGGGGAAACCCATTGCCCCTAATACCCGATGAAAAAATGATTTCTGTTTTGGCTGGGGTTAGGTTAAAGAAGGCAGTAATAATTCCAGCCAACGAAGCTTACTTTTCTATGCTGATGAACTGCTGGAAGCTTTCAGAATATAGAGCAAGATTAGATAAAACCAATTCAATACAAGCCGAATGGCTTAGTGAGCTTGAAACTGAATTTTCATCAGTCATTAGGGATGAAGTAGGAAAAGTTTATGGTGATGGTGCAATTGAAGTCTTACCAGAAAAAGAAGAAATTGTAGCTTTTTTAGAAAGGCGGTCGGTTTTAGAAAATGAAAAAATAATAGGATATATGAATAGCCGGGCTGTTCAACTTAATGCAAATTTGTAATGGTTATTAAACTTAATTATTTTTTCCTTGATTTATAATTTTCTGCAATTCCAGTTCACTCGGTAAATTCACCAGATACTTGCTCACAAACACCTGTTGAGGTAAACCCATTGTAGCATATTTTACCAGAGCTTCATTTTTTCCACTGCAAAGAATAATACCAATTGGTGGGTTATCGCCGTGGTGGCTTTCGTTTTCTTTATAATAGTTAAGGTACATGTTCATTTGTCCTGCATCGGCATGGTCAAATTCTCCAATCTTTAAATCAAGCAGTACATGACATTTAAGAATGCGGTGGTAAAACACCAGGTCAATACGGTAATGCCGGTTATCAAATGTAATGCGGCGTTGCCGGTGCTCAAAACAAAAACCCCGGCCAAGCTCCAGCAAAAACTGCTGTAGGTTGGTAATAATGCGTTCTTCCAAATCGGTTTCAGTATAAGGAGCTTTATCTTCCAAACCCAAAAACTCCAGCAGGTAGGTATTGCGGAATACAGCTTCGGGCAAGGGGTCGATTTGTTTGTCAAAGTCTTGCAGGGTCGCATCCTTATCAATACTCAGCCCGGTTCTTTCGTATAGCAAACTCTCGATAGCCCGTTTTAAGGTTCGTACACCCCAGTTATTTCGGATGGATTCTGATTCATAAAACTGTCGTTTTGCCCCGCTTTCAGCCTTTAATAGCTCTATAAAGTGGGAGAAGCTAAGTTGGGTTAAAAGAGTGTTCAGGTCAGTTTGAATGCCCCCTTTTTGGGTAGATTCTGCGGACGGTGCCCGCAGAATTTCAGAGCCCTGAAAGTCAATCAAATACGATTTTGCGGACGGTGTCCGCAAAATTTGGGGGTAGGCCATATAAAAGTCTTTACAGAGGTACAGGTGTCGCTCCCGGATAGACTTTACGCCTTTTTGAGCCAGACGTTCAGAAACGGCCTTATATAAACCAGTGCCATATTCAGCCCTGTCTTTACCCGATTGCTCATACTCAATAATGTAAAAACCTATCACCCAATTACGCAGGGTAAGCGAAGTATTTACCTGTTTCTGTGCCTGGGCAAGAAAGTATTGATTGGTTTCCTGAATGTGGGTTGTCAAATTTTCAAGCGTCACTCCAACAGGTTTATTATAGTTTATTTCCATCGTAAATATTTTAAAATGAATTGACTTGGTTAATAAAAAGAAAAGACCTGCGTAAAACTTATGCCGTCATAAGATTCGCAAGTCTTGTCAAATCTGGTATAAAATGGTTCGAAAAATGTCCGTGCAGGGCAACATAAAAAAGCTGAAAGAAATTTCGGCTTTTTTTGACTTGTAAAAATTCTGC
>ERZ795056.3881-NODE-3881-length-15729-cov-42.303815_pt1 | contig 15729 bp, 12 predicted proteins | sample MGYA00375140_ERZ795056 | MGnify/ENA primary metagenome ERZ795056 (study PRJEB30185, sample SAMN05720227) | activated sludge metagenome | isolation source: Anaerobic digester | place: USA | collected 2015-03-09 ... | reverse complement strand
CCGATGGGTCCGCGTTTTACAAAGGCGCCGCAGCGTTTCGCCGATGCACTCGCAGAGTTTTTGCTATCGCTACCGAAACTTTCTGGCCCCACCGTTTATGCGGTTGAGCTGCGAGATCCTGAGCTTTTGACCGAGGATTATCTTGCCGCATTGTGTGCGGGTGGTGCAACGCATTGCATCGGAATTCACGCGCGCATGCCGCAAGCCGAGGCGCAGGGTCGGTTCTGGCGTGAGGCAGGCCATCTGCCACTGGTGATTCGTTGGAGTTTGCATTCGGGCTTAAAGTATGAGGAAGCGAAGGAGCGCTATGCGCCCTTCAGCGTGCTGGTAGACGAGGATCCTCGAGGGCGGGCGCAAGTTGCAGCCTTGATGCTCGAAGCGGCTGCGTCGCGTCAGCAATCGTTTGTCGTGGCCAACAACAAGGCCGAAGGCTCCGCGCCGCTCACGATTCGCAAATTGTCCGAATTGATCGCCGAATATGGCGAAACCATCGTTCGAAATGGCTAGAGTCGTGTCAGTTTGCCGAGGGCAGACTGCACTAGAATCGCGGCAGCATCGTCATTAAAACAACTCAAAGGGAACGCGAATGTTTGGTCGCTTCATGCCTCAAGAAGGGCGCTTTTTCGAGCTCTTCAATCTCCATGCACACGAAATCGTCGAGGGCGGTAAGGAGCTTGTGGCACTGATGAATGCGTTGGGCGAGGGCGCTACCGATTTGCGCGACCATGCTGACGCCATCGATGCGATCGAAAAGCGCGGCGACAAATACACACGCGAAACCATCGAGCTGCTGCACAAAACGTTTATCACGCCACTGGATCGTGAAGAAATTCACCAGCTCATATCCAACATGGACGATGTGCTTGATCTCATGCAAGACGCGGCAGAATCGGTGTCGTTGTATGACATTAAGACGGTTTCAGCCGAGGCGAAACAGCTTGCGGAAATTTGCTTGCAATGTGGTGAGCGCGTGAAATCTGCCGTGGCCATGTTGTCAAACATGGAAAACGCCGCTGCGATCCTAAAAATCTGCGAAGAAATTGATCGCTTGGAATCCGACGCGGACCGCGTGATGCGCAGCGCGATTTCAAAATTGTTCCGTACCGAAAAAGACGCCGTGCAACTCATCAAACTCAAAGCAATATACGAGCTGTTGGAGACCATCACGGACCGGGCCGAGGACGTGGCCAACGTGATGCAGGGCATTGTGATCGAAAACGCGTAGCCGGCGGACGAGAACCTCTATGGAACCCACCGCTGTCGCCCTTTGGGTGATTATTTTGTTGGTCGTACTCGCGCTCGCGTTCGACTTCATGAACGGCTTCCACGACGCCGCCAATGCGATTGCCACGATCGTGTCTACGGGCGTGTTACGACCTGGGCACGCTGTGATCTGGGCTGCGTGCTTTAATTTCTTGGCGTACTTCGTCTTTGGTTTGCACGTCGCCGCGACCATTGGAAAGGGAATGGTTGAACCGTCCATTGTGGACACGCACGTTATCTTCGGTGCGTTGGTCGGAGCGATTGCCTGGAACGTCGTGACCTGGTTCTACGGCATTCCGTCATCGTCGTCACATGCGTTAATTGGCGGCATGGTTGGCGCGGGAGTGGCAAAGGGTGGAATGGCGGCGCTTGTCGGCGGCGGCCTGTTCGGTCCGTTGGGCAAAACGGTCATGTTTATTGTGGTGGCACCACTCATGGGTTTTGCGCTGGGTGCTTTGCTCATGCTCTTGATCGCGTGGATTTTTCGCCGCGCCACTCCCGGCCGAATTGACAAGTGGTTCCGTCGTGGACAGCTGGTTTCATGTGGCCTATACAGTCTCGGCCACGGAAGCAATGACGCGCAGAAAACCATGGGCATTATTTGGCTGCTGCTCATCATCGCTGGATTGGCCACGAAGGACGTGAAAACGCTTCCGTCGTGGGTCGTGATTAGCTGCTACATCGCGATTTCACTGGGCACGCTATTTGGCGGATGGCGCATCGTGAAAACGATGGGACAGAAAATCACCAAACTCAAGCCCGTTGGTGGTTTTTGTGCGGAGACTGGCGGCGCGATCACGCTCTTCATCGCGTCAAGCTTTGGCATCCCTGTGTCGACCACTCACACAATCACTGGCGCGATTGTTGGCGTTGGCGCCGCTCGCAAAGTATCGGCGGTTCGTTGGGGCATCGCGGGAAGTATTGTCTGGGCGTGGGTTTTGACCATTCCCGCGTCTGCGTTCATGGCTGCGCTGGCGTGGTGGTTCGGAAAACAGTTGTTCTGACATGAACCGCCCGCGTTCGCTTCTAGCACCTAGCGAGCGGTCTGGGAATGTCGAGGCTCGGAATGTCGAGTTCAGCCGTCACTGGCGCTGGCTCTTCGCGGTCATTCCGTTAGCGCTGGCGCTTGCTGTCGCTGCGGCATGGTTGGTGCCTGACATCGCCTTTTTTGAGGCATGGCCCGCGCTAAACGTTTTGTTTTTTTTGGTGGGACTCGCGATTCTTCCAGTGTTCTCACCCAACGCCAGCCTGTCTCGCAAACTCATTCATATTTCCGTGTTTGCGCCCATCGCAGCGGTCTTTATCGCGGTTCTAATCGGTGCTGCCCTTGACCGTTATTACGGCAACGATTTGCAGCAAACTTTTTACCTTCGCTTTCAGACAATGCTCGTGGCAGGTCTGTCCGCTGGGTTGCTCTATGCGGCAGTAGTTGGTGCGATTGTCTACTTGCGAGCACAGCGTGTTGCGGTCGTCAACAAACTGCTGACGACCGAGGTAAAGGAAAGCGACATTCAGCGGCAGTTGACCGAAACGCGACTTCGCATGTTGCAGGCGCAAATTGAGCCACACTTCCTGTTCAACACGCTGGCATCAGCGCAGCAGCTCGCACAGAAAGGGGCTCCGGATGCGGCAAAGCTTATCGGACATCTCGTTCGGTTTTTGCGCATGTCAATACCGTCGATGCGCGACGACAAGGGCGCGCTGAAACGAGAGTTCGAGCAGATTAGCGCATACCTTGCGATCATGCAAACGCGCATGGGAGGACGTCTGAGCTTCTCGGTGTCTGCAGATGCATCCGTTGAGCAATTCGCCCTACCGCCTGCGCTCGTCATGACCCTTGCCGAGAACGCAATCAAGCACGGCATTGAGCCTGCCGCTGATGGCGGGCGCATTGACATTACTGCCAAGGTCGATGGAAATACGGTCGTGGTCACGGTGGCAGATACTGGTGTCGGCTTTGTCTCCACAGATAGCAAAGATGCCGGCGGTGGATTGGGCCTCTCAAACATCGCGCAGCGACTGCAAGCAATTTACGGTGATGCGGCAAAAGTAAAGCTGATGCAAAACACTCCGCATGGCTGTATCGCCACGCTCTCACTTCCACTGGGCACTTCCTAACCGTCACCGAATACTCGCACAAATTTACTTATTCATGGACAAGATTCGCTGCCTATTTGCCGATGACGAACCGTTGATGCGCGAGCGAATGCGCGATTTATTAGCGCTTCATAGCCAGCACTTTGAAGTTGTGGCAGAAGCGGTCAATGGGGCCGACGCGCTGGAAAAGTTTGAAGCAACCCAGCCGGATGTTTGCTTTCTCGATATTCGTATGCCCGTTAAGAGTGGACTCGAAGTCGCGAGCGAAATTGGCGATCGAGCGAAGATTGTCTTCTGCACTGCCTACGATCAATTCGCGATTGAGGCCTTTGAGCGCGGCGCGGTGGATTACCTGCTCAAGCCGATTGAAGAGGATCGGTTGGCCCTGACCTTGGAGCGCTTGCTCGGGGATGTAGATATGCTGGCAGATGATGTCACGCCAGTCATCCACCTATTGAATTCGAAAACGCCGAGCACAAGCGAACGACTGAAATGGATTAAGGCGTTGGTCGGCCAGGACGTAAAAATGTTTCCTGTCGACGACGTGATCTTTTTCCAATCCGATACGAAATACACTCGTGTTGTGACGGAGACAGAAGACGTCCTCATTCGTACTTCTTTGCGTGAGTTGCTCGACGGATTGGATCCGGAAACATTTTGGCAGGTGCATCGCGGTTCGATCGTAAACGTGCACCGCATCGCCAAAATCACCCGCGAAGGTGTTGAGAAACATTCTTTGGTTCTGCGCGGGTGTAAGGAAACTCTAAAAGTCAGTCGCCATTTCTTTCACCTGTTCAAGCAGATGTAGTGCATAACGCTCTGCGCATCGTCATTCGTACAGACCAATCGTCGTTCGTCGCAAAGTCATTCGGATCCGCTGTCACGTCCGCGAGACTATCGTCATGAATTTGCTCCGGCGATTTTTGTTGACGTGCTCTGCGTGGTTTTTCTGCGTTGGAGTCGCGCCCGCACAGGTCGCCGTTACGGGCACACCAAGCAGCATCTCGGCGCAGGATTTTTTTCGGCTGCCAGACGTCTGGCGTCCCACGCTTTCTCCCGACGGAAACTACTTAGCGTTTCTTGCGCGGGGTGGCGCAAGGCTTGGTCTAGCTGTCATCGACATTGAACGCCGTACGTCAAACGTAATTGCGACATTGCCCGACGCAGACGTCGTAGAGTTTCACTGGGTCAACTCGCAGCGCATCGTTTTTGTCAGCGGCAATGTTTACGATCCCGTCGGAAGCTCAAACTACGGAAGAACAGGGGGGCTCTTTGCGGTTGACAGAGACGGCACACAGGCGCGCCGGTTAGCGCTTCCATTTGGTGACGGAAGCGCTGCCATTTTGCGCCCGCGCTTCACGCGGTTCGAAGCGGCTGTGAGCAATGGTTCGGATGACATCATAGTGACCTCGAACGAGCGCAACTTTGACGCATCAGACGTGTACCGCCTCAACACTCGAACCGCACGAAAGACGCTCCTCAGCTTCGACAACCCGGGGGACGTGCAGCAATGGGCATTAGACCGTGATGGCTTACCTCGTGGCGCAGTATCCGTTAAAGGATTGACCTCACGCGTTTCCTTTCGTCGTGACGACAAATCGCAGTGGTTGAAGTGGAGTGAAGCTGACTTTCGTGAGCCGCAAAATTGGGCCCACTCCATTGGTTACGACGGATCAATCATCGGTTTTGGTTATCGCGAACGTGGCTCGGTTGCGTTGGCGAAGTCTCGCCTGACAGTGGCAATGTTGCGTCTCGATGAGCGCGGCCAAGCGCAGCAGATTCTCGCTAGTCGTGACGATGTGGACATGTCCGCGCCGATTTTTGATCCGGTCGCCAAGAAGCTCGTTGGTGCGCGGTTCTACGGTGAACGGGAGCAGGTGCACTGGATCGACGAAGGGTGGGCCGCTATCCAGCGCCAAATTGATCTGGCACAACCTGGCGCGGTGAATTACTTTGTGCCGCCGGAGCAGGGCAGGCGCATGATTGTTTTCTCGTACAGTGATCGCAATCCGGGCACAGTATTCTTGTTTGATTTCCGAACACGAAAGCTCGAGTACTTGATTGATTCGCGCCCGTGGATTAAGCCCGCCCAAATGGCTGAATCGCGAGTGGTAAAGTTTTCCGCTAGGGACGATTTGCCTCTCACTGCCTTGCTCACCACGCCGCGCGGGATTACTGCGAGAAATTTGCCACTCATCGTGATCGTGCACGGTGGCCCTTGGGTTCCTGGTTACACGTGGAAATGGGATGCAGAAGCTCAGTTCTTTGCGTCGCGTGGGTACGCCGTTATCCAACCGAATTTCCGCGGTACCACGGGTATGGGGGCGAAGCATTTGCTGTCGAGCTTCAAACAATGGGGTTTGACCATGCAAGACGACATCACAGACACTGCGCACTGGGCCGCGAAGCAGGGCATCGCCGATCCCAAACGCATGTGTATTTTCGGTGCGAGTTATGGTGGCTATGCCGCCATGCAGGCGTTGGTGAAAACTCCCGATTTGTTTCAATGCGCGGTGAACTACGTTGGTGTGACTGATCTACAGCTCTTTCACAGTGTGACCTGGTCGGACTTAAGCGACAGCGATTTTGCGAAATTTCGCGCACCGATTATGGTGGGGGATCCAGATCGCGATAAGGCACAGCTGCAGGCTACGTCGCCCGCGCAAAATGCCGATCGCATCAACAAACCAGTATTCATGGCCTACGGTGGGGAGGATCGCCGCGTGCCTATCATCCATGGGGAGCGGATGCGAGACGCGCTTGAAAAACTCGGAAAAACACCAGAATGGATGGTCAAAACTGACGAAGGGCACGGTTTCGTGAAGCTCGATAATCGTATTGAGTTTTATTCGCGTGTGGAGGCCTTCCTGAAGCGTTCTTTAGCGAAACCGTAGTCAACGCGGGAGACAACGGGCGTTTCATACCCAGCGATTTCTATCCTATACTGCCCGAGAGTTGATCGAAGAAAGGGCGGTACGAGATGTTTACGATTCTTGTGGCCAATCCTAAAGGTGGGGCGGGCAAGACGACCATCGCCACCAATTTGGCGGCATATCTCGCTGGGAAACACCAGCGCGTTGTCATGCTGGATATGGATCGCCAGCGGTCGGCGGCACGTTGGCTCGCTCGACGCCCGCGCGGATTCCCTGAAGTTCGCGGCGCTTTGCCTGAGACTAATCCGAAAATTATTTGGGATTTCAAGCCTCAGTGGCTCATTGTTGACGCCCCGGCAGGCGTGCACGGCAAAACGTTGGCCGAAATGGTGAAGGCGGCTGACGCGGTGCTGGTGCCTGTCGCGCCGTCGACCTTTGACTTTGAGGCTACGACTGATTTCCTCACCGAGCTAAGCGAAATGAAGCCCCTACAGAATGGCAAGCGCGCCATCGCCATAGTGGGTTCCCGCGTTGATGGGCGTACGGTTGCGGCCTCTGACCTTGATGAATTTCTGGCACCGTTGTCGCTTGATGTCGTCACGCATGTTCGCGACTCGCAACTCTACGTTCACGCCGCGCGCGACGGTTTGTCGATCTTTGACTTGCCGCGGTCGCGCGCTGAGGAGGCGTGGGCAGACTGGCCGCCGATGCTCAAGTGGCTGCAAGGCCGCGTCAATGCCGGACATTCTCGTTAGTCAGCGGTAAACACAACACAGCGCTACACTCTGCTTTATGTACACAATCCTCGTGGCCAATCCAAAAGGCGGCGCCGGCAAGTCGACGCTAACGACAAACATCGCGGGCATGCTTGCTCAAAGCAAGCAGCGAGTCGTAATCATGGACTTGGATAAACAACAATCCGCGACCAACTGGCTGTCGCGGCGCCCCGGTATGTTGCCTCGCATCATGTCGTGGAGCGAAGACACCGACATGGAAGAGCTCCGTGCTTTCGCGCCACAATGGATGGTGATCGACACGCACGCTCGGCTACGGCGAGCAGATCGTACTTATCTTCTGTCGCGTGCCAACCTGGTTTTGGTGCCTGTAAACCCGTCGGTGTTCGATATTGAAGCGACTGCGAAGTTTTTGATCAAGTTGCATCAAGATGCGAATGTGCAGTCTGGCAAAGTGAAGATCGGCTTAGTCGGTAGCCGCACGGACAGTCGCACGCGTATGGCGCAGGAGCTTAATAGTTTCTTCAAGCGCAGTGGTTTACCCGTGGTGATGTTCGTGCCGGATAGCGTCGTCTACCCACAGTGTGCGCGCGATGGCGTGTCGATCTACGATTTACCGCGCAATCGCACCGAAAATCAACTCGATGCTTGGCAGCCGTTGGTGGATTGGATCAAAGAGGCGCTGGCGAAATCGCGAGCGGATGCGGCCGATGCGGCCGCTGCAGCGGCGTTGTCGGAAGCACATGTGCCGCAGCACGGCGTGGTGCAAGTGGCTTGACCCTTGCTTGTGCGCCTTGAACGAAGGACGATTCGAAACGTCCTTTTCGGCCATCATTTCAGCGCCTCCCCTTTGGTCAGCCCCATTTGGCGCGCTAATGACCTACCCGCATGCCAACGCACAGCCCTCACCAGCGCTGCTTTGAACGGCAAAGGATCGGAAAGTGACTTTGCGTTGAAGGAGCACATCGATGTCGCTTTCTCCGCCGGTGACGAGCGGAATGACTCAGTTGATGGGCCGTTCAGGATGGTCCGCCAAGAGCATTTGCGCCGAAACCCCAACGCGGTTGCTAGGACGGAGCTGTACAGATGTAAGTGCGCTGGGAATCTCCCTGAACGACGGCAGAGGGAAGGTTCGTGCTACAAAACCTCTGCGGCATAGTCCGCCAAACGGGAGCGTTCGCCGCGCTGCAGCGTGATGTGTCCGCCATGGGCCCAGCCCTTGAAGCGATCAACGACGTAGGTGATTCCAGAAGAGCCTTCCGAAAGGTACGGCGTGTCAATTTGCGAGATATTGCCAAGACAGACGACCTTCGTGCCAGGGCCAGCGCGCGTGATGAGCGTTTTCATTTGCTTAGGCGTCAGATTTTGCGACTCGTCGATGATCAAAAGTTTGTTCAGAAACGTGCGGCCTCGCATGAAGTTGAGGCTCTTAATTTTCACTTTCGCGCGAATCAGATCGGTGCTCGCCGAACGGCCCCAGTCGCCCGCCTCGCTGTCGGCGCCCATTAGCACTTCTAGATTGTCTTCAAGCGCGCCCATCCAAGGCGACATCTTCTCTTCTTCTGTGCCCGGTAGGAACCCGATGTCTTCGCCCACTGGGACCGTCACCCGTGTCATGATGATTTCGTTGTAAATTTTCTGATCGAGCGTTAGCTGCAAGCCCGCAGCAAGGGTAAGAAGCGTCTTTCCGGTGCCCGCCTGCCCCAACAGCGACACAAAATCTACGTCGGGATTCATCAGCAAGTTCAGCGCGAAATTTTGCTCGCGATTGCGTGCCGTGATTCCCCAAATCGCATTCTTGTGGTGACCAAAATCGCGCAGTGTTTGTAGCGTCGCGCTTTTGCCCTCTATCGAAATCACACGTGCGTAAAACGGCGTATCTACCTCGGTGTAAACAAATTCGTTTACGAGCAGCTTTGGCACCATCGGCCCAGTGACTTTATAGAACGTCGCGCCGCCTTGTTGCCAACTCTCCACGCCCTTGCCGTGCTTCTCCCAGAAGTCCGCAGGTAGCTCGGTCATGCCGGTGTAGAGGAGATCCGAATCCTCTAGCACCTTGTCGTTGAAATAGTCTTCCGCGTCGACGTCAAGCGCCCGAGCTTTGATCCGCATATTGATGTCTTTTGACACCAATGTGATGTGACGTTTTGGCTCTTTCTTGCGCAGATGCAGGCAAACAGCAATGATCTCGTTGTCCGCCTTCCCCGCGGCGAACGACGATGGCAAGGCGACCGAGAGTGGCTCAGTTTGTAGAAACAAGCGGCCGCTGGCAGCTCCACCAGAGGCTTTGTTGAGCGGAATACCATTAGCAATACCGTCGTCAAAACCTTTTACTAGTTCGTCCAGAAAACGGGAGGCTTGTCGCGCATTGCGATTGACTTCGTACGTACCTTTTTTGTTGTTATCGAGTTCTTCTAACGTGCAAATCGGCAGGAATATGTCGTGCTCTTCAAATCGGTATAGCGAGGTGGGGTCGTGCATCATTACGTTGGTGTCGAGCACGAAGAGCTTGGTGGGGGTTGCACGCGTTTTCGTCGCGCGCGAATTGATAGACACGACACGCGATTTGGATTGCGTCATGAAATTCCTTGTGAACGAGGAGAGGAGGGGAAAGGACTGGAAAACACGCAGTCAGCATAGCGTTAGCGAAGCATCTAGCGCTAGTTGGCGGGGCCGCAGCTGGGGGCGGAGATGATTAATTGTCAATTGCAATCGGCAAAGGCTTGTCGCTTAATGTAGCGATGTTTGCCGACGGTGCAAGCTCATTTGTGATGCCGAGGCAGGTTCCGAAGGGGCGCGTTGGGTTTTAGCGACACCCACGCCGCAGAAACGTACTTACTCTGGCACGCAGAACTTTATGCCCTCGTCATCCCAGCCAGCCGAGACCATCGCTTGGTAGACCGTTTGACTGGTGGTGAATCGATGGTTGGGGTCGTCTGGGAATCTCTGGTTACCGCGAAATATTCTGAAAACAGGTATCAATCCGGGCGCGCAACTTGTGCTGGCCCCTGAAACAACGGGAGAGTAGGCGAAAGAGTCCGTGCCCTCGTTGAACGGTTTTAACGGAGCGGCTAGGTTGTCTGGGTTGAGCGCGGCGAGAAGCGCTTTTTCGCTGTCAAGCAGCGTGTAGAAGTGCGTCCCTCGTGCTCCGCTTAACGCTGCTTTGTCGAAGTAGTATCGTGAGATACCGACGGCACTCTGTGGTGGCGAGACGTACACCTTGAACTGCAAACCTGTTCGTTGGAAACTCGTGCTCGCGTCAAGCAGCGTTTTTTCTTCGTCGCGCGAGGTGATGAAGTAATACTGAAGAGGGAGATACAGATACTCCGTCATCGTCCTAGTCGTCAGTGCGCTCGTGGACCCGAAGCCGGAGAGCGCTATCGAAATCGCCAGACTCGACGCACTATGCTCGATGGAAAGCACACCCGTCGCGAGACCTTCAGCCGAAGGCGTGAATCGCAGTGCGATACTGCAACTTGCCGCTGGCGAAAGCATCGTGGTTGCGACGCAGTCGCCTCCTTCCCGTGAGAAGCTAGCGCCAGCGAGCGATATCGCCGTTAGCTGTAACGGAGCGTTTCCCGTGTTGCTGACCGTGACTGTGCGCGGCAGCGAAAAAAACGGCAGTGTCACGGTTCCAAAGTCAATGCTCTGGGCCGATACGGAAGCCGCTGGTGCAGCAACTCCCGTTCCGGACAGCGAAACGGTACTCTGCCCGCCAGGACCGTTGTGAACAATTTGCAGTGTCGCAGTGCGTGCGCCGCTCGCCGTTGGCGCAAAGGTGACAGCGATTGTGCAGTTGGCGCCTACGGCTACAGTCGAACACGCGGTGCTCGCCGAGAAGTCCGCGCTATTCGCGGACACTGCACCGACAATGAGTGGCAGCGTACCGTTGTTGGTAACCGTTATTTGCTGCACAGCGGTGATCTGACCGACATTAGTCGCCGCGAAGGTCAATGTGGTGGCGGAAAGCTGCGCCGCAGGGCTTCCGGTGGCCGACGCGGGGTCGGCAATGTATGCGGCGATGTCGATCAACTGCGCCGCGGTGGTTTGGCCGCGCAGAAATGCCATTTGGCTAACTGTGTTGATCGCGAGCCCAATCCCGCCGGGCGTGTCGCCGTTCTGAATGCGGTTCTGCCGCGCCAATGGATCTGGCCCGTGACAGGCTCCTGCGCCGCAACTCAGTTGACCTGGCACAAGCGGCGTGTTGTACAGCGATTTGCCGACGTTCGCGTCCTGCCCAAGTGCGGTGAATGGAATGAGCACGGCGCAAAGCCATAGGCTGACGCGCAAGAGTGGTTTGCGCCTTGTGTGGGCTCGGGACTGGCTGCGAAGGTTTAGATCCATGCACGTATTTTGTCTGATGCCGCTCAACTTCAATAGCCGTATTCGCGCGACTGCTAATTCATGAAGCCCATGTCGTACCCATTCGGGTGCGCCGTGGCGAGCGTCGGAAACACGCCTGCTGCACCGGTGATGTCGGCCGGAGGAACGCCGAACCACTTAGCGATAGTGGCGACGACCGCATCGCTCGACGTAGTGGGTAGCATTTCGCCCCGGTCAAGCATGTGATTGAGGCCGTTGCAGCGTAGTCCGGCGGTATTTGGGGCGGAGTAGCGATCCGGCGGCAAACCGATTCGCGGGACGGCACCAGCCGTCAGGTCGGCCCGCGTGGTGCCGTTGAGCCCCATATACGGCGAGGTGCCCGCTTGGGTAGCTGTGACACTGTGGTCCTGCCCGTAAATCTTGCCACCTTTCACCGCTCCGCCGAGCACGATTTGATGGCTGCCCCAGCCGTGGTCGGAACCGTTGCCGTTGGAATCGAGCGTCCGACCAAATTCGGTCATCGTAAAGAGTGTGACGCGGTCTTGCGCGCTCCCTGGCAGGTAGCCTGTGCCTGCAGCGTCCCGAATTTTGACGTTGCCCATCGCGGTCCAAAACGCGCTAATCGCTTTGCTGATCTGCTTGTTGTTGTTCGGATTGTTCGTCCAGAACTCAGTGCCGTGGGTGTCAAAGCCGCCGATGCTGACGAAGAAAATCTGACGCTTCAACGGTGTTGCTGCGTTCGCTCCTAGCTGATTACTCGCGCGGATCAGCGCTGCAACCATGCGTAGCTGTGCGCCGAGCGTGCCTCCGTTGAGACTGAGGCCGCTGGCTTTCATGGCTTCGAATGGCGCCACGATCTCCTCAGTAGGAGGGCTATTCAGGAAGGCGGTCGAAATGGCGACTTCTGTATCGATGGACTGGCGCATGGTCTGCCGCCATTGGTCGTTGTAGATTGATGTTGCTTCGCTGGTCATCGTCATCCGACTGTTGAACGGAGCCATCATAGGGGCGTTCCATGAGTAACCGTTGCTCACGCGAATCGGACCGCCCGTTACGCAGTACGGCGAGGTCGGGTTGTTCGTGATGAAGGTGCCGCTCGTGTTGCACGTAACCGTACCCACCGTGGTCCAAATCGGCGTGGTGGTTCCTGTTTGCAACCGCCCAATTGAGCCTGTTCCGACCTGATAGGCGATCGCGTTCACCGGTGCCGTTGGCGCGGTCAACATAAAAGTGTTGGTGCCATCGACCGAAACCTGCGTCGAAATCTTTGCGCCGGGATTTAAGCTACTAATCGCGGTGTGCGATGCGATGCGTCCGGCGATACCTATCGACGGATTGGCGAGGTTGGCCGTTCCGCTCATCCAACCTTTTTGCTGGTCGTCGTGTGAGTACAGGTTCACGGGACGCGCGCCACCCGTCCCCGTGTACCACTCGGCGCGATTGATCGGTGCAATCAGCGGACCCACGTTGGAGATGACGGCGAGCTTTCCGGCGTCGTAAATCGCTTTAAGTTCGGTGTAGTTCGGATGCAGCGCAAACTTGCGGCCGTACGTGTTCGTCGTCCAACCGCCTGCGGACGGCGATGCGGTGCTTGTGATGCTGTTGAGCGTTGTTTCTGGCAGTGCAGTGGCCGCGAGCTGCGCGCGGGTGTAGGCCAGATTGCCGGAACTGGAGTTTTGAACCGGCGGGTCGCCGGCTGGCGTGGTGGTCGAAAAATTTGAGCGATCATGTGCGTACCGATCAAACTCCACAGTCGTCGCACCCAGCGCCGTGCCCGTTGCATTTCCGTCTTGGTACGGAATCAATACGTTCGACGCGTCCTGTCCGCCGTACAAAAACACGCACACGATGGCTTTGTAATCGGCCCCTACCTCGGTGACGCCAACGGGGCCTGCTGCGAGTGCCACGTTGCTTAACGCGTTGATGGTGGGCAAGCCGCCGCCCACTGCCATCGCGGTTGCGGATTTCAGGAAGTCGCGGCGCTTTTGAATGTCTTTGGGATTCATGTCTGAGCTGCCTATCGTTGAATCTGGAATTCTGGGGTGTGTACGGCGAGCCACAGCGCGCCTTTGACGCGTTCGCGCTTGCGCTCTTGCCAAGTCGTGATGTTTGCCGCAGACGGACTGCCCGGCAGGACGTAGACCGGATACGCCGTGTTTAGCGCGCTTTCCAAACTCGTCTTATTGGCCGGGCTGAGTTGACCGCCCAAGAGCACTAGATTGAGGTAATCAAACAACGCGCCAGCATTGTCCTGAACGGCATACAAGTCCGATAGATCGGATATCACGCAGTCAGCCGGTTTGTAGTTCGCGGGCGTGCTGCTCGTGTTGCAGCTGCCAAACTGCGCCAGTCCAACTTGCCGAACTGCTGTATTGCTATCGGAGCGGGCCACGATGCTGCCAAAGTAGTTCTGCGTGCTCGCAATGGCCGTGGTCGTCGTAATTTGAAATTCCGGTCCTAGCGCGTTGCTTTGCGCCACCGGTCCCGGCGGTGAAAAATCTGGATTGAAGTAGTTGAAGACCGTCGGCGATTGCAGCGGCGCTTGGCTAATGCCGTACTCCACGTCTTCAAGCCCGTAGTGGAGCTGATAGCGACCCGAGGTGGCCGTAGCGTTAAACGCACGGAAAATGGAGCTCAAACGGAGGATCGGCTCGCGCAGTTTTCCGAACTTCATGAGCTCCGGCGCGGTGGTCAACACCGTCGCGGGAGTGACGGCCTCGTCGTCAAGCAAGACCGCTCGAAGCACCGCCTGCATGTCGCCGCGAACGCCGCTGCCGTTGTTGTTAAACACGGCGGCGACACGTCCAACGTAGGCTGGACTCGGGGTCGATGTGACGAAAAATTTGATGAGGTGTTTGCCGATGAACGGCCCAACGTTGGGGTGGCAGAACACGTTGTCGATTGCGTCGTTCACCGTTGCGTAGGCTTGCGTCGCATTAACTTTCGTGCGCGTCGTTACGCCTGAGCCCGCTGTGTTGATGGCGGGTAGCAGACCGCCGGCTGCGGCGAGTGCGACGGCGTTCGTGCATGCGCTAACAACACCGGCGTAGCTAGGGTAGGCGAGCAATTGTTTCGAGAGTGCGCTGTGGCGGCCGGGAAAGGGGATCATCGAGCGGTTCCACCCAGTTAGCACGGGCGGAAAATTGGGACCAAGATAATCTGCGCCCGGCTCCCAATTCCAACTCGGATGGACCCCACCGTACACGTCGGTGCAGGTGGATGGTGTGATCGCGTACGACGGGTCACCGACTTTGCAATACGGATCGTCGTAGGAAAAACCGGTGAACGCTTTGGCAAAGCCTTTGACCGTGTCCTCGGTGTAACTCGGGGTCGTTGTTGGCGTGCCATCTGGGTTGAGCATTACAAGGCCAACGGCGAAGAGTTGCAGTAATTCGCGTGCGAAATTTTCGTTCGGTGTCGCGCTGCTTCCGTCGTTGCGCAAGTGGCTCAAATACCGGCCCATCGCGGGCGAGAGAGACATTTTGTAAAGCACATCGCGGAAATTGCCGTAGCCGTTGTCTGCGAGCAAGTCCAAGTAAGCTGCTAGCTCGAAAGGATTGTCAGAGCCGCCACTCGATGAAACCACCAGCACTTCGGAGAGCGCGAAGGCGAGGCGTTGCCGCAATTGATCAGGGCTTTTCAGCGCCTGCTTCCAAAACGCTTCGCGTGTCATTTCGCTGTAGAAGTTATCCGGCGGGATGCGGGCATCGTATTCGGCCTTGCGGTCCAGCAGATACTGAAAGTGTTTGGCGGGGCGCGGCATCGCGAACTGCGCATTGATCCAAGTTCCCGCGCGCGCCTTGTGGTTCGCGCCCGCCAGCGTCATGAACGAGGCGATGTCCGCGCGGCTCGGTCCGAAAGTGGACTGAATCAGGAAGCGCGATGCCTGCGTTTGGTCAGTGGTGGTGCCTGGCAGCGTTGTTGCGACGCAATTGGCGTCGATAAACGCCTTCACGGGCTCGGAGTGGGTGCGCGTTGCATACGCGCCCGCTGCACCCGGGACGACCCACTGCGGCGACGGAAACTTGAAGATGTTGCGCGCGATGATGGCCGCGTCGTCGACATCAAACTGTCCGTTGCCGTTCATGTCGAGTTGCGCCGTGTTGGCCGCGATCGCCGCCTCTACCGTCGCAGCTGTGGCACCAGTGCCAGCTACCAACGTTGCACCGCGAAGACCCTGCGCGTAGCGCACGAGGAGCACGCCGTCACGAAGTGCGTCGGGCGCGCTGCCACCGGCTACGTTGAACGGACAGATGGCGTGCGCGGCGACGGGAAGGACGGCGAGTGCGCAAGCTGCGATGAGTCTAGCGAGAGGAGGCGACGCAAGCAGGCGGGGCCGCGGCTGATGAGATAAGCGGGTAAATGGCACGGCTCGAATCCTCGAAGCACAAAGGAATCCGGAGTTTATGCCAACGTCATTGGTTCGTAAACAGCGGCAG
>ERZ795056.3879-NODE-3879-length-15734-cov-13.149691_pt1 | contig 15734 bp, 10 predicted proteins | sample MGYA00375140_ERZ795056 | MGnify/ENA primary metagenome ERZ795056 (study PRJEB30185, sample SAMN05720227) | activated sludge metagenome | isolation source: Anaerobic digester | place: USA | collected 2015-03-09 ... | reverse complement strand
GGTGGTAACGCCTGGTTTATTCTACAAATGTTGGGCTTCTCCGAAGCCGGTGGTAACGCCTGGTTTATTCTACAAATGTTGGGCTTCTCCGAAGCCGGTTTTATTCCGCATATGCATGAAGCATTCGGTTGAGTTATTTTATCTGCAAATGCTTGATTATCAACACTGATAACTGATACCCGATAACTGACACCCGAAAACTACTTATACTGGTGCACCTTGTGAAATCCCCTTTGTGCCCCTTGTGGTTAAATACCCCTCGTGGTTAAATAAAAAAACGCAAAGCCCGGAGACAGCCGAAGCCATCATCCGGGACAATGCCGTTTTTACCAAACATGCAATTTCACAATATTTGGTAAACACTTTGATTTCAACGACTTACATTCAATTTGCTATTCCAGGAACCTTTATCCGTCACCACCGAGATCAGGTACAAACCATTCGCCAGCCCGGCAGTTGAAATCCGTTCGCTCGACTTGTTATCTACCCGTTTGGAGGAAATCAACTTTCCGTCCAGCGCATACAGGTTGATGGTTTTTAACTGCGACCCGGCATCTGATACCGAAACGGTCGTGGCATCGTCAGCAGGATTGGGGTAAACGCTGATGGCCTGTTCGGGCAACAAATCGCTGACGACCGAAACTGCCGTGCGCGTTACCTCCGCTTCGAATAAATAAGTACCGAGCGTACCGAAGTAATACGGTACAATGTGGAAGTCGACGTAGTCGACGCTGGGGGTCGTAAAATTCATGCCGGGGCTCAGGATGACATCGTCGTACGACTGTGAAAACTCGTTCTGCGTACCTGCCCGGTACGACCAGCGCACGTCGGTGGTGTAAGGTTGCGCATTGCCGCTGTTGTAGGAATCGTGCACCCTGGCTTTCACAGAGTATGTGTATCCGGGGTCCAGGATAATATAGAAAAAATCGTTGTCGTCGGGGCTGTCGATGTTCGAACCCGGCGTGCTCACATAGGCTACGTCATTGACAAAGTCCAACCCCAAAAGATAACCTCCGAAGTCCGTTTCATTGTCTTCGTACGGGTCGGGTTGTATCAGCGGAGACACTACATCCAGGGTCATCATAGTAGGAGTAATAATAATGCCTGACGGGTTCATCTGCACCCAGCCGGAACCGGTATTCTCACGAATGCTCACCAGATACCTGCCCGGTGGCACGTTCAGATTACCGTGGTAAAAAGCGAGGGCAACTTGCGCTCCTGCCTGCGGAATCTGCACACCCGGGAGGTAATCAAGTTCGTACATATATTCGCCTGCTCCCGTCCAGAGATCCACCGCAAAATCGGCGGTAACAGGGCCGGTGAGGCTGGTTACGATCCCGAACACTTCGAGCGGCTCGGATTGTACGGCCGGATTCGGGCTGGCCGATAAAGGATTCAGCAATGAAAGTGCGCCCTGAGTCGCTACATAAAACGTCGCGTAACTGCCAAATGAACCGTTCGGCACCTGCGTCCACGAGTTGCTTCCTTCCGGTTTATATATGGCAGCCACCAGGTATTTGGCAGCGGGAACCTGCACCGTACCGGAAAAAGTCTTGCTATAGGTATCCGAAGGCCCGATGAGCACGTCCTCGGAGTGCAGAATGCGGATGAGGGAACCGTCCGATTCCAGATAAAGTCCAAGTCCGACCTGGCCGCTAAACGGAAACGGCGATAAATTCTGAAGACCGGTTATCACGCTGTAACTCCCTCCTAATTGCACGGGATCGGGCGTGACGATCAACGGCAACGCCATTTGTACATTCACCTCGTCACCCGGTTTGGGTTTGATTCCGATAATAGCCAACTGGCCCGTGTTGTAACCGCCTCCGGTACCGCCGCCTGTGCCGAGCGAGCCGGGATTCAGCGCGTTCAGGGCAAACCACCCGTCGGAAGAACCGCCCCAACCCCAGTTGAAGTGAAAAAGATCCTCGTCATTGTATCCGTCGCAGACGAAAGCATGTCCGCTGCCGGTGCCGTAACCGCAATACAGGACCGGACGGCTGGCATCCAGTTCATCTTTCATGGTTTGAGTCCAGTCGCCCGGATAGCCATTTTTTTCAATGAGTTGCAGGCCCGGATCGTAATTGAAATAGTTGATCAACGCCGGCGCAATAAGGCTCGGACTGGCGCCGCTGCTTTGCGGGCTGTAATTCATGTCGATAGATACCCCGCAGTGGTACATCAGTTGAGCGACTTCGGAGTTATCCTGTTGCAGGCTATTGGGCATGGCAGCCCAGGTGTACGTGGTGGCACCGAAATTGGCAAACAATGCCGCGTAATTGTCTTCTACATAAACGTGAAACCCGGCGCCGTGGGATGGATAGTTCCAGTATTTCATGATCTGCGCCATCGCAGTGGCCGCGCAGCCGGTGACCGATCCGCCGGGGCATTGTGCGTTGTAATAAGGCGACTGGTTCCAGGTGGTGGTCAGAAATGGCCCGGCGCCGTTGTTTTCGGCTACTGCCTGCGGGCCTGCCAGCAGGGATTCCCATTTTTGGCGAACTTCATTGGAAGCGGGAAGGTTGTTTTCTACGGCATACAGGATTTCATGCTGGTAGCCTTCCAGCCATTTGGCCATGTTGTCGGGTATGTCCGCCGGGTCGAAAGAGCCGGTATCCGAATAACCCAGCACGGGTTGTACCGCATCATCTGCTGCTACGATGACAAATCCTGCATTGGCATTTACATTAAAAATATAGAGAAAACCGGCCCGCTCAGGAATGCTCGGGTTTGTTTCGCCGTACGCGATGGAAAGTTGCAGGTTTCCGTCACTGAACGCCTGTCCAGCGGAGGTGCTGCGGTAAAAATGTTTCGCCACCTGCATGGCCGTGGCCGGGTCCACATCTTTGGCGGACAAGACCTGACAGAACATCAGCAGCAGTACGGTCAACAGGCATGCGGCCCTTTTAAAGGCATTTAAAAAAGTAAACGGAACGGAATCGGGGTGATTCGCATCGGACCGAAACGACGTCGGGGAAAGCAGATTTTTTTTCATGGTATAAATCAGTGGTTGGTAAAAACTGATTCAAATATGTCTGCGTCACCGGGCACGACTACCGGCTTTGGTCACGAACGACTGAAATGCGGTCACCGACTGCTCAGATTTTGGTCATGAATGAAAAATGCCGCTTATGAATTTTTGAATAAAAGCATAACTTAACAGCGTTTTTGCAGGTAAATGGGACGCGGATTGTGCGGAAGATGCGCATCCCCATCCCGCTACCCAATCCAAGTCCAATCACCGATTTACTGCGCATGAAAAAGACACTGTTTCTTGCCCTGGCCTTCCCGCTATGGCTTTCGGCACAGTCCGATCCAGTAGTAGACAGTTTGCAGAAAATAATCGCTCAAAAACAAGCGGCACTCGACCCTGCCGGAGAGGCTTCGGCCCTGTTTGAACTGGGCAAACTCTACTACAACCGGCAGCAGGACCAGCCCGCCAGGGAGAGTACGGAAAAAGCGCTTGCTATACTTCCTCCCGGAAACCCCGTGCTGAAAGGGCGTTTGCTGTACCGCAAAGCCATGCTGATTTATTTTTCGGGACAGAATTTCCCGCAGGTGCTTTCCCTCTTCGACTCCGCCGGCGTGCTGCTGAAACCTTCCGGTGATCCGGTCATTCTCGGCCCTTTTTTTCAGTCGTACGGCTCTATTCTGAACCAGCAATTGAAACACCAGGAAGGACAAAAAATCCTGCTGGAAGCGGAGCAGATGTTTTTGAAAAACAAGGGGCCGGCCACCACCGACCCGTTGCTCAACGTGTACTCCAATCTGCTGGCCGGCTCGTATGCGCTGGGCGATTACCAGGCTGCTCTTACGTTTGCGCGCAAAGGCATCGAAACCGGCAAAAACAGCAGTAATTATGAACTGATTGCAGATTTGTATTACAACAATGCCCTCACCCTGTCCGCCCTGAAATACGGCAAGGATTCGGAGCAGAGTTACCTCAAATCCCTCGATTACGCACGAAAAGGCAATGCGACGTCCAGCATCATTTCAGCATGCATAGCCCTGGGCGATTACTACTTTCATCTTTCGCAACCGCGTCCGGGATTTCAGTACCTCGCAGAAGCCCAAACGGCAGCGACCGGTACGCAGGATTTTTATTCCCTGGCCACCATCCGGAAAATTGAAGCGGTGTGGTACACCTCTCAAAAAGACTACGTGAAAGCGATGACCGCCATCGACAGTTGTATCGCTTATTTTGAAAAAACCCAGGGCCCGCGCCAGCAGCAGGGCATTTTTTATCAAAAAGCCGACATTTTACAACATATGGGCCGGCTGGAAGAAGCGGCGGAATGGGCAAAAAAAGAACTCGACCTGGCACGCCGCACCAACAGCCGCCTACAGGAATTCAGCAGTTACCTCCTGCTTTCGGAAATTGAAAAAAAGCGAAATAATTTCCCGCAGGCGCTGGCCTACTACGAACAGTACGCCGCCGTAAAAGACAGCGTGTACGACAACAACCTCGAAAACAGACTGGCCGAAGAACGCACCCGGCAAAACGTGGAAGCGGAACAGGATGCGCGCCGGAAAGCCGAACTGGAAACCCAACTGCTGGCCTCACGCAACCAACTGTACGGCATCGTCGCGTCGGGGCTGTTTTTTATCCTGCTGGCCGGCGGATACCTGTACCGCCAACTGCAAAGCACCCGGAAACAACTGGAAATCCAGAACGGCCGGTTGCAGCAACTCAACCTGACCAAGGACAAGTTTTTTGGCATCATCGCCCACGACCTGCGCAATCCGCTGTCCGCTTTTCAGGGGGTGGGCGAACAACTGAACTTTTACCTGCAAAAAGGCGATACGGACAAGTTGCAGAAAATCAGCGGGTTAATCTCCAAAAGTGCCGCTAACCTGAGCGCCCTGCTCGACAACCTGCTTTCCTGGGCCCTGCTCAACCGGGGTATGATCCCGTACCATCCTGAAGTGCTGTCGCCCGCCTCCGAAGCGACGCTCAATTTTGAAATACACGAAAATGCCGCGCGCGCCAAAGACATCCGGCTGGAAAACCACATTCCCGAACACCTTCGCGTGTCGGCCGACCGCAATGCCCTGCAAACTATTCTTCGCAACCTCATCGGCAATGCCGTGAAATTCACACCGCCCGGCGGCAGTGTGACCGTCGGCGGCGGGGAAAAGGACGGACAAGTCGTCATTTCCGTCAGCGATACCGGCGCCGGCATTTCCGCCGAAAAAATGGACCAGTTGTTCAGCCTCGAAAAACGCAGCGAACACGGCACCGCCGGTGAAAAAGGCGCCGGACTGGGACTGGTGCTGTGCAGGGAACTGGCGGAACTGAATAAGGGGAGTTTGCGTATTTTTAGCGCAGAAGGGACGGGAGCGAGGTTTGAGATTTCATTACCGGGGGAGGGAGGGATGAATCAGGATTAAAAGGATGGTAAGGATTAGAAGGATTCCCGATGAGACGTCCCCATTTTTTGAATTTACTAGGATGCAATCATGGTTTAAAAGATTCGAAATCGCCATGGATAAGTTGAAAATGTTCCATCCCGAGTGTCATCCTGAACGCAGTGAAGGATCTGGCCCGGGAATAGTGCAGAAATCTGCCTCCATCTCGGGCCAGATCCTTCACTGCGTTCAGGATGACACTCGAGAAATACGGCATTTCAGTTAATTCTTAGTGGATATGATTCCTTTTAAACCATGATTCGCATTATTTCCCCTTACAAACACCAGATTTTTGAACGGAGCGGTACACTCTATGCCTCTCACTCTCTCACCACTCTCACCCTCTCACCCTCTCACTTTTCTCACTCTCTCACCCTCTCCCATGCGTATCCTGATCGTCGAAGACGAACCCATCCACGCCGACCGATTCGAAATGCTCGCCCTGCAAATGGGGTACGAGGTGGCCGGTGTCTGCGACAATGCGTTCGATGCGCTGGATTGTTTTCACCGCACACAACCCGATTTGCTGCTGCTTGATATTCACCTGCGCGGCGATACCGATGGGGTGCAGTTGGCCGAGCGTTTGCGGCAATTGCGCGCCGTTCCGGTCATTTTTATCACGTCCATGCAGGACGACGACACCTTCGCCCGCGCCCGGCGCACCGGCCCGGCAGCGTTTATTCTCAAGCCGTTCGATCTGCTGCAACTCCGCCGCGCCATCGAACTGGCCATCGGCAGTATGGCGCCTGCGCCCAACGATTTTGAACAAACGGATCTTGTACTGCCCGATTGCCTGTTTATCAAAGTCCGTGAAAAACTCGAAAAGGTACCGCTCGACGATATCCTGTTCGTGGAATCGGAAGGACGGTACGCGATGCTGCACACGGTGGCCGGCCGCAAATTCGCCATCCGTATTCCGCTCGGCGACCTGGAAGCCCGGCTGCCTGCCGACCGCTTCGCACGTATCCACCGCGGCTATCTGATTCACCTGAAATGGATGCAAAGCGTCGATCTGCACGATATGACGGTGAAAGTGAAAGACAGGGACCTGCCGCTGGGCAAGAGTTACCGCGAGCAGGTGCTGGAACGGTTGCAGCAGTTGTAGCAACGCGGATTACGCGGAGGGATAACAGATTTACGCGGATTTGCCCTCGTAGGGTCAACTGCTATGCGGGTTCCACGGATATAGAATATACCCTGCCGGACTGGAAAGTCCGACAGGGTATGTTGTTAGAATGTTTGAAAACAAATTACCTAATAACCGTTTTTCTTTTTCTTTTTCTCTTTGTTTTTCATGATCTGATCAGCGGCGATTGCAATCACTGCAGTGCCTGCGACGTACGGTAATGCGGCGATGGCGGCGGTTATCAGGCCGCCTTTGACTATAATAGTACCGCCTGCTATGATCACCTGATCGAGAAGTCGTTTTCCAAATTGAACTGCCATGATGAAAGAATTTATAAGTGAAATGATGTTGGTTTATATCCTGTCCGAAAACTCACCTGAGATTTCAGAAAGGGAATTGTGAGGGAATGATTCCATTTTTTTTGCTGCGGCTTTATACTCCGGGTGATCCGTACCATAAAAATCCTTTTTCAATTCCAGGGCACGCCGGTAGTACTTTTCTGCTTCTTCGGGGTTGTTTTCGCGGAGGCAAACCGTTGCCAGGTTTTCGAGCGGACAGATCATTTTAGGGTTGTAGCCACTGAAATGTTCGTCGAACAGATCCACAGCCTCTTCAATGCAAATGCGGGCTCTTTCCCAATCGTTGCTCAGCGCGTAATTCCAGCCGATGCTGTTGCAGACAATCGCCAGGTCGACGATCCATTCTGGTTGCGGGTTCTGCTGCACCAGTTCTTCCAGTACCGCATATGCCAGATTGTGGTGGTGGAGCGCGTACGGGACATTTCCGGCATATTCGTAAAACCGGCCGATGTCGTGGTAAATCCACGCCAGCAAGGGAATGCGCGGGTTGCCCATTTCTTCCAGAATAGCGAGCGCCTGCCGAACGTAGTCCACACTCTCCTGGTAATAGGAATCACCCATTAAAAAATAGGTATTGCCGACGTGGTGCAGTGCCTGAGCCAGTTCGCAGCGGTCTGCCGACTGCGTCAAACGATGCGTTTTGATGGCCCACAGGCCAAATCGCAGGGCTTTGGCGTGTTCTTTCAGATCGTCGAACGCATCATTGATTTCACACAGAAACGCGCACAGATTCGGGTAATCGGCCGGCAAGGCATGCACCACCGATTCTGCAAAGGGCAGGTATTGTTTTTTAACGACCGGTGGCGAAAAGAAATCGTTTAGTCTGGCCGACAGCGCGTTTACCAGCAGTGAATAGGAAATAGCGGGCAAACGGAAGTTTTTCAGGACGATTTCCCGCAGGACCGTGTGACACTTGATATCTCCTGCATTTTCTACGAGCAAGCCCCGTTCGACCAGAAAATTCAGGTGGTTTTCAAGTCCTATCCGTTCCCCCTCGCCGATCTGAAGCAATTCCGTCATCCGATCCAGGCTGATGAACACCGGCGGAAGCGCTGCAAAAAGCGACAGGAACTGCATAACTTCGGGCTCCTGCAAGTCGAAAATCATGTGAAAGCACTGCGCCAGGCATTCATCGAGGTTACTTTTGGCCTTTTTGCTCCTGGAATATTTCACCGGAACGTCGACCATATCGATGGCCAGCCCGTTCAGGTCCAGCAACTCGTACAACTTCGCCGGGCTCAGGTTGCGGTTGAAACGGATGGCTTTGGCCAGCAACTCGACCGTAAGGGTGTGACCTTCAATGGCTTCCACGATTTTCCGGCACGCTGCAACATCCGTCGAACCGGAAAGTCGCAAAAACAGGTCGCAAGCCTCATCGATGGAAATGGAATTTACTTCCACACATGGAATTTCACTCCACCTGGTTGTAGATATGAGTATCATTTTCCAGGACGGCAAAGGGTTGATCTGCCGGAGCATACCGGCTGCCGTATATTCATCGGGCAAATTATCGATCACGAACAGCACCTTCCCGGGCAGTGAACGCAATTTTTGCAGAAGCAACATAAAGAGTTCGCGGTAGTACGCCACCGGATCGTGCTGATGAACGGGAGGCCTGACATTCAGATTCATCACCAGCATCGAGTCGCAAAATGCCATCTGCCAGTCTTTCTCAATATCCAGCCAGATGACGTAATCCCATTCCTGCTGTACCTTTTCTATCCAGTGGGCCACCAGCGTCGTTTTTCCCACACCCGGAAAACCCGTTACGCCGACAAACTGACCGTTTTGAAGCAACTGTTCCAACTGCATCATTTCTGTATTCCTCGGAATCACATCCCGCGTGGCAACGCTGTACTGGCGGGCCAGAAATTTGGGTGTGAAATACTCCAGGTTGCTATTGTCCGATAAAATGCTGACAGGCAGTTCTTCCAGAATTTCGTAGAGTGCGTACGAAATCTTGTTGAGGTTAAGCACATAATCGCTTTCCTGAAAATGGAATAAACCATTGTAACGGCTGGCCTGCTGGTAAATCTGTTTCTGCATTTCTTTGTCGCAATGCGGTGCGATCGAGCAGAGGACAGATAACACGCCATCGATCCGGCCTACCTGAAGCATATGTCTGATCTTGTCTGTGTTCATATTTCTGAGAATGCAGTTGTACCGGTGAAAGAATGTCCATTGGTTTATGAACCTGCTTTCCGGTACCCATCCTCCGAAAAATAAATTTGTGAAGCCGCTCATCCGTGCTCCGGCCGGCTTTCATCGGCGCAAATCCATATGTTGCTTCCTCATAGCCTGTGCTTCAAACAATTCAATAACGGACCCAATCAGCGAATTCCGCCCATAATCAGCGAAAATCGCGTCCAAAAACAGTAGTCCCGAACTTTTTAAAAAAAAATCCGGTTCTCATTTGGCGATGTGAAACCTAGTCTACTATCTTTGCGGCCCAATCGATTAACGGATGGATGGGTGAGTGGCTGAAACCACCGGTTTGCTAAACCGACGTACGGGTCAAACTGTACCGCGGGTTCGAATCCCGCTCCATCCGCTCTATTGGGAGGTTTTTTCGGGGCGTAGCGCAGCCCGGTAGCGCACCTGCTTTGGGAGCAGGGGGTCCCAGGTTCGAATCCTGGTGCCCCGACAGAAGAGAGCTAGTCCTTGTAAAAGGGCTGGCTTTTCTTGTTTAATAGTTTTCACCTTAATCATGCTTCTTTATGTTTTACACCTACATCCTTCAATCTACCACTTCCGGTAGACTCTACATCGGCCAAACCAATAATCTGGAAGACCGAATTTTCAGGCATAATACTAATTTGAACAAAGCAACCAAAGGCAAGGGGCCTTGGGTGCTTCTCTATGCCAAAACATTCGAAACCCGAAGTGAATCAGTTCATTTAGAAACTACTATCAAAGCCTGGAAGAGTAAAAAATATATACTTCAATGGATTGACGAACAGCAGCCCGATAGCGCATCCCGATAGGATCGGGAGGGTCCCAGGTTCGAATCCTGGTGCCCCGACAGAAGAAGAACGCAATTATCTGGTAACAGATAGTTGCGTTTCTTTTTTGGGGGAAAATGGTGGGCTCCGTTTAGCATGGGGATTGTGCTTCGAGTAATTTTTACTTTTCAATTGGTTTTTGTGGGATTATTGAGGTGTACTTTGACTGTAGGTCGGAGGCAATGATTGTGGGCGCTGAGTTGGTCGGTCGGAGGGCTGGTGACGAGGCTAAAAGGAAAAGCCGGCCCTGTGACGGGCCGGCTTCCTGTTGGGGTTTACTGATATAAAATCAAAAGCACATTAGTTATGGGAAAATTACCGTACCCAATGAAGTGCATGGTGGGGTTAAGGTTACCAAACTCAAGTCAACGATAGGGCCCTGTGCCTGCCCATGATTTTCACAACAAAAAATGTACTCAGGAGTACCCGGGATATCACCCGCATCACAACAGGGAATAATATCTCCTACAAACTTAATGGCTTGGTTTGGGCAAACGTATAAATCGACAAAACCATTCGCATCCGTCTGGGAAATTCCGGTATAACCGGAATAAGACAGGCCGACCGCACCTACTCCAAAATAAGGACGTGGAGTATTTAGTCCGTCAACTACTTGTATTCTAATACAAACAAGCGCACTTGCACATGGGTCATCAGCATTCCACGCGCTTGATATTGAAGTAACTTCACCAAGTAGCGTATTAGTTTTCTCGTTGTATGTTAACACCCCGCTATTAACCCAAAGCCCGGAATTTGTATTCAAGTAGTATAGCCCTACATTATTGCTTAATCGTGAAATATTGGGTATTTCTATTAAAGCCGGCCTGTCTTTTCTAATATCTAATCTCTCTCCATCAACTGTTGTAGCGTAGATTTCAATCATTCCATATGATTGCAATGGACGACTATCAGAGGAAATAAACGTACTGGGAGAAGCAATTATCAAATTATCCTCTTTGGGATTGATAAAAGTGGTTCGGAGAAAAACCTTTCCCTCGTACACTTTATTTGATTTTGTGACCAGAGAATTAGGCTTGATCACTACTTTCCCACCACTTCGCATAAGGCTGACAATGGTGTCGGTGGAACTGAATTCTTTCCCTTCGTTTCTTGGAATGAGCGGGAAATTCGCACCCAAATCTTTGGCTAAATTCGACTTAACTTTCCTTATAATTGATACGAAATCTTTATGCTCAATACTTATGACATGCTCCGTATTTATTTTCAAGTTCGGTATTTCATATTCACCATTTCGGTTTGTTTGAACAGTTATATTCCCAATAGATACTTTTGCCTGGGAAATAAGGTCTTGATTCGTAATATTAAATATTTTCCCATTCAGAGTAAAGGTGTCTTTTTTGCATGAAACACATAGTAAACTGATAGTCAGGAAGAATACTACATTGAGGGATTTATTGGTTTGCATTGTTTTTAAGCGTTTAAGGTGATTTTTTAAAATTAGAAGAAACCTGTATGGTATCCTGAAAACTCTGGGTAACCTCTGAATCAGCCGTGCATTTATTTTATCTCAAGTAGTTTTCCTTTTAAGTCTATACTTAGTTCTACTTTGTCGCTTTAGCCGCGTAGCGGCATAACGTCGGCAGGAAATACCAAAGAACAACTTATGAAGGCAGGGTGAGGTTTTTCATGTTTTTTTATTGAGGTGATGAATTCAAATAGTTTGATTCAAATATGTTTTCATTGTGTTTCAGGGTATTTTAATCAGGTGTTTAAAATGTTTATGTAATAGTATAATGCTCGTATATAAAAATGCAAGTGCCTCCGGGCGAAGCATTTTAAAAAAAACTTGTAATTCTTAAATCGCAGAAAAAAAGGAGGCTTTGCCTCGGATGCACATACGGCACTCGGGCGGAAAGACCGGTACCATGCAGTAAACAACCCAAACACTTCTCAAAAAGATCTAAACGGGCGAATCAGCAGGTTCTTACGGCTAAAAGGAAAAGCCGGCCCTGTGACGGGCCGGCTTCCTGTTGGGGTTTACTGATATAATAATCAAAGGCTGTACATGCCCGCAGGTATTGATGACCGGTATATGATCAATCTTCGGTTATCTTTAAATCAAAATCAATCTTGCCGCTACCGCCTCCTGATGCCAGGCTGATGCTTTCATAGCAATATTCAATTTCCAGCATGTAATTCCCGGCCGTGTTATTCGCTCTTGTAATCATGGCAAATTCCCTTGTCTGACAGCTACAGGGCTCAATACAATCCAGGCAGACAAACCTATCCGGCACGATCTGTATCTTGTCCAGCGGATGAACGTTGGGGATCAGGGTGACTTTGGTGATTTTAAAACCATTGTACCGGATATCGTTGAAAGGATTGCAAACAGTGAGATAAAAAACTTCCGTATCGTGTTCCTCGATTTGGTCATTGCTGCCATCTCCCCAATGAAAGTAAAAGCAGGGCTCCAGATTGACGTTGCTTTGAATGGCAGAAGTTTTGCAGCCTTTACCAAACGGGCGGGCACAGGTTTTTCTTGATTGTATAGTATTGTATTTTGTTTTGGCCCGGTCGATCAGTTCCTGGTTCTGCATTTCCGCTTCTTTGTTGCAACCTGTGCATCCGCAATCACAAGAGTCCTCGCAAGGATTGGGTAAAAGATTAGGTAGCCCCAACACGCAAAATGCACCTGCCGGAAGCGTAATATAGGTGTTGTTAACATTACAGCCCAATCCAACAGTATTGGGACTTAAAATAGCCCCTAATTGACTTTCCGTATCTTTTGCGATGTAAATACGCCCGTCGATTCCCAATTGAAGCGCGCCGATAGCATATCTGCCGCCCTGGTTAGGAATCGCGCCAACCTGGGTTGAAGAAAGCGTCGTTGCCGATAGATCAACCTGGAAAATATAGCCGGGTGTGCCTTTAGTGAGCGTTCCATAATAGAGCAGATTACTGTTTGGTGAAAATTCCACTCCGTAGACGTCTCTGACCATACCTTCCTGGACGGTTGGTACGCTGACGGTTCTCAGATCGACAGTATTAATTAGTCCGGTCGAATTATCAAACGGGTAAATGAGCACATTTCTATTAGTGCCATTGGCAATGGCAAGCATTTGGCCATTTGGACTTCCTTTCAGGTATCCAAGTTCATGCACCATGACATTCATCGGCGTATCTCCAATGTACTGTATTCCACTCGAATTAACCAGAAAAACCCTGAATGTTCCAAGTGCATTACCGACGCCACTTCCACTCGTAGTACCATCCGTTCCGGTTTGAAGCACGGTAATAATCCAGAAATCTTTGCAATTTTTGTGTTGAATGGCAGTTACTTTTTCTGCAGGAGAAAATCCGGCAGTACTGGGCAAGGTCAACAGCGACGACAGTGGGGTAAACACCCAGGACCCTACATGGAGTAAACCTCCGTTCAGATGGTTAAAAGGGGGATTCGGATTGGATGAGCCATCCATTGTAAAAATGTAATACTGACTGTTGTTGGCAGGATCAGGAACAATAATGGCAGATTGGGTTGAAGACGGATCACCCAGCAAGCCCGTAACTCTTGGTGTATGGCCACTGTCCCAAACAGTTATACCGTCCGTATAAAATAGCAGGTTGCCATTTGCATCTGAGATAGATGCGCACCCTTCGGCGGTATTAATAGCGGATCCTGTAATGGGTGTCGGTGGATTGCTTGAATTCGCGGTGGAAAAGTCCAGACCCGCACTGTTTCCGAAAATCCAGTTCTGATTAATCTTACTCATGTTTATTAATTTTTTGTGGTTAAAAATCTTGCTTAAATTTTCACGGCGTTTGAAGTACCGTGGAGTTTGTTTGTAATGATATAATGCAGCTACAATGGAATGCAAGTGCCGGAAACAAAAGAATAGCGGAAAATTTTTAAAAAATCTTTTCCTGGCCAATGGAGAGGCGGGGTGTGAAAGCCCTGCCGGGCTTCCACACCAAAAAAATCGATCTCATTTCCGATGAAATCAGGCTGCTCTCCTTATTTTAAAACGGTAATATGCCACCCCTGCCAGTACAACCGACAAACCCGCCAACATCCCAAGCCACAAACCCAGCCGGGAGGCATGCAGCGGTTTTTCATTTCCGATCAGCACCTGCGCGGCCCAGAAATACGGATGGCGGCGTTCGGGTTCGGCATGTTTCAGGAAATCCAGTTTGGCGGAACGCAGCGCCCCGTCCTTGCTATCGCCCTTTTTCAGCAAAGCCAGAAAACGGGTGGTAATACGGTTGGTTTCCTCGCTCGGCACTTCCCAGAGGTTGGCAGTAATGGCCGGGCAACCGGCCAGGGCGAAGGCGCGCGCGAGACTCATGACGCCTTCTCCACGAAAAATAGCCCCGCTGCCGGTATTACATGCCGACAATACGGCCAGGCGGGCGGGCAGGTTCATCTTGCTGATTTCCCGGGCGCTCAGGATGCTGACGCTGTCATTCGACGCCGGAAAAACCAGGCCGGTGCCGTATATAGAATCTATATAGCCGTGCATGGCCAGGTGCAATATTTCAAATCGCCCCGCTTCCCGCTGAAAGAGCGCCTGGTTCACTTCGGAGCCCGTATACACGGTTCCGCCCCACGCTTCTCCGGCCGTGCGTACGGCAACGCGGGCTTCCGGCAGATCGCCAAACCCGCGGCCCATCGTGAGGGCGAGACCGGCAGCGGCACCATAACGCGGTGCGAATCCGCCGTAACCCGATACTGCAGCTGTGGGCCTGGACTCTTCCGTACGCGACTGCCACCACATAGCGCCCGACCAGTGATAACTGACCTGGTAGTCTTCTACTAAAAAACGGCCGTCGGGCGTACCGCACAAGGCTTCGAAAGGAATCGACCAGAGCGGCCCGTCGGGCACAATAAACAGGCGATCAACGGATGCCGTTTGTTCCAGTACAGGGGCGATAAGTTGCCGGTACACCGGCAACGCACAGGCTGCATATGCTTCCGGAGTCATTTGCCGGTTTTGTAATGCCGACTGCAAGGTGTCGACCATTCGGGTCAAACCCCGGGAACGTTCGATTACATGCGTTCGAACACCTTGTCTGGTGACGGCGAAGACTACGACATTGTTGTCGCCCCAGAAATACTGTAGCAGTAGTTCGCCTTTCTGCAGCGTATGGATGATATCGGCAACAGGTGTGTTTGTTAATTGAGTACGCGCTTTTTTCAGAACAGGCGCATATTCGTAAATTTTGGATTTAATGGAGTCCAGTCTGCGATTTACCGCAAGGAGACTATCGGGCTTATTTTTTTCTTCCCACCTCGACTGATCGGCCAGCGCTTTCTGCTCCGCTTCTTCTAAATCATTCGGTATATCGATGCTGCGGCGTACGTCTTTTTCCAGCATATTGGTTTTGAGTATTCTGGAACGGGCGCGTTCCGCCAAATCGTAAATTCCTGCTACTTCTGCATGTTCCGGGTCGGCAAGTTGCAAATCCAGTCCGATCCGAACGCCCGTTTCATAGGTATTGTAAGCATAATCTACGGCATCGCGCCCGGAGTCATCACTCATTTCTCCCTGAAATACATCGAGTGCCCTTGCGGCTCCGGATGCCGCCGCGTAGGCGAAGTGAAGAGATTCCGGCGACCTGTTCGTCTGGTACAGGTAATGAAAAGCCCTGGCTTTGCCGGAAAGCAGTTCGACCGTCCAGAAATCGGGATGGTCGAAGGTTTCGGGGTTATCTTCCGGATGATCGGTCCTTAGTTCCGGATAATTGATGTAAAGTGCCTGTTGAAATATCCGGATTGCCGCTTCGGGTTGTTTCCGTTTCAGCAAGGCCTTACCGATATAATTCAGGACGATGGTGGAATCCTGGTCGTCTTCCGCAAGTTGCAGCGCATCGCGGTAGTGC
>ERZ795056.3873-NODE-3873-length-15743-cov-4.020334_pt1 | contig 15743 bp, 19 predicted proteins | sample MGYA00375140_ERZ795056 | MGnify/ENA primary metagenome ERZ795056 (study PRJEB30185, sample SAMN05720227) | activated sludge metagenome | isolation source: Anaerobic digester | place: USA | collected 2015-03-09 ... | reverse complement strand
TTCCTAATACAACATTGGCTGTTTTTCGACCCACACCCTTAAGTTGAATTAACTCGTCCATGGTCGAGGGAACTTGTCCTTTATAATTTTTAACCAGAATTTCACTGGTTTCTTTAATGTTTTTTGCTTTATTTCGATAAAATCCTGTGGATTTTATCAGCTCTTCAACTTCTTTTAAGGGCACAACGGCTAAATCTCGAGCTTCAGGATATTTTCTAAATAAATTTTCGGTCACTTTATTCACTCGCTCATCCGTGCATTGAGCTGAAAGAATCGTAGCCACTAAAAGTTGATATGGAGTTTCATATTTGAGAGCACAGTGAGCCTCTGGATACTGAGTTTTAAGCTGACTGATCTCCGTTGTTACCAATGGCTTCAACAGGGCAACCTTCAAGGGCTTCTTTACAAGCGGCCTCTTCTTCTGGAGTTGACGGCTGTTTTTTAACATAGGCATGTCCATCCGATTCATTCATTGTAAAATTTTGCGGAGCTGAAAGCACACAGGCATCACAGGCAATACAGGACTGATCTACAAATATTTTTCCGGGCACACTGTCTTTCCACTTTGTACTAAGGTCTGCCATACATTCTCTCCCAAACTCGTTGATTTAAGACTATAAATCCTGGACGAGCAACTAGTCCACATTTTTTTATAGATGAAGTCTTAGAAAGTAAAGATATAATAATATAGAAGTTATTTATTCCAAGGAGGGAATGATGTTAAGTCCAAGAACGCCAGAAATTAGCGAACTGGAAGGAGTGGTTACTTTTTTAAACCAATCCCTACGCAATGATCAAAAATGGTCTATCGCTAGCGAATATCCTACGGCCTTAAACCATCAAAATATACATAATATGAGAATCATTACAAACGAAGAACATCGTGTTTTATCTCATGCGGTTTTAAAACCTGTGATCGTTAAGACTCCTCAAGTTATTTTTAAAGTAGCCACGATTGGCTCTGTAGTAACCGATGAAGAGTTTCGTGGCCAAGGCTATAGCTCACAAATTATACAAGAATGCCTTCGTAATGCAGAGAATCAGCATTGCGATGTGGCAGTCCTTTGGACAAATCTATATGATTTTTATAGAAAGCATGGTTTTGAACTTGCAGGGTCTGAAATCAGCTTTGAAATTGAAGATTCCTTCACATATCCCTCATTAGATTTAAAATTCAGCCAAGAAAATAAAATTTCTCCTGAAGCACTGTATCGACTTTATTCTCAACACGCTGTGAATACATGCCGCACCATCGAGGACTTTCAAAAGTATTTAAAGATTCCAAATACTCACGTTTACACAGCATGGAAAACGGATGGCACACTGGCGGCCTACGCCATTGAGGGAAAAGGTATTGATCTTACTGGTTATATCCATGAATGGAGTGGTGGCACTCAAGAGCTTCTGGCGTTGATCAGTTATATTCAAAAAGTAAAAACCTTTGATCAATTTGTTATGATTGTCCCTGAACATGCACAGAATTTAATTACTAAACTCAGTCAACTGCCAACGACCATCACACGGGGCTATTTGGGTATGATTAAAATTACACAATTTGATCAATTGAGCCAAAAAATAAAAAAAGCTTTTCGAAATGAAGGTGTTTCTGATTTTGTTTTAGAGCGCATGAATGGCGGATACGCTTTTGGTATTGGCCAAGAACTTTTTACTTTAGAAAAAGAACAAGATGTCACACAGTTGCTCTTTGGTCCCATTGATTATTCTAAACTCGATTTATTTCAACCAGAAACGATATCCAAACTACAAAAAGTTTTACCCTTAAAGCTTTGGTTATGGGGATGGGATTCAATATGAAAAAAAGAGTCTTTGTATTCCTGTTTCGTTTATTTTTATTGGCCCCATTGAGCCTACTCGGCTCTTGCCTTAAGGCCCCTGAGATCACTCAGGATCTAGGTCCAGAGGTTTCTACTGAAAAAATAACTAGCGCCCTGCTCTCCGCATGGGGAGATATTGATCCCAACACTTTAGAAAAAAATAATTTTGTAGCTATTGATCGAACTCAAAAAATACTCGATATTTCCGGAGAAACTGTTGTTTTTCAAGTTGGTTTTACGATCATCGACAAAAAAGAAAGCGAAGATAAAGGCTCTTACATTTATGACATTCTCCAACAGACCAATGAAATTACTCAAGGGCAATCGAAACTTTCGTCACTTTTAAGAACAGTTTCTGTTCCCAAATCGAATCCCCAAATCCAATCTACTTCAAAATTACCACTTTCGATAATGTCAGCAAGTAATTTACAAGCTCTGAGTATTGAAGTATTTTCTAGTTTTTTAAATGCCTGCATTTCTGGTCAAAGTTATACGGCAAGTTGTCATAATCTTATTGAGAGCGAAGAGCTTGTTCCCCCACCAGATAAAGTTAAGGACGCCCCCAATTGTGGAGGTCTTCCAGATTGTAAAATTCGTGTTAAAACCATTAGTTTTGATCGAAAAGTTACAATAAGAAATAAAGAAACCTCATCGAACCAAACTGAAAGTATCCATTTTCAAATTCGCCTCAGTCCAGATGTTCCTTTTTTAGCTCGCGTTATGGAGTCTTGCTTTCGCGGAATGGTTCAAGTACCTAATAGTACTCAACGTGTCCTTGTAACTTTATGTGATCGCGTTCAAGATTTTAAATAGGAGTTTTCCTGCATGACAACCACCAAAAAAAATATTGCGCTTATTTTCGGAGGCCCCTCCACAGAACATGAAGTCTCTATTGTTTCAGCAATGAATGTCTCCAAAGCCATGGATAACGAACTTTTTGAAAAAACTCTTATTGGGATCAGTAAAGAGGGACATTGGTACCAGATTCAAAGTGATGATGATTTCAGCAAAATTAAAGTCATTGATCAAGAGCATGTACTCCCCTCTTTTGAACCAATCACTTTAATTCGTGAGAAATCTAAAGTTTATATTTTAAATTTAAAAAGCTTTAAAAAATCTGTACTCGATGCGGCCTTTCCTGTTCTACATGGAGCCTTTGGAGAAGATGGATGTATTCAAGGTTTTTTTGAATTACTTCAACTGCCCTACGTGGGCTGTGGTGTTTTAGGCTCTGCTGTGGGTATGGATAAAGAAATAATGAAACGCCTTTTAGCTCAAGCACAAATTCCAAACAGCCCCTATCTTGTTTTAAAACGAAATAAACCCCATTCTTTTCTACAAATCAGTGAAACCTTGGGATTGCCTTTTTTTATCAAACCGGCTCGCACGGGGTCTTCAGTGGGGGTTCACAAAATTCGAAATGCCGAAGACTTTGCTCAAGGCCTTGAAGATGCTTTTAAATATGATGATAAAATCCTTGCCGAAAAATTTATCAAAGGTCGAGAAATTGAATGCTCCGTCCTTGGTTCTAACGACCACCCCAAGGCCTCTTTACCTGGTGAAATTGTCCCTCAGCATGAGTTCTACTCCTACGATGCAAAATATTTAGATGCCAATGGCGCCCTTTTGGTTATTCCTGCTGAGCTTTCAAAATCTGTAACTCTTGAGGTGCAAGAGATGGCCAAAAAAACCTATTCAACCCTAGAGTGCGAAGGACTTTCTCGAGTCGATTTTTTCTTAACAGAAAAAAATGAACTCTTTGTTAATGAAATCAACACCCTCCCAGGTTTTACAAAAATCTCCATGTATCCTAAAATGTGGGAAGCCAGTGGTTTAAATTATAAAAATTTAATTACAGACTTGATCCATTTGGCCTTTACTTCAGCCGAACGCAAGGCCCGACTTATCACAAGTCTTTAAATTTGACATTTCTACGATGAGACCAATGATTCTCCAGTCTCGTTTTTGCGTTCCTCATGATTTTTTTTCCTATAGCTCCCAATCCGCATCCCAATCGTTTTTTATCACAACGGATCAACCTTGGATTTTCAAGAGCCAAAGGTAAAATTTGATTCCAAATCATTTCTGAAAAAATTTGACGATTTTTGGGTCGAATCGCATAAACCAACTCACAATCAAGAGCCTCAGCCGCCTCAGATAATTTATTCAAGCTAATCGTGCCTTTTTCCTCACCCAATTCATAATCAGAATATGTTTTTCTATTTTTCCCCGATCTCTCCGCAACATAGTTTATAGAATAAAAAAGAGCTCGCCGGGCTCTTCTTAACCATCCCTTTTGCCCATGCTTATACGCCATCAATGCCTCTCCTAAAAAGGGTTGAATTGCGCTGTCCACTTCTTGAAACTTATATTCACTATACCAATACAGTTTTGCAATCGTTAGATCTTTTTCACTGATCTGAATTTTTTGTTTGTTCTGATTTTTTTGTACATTCTCATTTATATTTATTTCTTCTATATTTTTCTCTTCTATATTTTTCTCTTCTATATTTTTCTTTTCAGAATTTATTTCTTCAGATTTCAATACATTTATCATTTCTAAGTTTATCATTTCATCCTCTGCCGAAATCATTTCTGCAAGATTTGAGCTGACTTTATCTTTAAATAATCCAATTTAGAGTCAGCGAAATCCGAGTTTCGAAATACGAAATCCAAAATCCGAAAGAATTCACATTTTATAATATGATTGTAGAATTTTTTATGGCCATCTTACTAATGAGAGAATGCCCCCTCCGTTGGTAGTGAGCCTATAGCCTCCATTTAAATACAATTTTTGGATTAGACTTCTTTCACAACTGGTGGCGTCGCTACAAATTCAAATCCTTTTCAGATCAAGGATTGAGTGAAAAAAGGAGGCTATAGGCTCACTACCAACGGAGGGGGTAACGTTTTGTTTTATTAAACCCGAGTTAAAAGATTATGCGTACTACTGAGCCGAAACACCGGTGGAGCCAAAACCTCCGGCTCCACGTTGGGTTTCTGAAAGTTGATCCACAAGGATAAATTCTGCCTGAACCACGGGAGCTAAGATCAGCTGAGCCACACGGTCTTGAGGCTGAATTAAACAGGTTTCAGTTCCTAAGTTAATGAGAATGATTTTGACCTCGCCACGATAGTCGGCATCAATTGTTCCTGGAGTGTTGACAATAGAAATGCCTTGTTTAAAGGCCAAACCACTGCGTGGGCGAGATTGAATTTCGTACCCCGGTGGAATTTCAAAACTTAAACCCGTGGGCACCAAGGCCCGCTCGCCGGGCTTTAAGGAAAGCGACTCATTGATTTGAGCCCGCACATCAAAACCACTGGCCAGTAAAGACTGATAAGAAGGCATTTCGCCAATATAGTTTTCTAATTTTTTTACTTTGAGTGGGACTTTGATCATAAATAAAACTCCTTTAAGAAAATTCAATCGTTCCATTTCAATGTGTATTGATAGAATTTCCTTAGTCAAAGGTCAAGGAACACTCTTTGCAACAACAAGAGCCATGGAACAAAATAAAAATCAAAACTATGAAAAAGCCGAAACCCTTTCCCAAAGAGAATTTATAATGGTTCAATCCCATTGTGTGCTCTGTGGGGGGAACCTAGAGTTGAAACACACTAGGGATAGTCAATTAACCATAAAAGAAGAGGCTCGATGTCCCCACTGCGACATCCGAACGCGCGCCAAAAACTTTATATTGCACTAATAAGTGTCAATTTTATGTCTAAAAAATGAGTCATAAAATTGACTGTAGACTTATAAACTGACTTTACTTCGATAATCCAGAATGGCATCTGATATTTTTTCGGCATCCAAAACCAAGTCAGACAAACCCATTGCTATAGATTTTTGAGAGGCAAATGGAAATTGGGCTGTATTGGGATTTTGAACCACTAAATACCCCCCCTGATCCTTGACTTTTTCAACACCTAAAATTCCATCTGATCCAAAACCACTTACCAAAATGGCAAAGACACCACCTGTATAATTATCTGAAGCCGAGGTAAAAAGATGATCTGCAGAGGGCACTTGGTGTTCTGCACCCTGTGGTTTAATTAAATGAACCTGAGGGCCAGCAGATGTTTTTTGAATTTGACCGTTGAAGCCCGGTGGTAAAAAGTAAACACGACCCGACAATAAAAATTCCCCATTTTTGGCAATAGAACATTGAATTTTTGTCTTAGCTTTTATTTTCTCAATATACGCGGGTAAAAATGCAGTCAACGTAGATGAGCAAATCAGTAAAGGAGGAGTGTCTATTGCTAAACTGGAAATAATCGTTTCTATTGGAGCTGCGGAACCTGCATTTCCAGAAAGAACGATGATCTCAATCTTATTTTTTCTTGCTAGTTTTTGAAGAGAATTTGGAGAGTTATTTTTAGTGTTTATATTGGCTGTTTCTTTTTTTAGTTCTCTTTTTTTAAGATGTGTTACAGAGGCCGCTGCTTTGACTTTTTCGACTAATGTGGCGGCCAATTGACTTAAAATAAGCGGATCAAACTGCGAGGGTTTATGAACAAATTCAACGGCACCCAATTCTAACGAACGAAGAGCGGCCTCTCCGGTACTTTGTAAAGATGAAACCATCACCACAGGAATTGGAAAATGAGCCATTACTTTTTCTAAAAACACAACCCCGGACATTTTTGGCATTTCAATATCTAAGGTCAGAACATCTGGTTTAAATTTTTGAATCATTTCTCGTGCTTGATAGGGATCGTTTGCCGCGCCTACAACCTGTAATCCAGACTTTGTAAAAATTTTTTCAAATAAATTTCTAATAGTAGCAGAATCATCAACAATGAGTACTTTTATGCCTTTAATATCTTGTATTTTTTGAAAACCAGAAACATCAACTTCATCTTTAACAAAGACTTCTAAAACTTCATAATTTGTCGAATTCAGATGAATGGTCCGACCCCGATTTCCCCCAACAGATTGATTTAATATTGGGATCTTAAGTTCACCTAAAAGCTTAAGTGCCACTTCAATATTTCTAAACCCAATCCCGCCACCAAGATCAGATTGTATAACATTGCCACCACCAAAAACCTGTGCTGTTATATTTTTCCGTGAAGCTCCACAATTTTCCATTTCTCGAAGCAAAGAGGGTATAGCACTGTCTGCATATCTATTATTCTCCACGCTAGGATTTGGATTCGTTCCTAATAAATAGTGATTCATACCAACGACTTTATTTTTAGTGTCTTGTAAAACGACAGCGACACAAGAACCTAATAAGGTCGAGAGAATCAATTCTTCATGAGTTGCAAAAACTTGACCAGGAAAAAGAAAATGTTTTTTCATAATTGACTTCCAATTTTCTCAATATCTAAAAATAACGCCGTTTTACCTTCAAATAAAAAAACTTCATCCATCGTAGAAGTATCTTTGAGTTTATTTTTATCGACTTCAAGTAAACGATCTGCAGACTCAATGGGTAAAGTGACCCATTCATTTTTAATTTTAAAAAGTATTAAGAATTTTCGATCTTTAGGTTCTAAATAATTAAGACCAAAAAATTCAGGATTCAAAACAGAAATCATTTCTCCCCTTAAACTCAAAAGTCCCAAAATCAATTTATTGGGATAGGGCAATGGAGCAAGTTCAACATAACTTAAAATCTCTACAATTTGCTTTGAGGGAATTAGAATTAAATAGTTTGAAGAATGACAAAGAAGATACAATTCTTGATTCGTCTTAATCAATTTGGTTTTGAACAGCAGAAATAGATTTTCTGAGTCCGAGGGCCGTTCAAATAACTTTTTTAAATATTCAGCACTTGCACCAAGAAAAGTCATAAGACTTTCATAATTATTTTGAGATAAAATATGATTCCCGAATTCAAACCACTGACTTATGTATTTTAACTCATTTGTTTGAGCATCCTGTGCAGAGATTTTAAGAAATTCGTCAATTTGATCTTTATATTGCGTCCAAGTTGTGGGCTTTAATATTAAATTGAATTTTTCAACATGCGCCAATGCATTTTCAATGTAAAACTTTTTAACTTCAAATGTGAATTCATCTTCATGCTTATTTATATTCATTGAGCACTTCTTCAATCTTATATTCATCAAATATATAGCAAATTTCTTTATTCGAAAGCACCGAAGCGCCCTTAAAAACAATCATATCTTGAATAAATTGACTGATGGGTTTAATCACTAAATCTTGCTGTGTCTCCATCGCATCAATCAATATTCCAAAGGGATTCTGGCGCCCATAAAAAATCCAAACAAAGGAACCCGGATTAATATTTTGTTTTAATGAAATCTTTCTTTCAATTAGTTCTTTGTAAAAAAATGTAGGAATTGTTTTGCCTTGAAATTGAATGCACCGAACTTCACCGACCTGATTAATACTTAAGTCATCTACTGCTTGCACAGACCACAATGCAGAAATGGGTGCACCTACACAAATTTTTTGACTGACTCCAACTAATGTTTTTTCGATTTGAATTTGATTTTGCATCTGAAATTGAAAACGAAATCGCACTCCCTGATTTTTTTCAGATTCTAAAGATATATTTCCCTTGTATTTGTTCACAAATATATCATGTACAACGTCCATACCAATACCACGCCCTGAAACAAAATTTGGAACAGCTTTCGTTGACAAACCCGATAGAAAAATAGATTGAAAAATTTGCTGATCTGTCATTAAGGCAGCCGCCTCAGGAGTCGCAACTTCTTTTTCTATAATTTTATTTAAGATTCTTTCACGATCAAGCCCCTGACCATCATCTGAGTACAATAATATTATTTTCCCATGAGACTCGCTGATTTCAATTTGAACTTGCCCCTTGGGTGGTTTTCCATGCTCAACACGAGTTAAAAGATCTTCAAGTCCATGATCCAAGGAATTTCGAATCAAATGGATCAAACAAGTATGAATATCTTTTACAACCAATCGATCGAGCTCAATATCACCTCCAACAACTGTAAAATCTACTTCTTTATTGAGCTCATTTGAAAGTTGACGGAGGATCACATGCAAATCAGAATAAGGCGGTATCACTTTTACTTTTCGAACGTCATTTGAGTATTTTTGAAGTCTTTCAGAAATTTTCTCAATCTTTTTGATCAACTCCATAGATTCTGAATTTTCATGAATCTTTTCTTTCTGTTCTAATGTGAGCTGATTTTTAGCAACTAAAAGTTCACTCGTTATTTCCGATAGTTGATAAATATGGTCCATACTTAACCAAACGCCATCTTCACTTTCAAGAACTACGGGTTTTTCTTTTACAATTTGCATGTTGGGTTTTTCAGATCTAACTTTTGAAGTGAATGAGATCTTATCTAATAAGGCAATAAGATCAATACTTTCACTCATATGATCATCTAAAACGGAGCCCTCTCTTTGAATATCTAAAATCATTTCATACATGAGTTTAGTGGCTTTTAAAAAGTATCCAATGGTTGACTTCTCAATGAGCACATTCGAATTTTTAATTTTAATTAGAACTTCTTCAAACTGATGGGCCAAAGAACTTAGAATCTGATGACCAGGAATAGCTGACAGACTGCCTTTAATCGTGTGAACTCTTCTATATATAGCATTAAATATAAACTGACTTTCAGGCTGTGATTCATAATTTAAAATAAGTCGATTTAGGTCATCAAAAATCTCTTGAGACTCTTTAAAAAAGACTTCGGAGATTTGTTTCATTTCCTCTAAATCAAATTCTATTTCTTGGGTTTGAGACATACAATTCTATCGGTGAATTTAGGGCATTCTTAAGTCCTAATGATTCATCACAGAACAACAGGAGAGAGATTGACTAAAGTGCTCTATTCTGACCTTAGTCCATTGAGTTTCAAAAATGAAATGCCGATAGACTAGACATGCTAGTGACTACAAAACATTTTAAATCTAAACCTTCTTTTAAAAGAGAGACGAATAAAAACTTTGGAGCTTTTAAAAAAGCTCTTATATTCTCAGCTTTTATTGGATTTATTTTGTTATTATTTTTAGCTCCCTTGCTGCATTCAATCATAACCAATTTTAATTACTTTTTAGAATTCACACCTCACCCACACCTCAGAATTAACTTTCAAAGAGAGTTATTTTCTCATGTTCTATTCGTTCTACTCTCTATATTGACAATTAGCGGCATCGCTCTTTTTTACTCCTATCGAATTTTTTCTAAAAATAGAACCGATCTTGATAAAATTTCACAACATATTCATAAACTTTATCTTGGACAATTTCATACGAGTTATGTTTCAACGCTTCTACAGAATGAAGAACTTGAAGAGATAATTCTCAGTTTGGACCGATTTCAACTGCAAATGATTGAAAACACACAAGAAGAAATATTAAAACTCCAGAGTCTTCATATAGATCCACAGGATTTATCTTCCAGATCCTTAATTGACAAACTCATAGAAAGTAAAAGAAAACAGATTGGACAGCCTATATCATATGGAAATGTCATAAATTTATATAGGCCCACGAAAGAAAAAAAATCCGCGTAGATCAAACAGAAAGAGTTGTCCATGGGAGTTTACCAACAGGTTCAAGATAAACTGCAAGAGTTGCAAATCCAGCCCAAACGTTCTTTAGGTCAAAATTTTCTCATCAGCGACAATGTGGTTGAAAAAATATTACTCACAGCGAGCTCTCATAAACCTGATTTGATTGTAGAAATTGGACCCGGTCTAGGCTCTTTAACCGAAGGTCTTATTGGGATAACAAAAAACTTAAAACTGATTGAATTGGACAATGTTTTTTTTAACTACTGGAAATCCAGAGGACTTGATATTGTCGAATCAGACGCCCTTCTTTTTACTTGGGATCAATATAAAAATTTTCCAAATCGAACTCTTGTCAGCAATTTACCCTATCAAATTTCTTCTCGACTGGTGATAGATAGGTCCTTAGATCTGGACCGATTTCAAAATATGATTTTAATGTTTCAACGCGAGGTGGCCGATCGAATCACTACAAAGGCCAAATCAAAGGACTATGGTTTTTTATCTGTTATAGCCCAAAGCTTTTGGAAAATAAAATCCGTTACAGATGCCGGTCCTCAGTCTTTTCTTCCCCCACCCAATGTCACAAGTCGGGTCTTACACTTTCAACGAAAAGAAAATCCTGTTTCTAACCCTAAAATGTTTTTTAATTTTATTAAAGCTGGATTTATGCAACGAAGAAAACTGTATTTAAAAAATATAAAGGGTTTTCTTTTAGATCATCATTTCAACGAGGATGTGATGAAAAACCTTGTTGAAAAACACAATCTTAAACTTATGGTACGCGCTGAAGAAATCACTGTAGACCAGTATATCTCCCTATTTAACGATCTATTGACATCCAGAGACCTTAAGCCGTAGAAATAAACTGTGAGTCAAATATTACTAATTCATGAAAATAAAAAAGCCCGTTTTGATTATTCAATTTTAGAAAAATTTGAAGCCGGATTAGTTCTTACAGGAAGTGAGGTCAAATCACTTCGCAATAAAGATGTTCAGCTTAAGGATTCTTATATTATTTTTAAAGACCTTGAGGCTTATCTTCAAAGTGCCCATATAGCCGTCTATAAAGCTGGAAGTTATAATAATCACGAACCGGAGCGCCTAAGAAAGCTTTTATTGAATCGAAAAGAACTCAATGAAATCTATGCAGCCCTCAGGGAAAAAGGACTTTCCTGTGTCCCTTTAAAGATTTATTTTAAAGACGGTCGCGCCAAGCTTGAAATCGCACTTGTTAAAGGAAAAAAAGCCCACGACAAACGTGAAGCTATAAAAGAAAAAGAAAGCCGCCGCGAACTCAGAAAACTTAAGATTTAAAACCAGCACCTATTTAGGACGCAATTTTTTCTAATTCTTCCGGGTAAATTCGATATTCTTTTCCATGTTTTTTTGACTTTAATTGACCTGATTTAATCCAACGTAAAAGAGTTCTTTCTGATTTACCAATAATTTTAGCGGCCGCTTCAAGAGTAAACCAAGTCGCCTCGGAAGCTGATAATTCAAGAATTTGAATTTCAACAAGTTCTCCGGCCCTATTAAGTCCAGCAAAAACATTTTTTGACAAGGGGATGTCCTTTGATATGCGGTCTTTTTTAAAAACAATCGAGAGAGCATCTGAGCTTTTATCGTAACTCACTTTCATATTGGCCTCCAGTTAACAAGAGTAGTTATAACAATTAAAAAAGGGGATTCTAATGAGATAGATAAACAAATGAGATTGTCACTTCTGCGGTTCATTTTTTTATATATCCAAAATTTATGTGGCATATTTTTGTTCACCTTTTTACCTGATTTTAAAATAACAAGAACGTCATTTTCGGTAACCCCACGCAACAACATTCTATCTTTAGCATGCTCGGTAATTACAACTTGATAAACATTTCCTTCAAATTTAACTTTCATAAACTATTCTTCAACAAAAATTTACCTCTTTTATAAACTTGACATATTATGTCTATAATGTCAACTTTATAAACTGACAAATGAATACATAAATGTCCGACAAACACTAATTCGAAAATCCTGATTCAAACCCTGAAATGTTTTTTAATTTTATTAAAACTGGATTTATTCAGCCCTTAGGGACGCCGCAAGCTCAGAAAACTAAAGATTTATAACCAGCTAGATTCTGCTTGCTTCCGTGGCTGTCCCTTTTTTTGTATAATTATTTTTCTTTTGTATAATCTTTACAACGCCCCTTTTAAAAGGGATTAACTTCATTTAAAAGCAACTGTCTTAAACCCCAATCTACTAAAAAAGGAGCACCCTATGAATACCCTTAAAAGTTATTTGCTGCTTACCACTCTATTGCTTTCAATTGCTTTTGGACAAGCCTTTGCTCAAAGCGAATCACCCATTGTAGAAAACAATGACCCAGACAATTTAGAAGTTATAGAAACTATAAATTCAGAGGTCTTTATTAAACAGATCCAAGAATCCTCTGACTCAGAGTTTTTAGAATTATTTAGATCCTTAAAGGACAAATGCTCCAAAACATCTCTCCCCAAACAATCCGAAAATATTTCATGTAATACTTCAATTTTTACAGTATTTTACATGGCTGCAATAATGCATTTTCGCACTTTAGAAATATCTTTAGACCAAGTGGCGGGAACAGAGGGCGACAAGGCTCGAAATATTCGAGATGTTACTTTGATGAATTTAAAAAACATCTGCTCAATAGATATGACTGTTAATGGAAAGTTCATTGAAAATGAAATCTCTACTATCACAAATGCAAACACTCTCTGTTTTGCAAAAGAAGTCCGTACTCTTTTAAAAAACTTAATGCCCTTAGAAAAAATAATTGATAATTCAATGAAACAACGGTGAGAACGTTGTTTTTTTTAATTTATGGCTAGTTTTTAGAGTGATTGACCCTGGCAAAAATTCGATATGAAGGATCTAAAGCAGGGATTTTTCCCCTAGTTTTTCCATTCGTAGAGCGCCAATATATCCAATCATGGCGGCATTATCTGTACAAAATCGAAGCGGAGGAATCACCACGTTGAGACCTTTTTGCAATGATAACTCTTGAAGCCGTGTTCTAAGACGACGATTCGCGCTCACCCCTCCAGTTAAAAGACCTTGTTTTAGATTGTACTTTTCAAAGGCCTTTGACATTTTTGAGATGAGAACATCCACAATGGCCTCTTGAAAAGAGGCGCACAAATGAGCTTTTTCAAGTTGTACTTTTTCTGGTCCCAATCCTGTAATCAATCTGTGAGCCGAACTCTTTAACCCAGAAAAGCTCATCTCGAGATGCTCTTCATTAATCATGGCTCGCGGAAAATCATATTTGTTTCGATCCCCCTCAACACTCATTTCATCAACTTGCCGACCACCAGGAAATCCCAAGTCTAACATTTTAGCAAATTTATCAAAGGCCTCGCCGGCGGCATCATCACGAGTTGTTCCTAAAACTTCGTAATCACCTAAACCTTTGATTAGGTATAAACTCGTATGCCCCCCACTCACCGCTAAACCAATGGATGGGCCTTGAAATTCATAAAGTGGTTGATAGGATTCATCCTTTAAAAAAGGTGCCCACAAGTGACCCTCAAGATGATCAACTCCTAAATAGGGTAAGTTCCAGGACTGAGCCAAACTCTTTGCCGTAACAATTCCAACAATCAAGGAACCCATAAGCCCAGGACGCTCGGTCACCACAATACCCGAAAGATCTTTGGGTTCAAGGTTGGCTTTTTTTAGGATCTGATCCACTAAAGGCAGCAGATAAATCGAGTGATTACGAAATGCAATTTCTGGAACAATGCCACCAAAGGGTTCGTGAGATACATCTTGAGTGACTGAATCCATCGCATAAACCCAGCCATTCGCATCGACAATCGCCACCGAAGTGTCATCACAACTGGTTTCAATGGCTAGATATTTTTTCATGTCACTTTCACTTTTATTTGGTCACTTTTATTTGATTACTTTAACTTTTGTTTTGCTTTTTTTACGTAGGATGAATTTGGATACTTACGAACAACCTCTTCAAAAAAAGTTTTTGCCTCGTCCGACATTTTGAGTTCTAAAAAACACAGACCAATTTTATAAGTGGCTTCATCCAGTTTTTTTCCTTTAGGATTTGTCTCTCGATATTTTTCGTAATTTAAAATAGCCTCTTTCCACTCTTGATTTTTAAAGTAGGTATCAGCATCTTGCAAAACATTTTGAGTTGAATCATTTTTTTCTTTGGTTGTTTTAGAAGTTTTTGAATTTTTAGAAGTTTTAATATCCTCTATCTCTCGTTGCAATTCTCCAAACTGAGATTTTAGTTTTTTAAGCTCTTCTTCTAATTGACTTAAGGCTTGCTGAGTGAGGCTTTGTTTTTCCTTAGAGTCGGAATCATTTTTTTCTCGGTCCTCTTTTCGACTTTGACTTTCACTCTCTAATTCTTCTACTCGCCCTAAAACCTGTCGCAATTGAGTTTGTAGCTCTTCAACACGATTTCCAGAATCAGCGGCGGCTTTTTGATATTGAACCACCTGTTCACGTAAAGCTTTATCTTTTTCTGATTCTTTAACATCGGACCTTGTTTGCAAACAACCCAACTGAAAAACAAAAGTTGAAAAAATTAATACCCCAAGAAATGGATTGAATTGTCGAGTCGTCATAAAAACTCTCCGTTTTTAAATTTTTGAAAGCGAGTCGAATTTTCAGCTTTTTCAGCTGATTTTCTAGATTTGATAAACTCATTTTTGGCTTCAATATAAGAACGCTCTAAATAGTATTCTTCGGCTTGTTTAAATGATTTTTCAGCTTGCTGCCAATGACCATGAGATAAACGTGGAGCACCCGACTGAAAGGCGGCATCCAGCGCAGATCGCGCTAGAACATACTCCTCGATAGGAGGAGGCAATGTCTGACACCCCACACTTATAAAAAATAAGACGAGACAGACAAAACCTCTAAAATGCTTCCCTTTATTGGATAGGTACAAAGTTCGCACGTCGATTCTTTGACCAAGCAGATTCATTTTCACCAGATTGAAGTGGTTTTTCTTCACCATAACTTATTGTATCCATTCTGTCAGCAGACACACCCAAACTCACCATATAATTTTTAACAGCATTGGCGCGGCGCTCACCTAGAGCTAAATTGTACTCAATAGTTCCTCGGCTGTCCGAATGGCCTTCAAGTTGAAGTTTAACACTTGAATTTTTTTTCATCCAATCTACATTGGATTTTATCATTTCTTTTGATTTAGAATCTAAACTGGATTTATCGTATTCAAAAAATACAGTATTTAAACCATCAATTTTTCCTGAGTCACTACCACTCACATCAAAATTCATTGGTGTTGATTCAACAGCAGGTGCGTCTGAAGTTGCACCAGATTCTTGAGCCGTTTCAGCTTTTTTATCTTTTCCCTTACAGCCAAAAATAAAAACAGATGCTAACAACATTAAACTTAAT
>ERZ795056.3869-NODE-3869-length-15756-cov-11.643207_pt1 | contig 15756 bp, 10 predicted proteins | sample MGYA00375140_ERZ795056 | MGnify/ENA primary metagenome ERZ795056 (study PRJEB30185, sample SAMN05720227) | activated sludge metagenome | isolation source: Anaerobic digester | place: USA | collected 2015-03-09 ... | reverse complement strand
ACCATGGCGAAGTGCGGATACCCCCACCCGCCCACGCCGAAAAGGCGGTGCTCCTTGAAGATCGCGCGGGCCACGCGCGCATGGTAGTAGCCGCGCCCCGAGACCCGCTCGAAGACGGCGGAAGGCGTGATGGTGGCCAGCTCGGTTTTGAGGGCCTTCGGCGCGAGGATGGTGAAAGAGAGTCCGAGCAGCAACAGAACCGCGAAAATGGCGCCGACCAGTTTGACATGACCGCCCGACTCACTCTTCTGCCAGGCGCCGGCCAGCATGTAAACACTGAGCACCAGAAAAACCACGCCGCAGAGCAGGATCGCCGCGCGGCTCAGCGAGGCGATGGCCGCCGCGAAATTGAGCAGCACCGGGATCAGCAGCCAGTGCGGACTGAACGCGCCGTCCTCCTCCGGCCATGACGCGCCGGCCGCGGCTGGGCCGAGCAGCTCGCCGCTCGCGCGGCTGAACCAGAGGCCGGCCGCAAGGGCGAAATGGAGGGTGAAGAAGGCACCGGCGAAATTGGGATACCCGAACGTGGAGAAGAAGTGGGCGAAGGTCTGTTCGCCCCAATAGACGCTTGTCGCGCCGGTGGCCAGTTGCGCGAAGCCCAGCAGCGCCAGCGCGGCCGCGTTCCAGCAGAGGGCGAGCAGCAGCAGTCGCTTGCCCTTCTTCAGGAGTCCGTGCCGCGCGGCCAGCGCGGCGGTCAGCGCCGGAACGAACCAGAGCAGCAGGACAGCGTGTTCAGCGGGATTGACGCAGAAGGGCAGGCCGGGATACGGCGGCGGCGGGATGCGCCACGCCTTGGTCAGCACATTGAATTGCGGTTCGCCCGCGACATTGAAGAAAGGTGCCGCCAACAGCACGGTCAGCAGCAGGGCCAGATAGATCAGCGGATCGCGGAGCAGCGCGCGCCAGACGCGGCTGCGCGCTTCGGCCAGCGTCTCGCTGCTCTTGGCCTGCGGAAAGACCAGCAGGCACTCAAGCACAAACGCGGTGAGCCACGGGATGACCGGCATGAGCAGATCCGGGCGCGTGCCGCCATGAATCCAACTGAAGCCGACGACCAGCAGCAGGATGTGGAGCAGCAGAATGTTACGGAGGAAGAAGTTCATGGGGCATTCGCTTTATCGCGACCACCCAGTGGTCGCGATGGTGAGTGTAAAAACAGGTGTCGGGCAGACCATGGCCCGTCGCCACCATTCGTTTGTGCGTGCGTTGTTTTACGCTCGTGGTTGCGACCACTCGGTGGTCGCAACAAACTTCTCCACCTCTGCCTGCCAGTGCGGCATGGGCGGAAGACTGGCGAGGCGCAGGACGCGCTTTTCCAAGCGCGAATTGGCGGGGCGCGGTGCCGGGCGCGGGAATGCGTCGGTCGTGCACGGCTCCAGAGCGCGGGCGAGGCCGGCGCACCTAAAAATCTCGCGCGCGAAACCATACCACGTGGCCTCGCCCTCGCAGGTGCCGTGCACCACGCCGGGGATCGGCGTCTCCAGCAGCCGCGCGATCAATCCGGCGGCCGCGTCGGTTGAGGTTGGGTTGCCGAACTGGTCATCGACGACCTTGAGCGGCGCGCCCTCCTGCGCGCCGAGCGCGAGCATCGTGTGCAGAAAACTGGGGCCGCCTTCGCCGTAGAGCCAGGCGATGCGCACGATCGTGTGGTCGGGACAGTGGCGGCGCACCGCCTCCTCGCCGGCGAGCTTGCTGGCCCCGTAGACCGTACGCGGCGCAGGCAGGTCGAATTCGTGATACGGACGGTCGAGCCCGCCATCGAACACGTAGTCGGTCGAGACCGCGATCACGCGCGCACCATGGCGCGCCGCCGCGCGCGCCACGCAGGCGCTGCCCAGCGCGTTGACGCGGAAAGCGGCGTCGGCGTCGGACTCGCAGGCGTCCACCCGGGTCATCGCCGCGGCATGGATCACGACATCGGGCTTAAATCCGGCGACCGCCTGCTCCACGCTGCGGCCGTCGGCGATATCCACTTCCGGCAGATCGGCAATAAACAGCTCGTGCTGTTGGAAGTGACGTTGCAGCGTCCTTCCCAGCATGCCCTTTCCGCCTGTGAGGAGAAGTTTCATGGTTCAATCGGCCTGCGGCCTCGTTCCAGGGTTCAATCGCCCGCTACGCGGGCTGGTTCAACCTAAAACAGTTGAAATACTTTTTTTAGGTTTAAAGGTTCCAAGGTTTGAACCAGCGGCGTCAGCCGCGGTTGAACCAGGCCGCAGGCCGTTTGAACCAGCGGCGCCAGCCGCGGTTGAACCTTAATACCGGTAATGTTCCGGCTTGTAGGGGCCGTCGACCGGCACGCCGATGTAGTCGGCCTGGGCCTGGCTCAGGACCGTCAGCTTCGCGCCGAGCTGGTCGAGGTGCAGGCGGGCGACCTCTTCGTCCAGCTCTTTGGGCAGACGGTAGACGTCGACCGCCAGCGTCTCGTTCCAGAGCTTGATCTGGGCGAGGGTTTGGTTGGTGAAGCTGTTGGACATCACGAAGCTCGGGTGACCGGTGGCGCAGCCGAGATTGACCAGGCGGCCCTCCGCAAGCAGGTAGATGCAGTGGCCGTCCGGGAAGATGTACTTGTCGACCTGCGGCTTGATGTTGACGTGGCGGACGCCGGGCCAGGCCTTGAGCTTAGCCACCTGAATCTCGTTGTCGAAGTGGCCGATGTTACAGACGATCGCCTGATCGCGCATGCGGCTCATGTGCTCGGCGGTGATGACATCGCAGTTTCCGGTGGTGGTCACATAGAGGTTGGCGTAGGGCAGCGCGTCCTCGACGGTGGCGACCTTGAAGCCGGCCATACAGGCCTGCAGGGCACAGATCGGATCGACCTCGGAGACCCACACCTGGGCCTTGTGCTCCTTGAGCGACTCGGCGGAGCCCTTGCCGACGTCGCCGTAGCCGCAGACGAAGGCGACCTTGCCGGCGACCATCACGTCCATGGCGCGCTTGATGCCGTCGACCAGCGACTCGCGGCAACCGTAGATGTTGTCGAACTTGGACTTGGTGACCGAGTCGTTGACGTTGATCGCCGGCACGAGCAGCTTCTTCTCGGCGGCGAGCTGGTAGAGGCGATGGACGCCGGTGGTGGTCTCTTCGGAGACCCCTTTCCAAGCCTTGACCGCGCGGCCGAACCAGCCGGGCGTCTCCTTGAGCATCTTTTTGATCAGGGCGTTGATGACCTGCAGCTCTTCGACGTCAGTCGGGACGTCGAGGAACGCGGGGTCGCGCTCGGCATCCAGGCCGCGGTGCAGCAGCAGCGTCGCGTCTCCGCCGTCGTCGACGATCAACTGGGGCCCCGAGCCGTCCGGCCAGGTCATCGCCTGCTGGGTGCACCACCAGTACTCCTCGAGGGTTTCGCCCTTCCAGGCGAAGACCGGGATGCCGCGCGCGGCGATGGCGGCGGCGGCGTGGTCCTGGGTGGAGAAGATATTGCAGGAGGCCCAGCGCACATCCGCGCCCAGCTCCACGAGCGTCTCGATGAGCACGGCGGTCTCGATCGTCATGTGCAGGCTGCCCATGACGCGCGCGCCCTTGAGCGGCTTTTGCGGGCCGTATTTTGCGCGCGTGGCCATAAGGCCCGGCATCTCTTTTTCAGCGATCTCGATTGCCTTGCGGCCCCAATCGGCCAAGCCGATGTCTTTGATTTTGTAGTTCACAAACTTAGACCTTTTTGTTTTTTCGCAAACCCCGCAATGGACGCGTTCACTCTGATGACTCGCCCGCGAATACGCGGACGTCATACAGGTGAACGCGCTACAGCGATTTCATTGTCTGCACCCTTGAGTATGACCCTTTGAACACCGCGATCACCAAACCGCACATCACCAAAATTAAAGATCAACCCTAAAGGAATATCCATTAATTTCTGGTAACTCAAAAGCTGGTGTCTATTCTCAGGTCGGATGCCCATTTCAGAAACCTTGGATTCAATCAACAGGCACTCATTGACCATCAAGTCAAACCGCAACGTCTCTTCAAAAACAACGCCTTTATACTCAATGCTTATACGTTTTTCCGCCTGCACACGATATCCGCGCAACATCAGTTCTCGAGCGAGACTTCGCGTGTAGATGGATTCCAACAGGCCAGGCCCAAAATGCCGGAAAACTTCGATTGCGGCTCCTATCACATCAGCCGTCAAGGTGTTTGCCTGTGCATAAAGAGGGTGCATCTTCGGTCTCTCACCACCTCTGTGTGCTTAGTCACCTTCTTCTCATCGAAAAAGATGGCATGCCGTTCACGTATTCGTGAGCGAGGCATCCACTCTTTTTCGATGATTAGCGGACTTTGCGAAGAAGACGATTACTTCAATCCGGCGGCGGAGCGGAGGGCGGCGACGCGGTCGGTCTTTTCCCACGGGAAGCCGTCGCGTCCGAAGTGGCCGTAGTTGGAGGTCTTGCGGTAGGACCAGCCCTTCGGCCGGGTGAGGCCGAGGTCTTTGATCAGCATACCGGGACGGAAGTCGAAGATCTCATTCGCCATCAGGATCTTGGCGATTTTCGCATCGTCGATCCGGCCGGTGCCGTAGGTGCTGACGTTGATGCTGAGCGGTTTGGCCACGCCGATGGCATAGGCGACCTGGATCTCGCACTTGTCGGCGAGGCCCGCGGCGACGATGTTCTTCGCGGCGTAGCGGCAGTAGTAGGCAGCCGAGCGGTCGACCTTCGAGGGATCCTTGCCGGAGAAGGCGCCGCCGCCGTGCGAGCCGACGCCGCCGTAGGTGTCGACGATGATCTTGCGGCCGGTCACGCCGGAATCGCCGCAGGGGCCGCCGACCACGAAGCGGCCGGTGGGGTTGATGTAGAACTTGGTCTTGTTGGTCAGCATGCCGGTGTCTTTGAGAAAGGCGCGCGCGGCCTCTTCAAGCTCCTTGCGGATGCGCGTGATCGGCACTTCGCGGGTCTGGTGCGAGATCACGACGGCGGTGATCTCTTTGGCCTCGCCGTTCTCGTGCAGCACGCTGACCTGGGCCTTCGAGTCGGGACGCAGGTAGGCGATCTCGCCGTTCTTGCGCAGCGTCGTGAAGAACTGCAGCAGCGAGTGCGAGAAGATGATCGGCGCCGGCATGAGCTGCCGCGTGGCGTTCGAGGCGTAGCCGAACATCATGCCCTGGTCGCCTGCGCCCTGATCCTCGGGCTTGACCTTGTTGACGCCGCGCGCGATGTCGACCGACTGTCCGTGCAGCGCGCAGACGTAGTTGAAGGTGTCGAAGCTGAAGCCCTCCGAAGGGGTGTCGTAGCCGATGTCCTGCACCACGTCGCGCGCGATCTTGCCGGGGTTGATCCGGTCCCAATTCTTGCACGTGATCTCGCCGACATTGACGACGAGGTTGGAGCCGACGGCTGTCTCACACGCCACATGCGCGGCGGAATCGTTCGCCAGGCAGGCGTCCAGAATCGCGTCGGAGATCTGGTCGCACACTTTGTCGGGATGGCCCTCCGAGACCGACTCGGAGGTATACACGTGGCGCGTCATCATCTTGCTCATGGCTGGGTTCCTTTGAACTCGCGCTCCCCTATCCCGGCGCACTTAACGGCCGAACCGGAAATCGCGAACGTTGAAAACAGGAACGAAAAAGACTCCGTCCCCGCAAAGTACGCACGCGCACGGCGCGAACACACTTTGTAAACATTTGAAAACAAACGAGTTACGCATCTAAAAACAAACCGCAAGGTCAGCCGGATTCCTGCATGACCTTGTAGGTAAAAAGAGTAGCACAAGCGGCGGACAGTGACAAGAGGGCGTGACTCAACTTTTAATCGGGTGGCAGCAGGGGGTGTGGCAGGTGTGTGCGAAGAGAATCGGAAGGCGTGGGATCGTGGACCCTGCTGGTGTACCGGCTGGTGCGGGCCAGGCCGACTGAAGTCGGTACACCAGCCTGTACCGCCCCGTTTCCGCCATTAATCATTCACTATTCCCATCCCTCTTGCGCGAGCAGGCGGAGGAGATACTCGCCGTAGGAGGATTTCTTCAGGCGGTCGGCCAGGCGCGCGAGCTGGTCGCGGTCGATGAAGCGCATGCGCCAGGCGATCTCCTCGATACAGGCGATTTTGAGGCCCTGACGGTCCTGGATGGCCTTGACAAAGGCGGTGGCGTCGGCGAGCGAATCGTGCGTGCCGGTGTCAAGCCAGGCGAATCCGCGGCCCATCAGCTTGACGGTGAGCGCGCCCTGCTCAAGGTAGTGGCGGTTGAGATCGGTGATCTCGTATTCGCCGCGCGCGGAGGGCTTGAGGCGCGCGGCAACATCCACGACGCTGTTGTCGTAGAAGTAGAGGCCGGTCACCGCGTAGTTGGACTGGGGGCGGGCGGGTTTTTCCTCGATCGACACCGCCTTGCCCGCGCGGTCAAAGCTGACGACGCCGTAACGCTCTGGATCGTTGACGCAGTAGCCGAACACCGTCGCGCCGGGCGTGGCGTCGGCCTCGGCCAGCATGCGGCGCATGCCGTCGCCGTAGAAGATGTTGTCGCCGAGCACCAGACAGGCGGGCGCGTCGCCGAGAAAATCGCGGCCCAGCACGAAGGCCTGCGCCAAGCCGTTGGGGATCTCCTGCACGGCGTAGTCGATGCGCATGCCGAGCTGTGCGCCGTCGCCCAGCAGACTGCGGAAAACCGGCGTGGCTTCGGGTGTTGAAATGATCAGGACCTCGCGGATCCCCGCCAGCATCAGGGTCGAAAGCGGGTAATAGATCATGGGCTTGTCAAAGATCGGCAGAAGCTGTTTGCACATCACCTGCGTGATCGGATAAAGCCGTGTGCCGGCGCCGCCGGCGAGGATGATGCCTTTGCGTGTCGTCATGATTAAACGTCCTTTAGAGATCAGAGATCAGAGATCAGAGGTCAGAGATCAGAGATCAGGGGTCAGGGGGGATTTCTTGTGATCGCTCAACAGGAAAGGCTGAGGGGTTGACAACATTGCCCCAAGCATTTTTCCAACCTCAGAAACCAGTGATGCAAGCACACGATGGGTCTCCTCGCTTAAATAACCGCAATCGCGTGCATAATCGAGCCATGTGTCGGTTTCGCTGTTCTCACCATCACAGTCAGAGAGTTTCGAAACGAAATGGGCTTCATAACGTCTTTTTGCCCAAGCTTCACGGAGATTACTACACACCGACCTTGAACTGCGCCTGACTTGTCCTGTAAGAGAATAACGCTCTTCAATCGGCCACGCCTTACTTAACCGATATATTTCCATCGAAACCCTATACGCCTTCTTATAAACTTCAAGGTCTTTTGCAGAATTAAGCTGCATGTTTCACTCCTGCCCCCCCCCAACACCTACCCTCTGACCTCTGCTCTCTGATCTCTGCCCTCTGACCTCTGATCTCTGACCTCTGACCTCTGCCCTCTGCTCTCTGCTCTCTGACCTCTGATCTCTGACCTCTGATCTCTGACCTCACGTCCTTCCCAGTCGCTGCCCCGCGTACTTCTTGTCACGGATGGGCTGCCACCACCAGGCGTTGTCGAGATACCACTGCACGGTCTTGCGGATGCCGGTCTCGAAAGTTTCCTGCGGCGCCCATCCCAGTTCGCCGCGCAATTTGGCGGCGTCGATGGCATAGCGCCTATCGTGGCCGGGGCGATCCGGGACAAAGGTGATTAAATCTTTGTAGGATTGAATCGCCTTGGCCGGCTGCTGGTTGCTGGCTGCCGGCTGACGAACGGGCTGCCTATCCCTTCTCAACAAACACGTATCATGCTCTTCAGCGCAAGGATGAAGGTTGTCCAGGATATCGCAGATGGTTTCGACCACCTGCAGGTTGGTGCGCTCGTTATTTCCGCCGACGTTGTAGGTCTCGCCCGGCCGGCCGCGCTGTAAGACCAGCCGCAGCGCGCGCGCGTGGTCCTCGACATAGAGCCAGTCGCGCACGTTGTCGCCAGTGCCGTAGACCGGCAGCGGCCGACGGTCGAGGGCGTTGAGAATGACAAGCGGGATCAGTTTTTCCGGGAAATGGTAGGGCCCGTAATTGTTGGAGCAGTTGGTGATCAGGACCGGCAGACCGTAGGTGTGATGCCAGGCCCGCACCAGATGATCGGAGGCCGCCTTGCTGGCCGAATAGGGCGAGCGCGGATCGTAAGGCGTGTGTTCAGTGAAGAGTCCAGTCGGCCCCAGCGAGCCGTAGACTTCATCGGTGGAGATGTGCTGAAAGCGGAAGGCGTCGCGCACCGTGGCGTCGAGGCCACGCCAGTAGGCAGTTGCGACCTCCAGCAGCGTGGCGGTGCCGACCACATTGGTCTGGATAAAGGCCGACGGGCCGTCGATCGAGCGGTCGACGTGCGACTCTGCGGCGAGGTGCATGACCGCATCGGGACGAAATGACGCAAAGGCCCGTTCCAGCGCGGGGCGGTCGCAGATGTCGGCCTGCGCGAAGCGGTAACGAGCGTGCGCGTCAACGTCGCGCAGCGAGGCGAGGTTGCCGGCGTAGGTGAGAGCATCGAGGACCAGGACCTCATGCTCTGATTCTCGGATGAGTTGGCGCACCAACGCCGAGCCGATAAACCCGGCGCCGCCTGTCACCATGATGCGCTGCATCGTCGCCCCCCTATTCGTCGTCAGTCATCGAGACGTCAACGTGGTCCTGCCGCGAGCCGTGCGCCGACGGCGCGAGATCATCGCCGTAGACCGGCTTGCTGGCGGCGGCGGCGAGGCTCGGCCTACTCCCGTCGGCGCCGGCAGCGGCAGCGGCCGTGCGCTTTTTACCCTGGCCGTAGGCGCCGTAGCGGGAGGTGTAGCGGTAGGCATAGCGGTAGTGATAGTCGTACTGGCTGAAGTGGTTGCGGCGGCCGAAATCGACGTCATTCACGATGACGCCGATGACGCGCGCGCCGGACTCCGTCAAGGTGCGCGCCGCGTGTTTGATCGGCTGGAAGCGCGTGCGGTCGGGGCAGCACATGATCATGACCGAGTCCACGAGCGAGGCGAGGGTCATGACGTCGCCGACGATACCGAACGGCGGCGAGTCGATCACCACGCGGTCATAGTTCTGGCGCGCCCAAGTGAAGAACTCCACAATGATGCCGCTGCCCATCAGATTGGCGGGGCTGATCTCCGACGAGGCCTTGGAGAGGACAACATCGAGGTTCTCGACGCCGGACGGCACCGGCAGCGAGGCGAACAACGAAGGGTCGGCCTTGGCCAGCGTGTGCGGCAGACTGTTGAACTCCCCCTGTTTCTTCTCGAAAATGCGGGCCAGGCGGGGACGCCGCATGTCAAAATCGACCAGCAGCGTGCGCTGTCCGCTTTGCGCGCAGGAGGCGGCGAGGCTGCACGAGGTGACGGTCTTGCCCTCGCCCGGCTGGGTGCTCATGCAGAGCACCACCTTGGACATTTCTTGATAGCGCGGAGAATCCAGCAGGTTGCGGAGGCCGGCCACCGCCTCGGCGAACTGGGAGAATTTATCGTCGGTGACCAGTCGCGCCAACTGCTCGCGTTTCGTACGGCGCACGTGCGGCAGCACGGCCAGCGTTTTGAGGCGCAGGCGGTGCTCGATGTCCGAGATGCCCACGATCTTGTCCTCGAGATGGTCGAGGATCAGGACGAACAGCACGCCCAGCAGCAGGCCGATGGCCGGGCCGGCCGGGAAGATGATCAGCGGGTTGGGCAGGACCGGCTTGGTGGGCTTGAAGGCCGGCTCGACCTGCTTGATGATGGCGGTGTTTTCATCCGAGGCCAACTGGGCTTCACGCGTGCGCTGCAGCAGCGACTTGTAGGTGATGTCCGCCAGTTCGCGCTCGCGCTCCAACTGCTCGAGCTTCATCTTGGCCGAAACCATTTTCAGTTCTAGGTCGGAGAGCTTCTTGACCAGGTCGTCGCGCTTGGGCGTGAGTTGCGCCAACTGGCGCTGCAGCAGATCGAGATTGGCCTTGCAGGTTTCCAGGGCGCGGAAGACGACGTCCGCGAACTGCTGGGTATAGACCTCCACCTCTTTTTCCTTGATCTTCACCTCGGGATGGTTGGCGGTATAGCGGGCCAGCATCGAGTTTTTCTCGGCCAACGTCTTCTGGAGCAACTGGAAGGAAGTGCCGATCTCCAGCGAACGCGGCACGGAATCCGGCAGCGAACCAAATTTTTCCGGATCGCTTTGGATCGCCTCCAGCGTCTTGCGCAGTTCGGAGGCCTTGGTGATTTCGCTCTCGAGGCCGAGAATGTCGGTGTTGATCTTGGAAAGCGCTTGTTGAGCGGTCTCGCTCTCGCTGGCCATGAAATCAAGCTGATTCGCCACACGGAAGTCGAGCATCTCCTTGTCGGCGCGTTCCAGGTTGCGTTTCTGTTGCTCGGTGGTGGAGAAGAGCCAGGAGACAGCCACTTCCGACTCGGCGCGGTTCTGGTCCGAGGTGAACATTTCCGCAGCCTTGGCATAAGCGTTGGCCAAGTTTGTGGCCAGCTCGGCATCGGTGGAACGGACCGTGATGCGGATCAGTCGCGAACGGCGCTGCAGGGTCATTTTTGACTTGACCAAGGTCTTGATCAGATCCTCATCCGTCACCGTTGAACTGGGATAGTCGGTGCGATACTGGCTGACAATCTGATCGATCACGGCGCGGCTGCGCAGGCGGGCCAGCCGCGTGTTGAAGACCTCGTCCATGGTCGAGCCGATGTCGGCGTCGATGATGGCGGGCCGCAGGTTGGAGTAGGACGAGCGCCGCATGCTCATCTCGAACACGCTTTCGGCCTCAAAGATCATCGGCGAGATCTTAAACACGGCAAAGGCCACGATGAAACCGATGATCACAAACACGGCGATCGTAACCCAGCGCTGCGTGCAGACACGCAGCATGCGGCCGACGGTCACGGCGCCCATGAGCGAATCGTCTTCCTCGCCGCCACCGCCGCTGCCGATTCCCCCGTAATAGTAGGAGCCGCCGTATCCGCTGCCGGCATAGGCCGCAGGCGCGCCGCCGCCATAGTACATCGGCCGGTCGGAGCCGCCGTAATAGATGGCGCGGCTGCTGCCGCCTCCATAGTACATCGGACGACGCGACGCACCCGAGGAGTCGCCGGCCGCAGTCTGATCGGTATCACTCATCACGCATCTCCAAATTGAGGATCATAGTGTAGCGCATCCGGCCGGTTCAGCCCAAGCCAAAATCCATGCGGCATCCTTAGCCGTCATGCCCTCTCTCAGGCAGAAAAACGGGCAGCGCGGCCAGAACGCACACCCACGACAGCATTACAGAAGGGGCCCTGAACGGACTGGCTACAAAACTTTCGAGACAGCAAAGAACGGCAGCCACGCAACCCGTCACGATGATCGGCGAGAGACGCAGGATAAAGAAGGCGCGGTCGGACGCCTTGTGCCGCTCCTTGTGCTTCCAAAGAACCCGGGCCCTGTAAAACAACGGGATGAGCAGGGCTATGAGTGCTGCCAGCATAAGGCCGACACCGAAAACACCATACTCGCAAAGGAACTGGACGCCGTCGCTGAAAACAAGCGCCCGGTCTTGGTCGATGAGGTGCCATTGGTCCTGTTTCACGGCCAAGGCCACATAATGGTAGAAACCGTCAGCCCCGACCCCTGTCCAAGGGTGTTGTTGCCAGACTGACAACGCGGCCTCCGAACGGACCTCATTGCGAGCCGCAAGTGCCGTCCAATGCTCCTCAACCCGCAGCGCAAGCTTCAGCTTTTCGGCAACGGGGTTCTGCGGGAACAGATAAACGAGGCTGATTGCAACAGCGCCGAGGCAAACGAAATGAACCACAAACAACTTAAGCTGCACCACTTTGGAGATCAAGGGCGCGAGATAGACCATTCCGTAAAACAACAGGAGCACGCCAACCGCCAAAAAAACAACCGTTAACATCGGAGATGCAAAAAAAAGCATGCCGAGCAGGTTGCCGATTCCGGCCAAGGCAAACAGCGACAGCGATATGCGTTGTTCGCGTTCCGCTTTCTCGGCAAACAATCCGACCCCCAACAGCATCCAGAATCCAAAAAAGGTGCCTGCGGCCGGCGCCCCGGCCGCCTTCGCCCATGCGGCATAGGGGACGAGACCGTACAGAGCAAACGCAACCATGCAGAAAGCGATCAAACCGCTGGCGCACGCAAGCAGTTGGAGTAGGACGCGTTTTGCGCCCTTGCCGACAGCGGTGCGCAAAGCGACGCCGACCACGCAGCATGCCGTAAACCACGCGAGGTGCGCGAACGCAGCGTTTCTTTCCACCGCAAACGGTGCCCTCGCAAAAGACGGCTCGCTCAACTGCCAGATATCCGCATCCGGAAGGTAAACCAGCTCGAGGCCGCTGTTCAGGCATTGAACCCCCGCTAAAGCGACGAACATGGCACCCGCGTATAGAAACGGATCCCACAGAAAGGCGTGCCACATACGGCGGCGCGCATCTGCCAACGTTTCGCCATGTTTGACTGAAGGCAGGAGAAACATCCATTCAAGCGCCAGAAAAGAGAGCCAGAAAAGCGGCGTGAGTCCTGCAAGTCGCGCCTGGCCCAGAACACCGACCGGAAAGAGGCAGATGCAGGCAACATGAGCGATCAATCCGTATTTCGTCAACAGCCTCTGAACCATATCACGACCATCCCGCTACCGTTACATAAAAAAACCGCCTACACTTTGCGAATCGTGCAGGCGGATTTGATCGTACCGACCGGCGCTTGCCGGACACTCAGTACCGGAAATTCAGACCCAACGTGCCGAGGAACCGATCATACTCTTGGTTGTCGTCATCCGACATCCAATCCTCATATTCGATGCCACCGTACACCGACACATGGCGCATCAACTGGTAATCGGCACGCAAACGCAGGGAGTAGACTTCGTCCGTCACCGAGCCGACGCCGATCCGCGCGTATTCATTCTCCTCGCGGCGATACGCGAGATCCATGCGGGTGGTGAGTTTGCGCATGGGCCGATAGGTCAGGCCGCCTGACAACGTGTAGACCTGCATGGCCTGGTTCATTTCGCGCTCGCTGGGCTGGAAATAGCTGGACCCGGCCAACGTGGCGGCCCACTTCTTGTTGATCAGCCAGCTCGCATCGAGGCTGTAGGTCCAGCCGGTCAACTGGTCGCCGTCCGCATAGTCGAACCAGCTCGCGCCGGTCAGGACGCGGTACGAGATGCGCTCGGTCGCGCGGGACCCGAAACCGCCCATCAGCGAGTAGCCGGTGCTCTGGGTCGAAAGGCCCTTGGCCCCGTCGGACTCATACTCTTGATAGGATCCGGAAACCAGCAGGTTGCTCTTCTCGGTCAGCTTGCGCGACACTTCCAGGCCCGTGCTCCATTCCTGCCAGCCATACAACTGCCCGTACATATTACCGTCATTTTTATAGCTGAGATCGGAGAATTGCCCGCTGAGCGTCGCACCGGTGCGCTCGCTCATCTGGTACGAGAGGGCACCGGTCAGCTCAAAGACATCGCGATCACGCCAAATACCGCGCCCACCGTCGATGATCGAATCATTCTCGCGGCTCTTCATGTAGCTCTCGCCCAAGACCAGGCGCCACCCTTTGGCCGACTCTTTGTAAAACATGAGTTCCTGTCCGTAACGGGGCTCGTCCAGTTCGCTGTACTCCAGATACTTGTCATACCCGTACCAGGCGTTACCTTTCAGCCCCCAGTCATTCCCGGTGTAGGACAGGTCGACACCCGGATTGACGGTCAGGTAGCTGTCGTCATATTCGCGCTTGTCCATATCGACATTAGAGTCATAGTTATACTCGACGTTCACGTACGGCGAGACCGTCAGATTATTGAACTTCAGCCCGCGCTTCTCCTGCGCAAAGCCCGTGACCCCTAGGAGCACAACAAACAGGACGCCGATGCTCATCCACGCCGTCGCAACACTTCTCGTAGCCATAACGACCTCTCCTTGCTGAACGCTCGTGCGCGTCAAAATTACCGCTCAATGGTGCGGCCACCGTTTACTGTTAACGGCCCGGCCGCGGAGTCACACTGGTTCCCTGGTTCTGATAGCCAACCGGGTAAAGCGGCGGGCGGTTGACCCCCACCGCGGCAGACTGCCCGCCCGCCCCCATCGCCGACTCCCCCGGGCCAATGCCGTACTCCAACGCATGCGCTCCGATACCCAAAGCATGGCCCCCTACAGCGCGCACCTGTGAGAGCGGGATCCACACCGCCTCGCTCCCGCCTGCGCCTTCCCCATCGGTCTGCAGCAGACTGTCCCCCGAAGGCAGGACATCTTGTGCGGCCTTCACCCCGTTGGTGCTGATCTCGTCAATGTTTTCAAAAGGTCTTGCCCCTTGGTTGGCGTTCAAATCCGCCAACAGGCGATCAAGGTTGGAATGGCCGATCAATCGCAACACGGCGATATTGCGCACGTCAATATCGTCCGCATCCGCAGCGGCGATCAAGGCAGCATAATTCTTATCTTTGAGCGCCGGCGGTATCCAAGAAGCCGCCAGATTACGCATGCGCTCATCCGGCAATTGCGAGATCAATTTGTTCTGCAGGGCGGGATCCTTCGCTCCGCGCAGGAACGAGAGAATCACAAACGTGTTGCGCACAGAGGGGGCGTCGGTCTCTGCGTTTTCCTTGACGCACGCCGCCAGCGTGTCAGCGGCGATCTTTTCGAACTGCTCGTTGGACAGCTTGTTGTACGCCTGATCAAAACGCTTGGCCAACTCTTCGGTCACCACCGGCAGAAACTCCACCGGTACGCCGGCGAACACCTCGGCAATGACCTGCTGCTTGACCTCGCCGGTCGCGCCGGCGATGCAGGCGACCGCAGACTTGACCAGCGCGGCGCTCTTTTCATCGGGTCCCACCGGCAGCCGCGTGGCCGCCTTGATGACCCGCTGCGCAAATTCGGCCTTGTCCGCCGGCGCAAGGCTAGTCATCGTCTCGCGCAGCACAGCGTCGCTGGAGACGGACGCCCCGACTTTCTTCAGCCACTGGGCCCGGGTCAGCGTGGTGCTCTCCTGCGCGAAAAGGCCGGAACCCGTCGCGAGCAACGCCATCGTTGCGGCCGCACACAAGCTGGATGTCATCCGTTTCATCATAACTTCCCTCCACTCACTCTGCTCTCAATACCACGATTCGGGGACCCACACGACATCACCCGGCTTCAGCGTCACATCCAAGTCCGAGCGTCCTTCTTTTCCGATCTTGTCGATGTCCACCTCAAACTTTTTCAGCGTCCCGTCCGCCTCGCGCCGCGTCACACGCACTTTGCGCTTGTCGGCCAACGGCGTCACGCCGCCAGCCATCATCAGCGCCCGCGTCACATTCAAATCCCGCGTCGAGGGCATGTTGACCGGCCCCGGCCGGGCCACCTCGCCCTGCACATTGACCGTGCCCCACGGCGACTTCATTCCCGAATCCGGCACATACACAAAACCGACCGTCACCTGCGGATCGATGTAATAATCCTTGTAGGCGACTTTGATCTTCTCCTGCAACTCGACAATTGTCAACCCCTCGCACTTTACCGCTGCGATCAACGGCATCAGGATCTCGCCATTCGCGTTGACCTCTTTCAACTCCTCTTTCACCGCCGACTCACCCGATGCGGTCACGGAAACCCGCAGCGTCAAGCCCGGCCGAATCGTCGGCTCACCCTCAGGAACGTGAACCGGCTCAGGGCCCACCACCTCATCGGGCAAAGTTCGGCACCCGCTGCAAGCCGCGACCCCCACGCATACGATCCACTTCAACACCAACTTTTGCATCGCACTTTTCAAAAACGTCGCTTCCTCAACACGGGCTGTACAAACCCCTTTTTTAAAAGATTGTCAACAGTGTAACACCCTTGAATGGGTACGGCAACGGTAAAAAGAAAAAAAAAACGGCGTT